>Ga0160431_100164_pt1 | contig 46585 bp, 44 predicted proteins | sample HID1971K_E0MG_FD_108212 | JGI IMG/M metagenome (GOLD analysis project Ga0160431, IMG submission 108212) | Enriched millipede-associated microbial communities from UW Madison campus, WI, USA - HID1971K_E0 MG | ecosystem: Host-associated > Arthropoda: Insects > Digestive system > Unclassified ...
ATCGAAACTCCTATCAACGACATGGTACGACCCTCTCTGTACTGGATGGCCTGTTGTATGTGGTTACGCCCTTGGCAGGCAGGGTGCCAATTGATAATGCGCATGCCCAAGCGGCCGTCCATGTGCCAGGGCAATGGTTGTGCGGGAGATCAAATAGCACCTTAGTGGATGAACGCGGGCAGACCACGACCGTTCGGTCCGATGCTGGCACTTCGCGACAGGCGGTCGGCTGATCGCCATTCATCCAGCCTGGCATACAGCGGAGAAAACTTTTCCTTCCTGTGAAGGCTCCCATTGTTCAAGCCGGGAAGTTTTCTCCCGACGCATCCGTTTGCTGCGCACAGGACCTTGTAACCGATGATCGACGCCAAACTTTTCGTGATCGACTATCAGCTGCATGGCAAGCCCAAGTCTTTCATCATCCGTGCCGACCGCATGGACAACGCCGAGGCCTGGCACTGGGCCAGCTGTGACGCTGGCCTGGGCCGCATCGGTCGCTACAGCCACGAGAAAGTGCGCAAGGTCAGCAAACCGCTGGCCGAGCGTTTCGGCATCAGCGATGTGCAATGGCGCCAGTCGGGTTGAGCGAATCACGCCATCTGGCCGAACCTGCCGGCGTGGAAATCGTCGAACGACTCGGCAATTTCCGCCTGGCTGTTCATCACGAACGGGCCATAACCAACGATCGGTTCATCGATGGGCTCGCCACTGAGCAGCAGCACGCTGGCATCTTCCAGCACCTCCAAGGCTACCCCCTCGCCTGCCCGCTCCAGCAACACCAGACTCGCGGGGCCGACGTCACGCTCGCCATTGACCCGCAACTTGCCGCGCAACACCACCAGCGCCGCGTTGCGGCCGGCGGCGACAGGCAGTTGCAGGTTGGCACCGCCACGCAGGCGCATGTCCCACACATCCATGGCAGTGAAGGTGCGCGCAGGGCCTGGCTGACCACCGTAGCTGCCGGCGATGACCCGCAGGCTGCCCGCATCGCCTTGCAGCGATATCATCGGAATGTCCTTCGCCAGCAACGTCTGGTAGCCCGCCGCCGCGCGCTTGTCCCGCGCTGGCAGGTTGACCCACAGCTGCACCATTTCCAGGGTGCCGCCGCTGCGGGCGAAGGCCGGTGCGTGGAATTCTTCATGGAGGATGCCGTTGGCGGCAGTCATCCACTGCACATCGCCCGGGCCGATCAGGCCGCCGGCACCGGTGGAGTCACGGTGCTCCAGCTCGCCCTGGTAGACGATGGTCACGGTCTCGAAGCCGCGGTGCGGGTGTTGACCGACGCCGCGACGGGCATCGGTGGGGGTGAAGTCATGGGGGCCGGCGTAGTCCAGCAGCAGGAACGGGCTGATCTGGCTGGCCAGGTCGTCGTAGGTGAACAAGCTGCGCACCGGGAAGCCATCGCCTACCCAATGGGCATGGGGGCTACGGTGAATACCCGGGATCTTTTTCATGAGAAACCTCCTCTCTTGGCTGGGTTAACCTTACCAATGCGCACAATCTGGCGGTAGCTGGCTTAAATGGCACTCATCGTCCTATCATTGGAACAGTTACTGTTCTTGCAGGAAATCGACCACCTGTTGTGCTGCCATGGCCGGGGCTTCCTGCATGAAACAGTGCCCACCCGCTACCTCGCGGGCCGTCACCCGTGGGTTGATGCGCGCCAGTCGTTGCACCGAGCGCGGCACGAAGGGGTAGGTCTGCTGGCCATGCAGCACCAGGGTCGGGACTTGGATGCTCGCCAGCTGCGACCACATGCCCGTGGGGAACGAACTGAAGATGTCCACTTCGCGGCTGGGCCGGCACTTGAGCACCACGCCTTCGCCGCAATCGCCCAGCGCGTGTTCTATATAGGCATGCAGGGCAGCATCACTCCAGCCCTTGAAGATACCCCGCCCCTGCAGCGAAGCCAGCGCCGCCTCACGGTCCGGCCAATGGCTGCGGCGGCTGGCGGCCTTGCGCGCCAGTGCATGGCGACGGTGCAAGCCTAGCCGTGCGGCGATCCCCATGGCGCCGATCATGCGCCGGCTGAACAGCACCGGGTCGAGCAACACGGCGCGCGCGAACAGGCCCGGTGCAGTGGCCAGGATCAACCCGGTGAGCACACCGCCGAAGCTGTGCCCCACCGCGTAGCGCGGCACATCCCCGTACTCGCCGCGCCCGCGTTCGAAGGCCTCGATGGCCAATGCAGCGGTGCGGTTCCAGCCACGAAAGTCACCGCCGTGGTCACTGTCACCATGGCCCTGGACATCGCACAGCCACAGGTCGAAATGCTCGGCCAGTTCCATCAGCAGCGGCTGGTAGGCCAGGCAGCAGAAGCCGTTGCCATGCAGGAAATGCAGCAGCGGCTTGCCACTGGCCGGCGAGCGCCAGCCACGCAGGGTGAAGCCTTCGGAGCAATCATGGGACCAGGGAATCAACTGCATCAGCTTACTGTACTCGGCGGTTTATCAAGTCGTCGATTCTACAAACAGCAGCGGATAAAGCGAAATCACCAGCAGCAGGGCCATCAGGACATTGAACAGCATCAGCCAGCGCGGGTTCTGCAACAGCCGGCGCAGCGCGCTGCCGAACATGACCCAGACGCCGACGCTGGGCAGGTTGACCAGGGCGAACAGCGCGGCGATGACGATCACGTTCATCACGTACCCCTGGGCTGGGGTGTAGGTGGTGATCGCCCCCACCGCCATGACCCAGGCCTTCGGGTTGACCCACTGGAACGCCGCCGCCCCCCAGAAGCCCAGCGGCTTGCGTGCATTCGGCGAGTCGGCGCTCAGCGGCCCGGAGGTGGCGATCTTCCAGGCCAGGTACAACAGGTAGGCGGCGCCGACGTAGCGCAGCACGGTGTAGAGCAGCGGCCAGGCCTTGAACACCTCGCCCAGCCCCAGGCCGACCGCCAGCACCATGACCATGAAGCCCAGGCTGATACCCATGGCATGCGGGATCGAGCGGCGCACACCAAAATTCACCCCTGACGCCAGCAGCATGGTGTTGTTGGGTCCCGGGGTGATCGAAGACACGAAGGCAAACAGCACGAAGGCTGCAAGCAGATCGGCAGAGGCAAGCATGGGGGGCATTCCGGTATCGTTGCAGGAACTGTCACACTAACGGAGTCGCCCCGCCTGGCGACCGATACAGTTGAGTTAAATTACGCAGATACACCTGACTGTATCGCCAACGATGTACATGGAGGATAAGCATGAGCCTGAACATTCGCCCCGCCGTGCGCAGCGACGCCGCGCAGATCCTGGCGTTCATCACCGAGCTGGCCGACTACGAACGCGCCCGCCACGAAGTGGTCGCCAGCATCGCCGATATCGAGCGCAGCCTGTTCGATGAAGGCAGCACCGTGCACAGCCTGATCTGCGAGCGCGATGGCCAGGCGATCGGCTTCGCCGTGTACTTCTACAGCTACTCGACCTGGCTGGGGCGCAACGGCATCTATCTGGAAGACCTGTACATTACCCCCGAACAGCGCGGCGGTGGCGCGGGGCGCCAGCTACTGCGGCACATCGCCCGGGAGGCGGTGGCAAACGCCTGCGGGCGCCTGGAGTGGAGCGTGCTGGACTGGAACGCGCCAGCCATCGGGTTCTACGAGTCGCTGGGGGCCGCGGCGCAGGATGAGTGGATCCGCTATCGCCTGGATGGCGAGAAACTGCACCAGTTCGCCCAGGGGTGATCGAGCGCAGGCATCTAGACCCACAGGGATTGAGCTGGGGCTGGTCAGGAAGCGATTACCACGCCTTGGTTGCTGAATGCATCCAACAGCGCCAGCCCCTGCGGTTCGATCAACGCCAGTTGCATACCCGCCCTTTGCGCAAGCAGCGCAAGATGCTCCCGCCCAATGCACCGCCGCTGCTTCAGCGATTCCAGCAACGCATGGGCCAGCGGCGCCAGGCGAGAAAAATGCACCTGCAGGTCCGCACCTCGGTACGCGAGCAACAGTGTCGGCGCCTGCGGTGCTTGCAGGGGAATATGCCCAGGACCGATCTGGTCGACCGGCCAGGCATACGCCAACGGCATCGCCACCCTGGACAACACGGGCACGGACTCCAGCAGGTCAGTGTCGGGCTTGGGCTCCGGTTCGTTGTCATCGCCAAGCAGCAACACCGTCTCGATCCATTCGTAATGCGCCAGTTCCGCTACCCACTCCGGCAGATCGCTGCGTGTGTGCAGGTATTCCACCAGCTCGCTGGGCACCTGGGTGAACAAGGGTGTCTGGCAAGCGTGACTGGCATAGAAATCTTCGATCAACTCACGCCATTCGCCAGGCGCGAGGCAGGCATGCAGCACCGGGAAACTGCCCGCCAGCAGCGACTGCAGGTTGCCGAAGAACAGCTGCCGGTACACCGCCAGGCGCCGCGCCTCGATGCCCGGTGGTGGCGGGTTGGCTTGCGGGTCGCGGATGTGACGGCTCATGCGCAACTGCTGGGCTTGCAGGGTATCAGCCATGGCGCAGCCCCCTTTGCGGTGTTTGCAAGCCGCGGATGTGTTGCACCTCGGTCAGCAATTCGGGCAGCGGCGGCAGGTTGAAATCACGCTCCAGCAGCGTCGGTCGCGGGCCGAGAGACTGGTAGGCGCTGTCCAGCAGGCACCAGACTTCTGCCTGGACACTGGCACCGTGGGTGTCGATCTTCAGGTCCGGCGCTTCGTCGTAATGCCCGGCCACGTGCAGGCAGACCACCCGCTCGGCCGGTATCCGGGCGAGGAAATCAAGGGCGTCATAGCGGTGGTTGCAGGCATTGACAACCAGGTTGTTGATGTCTAGCAACAGGTCGCAGTCGGCTTCGTCGAGCACGGCCTGGAGAAAGTCGATTTCGCTCATCGCCTGATAAGGCGCGGCGTAGTAGGAGATGTTTTCCACGGCGATGCGCCGGCCCAGGGCGTCCTGCACTTCACCAATGCGCCGGGCAGTATGGCGCACGGCTTCGTCGGTGAAGGGCATGGGGATCAAGTCGTAGAGGTGGCCCTCGGCGGCGCAGTAGCTCAGGTGCTCGCTGAACAGCGGCACCCGGTAGCGGTCGAGAAACGCGCGGATCTGGCGCAGGAAGGTGGTGTCCAACGGTGCGGGGCCGCCCAGCGAGAGCGACAGCCCGTGGCAGGCCAAGGGAAAGCGCTCGGCCAGTTGCGCCAGGCTTTGGCCATAGCTGCCGCCTACACCGATCCAGTTGTCCGGCGCACATTCGAGAAAGTCCACGGCGTCGGGGTCCAGGGTCAGCAGTTCGGGCAGCAGCGCCCGACGCAAGCCAAGGCCGGCGCCCTGCAGGGAGGAAGGTGTGTGCATGGTCGGGCTCCTTTGCGCGAAGGGCCCTCCCCGGCCAGTCAGCCGGGAAGGATGCGGGCAGCGGTCAGTTGCTGGCCTGGCTCAGCTTGCCGTACAGGTCGGCCGGGAATGGCTTGCCGTTGGCGTCGAACTGAGCTTTGCGGAACTGGTACACCTCGCCTTCGGACAGGAAACCGTCGTGGTCGGCATCGATGGCCTCGAATTCGGCGTTGGCGCCGGGGGCTACCGCCAGCAGCTCGGCACGGGAAACGCGGCCATCGCCATCGGCGTCGGTCCGGGCGAACGAAGCATCGCCGCACTTGCCTTCGCCACACTTGCCTTCGGCCTTGGACACCTTGGCCGGGCCGCTGGCACCGCATTTGCCTTCGCCGCACTTGCCCTCCCCGGCCTTGTCCGCGGCGGCGAGCTGGTAGGCCTGTGACAGGGGTTCGACGGCGAACGCCGAAGCGGTGAAGTTGATGCCGCCGAGCAAGGCGATGCTCAACAGGCCAAGGCGGGTCTTGTTGATACCTGGGGTACGGGACATGGTGCTGCTCCTGAATGTGTCGGGTCATGCCACAAGGGCGAAAGAGCCAGGGAACGCAGCCGTTTGGCTGTGCGTTCGGGCTGGCTCATTTGGCCTTGGGCATGTATCCCGGGCGTATCAGGACGCCGCACGATTTGTAAGCGAACTACGGCTGCAAGGGGGCGAGATACACAGCGATACACCGATTGGCCTCAGCGTCTGTCCAGCAGGCGCGCCAACAGGAACGTCGCCGCCACGGCCAACACCACCGCGGCGCCGATGGAAGGCAAGGTGCCCCAGTGCTCGATGGTGCCGTTCACGGCCAGGTAGAAGCCCAGCACGCCCACCGCGCCAATGGCATTGCCACGCACGATCGCGCCCAGCTCCGGATGCCCGCCCTGGACATGGGCGAACACGGCGAGCGGCCAGGCAATCACCGGGATCGGCGCCAGCAGGCCACTGGCCACGGGCCCCAGCCACTCGGCACTGGCGGTGATCGCCACCAGCAGCAACGTGGCCGTGAGCATACGCATGGGGATGACCCAGCGTGGCAACGGCACCACCTTGGCCGGGCCAGTGTCAGCCTTCGAGGTGGTGACCACGATGATCAGGCTGAGCAGCACCAGCGTCACTGCCACCGAGGCGGCCATCCAGCCCAGGCGGCTCATCAGCCAGGCGCTGGCCGCATACACCGGCAGAGCAGCCAGGCAGCCGGCAAGCGCCGGAATGCGCCGGGTCGCGAGGAAGTAGAACAAGTAGGTCGCCTGGACCGCGGCCAACCCCGCCAGCGCCCCCGGCACCGCCTGCAAGGCGAACCCTGCCCCCTGTTCGAGGCTGAGGAAGAGGATGACCAGCGCCGAGGTGACCGGCAGCCCGGACAGCAGCCCGCCGATTTTCGTGCCCCAGCGCCCGGCCGCCAGCGAGATGGCCAGCATGAGCGTGGGGGTGATCAGAAATTTGAGGTAGAAGGCAGTCATGAAGGGCACGGCAGGCTCTGGAACAAGGAGAGGCATGATACCGCAGCACAGCCCCGGCGAAGGCCCCGACAGAAAATTGCGGCCAGCCGCTGGTGGCGCGACCCGCCCCCTGTGTATGCTGCCGTCCACCGAGCCCTGCCGAGCGGACTCCCCCTTATGGCCGTTGACCTGCAAGCCCTCTACCCGAAGCTGATCCAACTGATGCTGGACACCGTGTTCGTGGTCGACCGGGACAACACCATCGTGTTCGTCAGCAACGCCTGCGAAGCCTTGCTGGGCTACAGGGCCGATGAGCTGACCGGCACCCCGATTACCCAGTACATGCACCCTGAAGACCTGGAAGCGACGCGGGCCTCGATCCTGCGGGTGCTGAACGGCCAGGCCCACCTCGACTTTCGCAACCGTTACCTGCGCAAGAACGGCAGCATCGTGCACATTCTGTGGTCGGCCTGCTGGTCCGAGGAGATCGGCGCGCGCATTGGTGTGGCACGCGACGTCACGGCTCAGGCGCTGGCCGATGAAGAACTGCGCTTTCTCGCCCATCACGATCCACTGACACGCCTGAGCAACCGCTCGCGGTTCAACCAGCGGCTGGCGTTGGCGTTGCAACGCCAACGCCCCTTGGCGCTGCTGTTTCTCGATATCAATGACTTCAAGGCCATCAACGACGAGCATGGCCATGCCATGGGCGACCGCGTGCTGTGCAGCGTGGCGCGCCGGCTGGAAAGCTGCACGGGCGCGCACGACACCGTGGCCCGGATGGGCGGTGACGAATTCACCCTGCTGCTCACCGACCTGCCCTCGCCCGGCGCCATCGCCGAGAAGACGGCGCAGATCCTGGCTGCCATGGCGCAGCCCCTGGACGAAGACTGTGGTGGCTTGCAGATGCCATCCTGCAGCATCGGCATTGCCTGCTATCCGGCCGATGGTGTCGACGCCGATACCCTGCTCAGTCATGCCGACGGCGCGATGTACCGGCAGAAGAAGCGGCGCTCGGCGAACGGTTGAGGCCCCTATCTACCCTGTGGGAGCCGGCTTGCCGGCGATAGGGCCCGCGCAGGCGTTCGACTGTGCCTGCCCTGGCCTCATCGCCGGCAAGCCGGCTCCCACAAGGGATTGCGCAAGCGTTTGGATAGTGCTGCTGCGCCCAGCTATCGTTAGTGTCGCTATGCCAACTCCGGACCTCGCATCCTCCCCCTCAAGGAGCCCGACATGCCCCTGGTACGCATCGACATCAAGCGCCAGCCCAATCCCGAGCATCTGCAAACCCTCGGCAAGGTGGTCTACGCCGCCCTGCGCCAGACCATCAACGTCCCGGAGCACGACAACTTCCAGGTCCTGACCGAACACGACGCCGACCACTTGGTGAACGACCCGCAGTACCTCGGCATCCAGCGCACCGATGGCCAGGTGTTCATCCAGATCACCCTCAGCGAAGGGCGCACCGTGGAACAGAAGAAGGCCCTGTACCAAGCCATCGCCCAAGGGCTGGAGCGTGAGGCCGGGGTGCGCCCGGAGGATGTGTTCATCAACCTGGTCGAGGTGCGCAAGGAGAACTGGTCGTTCGGCAATGGCATCGCCCAGTACGCGATCTGACCGCCACCTATGTACACGCCAAGTCGCCAACGCATGGGCCTGCGCGGCCTGACCCTGCTTTTCGTGCTCCTGGCCGTACTCGCCACGCTCGGCATCTGCCTGGCAGTCGCCTACGGCGTGCAACGCGAAGCACTGATCGGCTCGACCCTCGAATCCAATCGGGCCTACGCCTCAAAGGTCGCTTCAAGCATCAGCGAGTTTCTCAACTCGGTGCAGGACCGCCTCAAGTTCAGCAGCCAGCGCGTGGCCAGCCACATGGACGAGACGGCAGTGCTCAATGACGAGGTCCTGCGTCTGCAGGCACAGGACTCCGAGCTCGATGTGGTAAGGATGCCGAGACGTTCACCCGCGCGGACATTCTCAAACGCGCGGACGAACGCTTGTACGTGGCCAAGCAGACCGGCCGCAACCGGGTAGTGGCTGTGAGTGCGATGCAGCGCTCGCGCTGAGCTACTGCAGCCCTGCCATGGACGCCGCAACGGCCGTAGGCAATTGGCCCGAACCCTGGGCATTCTGCGCCGCCTGTATCAACTGCAAGTTGCGGTTGCGCAAAGCGGTGTTGCGCCCCACGCGCAGGTTGGAGCGTGTGGCCAGCACCTGCGCCTGCTGGTACTGCCCCTGTTGCAGGCGCAGCACACCCAGATAGTGCAAGGTAGCCGGGTTGTTCGGCTGGATCTGCAGCGCCCGCTCAAGCGTTGCGCCGGCCTGGTCGAGCTTGCCTTCGGCGTACTGCCGGGACGCCGTTTCGATCAGCTGCGTCGTGGCATTGTTGCTGTGTGCCTGCACCGTCCGCTCACGGGCGAAGCTCAACGGGCTTGAAACAACGCTGAACAACAGGATAAGAGCCGACAGCCTACGCTTGCTGGTCATCAAAAAAGCACTCGCCCGATCCAGGAAATACCCGGGTTGAAGGAAGAGGCTATCGACCGGAAATGCGTTGCGAAGTTCCCGGCGCTTGGGTTTCAGCTTGCGACGACGGGATCGGCTTCGAGGGCGGCCTGCTCGGCCATTTTCAAGCGGTCGGCCTTGCTGATGTACTTCGGCTTGGTGCTGCGCGGCGCCAGCTTGGCGTTGGCCTTCTTGGCATGGGCCTTGAGCAGTTGATTGATTTTCTTGCGGCGATTCATGGGGAGCTCGGTCAAAAGGAGATACGCTTGCAGCCTACACTGTTAGCGTCGGCAGTTGGAGCGCGCGAGGGCTATCGCCGCGTGAATTCAAGCGCAAGAACCGGAGTGCTTGCGCTGCCAGGGCTATCTACACTGGCTCCACTTCGACCTTAGCGAGAACGCGCCATGAACCAGCCCAAGCCGTCGAGCGCCCCGTTCGGCACCGATGAACAGCGCTGGGCCGCCGTGCAGGCCCGCGACCCGGCCGCAGACGGACACTTCGTCTATGCCGTGCGCACCACCGGCGTGTATTGCCAGCCCAGTTCCTCTGCCCGTCGCCCCAAGCGGGAAAACGTGGTGTTCTTCGCCGATGCCCAGCAGGCCGAGGCAGCGGGTTTTCGCCCCAGCCAACGTGCCTCGCGAAACCAATCACAAGCCTGCGAGCAGCGCGCCGCGCTGGTGGCCAAGGCCTGCCGCATGATGGACAGTGCACCTACCTCGCCCACCCTCGACGAACTGGCGGTGCAACTGGGCCTGAGTGCGTTCCATTTTCACCGTGTGTTCAAGGCCGAAACCGGTCTGACGCCCAAGGCCTACGCCTCGGCCACCCGTGCCCGCAGGCTGCGCGAGGAACTGGGCCAGGGCGAAAGCTCGGTGACGGACGCCATCTACGGTGCCGGCTTCAACTCCAACAGCCGCTTCTATGCCACCTCCGAGCAACTGCTGGGCATGGACGTGAAGGCCTATCGCGACGGCGGCGTGGGTACCGTGATTCGTTTCGCCATCGGCGAATGTTCGCTCGGGGCGATCCTGGTCGCCCAGAGCCAGCGTGGCATCTGCGCCATTCTCATGGGCGAGCGCCCCGAGGCTTTGCTGGGCGATCTGCAGGACCAATTCCCCAAAGCCCGCTTGATCGGCGGCGACCCGCAATTCGAAACCCTGGTGGCACAGGTGGTGGGCTTCATCGAGGCACCCTCCCTGGGCCTGAACCTGCCCCTGGACATTCGCGGCACCGCGTTCCAGGAACGGGTCTGGCAGGCACTGCGCGAGATCCCGCCAGGCTCGACGGCGAGCTACAGCGACATCGCCGAGCGCATCGGCGCGCCGAAAGCCGTGCGCGCCGTGGCCCAGGCCTGCGCGGCCAACCGCATCGCGGTGGCGATCCCCTGCCACCGGGTGGTGCGCCGCGATGGCGATATTTCGGGTTATCGGTGGGGGGTCGAGCGCAAGCGCGAGTTGCTGGAGCGCGAATCCGACCACTGACTTCCTGGCCCCCGGCACCCGCTGACAGGTACCCTGCGGTTGCGCAGCGCTGTCTAGCTCGGCGCCTCATCGGAAAACTGCTGTTCAAGAGCAAACACGCAGGCAAACGTGCAATCGATCATTGCTTGATGATGACTACCCAATGCATTCAACAGGGGTAACGCCGAAGTCAGCGCACTCGTGGTATTGGCCAGTCCAGAATCCTTCATGCGGTCGAGCAAAACAGTCCATGCCTGATAACGCAACTTCGGCGTGGCCGCCGGTGCTGACAACACCCATGACAAATCAGCAACCGCGTCATTTTCCGCCGCTTGCAATGCTTCGCCAATGACTTTGCTGTCCAACAGCTCTGGGTAATCACGGCAAAACAGCGACCGTAATGTGTTTGCACTGGTAGCGTTCAATCCGGCCATCGACGTCGTGAACAGCGCCTTGCGGTTGCGTGGCGTCATCCTGACCATCAGCGCCATGGCGAACCACTCTTCGTCTTCAGCCTGGGCAACCCTCATGATGGGCCCGACAAGCGCATCTGCATGTTCCGGCGTAAGTCGAGCGAGTAGCCCAACTATGATGTCACGCCAAAATAGACAATCGACGTCTGGCAGCAACAAATTCTGCAGGACCTCATATGCAAATTGCGAGGTCGCCACATCGGCAATGCGGCTGATAAAACGTCGCTCATCTTCAACAACACCCCGCGCCTTGAGTTCGCTGCGCCATGCCCGAAATTCGGCATTTCGTTCGTCATCAGGTAACCATCCAAAATACGAAGAACGAGGGGTCGGGCTGCCGGTATAGGTCACCGCTTCAAGTGCGAGGGTCAATGTGGCCCGCACATGCGCTTGCGTGATGCCTTCACCCAACGCCTCGATGACCCGTTCGAAGCACTTCTGATCCGAACTTGCAACAGCGCAAGCAATTGGATCACTGAGGCTTCGCTGCTCATCGCCGGCAATCAGCACAGGCAATGCAGGAATCAAGGTGTCCATGCTTTCCGATCCATCCAAGACCCGAAAAAGCAAGTCTCGTGCTGCCTGAAACTCATCAGCCTGAGGCCGGCCCCCCAGGTCAATGCGTATCGATGCGCGCTCGATAGGATCGGAAATGGCGCTCACGTTTTCCAATGCCCACTGGCTGAAGCGCTGTCGAACATTCGGGTGAGGTTGCCTGATGGTTTCGTGAGCAATCTGCGACACGATGCCCGGTAGATCCTGATAGTCCAGAGCGAGATGAGTCAAACGACACGCTAGCCATTTATCCGGAAGGTGCACAACCGACAGAAGGTTTTGAGCCCACGAAAACCACTCATACGTCGAATACCAGTTGGGAAAGTTTTCATTGCTGACGACTTCGAGGTAGCTGTTCTCGACTGTCGCGGCAATTTCGACGTCTTCGATAGCACTCAGGAGGTTCAGTACGTCCCACGCCACGAATGGAGGCTCGTCGACTTTCTTTGCCAGAAGCGCTTCCACGATCTCCAGGATCTGAGGCAATGGCAGCCGTGCCGCCAGGCTCGCCGGAAACGCATCGTCCGTATGCAAGTCGCTCCAGTGTTTCGCGATCAATGTCAAAGCATTGACCAGATCGGCAGGAACGCTCCATCCTGGTAGGATGGCCGGTACTGAAAGCAATGCATGCGCTTCGCTACCCGCTTCAAGCAACCAGCGAATTGTCCTTGTGCTGACACTGCTGTCGGTAACAGCGAATCCGTTCAGTAGATGACAGAAAGCCTCCCGATCACGCCGTACCCAATCCTGACGCCGTTGCTCTACCACATCGGTAATGTTGAACTCCCGCTCCAGCAACTTACGTGTCGTCTGATCCACGCCGACATTTTCAATCAGCGCCTGTGCGATGGCCGCGCGATGTTCAAGCGAACGAATCCGTTCGGTCAGAATCACTTCACTCAACGCAACGCCAATCGCAGCATCATTGAGCGCGTAGTTTTTCAGTTGCTCGAGAAACTGATCATCCCATTTGTTCACCCGCATGACTGCTTCTTCTACGCATGCATCGACGGAAAGCGCGTAGTACGAACTCAAACCAGACGTTGTGAGCGGTTCATTGCTCTGGGCCTCATACCCATCAGCCAGCAAACTGGCTCGACGCTTGATGTCGTCTGTACTCGCGATATCGTATCGCATCAAGGCCAGCACCTTCCCCAGTACCTCGGCCGGTTGAGACCACCACTCTGCGATCGGAATAGTCTCCAGGTTGTCCAGCACCCCTGACATGGCTCTTCTTCGAGCCATGACATTCTCGGCCCTCAGCGTTATGACCGCTAGAACGGCCGCAACATCGAGACCTTGCTGCCACGATGGCTGGCCCCACCCAGCGAAAGGCGCGACACTCGAGTCGGTCTCGGTCGGAGGACTGATACGGCCACCGAGTTCATTGATGAACGCTTCGATTTCTTCGAAGGTCCAGTCGTCAGGCCCCTGTTCGACAACAGTTTGAACATCTCTCCAGCTTTCCAGTTGCCATAAGTTATGCCAAAGCAAGCAACGTTGTTCTCGCGCGCAGCAACACAAACTCGCACCCAGCAACGGTGCCTCGATCCCATCATGGGGGGCCGACACTCTCAATCGATGCAGGATCGCGTCCAGTTCGACAACACTACGCGGCGCCGACTGGCCCCCCATGAGTTTCACAGCCATTGCCACTGCGGATTTCGCTGATATGTAATCCAACTGTGCCAACGAAAGGAGAGACGAGTACGCTCTTTCAAAAGTCATTTCGTTGGCATAAGCAAGAAATACGGAGATTTCGGCTTTCAGCTCAAGCGAAGTAGTCGACTGCAAAAGCTGGGTTGCCTGTCGAAAAACGGTGTCCCTGTCGAATGCTCTGCCACTGTCGATCAAATACCACCACGCAGTGAGGCGTCGGTCATTTTCCGTGATGGAGTGAATATACGCTTCGACCTCGAACTCATGCCGGACAGCCTGCAACAACTCGACCGCTGCTCTGTCGTCGAACACCTGATAGGTAAACAGCGCGTTGATGACGACATCACCAGCTGCCATCAATAATGACTCATGTTGTTCAGCCAGAACGGGATGGAGCTGATGCCTCATTTCGACCAACGTTCGCAGGTGCGCGCCAAAATCGGTAAAGCTTGGCATGGCCGTTGGGCGCAACGCCTCTCTGATCTCGTCCAGAACGACAGATTGATCCTCCACGATGCGTGAGTCACGCCCAAATCGGAGGTTCAAGCTTTCAACGGCCACAGCCCTCCACAGGGTGCCAGCGAATTCCAGATTCAGCCCTACGTCCCCATTCAAGACGGTGCGCTGGTTGCCGACACGTTCACAGTGAACAATCGCATCAGCCAGTTCCAGAAAGCCTCGAACATGTCCAAGACGGGCAAGGTGTGCTTTCAACCAGCTCGCGCTCAGCAACGCTTGCATGACCTGCGACGACGCCGCAGCCTCTCGAAGATGCGTTGCCGCATGCCGAAGTGGATACAGTGGCACAGCGGTTGGGCCTGTAGTGGCCTTGCCCAGCGCTGACGTAGTCAACTGGATGAAACCGTCATTCAAAGGCTGATCATCAACCCCTATAAAGGCCCCGAGAATCTCGGCCATGCGCGGGTGGGCGAAGCTGTAGCCTTCATCGACACTGCCCACCAGGAGCGTTTTGAATGACTGCAACGCCAGATCTACCTGGCCAATGCCTGCCCCCATGACCACAGCGAGATCCGCGCGTGTCAGTGGACCCTTTGCCTTGACCAACGCGCCAACCAGCTGATGAAGTTCCAGCCTTCCAGCTTCCGGGCTGCTCGTTAACGCTTGCTCGTACCAAGTTTTCAGCACACGACCGAGAGGGTCGGTAATCGCTTCGGCTACACCCACTCTGGCAAAATCGAACCTGTTCGCTTTTATTTGCTGGATGAGGATCTGTGTGACCAGTGGATCGCCACGACAATAAGCGACCATATCCCGAAGGACGTCATCCGGTTGGGGTACTTCCGTTGCAGCAGCGAGTAACTCTTGCACTGCATCGTCACCCAACTTGTCGAGGGACAGAACGCAAGCATTTGTATCCCAGCCTAAACGCCTTAGCCACTGCTGCCCCGAGAAGTCATCCATTGCAGAGCGGGCACTGGCAACGATACGAAGCGTATGACCGCATTGTCGATCGGGTAGATAGGTCGGGCCAATCGACCACGCGTCTGCCTCATCCAGACCGTCGATAATCACAAGTAACGGTATCTGGGCTTCAGCCAACCGCTCGAAGGCGCGCTGGGCAAAGGCTCGCATATGCTCCACTTCGTCGGGAAAGGTGACGGCTTCAGGCAAAAAAGAAGCGAGGCTCGCAGCCAATGCGGGAAAGAAATCGAAGTCCTTGGACAACTCATGCCGACGACTGACCGGCAGAAAAATGATGCCCGGTATCGGTTCCGAGCGCCGCCTCAAGGCTGCCAGCCATTGAACCAGCAAGGCCGACTTCCCACGACCGCCCGGACCACATAGAAGCAGATTGGGCAGGCTGTTGTTGTCGAACAGCCACGAATCGAGTGTACCCAGCGCGTCGTTGCGCCCGCTGAAGGGCGCACGTTCATGTTCGTCAATAAATCGCTTCAAGGAAATCGCATGATCATTGCGCAAATACGGAAACCGAAGGATCACCTGCTGAACGATTTGATCAATGCGTACATGGCTTGAACCGTTGATGTTTACAACATTGAGTTCACGAAACAATTCCGTTCCATCATGAGCAGGCAGACGCGCATCAACCTCCGCGAGTGATGCGCCGCTCACTTTCCCGGCTTGCTTTCAAGGACGATGTCCCCAACTACCACATTCTCAATCCGAGAAAGCACCACCCTGGCACTGGCGTGGCCTTTGCTGGCTATATTTCCCGCCTGAAGCCTTGCGATATCTTCGAAAACGACCTCCACCTCGGGGTCAAGCCGACCCATTTCCGATTTAGCCGTCAGAATTGCCTGATGGAGCGTTGCTATCGAAGCTTCCAGGCGAGCGAGATCCACGGGCGGATGAGCGCTCATGTACTCGATCAGGGCCTTCGGTGCATCAGCGTCTGCGGGATTGGACTGAATCTTCTCGATAGCAGCATCTGCAGGCGCCCCGAACAGATTGACTACCAGGCTCTTCAATCCACTGTATGAATCCCGGATGGCTTGATTCGCCCATTCTTTACCCACGAGTGTGGCACCCGCTATGAGCGTAGGGACAATCTGGCTTGTGATATCCAACACGATGCAACCTCCAATCTGGCACTGGGGCCACATGGGTTCCCAAGGGACTGCATGGACTCAGATTAGCAGTGCTATCTAGCGAGTCCACGTCGGCGAATACCGAAAACCCAGCCACCAGACAAAAGTGCCAGCAACGTTCTGGGCAGCTCAGCAAGCTGCCTTGTCACGCATCTTCTTCGGCCCTGCCCCCAGGCAGGTCACTGCAAAGGCAATCACCAATGCCCCACTGCCCAGCAGAAAGATCAGCTGCTGATTGGAGCCTTCCACCAGCAGGGCAATCAGCGCCGGTGTCACTGCCGCGGCCCCCATCAGGGTGATGCTGACCAAGGGCGTGAGCTTGCCCGTCGGGTCGTTGGTGGTGATCAATGCCATGTAGTAGGAGAGCGACAGCACCCAGCCGAAGTTGATCAACAGCAACGCCACGAACAACTGCATCGGCGTGCGGGTATGGCCAGTGAGCATGGCGATGGAAATGAACACCGCCACCAGCCCCACGGCGATCATCAGCTGGCGGTTGACCCGTGCCCCCAGCAGGCTTGGCAGCCCTGCCCCCGGCAGACCACCCAGGGCTGACAGGCCGAAGGCCCAGCCGATGTCGACACCCTCGATGCCCTGGTCACGCGCCAGCTGGTCGATAAAGCCCCAGACGCAGTAGATGGCGATCTGCATGAACAGCATGCCGACCAATGCAGTGCGTCCGGTACGGGCCGAGCCACCCTGGGCGGGCGAGCCTTCGCCGCTCGACAGCAGCGCCGGCGGGCGGCGTGGCAAGGCCAGGCTGGCGCCGCAGACCAGCAGGTACCACAGGCCGAACGAACACAAGGCCGTCACCGCGCCGCTCTGGGCGGCAAGCAAGGGCAACGCCGCAGAAAACAGCGAATATTCAGGGGTCTGCAACAACAGCATCAGGCCGAACGAACGGTCCTGGTTGGGCAGGCGGCCCAGGGTGGATACGGCGTAGGCATAGACCAGCCCGGCGCACGTGCCGGCCGCCAGGCGCACGGCCAACAGCAGGGTGTGGGTGGTGGCGAAGGCGGTGGCGATGCTCAAGGCGACGCACAGCAGGCCGACGAACAGGCACAGGCTGCGCCCACCGTGGCGCTTCATCATGGCCGGGCACAGCAGTGTGCCAAGGGTCATGCCGATCATTTCGACCGACACCACCCAGCCCTGCAAGTCGAGCGACAAGTTCAGCCGCTCGGTTATCAGCCCCATGAAAATGGGTTGCACACCACAGACAATGAATGAAGTGCAGGCAATGAAGATGAGCGCGGCACGCAGTCGCTTGGTATCAGTGATCATGAGGAGGCCCCGAACACAGCTGTTGTTTTTATTGTTGGCGATGACCACGCCTGAAAGTGCCGTTGCAGACGACTTCCAGGCCCGGCTGAAAACGGCCTTACCGTTCTCGCGCTCAATCCTGGGCCCAGTGCGAAGGCTTTGAAAGTTAATTATCGGAATCGACTTCAGTGGAGTTTTTAATGCAGGCGAACAGTGCCTGGCTGTATCCAGAAACGCACTGCTGTCGATCCTGATAATTAATTTGTGACCCCCCGGGATCTTCCCTACCGTGTGTCGCTACCCATCAGCAAAGGGGCCAAGGCCTGTCATGAACGACCGTGAGTTCATCAATGCCATCGACGAAGATGGCCTGCCGCTGCACATCGCCGTGAAGCATGGGCGCATCACCCACATCGGACCGCAACGTGCCCCGACGGCGGCCCGCGAAACCGTCGACCTCGAAGGCCTGCTGGCCCTGCCGGGGTTCGTCGACGGCCATATCCACCTGGACAAGAGCTTCGTCGGTGACCGTTGGCGCCCGCACCAGCCGGTGGCCACCCTGCGAGAACGCCTGGCCGTGGAGAAGCGCGAGCTGGCCAGCGCCCCGCCGATCGTCGAGCGCGCCGAGGCGCTGATCCGCCAGGCGGCGTCCTTCGGCACCCTGGCCATGCGCTGCCATGTCGACGTGGACGCCACCACAGGCCTGGACAACCTGCGCGCTATCCTCGAAGCCCGGGAGGCATGCAAGGATCTGGTCGAGATCGAGCTGGTGGCCTTCCCCCAGGCCGGTGTGGTGACCTGCCCCGGCACTGCCGAGGTGATGGAAGCGGCCGTTCGCGAAGGCGTCCAGGTCGTCGGTGGCATCGACCCGACGACCCTGGACGGCGACGCCGAGGCGCAACTCGACATCGTCTTCGGTATCGCCGACCGGCATGGCGTCAAGGTCGATATCCACCTGCACGAGCCCGGCGCTGTCTGCATCGCCCAGCTCGAGCGCATCGCTGCACGCACCCAGGCGCTGGGCATGCAGGGCCTGGTCGCCGTCAGCCATGCCTATGGCCTGGGCGACGTTGCCGACAGCGTGGTCGACCGCACCGCCCAGCTGCTGGCCAAGGCCGGCGTGTCGATCATGACCAACGCCCCTGGGGAGCACGCTTTCCCACCCGTGCTGCGCCTGCGCGCCGGCGGTGTGCAGGTGTTCACTGGCAACGACAACATCCAGGATGCCTGGTGGCCCTACGGCAATGGCGACATGCTGCAGAGGGCCATGCTGATCAGCTACCGCTCGGGCTTCAACACGGACGAGGAACTGCGCGTGGCGTTGCACATGGCGACCGAGGCCAGTGCCGCCGTGATCGGCAAGCAGGACTATGGGTTAAAAGTCGGCAACGAAGCGAGCTTCGTGCTGTTCAAGGCGCCCAATGCCGCCGCAGCGGTGGCGGCCGCGCTGCATGAACGGGTGATCGTGCGCCGCGGCGCGTTCTGGGGCGGGCCTGCGGTCTTGCAGTTGAAGGCTGCGCAGTTCGCCGACGAGTTGCGTCGCTGACAGACCGACTGGGGCGCCTGGGCGCCCTCCTCACTGCGCCTCGGCCTTGAGGATACCGATCAGGATCTCGGCCAGCTCCCTGACCACCGGGTCTGCCGTGGGCCCATGGAAGATCGCCGCCTCGAACACCTTGATCGACTTGAACCCCAGGTCCGCCCCCAGTATCCGATGCTCTGGCGTCACCACGCGTTGCGGCAGCAGGCTGACGCCCAGCCCATTGGCCACCGCCTCCTGGATGCCGGCCAGGCTGGAACTGGTGAAGCCGATGCGCCAACTTCGGCCCATGGCTTCGATGGCGGTGATCATGTCATCCCGGTACAAGCCCCGTGGCGGGAAGGTCACCAGCGGGATCGGGTCCTGGGCGAAGCAGGGATACCGGGCACTGTCGATCCATTCGATGCGTTCGGGCTGGCAGGCGCTGGCTTCGCGGCTGTGGCGACGCTGCTTGACCAGCACCAGGTCCAGCTCGCCACGGTCGTAGGCACTCATCAGGTCACGGCTCAGGCCACCGGTGATCTCCAGCTTGACCTTGGGGTTGCGTCGGTTGAAGGCCGCCAGCGCCTGCATGGTCTTGCCCGCGACGAAGTCGTCCGGCAGCCCGATGCGCACGGTGACGGTCACCCCGCCCGACAAAGCTTCGCTCAACTGGTTGCTCACTGCCAGCAGGTGCCGCGCATAGCCCAGCAGGGTCTCGCCGGCATCCGTCGGATGCACTTCGCGGTTGCTGCGATCAAGCAACTGGTGCCCGACCATTTCCTCGAGCCGGCGTACCTTCTGGCTGACCGTCGACTGGGTCGAATGCAGCCGTGCAGCGGCAGTGGTGAAACTGCCGCAGTCGGCGACCATCACCACGGTCCGCAGCATGTCCAGGTCGTAGATCGCCCGATTGGTTTTGGTACTGTCTGTCATGGCTCAGGCCGTCTGCCTGCGCATGGCGAGAATCCCGGCGGCAAAGCCGATGAACGTCACCCCGACCCCACGGTTGACCCAGCGCGACCATGCCGGCCGCAGCAAGGCGCCCTTGGCACGCGAGGCCAGTGCGGCATACAGGCTCAGCGAGGACACCGAGAGCGCCATGAAGATCGCAGTCAGGATCAGGAACTGAGGGAACAAGGCGGCGCCTTGATCGATGAACTGCGGGAACAGCGCAGTGAAGAACAGGGTGGCCTTGGGGTTGGAAAGCGCGGTGAAGAACGCCGACCGGTACAGCTTGCGACGGGTAGGCCTGCGGCTCGACCCCTGCAGACTGCTCTCGGCCAGCAGCGGCCGCTTGTTGCGCAGCTGTTTCACGCCCAGGTAGAACAGATAGCCGGCGCCGGCGATCTTCACCAGGTTGAACAGCCATTCGGAGCTCGCCAGCAATGCGCCCAGGCCCAGCATCGCGGCCGCCGAGAGGCAGAACAGCCCGCTGGCATTGCCCAGCGAGGACCAGATCGTGCTGCGTTGACCATGGGCAAGGCTGTTGTTGATCGCCATCAAGGTCGCAGGCCCGGGGCTGGCGATGGCAATCGCCGCGACCAGGGTAAAAGCCAGCAAAGTGTTCAGGTCCATGGTTCCAGGCTCGTTCAGCATGCGAAAAAAGACTGACGCATGATGCCAGAACGCGCAGCGATCAACGACAGACAGATTCAGACGCGCACGTAGCGCAGGTGCGTGGCGTCTGGTGTATCGAGCACCTTGTCGATGCGAAACTGCGGTACCGGGTCCTGGAGTTTCTCGAACAGCCGCCTGCCACCGCCGAAGAGTATCGGGGCTTGGGCGATCTCGAGTTCGTCGATGGCGCCCAGGTTCAGGTACTGCTGGATCACATCCGCACCGCCAGAGATGCGAATGTCCCGCTCGCCTGCAAGCGCCCGGGCTTTCTCCAGGGCCTTGGCTGGCCCGTCGTTGAAGAAGTAGAACGTCGTCCCGCCCGGCCGCACCCACGGCTCGCGTTTCTCGTGGGTGAGCACGAACACTGGCGTATGAAAAGGCGCCTCCTCTGGCCAGCTTCGCTCGCCGGCGTCGAACATGCGCTTGCCCATGATGTTGGCGCCGGAGCGTTCCAGGGTGTAGCGCAGCATGTCGTTGACCACGCCCGTCTCGCCCCCCGAACCGAACTGAAGGCGCTCGCGAAAATACTGCTGCTTGAGTATCCAGCTCATCAGCGCGCCCCACTTGGCGCCCCAGTGCTTGTACTCGGGGTTGTCCCAATGCTTGATGCTCATGCCTTCCGGCGCCATGTAGCCGTCGAGGCTGAGCCCGACATTCACGAAGACCTTGCTCATGGTTACCTCTGCTGCTTCACGACCATGGGCCGATAAGGATAGACCTTCCTCAACCGCCCAACGCGATGATGCCGACCATCAATGCAGTGCCCAATATTGCGAACGCCAAGCCAGTGAGCGTGGGCTTGCCACCCGAATAGCGCGCCAGTATCCAGCCGGCAACGAACAGCATCACCAGTGTCACCACGTTGGAGCTGCGTACGGCCAGTGCGCTGTCGGTGGTCAGCAGGAAAGGAATCACCACGGGAAAGGTGGCCAGCACGACCAGGGAGAACACGCCCAGGCTGCCCAACAGGTCCATCGCGCCGAGGCGAGGCGGCTGGGGTTGGTCAGCATAATCGACCAGGCGCTGGCGCAGCATTTCCAGCACATCGGCGTTGGCGATCTGAGCGATGCGCGAGGGTAGCGCCTTGGCGATCAGCGCGCGCCCCTCCTCTTCTCCGGCTTCGTCCTTCAAGTAGCTGACGAAGTTGCGGTTGCGCGTGCGGTCGGTCCAGGTGCGCAGCAGGTACATGACCGCGTCGGCGAGCCCCCAGGCCAGGTTGCAGCCCAAGGCGGCGTAGAGCATGGTGCGCACTTCTTCACGGCCTGCCGTCGCGACGCTCAACGTGCCCACGAACGTCATGGCCATGAGCAGGCCGAAGATCACCTCGGTCACCCGGTCGACGGGGTCGAGGATGCGATTGCGTCTGTCTTCTCTGGGCTTGGTCATGGCACCCTCGCTGCATTCGTCACACGAAAGACCGAACCGTTGCCCCCCTGCTTGCGAGGTGCTGTTACAGCTTAGACGTTGTATCGCGTGCCAGCATCGACCTCGCCACCCGGCACAGGCGCGCCGGGCTGGCCTGATCGCTGCGGCGGTGATGTCATCAATATCATCCGGTATGGCCACGCAGCAGCGTGCATCCACGGCAACGACCTCGGCCATGGCACCAATGGGGGCACGGGGAAAGGCGAAGTACACCCGGGTGCCATCCTCGAGCAGGCCGACACCATCGGCACCGGGCACCAACGGCAAGGTCTTGCCACTGCTGTAGTGTTTGCCGCTGGCCTGTGCGCGCACCAGCTGGCTGAGCGCAGCGGCACGCACCCGCACCAGCACCTCGCCGGCTGCGGCCTGCGGCGCGTCGATCTCGCCATAGCGTGGCGGTTGGTCGAAGGCGTGGACGATGGCAGCTTTCATGAATGGCTCCCGTTGGGTGATCGATGCAAAGATATCAATCGGTCTGCTCGGGGGTGCGCAATTCGGTCTGGCAGAGATCGGACCGCGTCGGTGCTGTCAGCGATGCTTGGCATTCTTCTTGGCAATTGCCTTCATCCGCGTCGCCGCCCGCTGTACGGTAGCCATCTTCTCCGGGCGCTTCATGCCACGCCACTTGCGGATTTCCTCCCGCGTGCGACCACAGCTGACGCACAGCTCGCTGTTGAGCTGGCACAGTGAGACGCAAGGGTTGTCGATGTCTTTGGCCATGGGCTGCTCCGGTGGGGGCGCGGATTATAACCGTGTGGGAGCAGCTGTCTTGATCAACTTCTGGAAGTTGACTCGACTCCTGTGGGAGCCGGCTTGCCGGCGATGAGGCCAGGGCAGGCAAACACCGGCCAGGCTCCGGGGCCCTATCGCCGGCAAGCCGGCTCCCACAGGGAAAGGGAAAGCACAAGGCTCAGGCCATCGCCACTGCGCGCCTGCGCCGCCATGCCAGGCGCCCCACGGTGATCGACCAGTTCGCCAGCGCGATCAGCAGCACCACATGCAACAGCGCCCCCATCCCCGCCTGGACGATGATCTTGCCCGCCAACAGCGGGAAGCCGAACACACCGATGAAATAGGCCAGGCTGAACAACAGCAGTGCCTGCGCCGTATGCCCGGCGGGTGCTTCATTCGCCGCCAGCCCGTTGATCACCGAATAGGTCAGGCCATAGCCGACGCCCAGCACGATCGCCGCCAGCAAGTAGCCGGCGGGGCTCGCCACCCCGTACATGAACATCAGCACCGAGAGCACGATCAGCGCCGTCAGCAGGCACGCCATCCGGTAAGGGTCGCGCTTGACGATGAAGCCTGCGACCAGCAGGCGGCAGGTGATGACCGACGACATGAAGCCGATGAAGAACAGCGAGTAGTCCAGGTGCAGGAGCGCCGCATAAGAGGTCTGGAAACTGGACAGTCCACCGAAGATCGCGCCGCCCAGGCCGACCATCAGGATGGCGAAGGCGGCCTTGGACGAAAGCACCGAGCACGCCGCCGACGGGGTGATGCGGCTGACGACAACGGCGCGCTGTTGCTGCTGGATGCGCGGCGCCAGCAGCAGGAACAGCACCCCACCCAGCACGCTGGCTCCGGCCGCGACCACGAAGGCCGCCTCGACCGGGTAGCCTAGCGCCTGTGCCACCCGCCCCAACAGCGGGCCGGTACCGATACCGGTCATCATGCTGCCCGACAGCAGGGCGAAGTACTTCACCCGTCGCTGCGGTTCGATCAGCATGGCCACGATGATCGGCCCGAGGGTGTAGAACACCCCCCAGCCGAAACCGAGCAGCAGGCCGAACAGCATCATCGCCATGCCGAGGCCTGGCAGTGCAGCAAAACCGAGGCAGGCCGCGGCGAGAAAGACCGCGCCAACGGCCACCGACCTGGCCGCACCGAGGTGGTCGCTCAAATGCCCGGAAAAGATCACGGCCAGGAAGGTACTGAGCATGGCGGTGGAAATGACCGAACCTGCGTCGGCCTCACTGGCGCCGTGGGCACGCAGGGTCATCGCCAGCAGAAAGGTGGTCCCGTAGGACAGCGACAGCAGATAGCTGCTCAGGCAGAAGGTGCCAAACAGGCGGTTCGAAGACATCGGTGTTCCTTGACGTGCAAGCGGCCGTGGAGGCCGCTTTCCGGGCATTGTTGTGGTCGGTCAAGGGGCGTTTTATCACGGGGCCGCCAGCGCTTGGATATGAAATCAGCGGAGTGAAGCGAGGCACGCTCATACCTATTGGCCAGGCGACTCGACCCCTGCGCGGCTGCGGTTTATGCTCGGGTCATTTCACCGAGGTTGCTCCGTTGAACCCAGCCCCTGCCCTGCGCCGCGCCACGCGCGACGACGTCCAAGCCATCGGCGCGTTGGTCGATGCCGCCTATTCGCCCTACATTGCCAGGATCGGCAAGCCGCCTGCACCCATGCTCGATGACTATCAGCATGTGGTCGAGCACAACGATGTGTTCGTGGCGCTGGAGGCCGGGCGCATCGCAGGCGTACTGGTGATGCAACGAGAAGGCAGCGACATGCTGCTGGTCAATGTCGCCGTTCTGCCGGCGTGCAAAGGCAAGGGCCTGGGCAAGGTGCTGATGCAGTTTTGCGAAGCACATTCCAGGCAGCTCGGCTGCCGGGCCATCCGCCTCTACACCCATGAGCGCATGACCGAAAACATCGAGATCTACCGCAAACTCGGCTACGTGGAGACCCACCGCGCGCACGAACACGGTTTCGCCCGGGTATTCATGCGCAAGCCCCTTTGACGTTGGGCAGACCGGCCGTCTACCTCGCACTTGCAATCAGCCGCCTCGCAAAATACTGTATGAATATTCAGTATCACGAGACCGGCCCATGCAACTCATCGCCAAGCTAGGCATCCTTGCCGACGCCGCCAAGTACGACGCCTCCTGCGCCAGCAGCGGCGCGCCCAAGCGCACTTCGCGCGGCAGCGACAGCCTGGGTGCCACCGATGGCATGGGCATCTGCCACAGCTACACCCCGGACGGCCGTTGCGTGTCGCTGCTCAAGGTGCTGCTCACCAATTTCTGCCTGTACGACTGCCAGTACTGCGTCAATCGTCGCTCCAGCAACGTGCCGCGAGCACGCTTCACGCCCGAGGAAGTGGTGCGCCTGACCCTGGACTTCTACCGGCGCAACTGCATCAGCGGGCTGTTCCTGAGCTCTGGCATCATCCGCTCGGCCGACTACACCATGGAGCAACTGATCCGCGTCGCCCGCCTGCTGCGCGAGACGCACAACTTCCGCGGCTACATCCACCTCAAGACCATTCCCGATGCCGACCCGCTGCTGATCGAACAAGCCGGTCGGCTGGCCGATCGCCTCAGCGTCAATATCGAACTGCCCACCGACGCCAGCCTCAAGCGCCTGGCCCCGGAAAAGCACGCGCACACCATCCGCCAGGCCATGGGCGTGATCCACCAGGGGCAGCAAGCCGTGGTCAACGAGCCGAAAGCCCCGCGCTTCACCCCGGCCGGGCAAAGCACCCAGGTGATCGTCGGCGCCGACGCCACCGATGACAGCACCCTGCTGCGCAACGCCGAGTCGCTGTACCAGGGATACGGCCTCAAGCGCGTGTACTACTCGGCGTTCAGCCCGATCCCCGACAGCCCCGGCAGCGTGCCCCTCGCCGCCCCGCCACTGCTGCGCGAGCACCGCCTGTACCAGGCCGACTTCCTGCTGCGCGGCTACGGCTACAAGGCAGGTGAACTGCTGGGCCAGAACAGCAACCTGGCGCTGGACATCGACCCGAAACTGGCCTGGGCACTGGCCAACCGCGAGGTGTTCCCGCTGGATGTGAACCGTGCCGAACCGGCACTGCTGGCGCGTATTCCGGGCATCGGCCTGCGCAGCGTGCAGCGCCTGGTGGAACTGCGCCGCGAGCGCCGGGTGCGCTACGACGACCTGATCCAGTTGCGGTGCGTACTGGACAAGGCCAGGCCGTTCATCGTCACCAGCGACTACCGCCCGGCCGACGCGGAGCTGCGCAGTGGGCTGTTGCGGGCACGCCTGCGCGAGCCCCAGGCCCCGGTGCAGATGGGTTTGTGGGGATGATTGCGCTCGATTGCGGGGACTGTTTCGGCACCTGGCGCGAGCAGGCGCGCAGACTGCTCGGGCACGGGGTGGACCCGGCCGAGGTGGCCTGGGCGCAAGGCCCGATCGCTGACCTGTTGGCGGTACCGGCAGCACTGCCCGACGGCCCGGGCCCTTTTCGCGCGAAGGTCCCGGCAGCGCTGTTGCCCCTGCTGGAACAGGCCGCTCGCTACCGCGGCGAACAACGCTGGAACCTGCTGTACGAAGTGCTCTGGCGGGTGGCCCATGGTGACCGCACAGCCATGCTTGCCGGTGATCGCCTGGGCAGCGAGCTGCACCGGCGCATCAAGCAGGTCAGTCGCGAAGCGCACCACCTGCATGCCTTCGTGCGCTTCGTGCCGCTGCCTGCTGACTTGGCCGCGCAATTGCAACTGGACCTGGTGGCCTATCACGAACCCGCCCACGACATTCTGGAAAGTGCCAGCCAGCACTTCGCCGACCGCCTGGGACGCCAGCGTTGGCTGATCGCGACGCCGCGGGACGGCATTCGTTTCGATGGCGAGGCCTTCGACTACCGGCGTCATTGCCCGGAAGACTGGCGGCAATGGGCACGCAACGCCGATGACCCGGGGGCCGAGCTATGGCGAACCTACTACCGCCATACCTTCAACCCGGCCCGGCTCAACCCGGATGCCCTGCGGCTGCACATGCCCGGGCGTTTCTGGCGGCATCTGCCAGAGGGCATGCTGATTCCGCAGCTCGAAGGGCTGGCGCGACAAGGCAAGCAGCGTGACGGGCAGGCACTGGAAATCGGTGGGCAGCGAGGGAAAAAAATCCTCCATGTGGAGCAACTTCTCCTACAGGCAAATGTGAAAAATTCGTAGTTTTCTTGGCATACCACCTTACATGGCGTGACAAATCCTGACAAACTTATTGCTAATCGTTCTCATAAGCACCTTCAATAAGATCAGGAAGCCCCACCATGCCGTCGTACCTTGCGCCCACGCGCTCACTCCCTGCCCGCAATCTGCTCGCCATGGCCGTGTGCATGGCCATCGTCACCCCCGCCGTTGCCGAAGACGAAAAGCCCACGACGCTGGAGCTGGGTGCGACCGAGATCAGCTCCAACCGTCTTGGCAGCACCACCGAAGGCTCGACGTCCTACACCACCGGCTCCATGTCCACTGCAACCAAGCTGCCGCTGAGCCTGCGTGAAACCCCACAGGCGGTCACGGTGATCACCCGCCAGCGCATGGACGACCAGGCCATGACCAGCATCAACGATGTGGTTGCCGCCACCCCCGGGCTGTTCCTCGACTACTCCAGCGGCCCGGGCCGGCAGACCTACTCGGCGCGCGGCTTCGACATCGACAACCTGATGTACGACGGCATCCCCAGCGGGTACCAGGGCTGGACGGTCGGTGCCCAACCGAACCTGGCGATGTTCGACCGGGTCGAGATCGTGCGTGGTGCCACTGGCCTGGTCACCGGCTCCGGCAACCCGTCGGCGGCGATCAACCTGGTGCGCAAACGCCCGCTGGCGGAGCAGAAAGTCACTCTCACCGGTGCCGCCGGCAGCTGGGACGATTACCGCGGCGAACTCGACGCCTCCAGCCCGCTCAATGACAGCGGCACCCTGCGTGGTCGCGTGGTAGCCTCGTACCGCGACACCAACAGCTTCATCGATGACGTGGAGGAAGACCACGGCCTGTTCTACGCCGTGACCGAGGCCGACCTCAGCGACGACACCACCCTGACCCTCGGCTTCTCCCACCAGAAGGACAAGACCAACTACTTCTGGGGTGCCATGCCCACGGCGCTCGACGGTCACCACATGGACTTCTCGCGCTCCTACAACCCCGGCACCGACTGGGAGAACAAGGACCAGGAGATCGACACCCTGTTCGCCGAGGTGAGCCACCTGCTGGCCAATGACTGGAAGCTGCAGGTGAACGCCAACTATTCCCAGCAGGATGGCGTGTTCACCGGCTCCTACCAGTCGCGCTGGGCGGGCCTGCAAGCCCCCCTGTCGCGCACCGTCTACCAGTCCAAGCACCAGGAAAACCAGGCCGGCGTGGACGGCTTCCTCAGCGGCCCGTTCCAGGCCTTCGGCCGCACGCACGAGCTGGTGGTGGGCGCCAGCAAACGCATCTACGACATGGACACCTGGAACTACAGCCCTTACGACACCAACTATCCACTCAACGGCGGCAAGCCTGACTTCATGCATACCGGCAACAGCCGGGCGGTCACCACCCAGGAAGGTGTGTACGTGACCACCCGCCTGAGCCTGGCCGACCCGCTCAAGCTGATCCTCGGCGGGCGCCTGGACTGGTACGACTACGACGACAAGGAAAGCGCCAGCGCCGACTACAAGGTCACCCGCAACGTCACCCGCTATGCCGGCCTGATCTACGACCTGGACGATCACCACTCGGTATATGTCAGCTACAGCGACATCTTCAACCCGCAGAGCTACAAGGATGCCTCGGGCAGCCCGATCAAGCCGATCGAAGGCAAGAACTACGAGATCGGGGTCAAGGGCGAGTACTTCGACGGCGCGCTCAATGCCAGCATCGCGTTGTTCCGCATCGACCAGGAAAACCGCGCCGTTTCGCAGACCGACCTGAGCAGCTGCAGCGACCCGACCAACTGCTACGTCGCCTCGGGCGAAGTGCGTAGCCAGGGCGTCGACATGGAACTGCAGGGTGCGCTGACGCCAAACTGGCAGGTCGGCGCCGGCTACACCTATGCCCGCGTCCACACCCTCAAGGACGCTGCCAACCCGGCCAACGAGAACCAGCGTTTCGACACCGACACGCCTGAGCACATGTTCAAGCTGTCGACCACCTACCGCCTGCAGGGCCCGCTGGAAAAAGCCCGCATCGGTGGCAACGTCACCTGGCAGAGCCGCATCTACAACGACTTCACCGTCGCCGACGGCAGCGAGTACCGCCTGGTCCAGGGCTCCTATGCGATCACCAACCTGATGGCCGGCTACCAGGTCAACCAGAACCTCGACCTGCAGCTGAACGCCAACAACGTGTTCGACCGCAAGTACTACTCTGCCGTCGCCGGCTCCGTGGACTACGCCGGTGACACCTGGGGCACCCCACGCAACCTGATGCTGACGGCCAAGTACAGTTTCTGAGTTGACCCGGCGCAGGGACGCGCCGCTTCGCGATGGCATACTGAACACTGCCCATTGTGTTCACGATCCTGCAACAGGAACCGCCATGCTCATTCGCCCCGAAACCCCTACCGACTGCCCTGCCATCAGCCGCCTGACCTTGCAGGCCTTCACCGATCATCCTCATCACGCACCCGGCCAGGCACCTACTGAGCACCTGATCATCGAACGGCTGCGCGCGAGTGGCGCATTGACGCTGTCGCTGGTGGCAGAAGATGAGGGTGCGATCGTCGGGCAGGTGACCGTTTCACCGGTCAGGATCGATGGGCAGTGCTCGGGGTGGTATGGCCTGGGGCCGATTGCCGTTGCGCCGGACAGGCAGGGGCAAGGCATTGGCGCGGCGTTGATGCGAAGTGCGCTTGCCGGCATGCGCGAGCGCGCCGCCGAGGGCATCGTGTTGTTGGGTGATCCGGCGTATTACCAGCGTTTCGGGTTCAAGGCCTGTCCTCAGCTACGCTATCCCGGAGTACCGCCGGAGTACTTCATGGCGTTGGCGTTCGTCGGGGATGTTGCCACTGGCACCGTGGCGTACGACCCGGCCTTTGGTTGAGACCTCACCGGCCCTATCGCCGGCAAGCCGGCTCCCACAGGTGACACCACAGCCTTCGGAACCTGTGATGTACCTGTGGGAGCCGGCTTGCCGGCGATAGGGCCAGAACAGTCACCCAGGAATGACGATTCGTACTGTACCGTACCATCTAGTACAGTACAGCACGCAAACTCAGCCAAACAGCTTGGCCAGATACCCCAACTTCTTCTTGTACGACCGCCGCGCCTCCAGCGCCTCGTCCATGCTCACCGGCAGGAACCGCGCCTGCTGGTTCGGCTGCATCTGCCCCACCAGGTCAAGGTCGGCACTGATCACCGTCCCGATCATGGCATAGCCCCCGCCCGACACCGCATCGCGGTGCAGAATGATCGGCTCCAGCCCCGCCGGCACCTGGATCGAGCCGATCGGGTAGCAGCTGTCGACGATGTTCGAAGGGTCCGACCCCGCCCCGAACGGCTGCTCACGCGGCTGGAAACTCAGCGCACCGCCACCTTTGTAGCGGTAGCCGATGCGGTCGGCCTCGGAGCCCACCGTCCAGGCATCGGTGAAGAAGCTTTTCGCCGCCGACTCGCTCAGGCGATGGAAGTACAAACCCGGAACCACCCGCAACACCACTTCCCCGCCCAGCGCTTGGCGCAGCGCCATCGGCAGGCTGGCCCCGGCGCGGGTCTTGCCGCTGGGCTGGCCGACCGGCAGCACGTCGCCTGCCATCAGCTTGCGCCCGTGAAAGCCACCGAGGGCGCCCAGGGCATAGGTCGAACGGCTGCCCAGCACTTCGGGCACATCGATGCCGCCCGCCACCGCCAGGTACGCCCGCGCACCCGCCGTGGGGAAGCCGAAACGCAGCACCTGCCCTGCCCTGACCGCGAAGGCGGTGCAAGGGTGTTGCTCACGCCCATCGAGCATCACCGGCATCTGTGCCCCACAGACCGCCACCAGCGCATCGTGCTGGAATTCAAGCTCCGGCCCTACCAGCGCGCACTCAAGGCCCGCAGCCCCGGCCGGGTTGCCCACCAGGTGGTTGGCCGCGCGCAGCGCGTACTGGTCGAGCGCGCCGGAGGGCGGGATGCCCAGGTGATAGAAGCCTTCGCGGCCAAGGTCCTGCACCGAGGTGGCCAGGCCAGGTTTGAGCACCTTGATCATGCCAGCGCCTCCTGCAGCGTCTTGGGATAGCCGACCGGGTCGGCGAGAAATGCATCCAGGGAGAACGCCACCGGGCGGATACGCAGGTCGAAGCGCCCGTCCTCGACATCTGCCACTGCCTGGTCGTAGGCACGGCGGTCGATGGGCTTGAACTGCACGATGTCGCCCGGGCGGAAGAACACCATGTGCGCCTTCAGGTAAGCCAGGTGCTGCTGCGGGTCGTAGATCGGTGCCGGGGTGACACCGAACATCTGGTAACCCCCCGCGCCACGCACCGAGTAGATGCAGCCGAAACAGCCGCCATGACCCAGGGTCAGCTTAGGCGTGTCGGTGCGTGGGCGCAGGTACTTGGGCACCTGCAACTGGCGCTCGTGCTCGACCATCTGGAACATGAACGGCAGGCCCGCGACAAAACCGACCATCGACACGAACCACGGTGCTCCGCTGTGCGCGGCGATGAATGCCTCGACATCGGCCAGACCGTTGATCCGCGCAGCGTATTCCAGGTCAGTGCTCTGCGGGTCCTGGTGGCGGTCACGAAAACGCATCAGGGTTTCATGGGTCCAGGGGTCGTTGTACAGCACCGGGATCTCGATGATCCGCGTGCTCAACGAGCGCTCTGCCACCGCCTCGGCCTCGGCGCCGCGCACGGCTTCAAGCAGGGTTTGCGGTGCGATGCGGTCAGGGTCGAAGCGGATCTGGAACGAGGCGTTGGCCAGGCACACATCGAGCACGCCCTCCAGCGCCAGGCGTTCGACCGCGCGGGTGACCGCCAGCCCCTTGAAAAAAGCCTCCAGCGACATGCTCTCGCTGACTTCGGCGAACAGGTGCTCGTCGGCACCGAAGCTGTAGCGGATCGGGGTGGTGGCAAGCGATTCGGCCATGTCTGCTCCTTTTCTTGGAATCATTATTCGTAAGGCAGGCAAAAACAATGCGTACAACTCAACGCGGCGTGCGTACCTCGATACCGGCGCCGTCCAGCGCCTTGCGCGTGGCCTCGACCAGGCCCAGGGCGCCCGGGGTGTCGCTGTGCAGGCAGATGGAGTCGAATTCGATCGCCAGGTCCTGGCCTTCGACGGTGCGCACCACGCCCTCCTGGCAGGCCCGCAGCACGCGTTCGGCGACCCGTTGTGGCTCGTAGCCGCGCACGTTGCGGGTGAACACGATCGAGCCGCTCAGGTCGTACTCACGGTCCGCGTAGAACTCGCGCACCACCGGCTGGCCGAGCTCTTGGGCGATACGGCAGATCACCGAGCCTGGCATGCAGTACAACAGCAGCGCCGGCTCGATCACCCGCAGGTTTTCCACCAACAGCCGCGCAGCCTCTTCATCGCGGGCCAGGTGCATGTACAGCGCACCGTGTGGCTTGATGTGCTGCAGGCTGACGCCCTGGGCGCGGGCGATTTCACGCAGCGCGCCGAGCTGGTAGAGCATGTCGTCGACCAGCTCCTGGGCCGGTGCGTTGATGTGCCGCCGGCCGAAGCCGACCAGGTCGCGAAAGCCCGGGTGCGCACCCACCGCCACGCCCAGCGCCTTGGCCCGTTCGACCGTGCGGCGCATGGTGCCCGGGTCACCGGCATGAAAGCCGGTGGCGATGTTGGCCGAGCTGATGAACGCCATCAGCTCATTGTCGACGCCATCACCGATGGTCCACGGGCCGAAACCCTCGCCCATGTCCGAATTGAAGTCCACCACCTGCATGCCTGATCTCCTGGTACTTGTGACTGCTTGCAGGTCACGTTAGATTTTCCACACCCCCTTGGGAAGATCTATAAACAGATAGGGTGTCTTCTGAAAATCAGATACCCAGGAGTTGGCTGTGTCTCTTACCTTGCGCCAGGTTCGCTACTTCGTCGCCACCGCCGAGATCGGCCAGATCTCCCAGGCGGCGATCCACCTCAACATCTCCCAGTCGGCGGTGACCACCGCGATCAAGGAACTGGAAGCGATGCTGGGCGTGCTGCTGTTCCAGCGCTCCCCCCAGGGCATGATCCTGACCGATGCCGGCCGCCACTTCCTCAACCGCGCCTACGTGATCCTGCGCAGCGTCGACGACGCGCTGAACAGTCCGCTGCCGGATGTGCGCGCCAGCGGCCTGTTGCGCCTGGCGGCCAGCTACACGGTGATCGGCTACTTCCTGCCGCACCATTTGCAGCGCCTGGAGCACTGGCACCCGGATGTGACCTTGCAGGTGCACGAACAGGAGCGCAGCGCCATCGAGCAAGGGCTGCTGGAGGGTCGCTTCGACATGGCGGTGGTGCTCACCGCCAACCTCACCCACCCCGATATCGTCTCCGAAACCCTGTTCAATTCCGAACGCCGCCTGTGGCTGCCGAGTCATCACCCGCTGTGCGAACGCTCGGCCGTGAGCCTCGCCGATGTCGCCCGCGAGCCGTTCATCCTGCTCACCGTCGACGAAGCCGAACAGAGCGCCATGCGCTACTGGGAACAGGCCGGCCAACGGCCCGAGGTGCGGGTGCGCACCAGTTCGGTGGAGGCGGTGCGCAGCATGGTCGCCAATGGCAGTGGCGTGGCCATCCTCTCGGACCTGGTGCATCGGCCCTGGTCGCTGGAAGGCAAGCGCATCGAGACCGTGACCATCAGCGACCCGGTGACGCCGATGAGCGTGGGCCTGGCCTGGCACCGCGAGCGGGCGTTCAGCCCGGCGATGCAGGCGCTGCGCAATTACTTCCACGATGCCTTCCTGGCGCCGCAGCAACTGTCCGCACGGCGCTGACGCGCCCGATCGGGCAGTGACCTGTCACGCCCAAGCCTTTAGACTTGCCGCTTTTTTTGTGCCAGAGAGAGCCTGCCATGCGCATCACCAGCCCGCCTGCCGCCACCACCTGCGGCCTGGCGGCGATCCTGTTGTGGAGCACGGCCAGCGGCCTGATCCGCAGTGTCAGCGAGTACTTCGGCCCCATCGGCGGCGCCGCGCTGATCTACACATTGGGCGCGGCGATGCTGGTGATGCTGCTGGGCCGCCCGCGCCTGCGCCATGCCTCGCGTTTCTACCTGCTCAGTGGGTCGGCGCTGTTCGTTGCCTACGAGATCTGTCTGTGCCTGGCCTTGGGATACGCCGTCAGCCGGACCCAAGCCATCCAGCTGGGCGTGGTCAATTATCTTTGGCCGAGCCTGACGGTGCTGCTGGCGATCTTCATGAACCGCCAGCCCGCGCGCTGGTTGATCGTGCCGGGCACTGCCATTGCGCTGCTGGGCATTCTTTGGGTCGTGAGCACCGACGGGCTTTCACTGGACAGCATCGTCAGCAATGTCGCCTCCAATCCCTTGAGCTACAGCCTGGCGGCGGCCTGTGCGATCACCTTCGCCTTGTACTGCAACGTGACCCGGCGCTATGCCGACGGGCAGAGCCATGTGGCGCTGTTCTTCCTGCTCACGGCGGCGGTGTTGTGGGTGAAATACCTGCTCAGCAGCGAGGCGTTGCCGCCTTTCTCACTGCGCCACAGTCTGGAACTGCTGGCGGCGGCGGTGGGCATGGCGGGTGGGTATGCGCTGTGGAACATCGGGATCTTGCGCGGGAACCTGACACTGCTGGCGACTGCTTCATATGGGGCGCCGGTGTTGTCGTCGGCGTTTGCTGCTGCGTGGCTTGGGGCGCAGTTGGGGTTGCAGTTCTGGCAGGGGGCGGTGTTGGTAACGGTCGGGTCGTTGCTGTGTTGGCAGGCGACGCGGGGGTGAGGTTCGTCACGAGATCTTTGGCGGTGGTGAGACCGAGCGCTGGGGGGCTCGGTTTGATAAGCGACACTATCATCATTGAATACCACTGCCGAACCGCCAGTTCATGATCGCTTAATTATCAGGTCAACCATGAATTCTAGAACCCCATCAAACGTATCAAACTCTTCAAATATGTTGTCAAAAGCTTGCCTATCCCGGACTTGATACTTGCCTCGTCTCAGGTCCAGCACATACTCATCTTGATCACTATCTGCAAAAACAAGAAAATCCTTCATGAAATCGACATCGCGGCTTAAGTAGTTCATCTCTACTAGATTCGGGCTTAAAGTATCGCCGCCCGGTATCACACGTGAGCGACTTGAGTAGACAAATACTCCACATGCAACCAGCCCATTAAATGTTCGCAAAAAATCCAAATATTCCGATGGCAGGCCTACCGAAAACTCAACTGTCACAGCATTTGTCACGGCGACTATATCAGCCGGGGTAGCTGGCGGACCTAAGTACATAGCAGCATCATCCAGCCGATAGCGCAGCCCTGAAATTTTTGCGTAGATCGCGCTATTCATACCCAGGAAATCAACATCCTGAGAAAACCTTCAGACGATCATGGATTGCATCCTTCGAAACTTTTTCCTCATCTACCCTCTCGGTGATAACTATGTATTCATCATGAGACGGCGATAACACTTCGAGCACCTGCCCCCTCCAATTAGTAATTTCTAAAAAACCCTCTGAAACACCATTCATTTCGTCTACTTCCCTTAGCAGACCCGACATTTCAAAAAACGCACCGCTCTCAGTAGTACCTGCGCCCGTCTTAGGATTATCAAAATACACGCGCAGCTTCGGAAACTTCTCCCTCTGCCAATGCAACGTCGGAATCATATCAAAATTCAAAAGCTTGAATTCTTCAATCGATTCATCTCCGGAAAACTCGCATCGATAAATCGGAATACAGAGGAAAAGGTTACTTCGATCAAGGCCCTCGACCCCTTTCAAGTATCCGTGATATTCACTTGGCACAACTAATACGTGTGTAAACCCCCGCGCATTTTCAACCAAATCCATAACAGTTGGCATATTGGTTTTTAACCCGCACGACACCGACCGAATTACCTGTATAGCGAAAGCGTCATCCTCATCCCCTTCTGAAACCACCAAAAGATCATACGAACCAGTTGTACCTAACCAGTAGTTGTACGTATAAGCCACCATTTCATCGCTGAAAGATACAATAGCACTTGAAACACGCCTAACATCTTCAAACTCTTCCCGCAAAATTGAATAATCCACTCCAGCCCCCGTTTCAATTATAATTCGGCCCTAAATCCTGCCTATAGAGCTTACCTTGAAGTCTCAATCTAGCCCCGTCAGCACTGTTTACCGAACGCAATCTCAAGCTCATATTGCTAACATCATTAAAGAAGTCATTTCTCTCCACACGACTTGAATTATACCCCCTCTCATTCCAGTGCTCAACAACAGGCTTATTATGTTCAATTGTCAGCCTCGGGTCGTGCCTCGATACACGCTCACCCTCCTTAGTCATGACTTTCCCTGCGTTTCTACCCTTTTTTATTGTATTAGCATCAAGCACCCGTTCTCTCACCCCTGCTCGATAATCGCTGGGATACTCCGTTTTCCTGTTGTGCTTTATATGCTCGCCGCTTTTTATAAATCTTCCATCGCTCCCCCGTACGGGACGAAGTGAAGGAGTAGCGGGATTCTTGCTTCGTTGCGTAACCCGAGTGTTTCCAAGATTAGCCCCCAACCCACCATTCGGCTGCAACTTGTAACGGGCCGCCAGTCCCCCGACAATGAGCGCGCCCCCAAAAGCCATAAGCTTTTGCTCATCAGAACCTTCCCCGTAACGCTCTCCCCCCAACCGGTATCCCGCACCACCTCCAACCACGCCGCCGAAAAGTCCCCACAACGCCATTGCCGGCCCAACGAGGGCAATCGCACTGGCCAGCCCGACGCCCAGTACCGCCCCCTCAAGCCAACCCGGCACCTCCGGGCTGATTTCATCGGTTGTTTCAGTCTCGCCACCGATAAACACGTTGGACGACCCAGCACTGATCCTGGCATCGCATACCGTGCGATCTCCAAGCCTGGCTGCGGGCACACCATTGATGTGAACCGAGCGACTTCCCTGCGCCACGGTCTTCGATACGCCGGCATGATCCGAGCATTCCGTGTAGTCGACATGAGCCCTCGCCGCGGGTTTGCCATTGATGAACACATTGGCCGAGCCCGACCTGATCCTGCCTGTTTCTCGCTGGGCGAATGAAAGGCTACCGAGCAGCTGCCCGATACCCGCGCCTGTCGCCGCACCTGCTCCAAGCATTGCAACCACTGCCGCGGCCCCAAGACCGGCTGTTCCCACAACAGCGATTCCGATCAGTACAGCGCCCGCACCTATCGCCAAACCTGCCAACAGGCCGCCCAAGGCGCTGGAATGTTCTATCGGGTCACCAACACGCGCCGCCTCACTCATGCCGGCGCGGCCTCGACCACCTTTTGCTTGGCGGTCGGCGGGCTGCGTAATTCAAGGCTGTTGATGATTTCAGCGAAGGCGCTGCGCTCCTCCTCCTTCATGCCTGCGGTGTGGTTGCTCGTTGCCGTGAATTGCATCAACAGCCGCTGCCCATGCTCGTCCTTATGCAGGAACATCACTTGTATCTGATGAACCGGCTGACCTTGCTGGCGCCAACTGAAAGCCACACGACGGGCGTCCAAGCCTGCCACTTCGATGGAAGTAACCGGTTCTACCCATTGCAGGTGAGAAAGCGTTTTTTCCATTTCCCCGAGCAACTTTTGCGCCAGTGATTCCAGTGACGCATCTTGCCCAGCCAATGAACGGCCCAGCACTAATGAAAACGGGCTCGGCGCGGATTCGGTGAGTGTGAATACGTGAAAGGTCTTGTCTCTCAAGGCCTGAGGCCGCACAAAACTCAATTCATTGGTCAGGTATCGCTCCGGCGGTGGCGGCTTCATGGCTTCCTTTGCCAAACGCTCACGCTCAAGTTGCTCTTCCTGTTCACGCTTTTCGGAGATTCGGTCGTAGATACTTTTTCGATACATGAAGACTGTTCCCTGTCATTTACCTTGATTGGTTCAGGTTGATGATCGTGCTGCCATCCACATCCACCACCACGCCGCACAAGTCGATGGTCCCGTCCTGATTCATCACCAACTTGCTCTTGCCCACTTCCAGCGTGATCGATTGCGCGGCGGTCAACTTGATATGCCCTTGGTCGACGGTGACGAAGTAAGAGCCCTCTTCCACCGCGATGCTGGTTTCCAGCCGTATGGTTTCCGCGTGCTTGCCGGCGACCTTGAGGGTGCGGTTGCCGCCGACCGTGAGGCTGTCATCGGCCTCGACTTCGGTCTCCATGTCGCGCTCGGCATGCAGGCTGACCTGCTCCGCCCCGGCCTTGTCTTCGAAGCGCAGGAAGTTGGCCGTGCGGCCGGTGCCGTTGATCGAGCGGGTCAATACCCCGCTCTGGGTCTTGTTCGCCGGCAGTGACCAGGGTGGCGGGTTGCGGCTGCTGTAGACGCTGCCGATGATCAATGGCCGGTCGGGGTTGCCCTCGAGGAACACCACGACCACTTCATCCTCGACGCGCGGGATCTGGATGCTGCCGAAGCCTCCACTGGCGCCGGTCTGTGCCACTCGCACCCAGCACGAGCTGGCTTCGTTGAACGCACCCTGGCGGTCCCAGTGGAATTGCACCTTCACCCGCCCCAGCTCGTCGGTGAAGATCTCTTCGCCGGGCGGCCCGACGACGATGGCGGTCTGTGGGCCATGGATGGTGGGGCGTGGCGTGATCGCCTGCGGGCGGAATGGAATTTTCTTGCGCACGCAACGGAACGTGTTGGCGTAGCTGGCAGGTCTGTCCGTGAAATAGTTGTTGTGGCCTTCACAGGCCACGCTCAGCACCAGGAATTCCCGTTCGCTCCTTGGGGTGTAGTCGTGGTTCGGGGGCTGCAGCAGCTCGAAGCTGTAGCCCGGGCGCATCGCGCGGCAGTTGCTGGCGCCCTCGAACGACTTGGCACGCAGCTCCAGTGCTTCGATCCGGGTGCGCAGCCACGCCTGGCCTTCATCGAGGGTGCCATGGGTGTATTGGCCGGGGTCGTAGACTTCCAGACGCTGCACGTCACCTTGCTCGTTCACGCTGTGCAAGGTCACCGGCAACCGGTTGCGCGGTTGGCGGTAATCGAAGGTCTGCGTGGCCAGCTTGCCTGCCTGCAGCTGGCGACTGCCGCACCAGCGGGTGATGGCATCGGCGGTTTCGGTCACTGAATTGCCGTGGTAGCGGATCTGCGGCTGCTCGGGGATTTGCGCGAGCGAGGTGGAGTCGTCGCAGATGACCAGCGTGTGCGCATCTGCACTGTGCTCGAAGTAAAAGAACATCCCCGCCTGTTCCAGCAGGCGCTGGACGAAGCTCAAGTCACTTTCACGGTACTGGCTCAGGTAGGTGTGGCGTTTTTGTTCGCCGCTCAGCTCGAAGCGGTAGCGGGCATGCTCGGGGTACTGCGCGAACACTTCCCGCACCACCTCCTCCACCGTGCAGTCCTGGAATATCCGGGTGTCGACACGGTGCCCCAACAGTGAGAGCCATGGGCTCAGGGTCGCGCTGTAGTGGTCCAGGGCGCCATCGCTACCCAGGCTTGCGAAACGCGTGAGAAGGCCGTTGATGAAGCGTGGCTCGGCATCGACCAGTTCGACCTCGATGCTGACCTGCTGGCCGATCATCGACTTGAGCGCAATCCGAGCGCTGTCGCAGATCAGCGACAGCTCGTACTCGAAGGCCCGTGACAGGCCTTCATCACCTTTGAAACTCTCCAGCAGCAGTCCTGAATGGGGATCAGACTGATGGTGAAACTTGAACAGTCGACGGTGCTGGGGCGCCAGCCGCTCGACCAGATCCATGATCATTACGCTCTCCTTGGCACGCTTGGATTCGAAAGGAGGCGCAGGTTAGGGAGCGAGCAGCAGGCTGACAATGAACGTGATGTTTAGAGAATCGACGGCCTGTAAGAAGTGGACTACAGGTTTATTAATCACTTCCCACGCGGCATTCCAGTAGCCGAACAGCGTTGCCAATCCGCGATGCAAAGCAGTGCAGCAACGGCGCCGCTTTCAGCCAAGCATGAGGCTTACCGAGGGGCGCGAATGACGCCGCGCTTACCGGGCAATAATCGAAATGTCAGGCTACAAACTTTACTCCCCAGCCGAACATTCAGCCCCCCGCACCGTCATAACTTGAGCACATGCCGACCCGCAGCGAGGACGCGAAATGACCCAGCCCGACCCGTCATACGTCAAATGGCTCGAAGACCGCTCCATGCTCAAGGCCTCGCAGGAGCGGGCGCGCCTGTATTCGGGCCAGTCACGCCTGTGGCTCAATCCCTATGCCGAGGCCCAACCCCGCCGCGCCACGGAAATCGCTTCGGTCTGGCTGACCGTCTACCCCGACGCGATCATCGCGCCGCAGGGCGGCTCGGTGCTGTCTGCCCTGGGCCATGAAGCGTTGTGGAGACGCCTGTCGGACATCGGCGTGCAGGGCCTGCATACCGGCCCGATCAAGCAGTCCGGCGGCGTGCACGGGCGCGACTTCACGCCCAGCGTTGACGGCAACTTCGACCGCATCAGCTTCGACATCGACCCGCTCTACGGCAGCGAGCAGGAACTGGTGCAGATGAGCCGCATGGCGGCTGCGCACAATGCCGTGACCATCGACGACCTGATCCCCTCGCACACCGGCAAGGGTGCCGACTTCCGCCTGGCCGAGCTGGCCCATGGTGCCTACCCGGGGCTCTATCACATGGTCGAGATCCGCGAGGAGGACTGGTCGTTGCTGCCCGACGTGCCCCCTGGACGGGATGCGGTCAATCTGTTGCCGGCCCAGTGCGACGAGCTCAAGGCCCGCCACTACATCGTTGGCCAGCTGCAGCGGGTGATCTTCTTCGAACCGGGGGTCAAGGAAACCGACTGGAGCGTGACGCCCCCGATCACCGGGGTCGATGGCAAGCCCCGACGCTGGGTCTACCTGCATTACTTCAAGGAGGGCCAGCCCTCGCTCAACTGGCTCGACCCGAGTTTCGCCGCCCAGCAGATGATCATCGGCGACGCCTTGCACGCGTTGGATTGCCTGGGAGCACGTGGCCTGCGCCTGGATGCCAACGGGTTCCTCGGCGTGGAAACCCGCGCCAGCGGCACCGCCTGGTCGGAGAGCCACCCCCTGTCGATCGTCGGCAACCAGCTGATCGGCGGCATGATCCGCAAGGCCGGCGGCTTCAGCTTCCAGGAACTGAACCTGACCCTGGACGATATCGCGCAGATGTCCCGGGGCGGCGCCGACCTGTCCTACGACTTCATCACCCGCCCGGCCTACCAGCATGCCTTGCTGACCGGCGACACCGAGTTCCTGCGCCTGATGTTCAAGGAGATGCATGGCTTTGGCATCGACCCGGCGTCGCTGATCCACGCCTTGCAGAACCACGATGAGCTGACCGTGGAGCTGGTGCACTTCTGGACCCTGCATGCCCACGACATGTACCTGTACAAGGGCCAGACCCTGCCCGGCGGCATCCTGCGCGAGCACATCCGCGAAGAGATCTACGAGCGGCTTTCCGGCGAGCACGCGCCGTACAACCTGCGCTTCGTCACCAACGGCATCGCCTGCACCACCGCCAGCCTGATCACCGCAGCGCTGGGCATTCGCGACCTTGAGCAGATCAGCGCGGCCGATATCGAGCAGATCCAGAAGGTGCACCTGCTGCTGGTGATGTACAACGCCATGCAGCCAGGCGTGGTGGCCCTTTCCGGCTGGGACCTGGTCGGGGCGCTGCCGCTGCCGGCCGAGGCGGTGGCCGAGCGCATGCTCGATGGCGATACCCGCTGGATCCATCGTGGCGGCTACGACCTGGCCGGGCTGGCGCCGGAGGCCGCCGAATCGGTGCGCGGCATGCCCCGCGCGCGCGCGCTGTATGGCAGCCTGGACAGCCAGCTGGAAAACCCCGAATCGTTCGCCAGCAAGGTGAAAAAACTGCTCGCCGTGCGCCAGGCCTATGGCATCGCCACCAGCCGCCAGGTGCTGGTGCCGCAGGTCAGCAGCCCGGGGTTGCTGGTGATGGTGCACGAACTGCCGGCCGGGCGCGGGATACAGATCAGTGCGTTGAACTTTGGCCGCGAGGTGATTGCCGAGGAGCTGCTGTTGACCGGGTTCACGCCGGGGCCTGTGGTGGACATGATCCATGAGACGGTCGAGGGAGACCTGACCGAGGATGGGCGCCTGATGATCAACCTGGACCCGTTCGAAGCGCTGTGCCTGAGGATCGTCAGCAGCTGCGGGCATGTCTGAGCCTGTATCGGCCCTGTCGCCGGCAAGCCGGCTCCTACAAGTTGAAGTCGGTGGAGCACATGTGGGAGCCGGCTTGCCGGCGACAGGGCCGGTACAGGCAACTTGCTTTTGAAGCCCCAGAGGCATAGTTTCCCGAGCATTCATTTCGAGTGCCCAGGAGCAACCCATGTACACCGGCATCGTCCAGGCCGTGCGCCCTCTTCTCGCCGTGACCACCCACCCGGGCCACAACGAATTCACCGTCGAGCTCACCCCCGAGCTGCTCGACGACCTGAAGATCGGTGCCAGCGTCAGTGTCGAAGGCACCTGCCTGTCGGTTATCGAAATCGACGGTACCCAGGTGAAGTTCGACGCCATGACCGCCACCCTTGAGCGCACCAACCTGCGCTTCTTCAAGGCCGGCCAAGGCGTGAACATCGAGCGCTCGGCGAAGATGAACGCCGAAGTCGGCGGCCACCTTATGGCCGGGCACATCGCCACCACCGCCGAGATCGTCGAGCTGTCGATCAAGGAGACCGGCGCCTTCATCACCTTCCGCATGCCGCCGGAATGGGCCAAGTATGTGTTCCCGCGGGGCTTCCTCGGGGTCAATGGGTGCAGCCTGACCGTCGCCGATGTCGACGACACGCTGGTCACCATCAATCTGATCCCGGAAACTCTGCGCCAGACCACCTTCGCCCGTTACCAGGCCGGCGAGCTGATCAACATCGAGGTAGACCACCAGACCATGGTGCTGGTAGATGTGGTCGAACGCACCCTGAAAAACACGCTGGCCCGGGAAACGTTGTTGCCATGAAGGGCTTGCCGGCGACAGGGCCGGTACAGCCAACATCACACGCTGCGGGTGATCCCGCCATCGACGCGGATGTTCTGCCCGGTGATGTATGCGCCGCCCTCGCTGGCCAGGAACGCCACGGTGGCGGCGATTTCCTCCGCCGTCCCATAACGCTTGAGCGGCACACTCTCACGACGGGCGTCAGTGGCCGGCAGGCTGTCGATCCAGCCCGGCAACACGTTGTTCATGCGAATGTTGTCACCGGCATAGGTGTCGGCGAAGATCTTGCTGAACGACGCCAGACCGGCGCGGAACACCGCCGAGGTGGGGAACATCTCGCTCGGCTCGAAGGCCCAGGCGGTGGAAATGTTGATCACCACCCCACCCCGCTGGCGCTGCATGATCGGCGCGACCAGACGGGTCGGGCGAATGACGTTCAACAGGTAGGTTTCCATGCCCTGGTGCCAGTCGTCGTCGCTGATTTCCAGGATCGGTGCACGTGGGCCGTGCCCTGCGCTGTTGACCAGCACGTCGATGCGCCCCCACTGGGCAACCACGGCATCGACCAGGCGCTTGATGTCGTCATTGGACTGGTTGCTGCCGGTCACGCCGATGCCGCCCAGTTCCTGGGCCAGCGCCTCACCCTTGCCGGAAGACGACAGAATGCCGACCTTGAAACCATCGGCTGCCAGGCGCCGGGCGGCTGCCGCGCCCATGCCGCTGCCACCGGCGATCACGATTGCTACTTTTTCAACTGCCATGGGGCCCCCTTGTAGAGCGCGTCTGCATGAATGATGGGGTTCAGCCTAGCAGCAGGTCCAAGCAGGCAGAGAGCCAGGGAAGCTTCAATCTGTCGATAGAAAATCTACTGACTGATGGGCCTGTTCGAGCAACCAGGCGCGTACCGTGTCCAGCGCAGGCGGCTGGTAGGCATTGCGCGGCCACACCAGGTAGAAGGCCTGGTCCAGCCGTAATTCGTGGTCGAACGCCAGGGCCAGGCGCCCGGCAGCCAGGTCGCGCTCCACGAAGGGGTAGCTGGCCAGCGCCAGCCCCTGGCCGGCAGTCGCCGCATCGATCGCCAATGCGGTCTGGTTGAAGCGCACGTTCCTCGCCGCTGCCTGCAACGGCTGCCCGAACACTTCGCTGATGAAATCGGGCCAGAAGTTGTGTGCGTCATGCAGCAAGGTATGGCGCTGCAGGCGTTGCAAGTCGGTCGGCCTGCCCTGGGCTTGCAGCAAGGCCGGGCTGCCCACGGCAACGATGCGCTGTGACAGGAACAACTCGGTATTGAGCGCCGGGCCAAAAGGCGGGCGCCCATAGCGCACGGCAAGGTCGACGCCTTCGGGGCGAAACTGCGAACGTCGGTCGGTGGCCAGCACCTGCAGGTCGATGCTCGGGTGCTGCGCAGTGAACGACGAGAGACGTGGGATCAGCCATTTGGCAGCGAAGGTTGGGGTAACGCTGACCGTCAGTTGCGCGCCATCCGGTCGCAGCGCCTGGGTGGCGCTGGCGATCAAGGCGAAGGCGCTGCGGATATCGCCACTGTAGCGCTGACCGGCCCCCGTCAGGCCTAGCCCCCTGGGCAGGCGGTCGAACAGCTTGAGCCCGAGATTGGCCTCCAGCCCACGAATCTGCTGCGCCACCGCCGCCTGGGTGACGCCCAGTTCGTCGGCCGCCAGGCGGAAGTTGAGGTGCCGCGCCACCACCTCGAACACCCTCAGGGCATTGAGCGGTGGTAGCGCCGAGAAACCATCGGCCATGAAGTTTATCTACTGAGTGAAGGTCCCCACACCTTACTCGATACGGGGGTGCTGCTGCACCAACAGCTTGCGCTTGGCCTCGAGCTCGGCAATCTGCGCATCGATGTCCTCGATCTTCTGCTCGATGGTGTCGTGGTGCTCCTGCAGCAGTTCGCGGGCCTCGGCGATGTCCGATGCGGCAGGCGCGGCGCCGCGCAGGGGTTTGTTGGCGGTTTCCTTCATGGTCAGGCCGGTGACCAGGCCGATGGCGGCGATCACCATCAGGTAATAGGCCGGCATGTACAGGTCGCCGCTGCTCTCCACCAGCCAGGCGGCGAGCGTCGGGGTGAGGCCGGCGATCAGCACCGAGATGTTGAAGGCACTGGCCAGGGCGCTGTAGCGGATATGGGTGGGGAACATCGCTGGCAAGGTCGAGGCCATGACGCCGATGAAGAAGTTCAGCAGCACGGCGATGATCAGCAGGCCGGCGAAGATCACCCCGAGCACACCGCTGTTGATCAGCATGAACGCCGGGATGGCCAGGACGAACAGGCCGATGCTGCCGACGATGATGAACGGTCGGCGCCCCCACTTGTCACTGAGCAGGCCGATCATCGGCTGCACGAACAGCATGCCGACCATGATCGCGATGATGATCAGCACGCCGTGGTCTTCGCTGTAGTGCAGGTTGTGCGACAGGTAGCTGGGCATGTAGGTGAGCAGCATGTAGTAGGTGACGTTGGTCGCGATCACCACCCCGACGCAGGTCACCAGGCTGCGCCAATGCTGGGTCGCGACCTCCTTGAACGACACCTTGGGCCCCGATGCCAGGCCTTCGCGGTCGCCTTGTTCGAGCTTGTCGACATGCTGCTGGAACGCCGGGGTTTCCTCGAGCGCATGGCGCAGGTACAGGCCGATCAGGCCCAGCGGCAAGGCCAGGAAAAACGGCAGGCGCCAGCCCCACTCGAGGAATTTCTCTTCGCCAAGCGCCGTGGAGATCAGCACCACCACCCCTGCCCCCAGCACGAACCCGGCAATCGAGCCGAAGTCCAGCCAGCTGCCCAGAAAGCCCCGCTTGCGGTCCGGTGCGTACTCGGCGACGAAGATCGACGCGCCGGTGTACTCTCCGCCCACCGAAAAGCCCTGGGCCATTTTCGCCAACAGCAACAGGATCGGCGCCCAGATGCCGATCGAGGCATAGGACGGTATCAGCCCGATGGCGAAGGTGCTGAGGGACATGATGACGATGGTCGCGGCCAGGATCTTCTGCCGCCCGAAGCGGTCGCCCAGGGCGCCGAAGAACAGCCCGCCCAGCGGGCGGATCAAGAACGGCACGGAGAACGTGGCCAGCGCGGCAATCATCTGCACACTGGGGTCGGCGCCGGGGAAAAACACCTTGCCCAAGGCATAGGCGACGAAGCCATAGACGCCGAAGTCGAACCATTCCATGGCGTTGCCCAGCGCAGCGGCAGTGATCGCCTTGCGCATCTTGGCGTCGTCGACGATGGTGATGTCTTGCAAGCCGATCGGCTTGACGGTTTTCTTGCGTGATTTCATCCCAGTGTCCTTGTGGCTGAGCCTCTCCAGGCATCAGAACCACAGGGACACTAAATAATTCCACGCTCAGCGATTGCTCGCCGGCAGGGTCAGATGCCCTCGCGCGCCAGGTCCATGGCGAAATAGGTGAGGATCAGGTCGGCACCGGCACGTTTGATCGCGCCGATGCTCTCGCGCACCACGCGCCCTTCGTCGATGGCGCCGGCCAGGCCGCCGAACTTGATCATCGCGTACTCGCCGCTGACCTGATACGCCGCCAGCGGCAGGCGCGAGGCGGCGCGGATGTCGGCGATCACGTCCAGGTAGGCGCCGGCCGGCTTGACCATCAGCACATCGGCCCCTTCCTGCTCGTCGAGCAGCGACTCGCGCACGGCTTCGCGGCGGTTCATCGGGTTCATCTGGTAGCTCTTGCGGTCGCCCTTGAGCGCGGTGCCGCCAGCTTCACGGAACGGGCCGTAGAGCGACGAGGCGAACTTGGTCGAATAGGCCATGATCGCGGTGTCGTGGAAGCCTGCGGCATCCAGCGCGCCACGGATGGCCTGGACCTGACCGTCCATCGCCGCCGACGGGGCGATGAAGTCGGCGCCAGCGGCCGCGGCGATGACAGCCTGCTTGCCGAGGTTGGCCAGGGTGGCGTCGTTGTCCACGCCATGGTCGTGCAGCACGCCGCAATGGCCGTGGCTGGTGTACTCGCAGAAGCAGGTGTCGGACATCACCACCATTTCCGGC
>Ga0160431_100172_pt1 | contig 45116 bp, 39 predicted proteins | sample HID1971K_E0MG_FD_108212 | JGI IMG/M metagenome (GOLD analysis project Ga0160431, IMG submission 108212) | Enriched millipede-associated microbial communities from UW Madison campus, WI, USA - HID1971K_E0 MG | ecosystem: Host-associated > Arthropoda: Insects > Digestive system > Unclassified ...
GCACAACGCCAGCCCGCGCCAGCAGGCGCCGTTCGTGGCGATCAACTGCGCGGCCTTGCCTGAATCACTGCTCGAAAGCGAACTGTTCGGCTACGAGGACGGCGCCTTCACCGGCTCGCGCAAAGGCGGCAAGCCCGGCCTGATCGAACTGGCCCACACCGGCACTTTGTTCCTCGACGAAATCGGCGACATGCCAGTGGCGCTGCAAACCCGCCTGTTGCGTGTGCTGCAGGAGCGCGAGGTGCTGCGCCTGGGCGCCTGCGAGCCGACCGCGGTGGATATCCGGGTGATTGCTGCCACCCATTGCGACTTGCCCGCGCACATCGCCGGGCAACGCTTTCGCCAGGACCTGTACTACCGCCTGAACATCCTGCGCCTGGCCGTGCCGCCGCTGCGTGAGCGGGTGGCGGACATCGTGCCGCTGTTCAATGCCTTGCTTGCGCGCCACAGCCGGGCGAGCGACAGGCCACGCCCGGCGCCTGTGCAGCGCCTGCTGCCGCTGCTGCTGCGCCATGGCTGGCCCGGCAACATCCGCGAGCTGGACAATATCGCCGAGCGTGCGGCCCTGTGTCTGGGTGCGCTGGGCGAGGATGACGGCATCGACCTGGCCACACTGTTCCCAGAGTTGTTCCAGGCCAGTACCGCCGAGGATACAAACCCACCCCCTGCCCCCGGCGACAATCTGCGCAGCCTTGGCAAGGCCACGGAAGCGGCCCATGCCCGCCAGGTGCTGGAGCGGTGCGACGGCGACATGGCCGAAGCCGCTCGACGCCTCGGGGTCAGCCGTAGCACCGTCTGGCGTCGGGTACGCGGTTGACCGAGGCGTTGCCGGCTCGTGCTTGCCCAAGGACCTGCAAGCCCTTGGTGCCCCTACGCTAGACATCCTTCGAACATCGCCTGCAACCGCGTGCCATAGAGGCTTCCCCGGCGGCCGATGAAGATCATCTGGCTGAAGGGGGCACGGCCCTCCCAGCCATCTTCGGGCTTGATCTCGCTGCGGCTGCCCACCAGGTGCAGGATGCAGCGCTTGCCCGGTGCCTCTGCGATCTGGCACACCCCCTTGGCCCGGTAGATGTCCTTCGGCAAGGCCGCCAGTGCCTGGCGCAGGGCCTTCAGCGACAACGGCCGGTCACTGGAGAAGCTCCAGGTATCGAAGAGCGCCGAATGATCCTTCTCGCCCGCCACCCGCACCGAAGTCGGTGCCGGAGCCGACGGGGTGAGGCGCCAGCCGGACCTGGCGCGCCCTACGCCGAGCACCAGTTCCAGCGGAACCTCGCCGTACTCGCACTCCAACAGGCGGGCGTTGGGGTAGAACCAGCGAGCCTTCAGCGCGTCAAGTTGCTCGCGGCCGACCCGGTCGACCTTGTTCATGACGATGATGTCGGCCACATCCAGCTGCTCCATGGCCAGTTGCGCCATCTCGCCTTCCAGGCTGCCGAACTGTTCGGCGTCCACCACGGTGAGGATGGTGTCGATGGCGAGGGCGTCGCGAAACTGCGGATAACGCAAGGTGTTGGCGATCTTGCTCGGATTGGACACCCCGCTCGCCTCGATCACGATGTACTCGGGGCGGTTGCTGCGGTCATCCAGCAGGCGCCCGAGTTGTTCGATCAGGTCGCTCTCGACGGTGCAGCAGATGCAGCCGTTGGCCAGGCTGACGGTGGTCTGGGTCTGGCTGACGATCAGTTGGCTGTCGATGTTGATGGCACCGAAGTCATTGACCATCACCGCCATGCGCAGGCCGTGGTCACTGTTGAGGATGCGGTTGAGCAAGGTGGTCTTGCCAGCACCGAGGAACCCCGACACCAGGGTCACGGGAATGGGGGGCAGTCTGCTCATTGGCGTATCTCCTTGTCGCCGGCCATCAGAAGTTGGGCAGCTCGCCACGCCAGGTGGCCTGGTGGCTGGAGCCGTCGAACTCGCCGTTGCGATCCCAGGTCACCTCACCTTCCAGCAGGGTGAGCTGCACCTGGGTATTGTGGATGTTGCCCTTGGGCGCCACCTCGAACAGGTTGCGGTCGAGGACGATCAGGTCGGCGGACTTGCCCGCCTCGATGGAGCCGGCCTTGTCCTCGATGCCCATGCACCAGGCGCCATTGAGGGTCATCACGCGGATGGCCTGTTCGAGGCTGATGGGGCTGCCGTAGAACGTTCCTTCTTGTTCGCCGTAGGGGTTCTCGCGGGTGACCATGGCCTCGAAGCCGATCCAGGGGTTGATGCTCGAAACCGGCCAGTCGGTTCCCATGACCGCCACGCCGCCGTGCTCCAGCACGCCCTTGAAGTTGTAGGCGCGTTGCATGCGGTCCTCGCCGAACACCGCGCGGGCATTGGCGAAGGACGAGGGGAACCAGCCCACCGGGGAGAATTCGGCGGTGACGTTGAGCTCGGCGAAGCGCGGCAGGTTGGCATCCAGCAGCGTGGTACTGTGCGCGCACTGGTGGCGCACGCCGCTGTAGCCGTTACGCTGGCGCGCCTGCGCCACAGCGTCGAGGAACAGGTCGGAAGCGCCGTCGCCGGTGCAGTGGGCAATCACCCGGATGCCCTTGCGGTCCATGTCCACCACCATGTCGGTGATGTGCTCCGGGGTCATGTTGAGGTGGCCACGCCAGCTGCTGTCACCCGGCCAGGCACTGGACAGGTAGGACGAGCGGGATTCGTGAGTGCCGTCGAAGTGGAACTTCACCGCGTTGGCGTTGAGCCGGGCGCTGCGGTAGTAGTGGCGCTCGCCGGCCAGCAATTGCCAGCGGCGTTTCACCGGGAAGATGTCGTCCTGCCAACTGATGGCGGCTTCGACCCGTACCGAGAGCTCGCCGGCCTGGTCGATGGATTTCAGGGCATCCAGGCGATGCTCGCAGACGTGGACGAACTTGGTGCCCACCACACCCTGGCCACTCTGGAACCACACACCTTCGCGATAGGCGCGCTTGAGGGCGTGCTGCGGGGTGGGCGGCATGGCGGCGTGCATCAGTGCATAGGCACCATCCACCAGGATACCGGTGGGTTCGCCCGTGACGCTGTCGCGCTCTATGTAGCCATGGCGCGGGTCCATGGTCTCGGCGTCGATGCCGGCCAGCTCCAGGGCCTTGGAGTTGACCATCATGCAGCCCCAGGAGCGGTCGAGGATGGCCACCGGGCGATCCGGCAGGACGCTGTCCAGCCAGTGGCGATCCGGTACCAGGCCGGCCTGCTTGAAGGTGTAGCGGACGAAGTACTGGCCATAGACCCAGCCATCGCCGGGGTGGGCGGCGGCGTAGTCGAGGATGGCCTGGCGGACCTGTTCCGGCGTCGGGTCTTCCACCCCCACTTCCAGGTAGCCAGCGTAACCCGGGGCCAGCTTCAGGTCCGGGTGGGTGTGCATGTCGTACAGGCCCGGCATGGCGAAGCGGCCCTTGAGGTCCAGGACCTGGGTGCGCGGCCCCGTCAGCCTGTCCATGTCGGCATTTGTGCCAACCGCGATGAAGCGCCCGCCACGGATGGCCACGGCCTCTGCCCATGGGTTGGCGGCGTCCACGGTATAGATGCGGCCGTTGGTCAGCACCAGGTCGGCGGCACCGAGCGGGCCGGGTACGTTGCTGGAGCGGTAGTCGGTGTGTTGGTCCATGGCAGTCGAATCCGAAGCTAGGTGATTTTCTGGTTATGGGCCGGAGCGCCATGGGCGCTCCGGCGGCGCGTCAGCCGACGATCAGGTGACCGAGCAGGGCAAGGATCGGCAGGGAGACGAGCACCCGCACGACGTAGATCAGCAGAAGGTCCAGCGGCTTCAGGCCGATATCGGCGCGAATCAGCAGGATGGCCGCTTCGGTGAAGAAGATGATCTGGTTGACCGCCACGCCGACCATGACGAAGCGGGTCACTTCGCTCTGGATGGAGGCGCCGAGGATGGACGGCATGATGCTGTCGACCATGCCCGCCAGCAGGGCCGGGGCGGCCTTCTCGGCTTCCGGCAGCTGCAGCAGCTCCATGTAGGGCACCAGCGGCATCGACAGGTACTTGAACAGCGGGGTGAACTCCACCAGCGACAAGCCCAGGCAGCCGATCACCATCATCGCCGGGTAGACCGAGATGGCGATGTCCAGGCTCACATGCACGCCATGGCGCAGCTGGGCGAAGATCGACGGCGCGGTATCGGCACGCTCGATTGCACGGCGCAGGCCCAGTGCCATCAGGCCTTCACCTTCGCGTCGATCGGTGCGCAGCTGCTTGCCGACGAGCGGATTGTAGGCATTGGGCTTGCCACGCAGGGGCGGCAGCTTGGGCACGATCAGGGCGCAGACCAGGCCAGTGACGGCAACGGCCGCGTACCAGGGCAGGAACATGTGTTCCATGCCGATCAGCTTCAGCAACAGGTAGGAATAGGCGATCGACACGATGGAGAAGTTGGTGGCGATCACACAGGCTTCGCGGCTGGAGTAGAAGCCCTGGCGGTACTGCTGGGTGGTGAGGATGATGCCGACACTGGAGGCGGCCAGCCAGGAGGCCATGCAGTCCACCGCGGCGCGGCCGGGCAGGCCGAAGAGCTTCTCGAAGCCACGGCTGACCAGGCTGCCGACGAACTCCATCAGGCCATAGTCGGTCAGCAGCGGCAGCAGCACGGCCGACAGGAAGTAAATGGCCAGGACCACCGGGCCGACGTCATACAGCATCACGCCGCCGGTGTTGCGGTGCCAGACCCACTCAGGGCCGATCTTCCAATAGGTCATGACCATCAGCACGGCGCCGATGACGCGCACGACGGTCCAGCCCATGCCGGGGTTGAACAACTGGACGAAGCGGTTGGGATGCTTCTTCAGCGAGCTGAAGGTGACCAGCACGGTGAGCAGGCTGGGAATGGTGGCAACGCCGACGGTGACCGGCACCATCAGCGGCTTGACCACGTCGTTGATGTAGTCGATCAGGAAGGCGATCAGGATGTTGCTCTTGCCGTTGATCTCGATCGGCACGAGAAACAGCATCACGCCGATCAACGAGGGGATCAGGAAGCGCAGCAGCTGTGCGGGGCTGTACTGCATCAAGAGGCCTCCGGACTTCGCGAAGACGCCGGACTCGGGTTGTTCGTTCATGGGTTCACACCTTTTTGTAGTTGTAGTGGACCTAGCGCCCGCTGGCGTGCCAGTACGCAGGCATTGTTCATCGCGATTCAGGGCGCAACGCAGGAACTCAGGCGCGGAAAGTCGCGTCCAGGCGGTCAAGCCGGCGCAGTTCGGACTGCCACACCAGGTCAACGCTTTCCAGGTGGTAACGCTCGTTCTCCATCTGCCGTGCGGTGAACTCGCAGGCCTCGTGGTCCGGTACGGTCAGTTCACGGCCGGTCTTCAGGGCTTCCAATTGGATCCGGCAGGCCTGGTCCAGGTAGTACATGCGGAAATAGGCTTCGGCGACGCTTCGGCCCACGGTGAGCAAGCCGTGGTTGCGCAGGATGGCGCTGTGCTTGTCGCCCAGGGCGTCGACGATGCGCTGGCGCACTTCCAGGTCCAGGGGCACGCCCTCGTAGTCGTAGTAGGCCACACGGTCGTAGAACATCATGTTGGTCTGGTTCAGCGGCAGCAGGCCCTCTTTCAGGGCGGCGACGGCCATGCCGGCCAGGGTGTGGGTATGCATCACGCAGACGGCGTCGTGGCGGCTCATGTGCACGGCACTGTGCACGGTAAAACCGGCGGGGTTCACTTCGGGAGCACTGTCATCGAGCTTGCGGCCATTGACGTCGATGGCCACCAGGTTGGAGGCGCACACCTCGCTGGGGCGCAGACCGTACGGGTTGATCAGGAAGGCCGGCTCGTCCGTCGGCAGCCTGACCGAGATATGGGTAAAGACCTGGTCGCTCCAGCCGTTGACCTCCAGCAGCCGGTAGGCGGCGGCGAGATCGGTGCGGAGCATCTGTTCGTTCGATGTTGTAATCATGGAACCATCCAGTCGTTCAGGTGCGGCTATCGCTGGGCAGCACGGTGCATCCCTGATGCCTACGCACGGCCTGTGCGCCTACCCGCCTATGGTCCTTCGAGGAGGTAGATTAGGGGGCTTGCCTGGGGGCGAATATCGATTTATCTTGCAGACAATCATTCCAAAACGTCATGAACTCCGATGCGCAGACAGCTCCCCAGCATGATCTCCCTCTGCTGCTTCTCCGCCTTCGCCCGGCACATGAGCGTGACGCGCGCGGCCGAAGAGCTGAACCTCACCCAGAGCGCCGTGAGCCGGCAGATCAAGAACCTCGAGGACATGCTCGGCTGTCCCCTGGTGGAAAAGGTCCGCCAGCGCTTGCTGCTGACCGACAAGGGCCGTGAGTACGTACAGGAAGTCGCGCTGCTGCTGGACCAGCTGGAGGCTGCCACCATGCGCGTAAGCAGCAGCCATTCCAGGCGCCTGCGGGTCGGCGCCGAGCCGTCCTTCACCACCCGCTGGTTGCTGCCCAAGCTCAAGAGCTACGCCCGGGAACACCCCGAGGTCGAGCTGGAGATCATGAACGACCTGCGGCGCCTGTATGACCGGTATGAAGGCTACGACGTCGGCATCCTCTACGGCGACGGCAACTGGGCCGAGTTCGACTCCCGCCTGCTGATGGAGGGGGAAATGGTCGCGGTGTGCACCCCCGACCTGCTGGAGCGCTTTGGACCGATCATCGAGCGACGTGACATTCTGCGCTATCCGCTGCTGCACCACAGCTCCCTCACCGGCCTGACAAAGTCCTCGACCCAGCTCTGGCTGCACCATGCCGGTCTGTCGGCAAAGGAAATCGAAGCCCTGCCCGGCCAGCGCCTGGAGCACTTCCAGTTTGTGCTCGATGCCGCCCTGCATGGACTTGGCGTCACGGTGCTGCCGCGCTTCTTCGTCGAGCGGGAGGTTTGCGAAGGGCTGCTGGTGCTTGCCTGCCAGGAGGCGCTGGTGGCGGGACGGTACTACGTGGTGTGGCCGAAGCAGAACAACGATGCCAAGGTGAAGCATCTTGTCGACTGGTTGCTGCAGTGGAGGGAGCCGGGTCCGGATTGAACGCTACGGCGCGTTCGATGCCCACGGTTACCCCTCTCCTGTCAGGCAGAGGGGTAAACAAGGCATTCAGCCGTGGCCGATTACACCCAATCACGCCGCAGCGGCTGGCACATGCAGTGCACGCCACCACCCCCCTTGGCGATCATGCTGATGTCCGGGTCATAGACCTTCAGACCCAGGGCCAGGCACTTCTCCTTCAGGGTCAGGCTGGTGGACGGCAGCAGCACTCGCCCCTCGCCCAGGGCCACCACGTTGCAGCCCAGCTCCATGGCGTCCTTGAAGGGGATATCGACGATCTCGATGCCCTTGGCCTTCAGCCAATTCACCAGTTCGGGCTCCACCGCATCGACGCAGACCGCCGCCAAGCGGTCGGCGAGCATCACGCACAGCGCGTCCATGTGCACGAAGAACGGGTCCATGCCGTAGAGCTTCACTTCCCAACCCTCGGCTTCCAGCCAGCCTTTCATCTGCTGAACCGCTGGCGCCTGGGAGCGCTCGCCGGTGTAGCCGCAGAGGATCACCCCCGGCTGCAGCATCATGAAGTCACCGCCCTCGAATGAGCCGGCGCTGATCATGTCATAGATCGGAATATCGTTGTCCTTGTAGAACTGGATCACCGGGGCGTACTCGCCACGGCGCCACCACTGGGCCATCTGGGTGACGATCGGGCCGAAGGGGGTCATCACGCTCGAGTCGCGGGCGAACACCTGATACTTGAGGTTGGGGTCGGTGGGCAGCATGTGCACCTTCACCCCCGCCTCGCGGTAGGCGTCGACCATCTCGGCGTGCTGGGCACGGGCCACATCGGCGTCGAAGCGGTAGCCCAGGCGCAGGCTCTTCTTCGAAATGGAGCTGGTCTCCAGCCAGTGGTAGTGGTCCACCGGCCCCAGCAGCACGTCACGCAGGGTGCCGTATTCGGAGTTGGCGCCCCAGTGCTCCAGGCGCGGTGTGTCGCCGCTGTCGCGGCGGTGCTTGAGGGTGAATGCACTCATGGTGTTCTCCAGGTCAGGAATGGGCCATGCGCAACATGGCGTGTAGCAAGACGTTTGCGCCGGCCTCGAGGTCGGCGGGGGCGGCGTCCTCAGCCTCGTTATGGCTGATGCCACCTTTGCAGGGGACGAAGATCATGCTGGTGGGGGCGACCCGCGCCAGGTACACCGAATCGTGGCCGGCACCACTGCACATGGGCATGTGCGAGTAGCCCAATTGCGCCACGGCGTCCTGCACCGCGGCCACGCAGTCGGCATCGAAGGCCACCGCCGGGGAATGCCACTCTTCACGGATATCGGCTTCGAGGCGCAAGCGCCTTGTCTCTTCGGCGACGATCGCGCGAAAGGCGGCGTCCAGCCGATCCAGCACAGCCTGCTCGGGGTGGCGCAGGTCCACTGCCAGCACCAGGCGCTCGGGTACCGTGTTGCGTGAGCCGGGTTCGACACGGATGTCGCCGAACGTCACCCGGGCCCAAGGCCCGTGCTCTTCGGCCAGGCGATACAGGCGCGCAAGGATTGCGGCCAAGCCCATGAAGGGATCCCGCCGCACGGTCATCGGCGTCGGCCCGGCATGCACCGGCTGGCCGGTGAGGGTCAGGTCGTACCAGCGAATGCCCTGCACCCCGGTCACCACCCCTACGGTGAGGTGCTCGGCTTCGAGGATCGGGCCTTGCTCGATGTGTACTTCGAAGGCGGCAGCCAGGGGCCTGGCCTGTGCCGGTAGTTCGCCGAGGTAGCCGATGCGTTGCAACTCGGTGCCGAGGGTCAGGCCCTGGCGGTCGGCGCGGCCATGGCCATAGGCGAGGTCGAAGGCGCCGGCCCAGACGCCAGAGCCAATCATCGCCGGAGAGAAGCGCGCGCCCTCCTCGTTGGTCCACACCGCTACCTCCAGGGGTGCGCGGGTGCACAGGCCGGCGTCGTTCAGGGTCTGGATCACCTCCAGGCCGGCCAGCACGCCATAGACGCCGTCAAAGCGCCCGCCGGTGGGCTGGGTGTCCAGGTGCGAACCGGTAAGCACCGGCGCCAGGCTGTCGTCGAGCCCGGCGCGGCGGGCGAAGATATTGCCCATCCGGTCGACGCTCACAGTACAGCCAGCCTCGATGCACCAGCCGACGAAAAGGTCGCGACCGGCCTTGTCGAGGTCGGTCAGGGCCTGGCGATTGCAGCCGCCCTGGTCGGTGGCGCCGATTTGCGCCATCGCCATGAGGCGGGCCCAGAGGCGTTCGCCATCGATGCGAAGTGAAGCAGTGTGGGTGTTGGCCATGGGATGCTCTCTCGACGGACCACCGGCGTGGGGTCGGTGGTGGATACGAGAGGCAGCCTAGAGTCGGCGGGCGAACCCAACCATACCCGGATCAGGGTAGGACCCGGCTCAGGCCACGCCGGAGGCGGTGACGCTGGCGATGAACAGGGAGAACAGCTCGCCCTGGGAGCTGATGCCGAGCTTGGCGTGGATGTTCTTGCGATGGACGCCCACGGTGTCGGTGGAGATGGCCAGTGCGTGGGCCACCGACTTGGAGGAATGCCCGCGCAGGATCAGCCGCGCCACCTCGGCCTCGCGCTCGGTCAGGCAACCCTCTCCGAAGCGCTCGAAGGCACGCTCCAGCTGCCGGTGCAATGCCTGCCCCTCGCCCTCCCCGTCCACCAGGACGGCGCCCCAGTGGCGGCGGGCGGCGGCCCCCACCAGCGGCTCGATGGCCTGCAACCTCGCCAGCTCCTCGGCGGCGAAGGCGCCATGGCCGGCGAGACGACCCATGGACAGGGCCAGGCCGCCGGCACCGGCAAGGTCGATGAGGATGTTCACTTCGTCCGCCAGCCCATGGGACACGTAGAAGCTGCGGTAATACTCCGACGCCTGGAAACCGTCCGGCGCGATATCAGCCAGCCGCAGCACGCCCCGCCGCCCTTCGATACAGGCCTGGCGTACCGGATCAAGCAGGTAGGGCCCCACCAGGTAGCGCTGGATCTCTTCCCGCCGCTCGGGCAGTACCCGGCCCGCTTCCAGCATCGCCGGCGGCCGTGCCGGCACGTGGGCGACGATGAAGGCGGTGTCGATGGGCACCGCCGCAAACACCGACTCGAGCAGGCGCGCAGGGAAATCGGCACGGCCGATGGCCTCAATCAGCGGGGCTTCATGGCTCAGCCAGCGGGCGAGGTCGAAGGCATGGTCGGTCAAGGGCAGCTCGTCTCGTGGTACGCAGAGGCGCTCATTGTCCAACAGCACGTACCTGCGGGCCAACACTCGTGATTTGGATTTGACATGAATGTTATCGCTAACATAAATTGCCTGCCACCTTGCTTCGGAGACGCCTCATGTCCATCAGCCAGACTAACCCTCGGGTGGGGCTGTTCGTCACCTGCCTGGTGGACCTGCACCGCCCCAGCGTCGGCTTCGCCGCCGTGGACTTGCTGGAACAGGCAGGCTGCCGAGTCGAGGTGCCGCAAACCCAGACCTGCTGCGGCCAGCCAGCCTACCACAGCGGCGCCGCCGACCCGGCCCGGGCGCTGGCGAAGCAGCTGATCGCGGCCTTCGAGCATTACGACTACCTGGTGGCCCCCTCGGGCTCCTGCCTCGGCATGATCAAGCGGCACTACCCCGAGCTGCTCAAGGACGACCCCGCCTGGCATTCGCGCGCTTTGGCCCTGGCCGAGCGCAGCCATGAGCTGCTGAGTTTCCTCGACGAGACGATGGCCTGGCAGCCAACCACCGCTTACCCGGGCAGTGTCACCTACCACGACGGCTGTTCCGGCCTGCGCGAGCTGGGTATCGAGCAACAGCCGCGACGCCTGCTCGCCGGCGTGGCGGGCCTGGAGCTCGTGGAGATGGCGCACGGGCAGACCTGCTGCGGCTTCGGCGGCACTTTCTGCCTCAAGTACCCCGATATTTCCGCGCGGATGGCCAGCGAAAAGGTCGCCAGTATCCGCGCCAGCGGCGCTGACACCCTGCTCGGCGGCGACCTCGGCTGCCTGCTCAGCATCAGCGGCCGGCTGATCCGCCTGGGCCAGTCGGTGCGGGTGTTTCACACCGCAGAGGTGCTGGCCGGCATGACCGACGCCCCGGCCATCGGCGAAGGCAGGAGCACCTGATGGAACTGCGCTCGACCCACTTCCAGCCCAGTGCCCGCGCCGCCCTGCTCGACCCGGACCTGCAAGAGGCCATGGCCGACAACCGCCGCTTCGCCGCCCATGTGCGCGAGCAGGTGGCGGCCAGCGGCAGCTTCCAGGCCCTGCGCGAACGGGCCCGGGCCGTCAAGGACCACACCCTGGCCCATCTCGACCACTACCTGGAACGCTACGAAGCCGCCGCGCAAGCGCGGGGCATCCAGGTGCACTGGGCCGCGACCCCCGAAGAGGCGCAGCAGCAGGTGCTCGCCATCTGCCGCCAGGCCGGTGCGCGCCGGGTAATCAAGGGCAAGACCATGATCGGCGAGGAGATGGGCATCAACGCGGCCCTGGCCCACGCCAACATCGAGCGCGTCGAGACCGATCTGGGCGAATACATCCTGCAGCTGGCCGACGAGCCGCCCAGCCATATCAACGGCCCGGCGATCCACAAGACCCTGCGCCAGGTGCAGGCACTCTTCCACCAGCATCACCAGGGGCTGGGGCGCGAGCGATACCTGGAAGACCCGGCCGAACTTCTGGCCGAAGCCAGGCGCCTGCTGCGCGGTCAGTTCCTGGCGGCCGATGTGGGCATCACCGGGGCCAACTTCCTCATCGCCGAGGACGGCACCCATGTGCTGGTGACCAACGAAGGCAATGGCGACCTTACCAGCCTGCTGCCGCCGGTGCGCATCGTCCTGGCGAGCATCGAGAAGGTGCTGCCGACCCTGGAGGATGCCGGCACCCACCTGCAGTTGCTGGCCCTGAGCGCCACCGGCCAGCCGCTGACCAGTTACACCTCGGTGTATGGCGGCGCCGATAGCGACGGCCCCGGGCAATGCCATGTGGTCCTGCTGGACAACGGCCGCAGCGAGATGCTCGCCGGCGCCTTCCGCCCCATGCTGCGCTGCATCCGTTGTGCGGCGTGCATGGACAACTGCCCCGTCTACAACTGGGTCGGCGGCCACGCCTATGGCTGGATCTACCCGGGCCCCATGGGCTCGGTGTGGACGCCGAACCTCGCCGGTCTGGAAGACACCCGCGACCTGCCCAACGCCTGCACCCTGAACGGCCGCTGCAAGGAAGTCTGCCCCCTGCAGATTCCCCTCCCCGACATGCTCCGCGCGCTGCGCGAACAGCAGTGGCAACGGCAGCTGACGCCCACCGGCACCCGCCTGGGCCTGCGCGTGTGGGCGGCGCTGGCGCGGCGCCCGGCGCTCTACCACCGGCTTACCGCCCTGCTAGCCTGCGCCCTGAAACTGGCCGCGCGTGGCCGTGGCCGGCTCCGCCGCCTGCCACTGGCCGGCGCCTGGACCGCCGAGCGCGACCTGCCCGCGCCCCAGGGCGCCACCTTCCAGCAACGCTGGCAACGTCAGCAGAAGGAGAAGCGCCAATGACGTGCTCACGTGCGGCCATCCTTGGCAAGGTGCGCCAGGCGCTGGGGCGTCAACCGGGCGATTGCGTCCAGCCGGCGCCACCGCCCGCCGCGATCGTCACGGGCGACGGCAGCGACCTGGAGCAGCGCCTGCGTGAGCGCCTGGCGCTCACCGGGGTAACCTTGCAGACCCTGGCCAGCCCAGGCGAGCTCGCCGGCGCCGTGGCAGCCTACCTGGCAGCGCTGGGCCTCACCGATGCGGTGGCTCTGGCGCCGGGATTGGCGCACGAGTGCTGGCGGGGCGTGGCGGTGGACGTGGGCGGCGCCCTGCCCCATCACGATGTGGCGGTAACCCGTGCCTTCGCTGCCGTGGCGGCCAGCGGCAGCCTGGTGTTTCTGGCAGGCCCCGACCATCCGCCGCGCTCGGGCTTTTTGCCAGCGCATCATCTGGTGGTGCTGTCGAAGGCGCGGCTGGTGGGGCGGCTGGAGCAGCTGTGGCCGTTGCTGGCCGGGCATCCGGGTGAGGCGCTGCACCTGGTGGGCGGCCCCTCCAGCACCGCCGATATCGGTGGCCAGCTGCTCTACGGCGCCCATGGCCCGCGTGCCGTGCATGTACTGCTAACGCCCTGAGGATTCAACCGCGCAGCGCGGTGGACTCGCGGGCCACCAGCTCGCAGCCCACATCCACATTGATCGCACTGGGCGCCTCGTTGCGGATGCGCTGGAAAAGCAGCTCCACGGTGGCGTCGGCCACGCGCTCGGAGGGGATCCGCACGCTGGTGAGCGACGGTGTGGCCACCCGCGCGATGGGCATATCGCCGAAGCCGCAGATGCCCAGGCGCCCGGGCACGTCCAAGCCCAGGCGCTGGCAAGTGAACAGCGCGCCGAGGGCCGGCATGTCGTTGGTGAAGAACGCCCCGTCGCAATCGATATCGCCCCGAACCAGACGCTGGATCACCGCCACGCCGTCGTCGACCTGGGGTATGGGGGATGTGTTGAAGCGTTGCGGCTCGACACCGATCGCGTCGCGCACCGCGTGGCGGAAACCGGCGAAGCGCAGGTTCTCGCGCTCGTCGTCATAGCCGAAGAAAGCCGGCCGGCGATAACCGGACTCCACCAGGTGGCGCCCGGCCGCGGCCCCGGCCGCCCAGTTGGAAAAGCCCACCACCTGCCCCACGGGCTGACGCGGCACCTCGCCCTCGGGCAAGTCCCAGAGTTCGATCAGGGGGATGTCGGCGGACTGCAACAGCGCCAGGGTTTGCGCCGAGTGATAGCCGTAGGCGAGGATCAGGCCGTCCAGCTGACGGCCGAGGAAAGCCCGCAGCAGCTTGTGCTCCTCGTCTTGGGAGAAGCGCGTCTCACCGATCAGCAGGTGGTAGCCGGCACGGGCCAGGCCTTGCTGAAGCACCTCGATGGTGGTGGCGAGAATGGGGTTGGTGATGGTGGTGATCATCGCGCCGATGATGCCACTGCGCCCGGTCACCAGCTGGCTGGCAGCCAGGTTCGGCACGTAGCCCAGCTCGCGCACCGCCTGCTCGATCTTCTGCCGAGTGCGTTCGGAAACCTTGTCCGGCTTGCTCAGCGCCCGCGAGACCGTCATGCCGGATACCCCGGCCAATCGAGCGACGTCATGCAGGGTGGCGGGTTTGCTCTTGGTGGACATCCTGGCCTCTGGCGCCTGTGGTAAGGGGCGCATTATCCCTGAACGGCCCTGTGAATGGGCAAGTCCCTGCCTGGGGGGGCGAATTCATTCGCCCCCTCAGGCAGGGCCACAGTTGCGGCATCAGGCCAGGAAGTCGGCGTGCTCCCACACCTCGATCAAGGTCGGGCGATCGGCCTTGGCGGCGGTCTCGAGCAGCGCTGCCAAGTGATCCAGGCTGGTGACCTTCTCGGCGTTGCAGCCGAAGGCGCGGGCCAGGCCCTGGAAATCCGGCGTGTAGATGTCGACGCCGAGGGTGGGAATGTCGCGGTTCTGCATGTAGCGCTTGATTTCGCCGTAGCCACTGTTGTTCCACAGCAGCACGATGATGGGCGCGCCGGCTTCCACCGCCGACGCCAGCTCCGGCAGGGTGAACTGGATGCCACCATCGCCGATCAATGCGATCACAGGGCGCTGCGGTGCCGCCAGCTTGGCGCCGATGGCCGCCGGCAGACCGTAGCCGAGGGTGCCGTAGCCCGTGGCGGAGTTGAACCAGCTGCGGGTGCGGGTGGCTTCGAACAGGTAGTTGCCCGAGTACACCGGCTGGGTGGAGTCGCCCGCCACGATCAAATCCGGCAGGGTGCGCTGAAGGGTGTCCAGCACCTTGCACTGGCCCTTCCAGTTGGCCGGCCACTGGGCGTCCAGCTCCGCACGCACCGTGGCCGCGCGTTGGCTGCCCACGCCTTCGGCATTGAACGCCGGCACCTCGCCCAAGGCCGCCACCAGGGCCTGCATGGCCTGGCGAGCGTCGCTGAGGATGGCGAGGTCAGCCGGGTGATTGCGGTTCAGCTGCTCGGCGTCGATGTCGATGCGGATCAGCGGGCTCTCGATGCGGAAGTTGCCGTCGAACACCCCGTCGTAGTCGGTCTCGCCCAGTTCGGTGCCGATGGCCAGGATCAGGTCCGAGGCCAGCACCCTCTTGCGCACCGGCACCCAAGTCTGGTTGCTACCCAGCGCCAAGGGATGGCCTTTGGGCAGTACGCCCTTGGCGTTGATGGTATATGCGGTGGGTGCATCCAGGGCTTCGGCCAGGCGCTGGGCCTCGGCGGCGGCGTCGGCGCAGCCGCCACCGAGCAGCAGCAGCGGACGCTTGGCAGCCTTGAGCATCGCGGCGGCGCGAACGATGGCGTGCGGGCACGGCCCCGGGCGGCTCGGCAGCGCGCCCAGCTTGCGGCGCACATGGTCGGCCGGCGCGGTGATCACGTCGATGGGGATTTCAATGTGTACGGGGCGCGGACGGGCGCCGGTGAACACGGCGAAGGCGCGGGTCAGCACCTCAGGCAGTTCATCTGGGCGCATCAGGGTGTGACTGAAGGCGGCCACGCCGGACACCAGGTTGCTCTGCGACGGCAGCTCGTGCAGGCGGCCACCGCCCATGCCCAGTTGCCCGGTGTTGTTGACACTGGAGATCACCAGCATCGGGATCGAGTCGGCATAGGCCTGGCCCATGGCCGTGGTGATGTTGGTCATGCCCGGGCCGGTGATGATAAAGCACACGCCCGGCTTGCCGGACACGCGGGCATAGCCGTCGGCCATGAAGCCGGCGCCCTGCTCATGGCGCGGCGTCACGTGGCGGATGGCGGTATTGGGCAGGCCGCGATACAGCTCCACGGTGTGCACGCCGGGAATACCGAACACGGTATCCACGCCAAGCCCTTCCAGCAGCTCAACCAGCAGTTCTCCGCAGGTCAACATGAAGTGTCCTCCAAGGATGTGTCATCGAATGGAGAGCACTGTAACACCAGATTGTTAGCGCTAACATTGCTTTTGTCGGATTCTTCAATGGCAATAAAAACCCCAGGTCTGAGGGCGGGTACGTGGTGGGTTTCAGGTCAGCCTGGTCACAAATCCTCAATACAAACGTGACATTTTTTTTCAGCTTGCCGCGATCTGCCTATAGACGACGGAGCTGTCACATGAAGGTTACGGTTTTTGGTACCGGCTATGTTGGCCTGACCCAGGCAGTGTGCCTGGCCCAGGTGGGGCACTCGGTGCTGTGCATGGATGTCGATGCCGAACGGGTCAGCGCCCTCGAACAAGGCCATTGCCCGATCTTCGAGCCGGGCCTGGCGCCCCTGCTGGAAAAGAACCTGGCGTGTGGTCGCTTGCGTTTTACCACCGACGCAAGCCTTGCCAGCAACCATGCCCGCCTGCTGTTCATCGCCGTCGGCACCCCGCCGCAGGCCGATGGCAGCGCCGACCTGAGCCAGGTGTTCGCGGTGGTCGACAACATCCTCGAACACGCCCTTGAGGCCAAGGTGATCGTCAACAAGTCCACTTCGCCGGTCGGCACGGTGGACCGGATCAAGGCGCGTATCGCCCAGGCCGTGGCCGACACCGGGCGCTTCCAGGTCATCAGCAACCCGGAGTTCCTCAAGGAAGGCACTGCCCTGGACGATTGCATGCGCCCCGAGCGGATCATCATCGGCGGCGCCGGGCCGGCCGAGGTGGAGCTGCTGCGCGAGTTGTACCTGCCGTTCAGCCGCAACCGGGAAAAACTCATGGTGATGGACGCCCGCAGCGCCGAGCTGACCAAGTACGCGGCCAACTGCATGCTGGCCACGAAGATCTCCTTCATCAACGAGATGGCCAACCTGGCCGAGCACCTGGGCGCCGACATCGAGATGGTGCGCCGCGGTATCGGCTCGGACCCGCGCATCGGCTATGACTTCATCTACGCCGGTTGTGGCTTTGGTGGCTCGTGCTTCCCCAAGGACCTGCAAGCCCTGCGCCGCAGTGCCGAAGCCGAAGGCTTCGAAGCGCAATTGCTGCACGCGGTCGAGTCGGTCAACCAGCGGCAGAAACACCGGCTGTTCGACAAGATCCGGCGGCACTACCCCGGCGGGCTGCGCGGCAAGGTGTTCGCCCTCTGGGGCCTGTCGTTCAAGCCCAACACCAACGATATCCGCGAGGCGTCCAGCCGGGTGCTGCTGGAAGCCTTGTGGGCCGCTGGCGCGCGGGTGCAGGCCCACGACCCGCAGGCCATGGAGGAAATCCGGCGGCATTACGGCCCGCGACCCGACCTGCAACTGGTGCCGTGCAAGGACGATGCACTGGAAGGTGCCGACGCACTGGTGATCGTCACCGAATGGCAGGACTACCGGGTACTGAACCTGGAGCAGGTGCCGCAGCAACTGGCCGACCGGGTGGTGTTCGATGGCCGCAACCTGTTCGAGCCCGAGCACATGACCGCCGCCGGCCTTGCGTACTACGGCATCGGCCGTGGCCAGGTGCAGCCCGCATGCCGGTACTGATCACCGGGGTCGCCGGTTTCATCGGCTTCCACCTGGCCCGGCGCCTGTGCCAGGCGGGGCTGGAAGTGGTCGGTATCGACAACCTCAACACCTACTACAGCGTCGAGCTCAAGCAGGCGCGCCTGCAGCAACTGGCGCAGTGGCCCAGCTTCCGCTTCCAGGCCGTGGACATCGCCGACCCGGCCGCGCTGCAGGGCGTGTTTGCCGGGCACGCTTTCAGCGAAGTGATCCACCTGGCCGCCCAGGCCGGCGTGCGTTACTCCCTGGACAACCCGGCTGCCTATGGCCAGGCCAACCTGGTCGGCTTTCTCAACATCCTCGAAGCCTGCCGCCGCCAGCCGCCGCACCACCTGATCTATGCCTCCAGCAGCTCGGTGTACGGCGCCAACGCCAAGCAACCGTTCAGTGTCGACGACCCGGTCGAACAGCCGGTCTCGCTGTATGCCGCGAGCAAGCGCGCCAACGAGCTGATGGCCCACAGCTACGCGCACCTGTACCAGCTGCCCTGCTCCGGACTGCGCTTTTTCACCGTATACGGCCCGTGGGGGCGACCGGACATGGCGCTGTTCAAGTTCACCCAGGCAATGCTCGAAGGCCGGCCCATCGAGCTCTACAACCATGGCCTGATGGCACGCGATTTCACCTACATCGACGACATCGTCGAAAGCCTCGTGCGCCTGCGCCTCAAGCCACCCCAACCAGCCCGTGGGCAAGCGCCCAGCCAGCTGTTCAACGTCGGCCTTGGCCAGCCGGTGAGGCTGTTGCAGTTCGTCGATTGCCTGGAGCAGGCGTTGGGCATCGAAGCGCTGCGCGAGTACCTGCCCCTGCAGGCCGGCGATGTGCTGCAGACCTGGGCCGATACCCGCGCGTTGACGCGCTGGATCGACTACACCCCGAGCACGCCCCTGCAACAGGGTGTGCGGGACTTCGTCGGCTGGTACCGGGACTACTACCGGACCTGAACCGCGCCATCACCCCAAGGACACAGGTAGCCCGAATGACAGACCCGCTTGACCTTTCGGTTCTGATACCCGCCAAGAACGAAGCAGAAAACCTGCCGGCATTGCTGCTGGAAATCCGCAGCGCACTGGCCGCTGAAGCCTTTGAGGTCCTGGTGGTCGACGACGGCAGCAGCGACCGCACCCTGGACATGCTGCAGCAGCTGAAGCGCCAAGGCTTCGCGCAGCTGCGCATCCTCCGTCATGAGCGCTCGCTGGGCCAGAGCACATCGATCTGGCATGCCGCTCACGCGGCCCGCGGTCGCTGGCTGGCCACCCTCGATGGGGACGGCCAGAACGACCCGGCGGATATCCCGGGGATGCTGGCCCTGGTGCGTGGCCAAGTCGACATCCAGCTGGTCGCCGGCCACCGCGTCGACCGCCGCGACAGCGCCAGCAAGCGTTGGGCCTCGCGCCTGGCCAACGGCCTGCGCCGGCGCCTGCTCAAGGACGACACCCCCGATACCGGTTGCGGCTTGAAACTGATCGAGCGGGCGGCCTTCCTGCGCCTGCCCTACTTCGACCACATGCACCGTTACATCCCGGCGCTGATCCTGCGCCACAACGGCCGCATGCGGGTACACCCGGTCAACCACCGCTCGCGCCAGGCCGGGGTGTCCAAGTACGGCAACCTGGACCGCGCCCTGGTCGGTATCCTCGACCTGGTCGGGGTCTGCTGGCTGCTGCGCCGCACCCGCCTGGACAGCCGCCCGCAGGAGCTTGAAGGATGACCCGCGAGACCCTCTGGCTGATCGTCGGGTTCGCCGGCCAGGCCGTGTTCACCGGGCGCTTCGTGCTGCAGTGGCTGTACAGCGAGCTCAAGCGCCGCAGCGTGATCCCGGTGGGGTTCTGGTACCTGAGCATGCTCGGCAGCGCGCTGCTGCTGGTCTATGCCATCTACCGCCAGGACCCGGTGTTCATCATCGGTCAGTCGTTCGGGATGCTGGTGTACCTGCGCAACCTGCAACTGATCGCGCGTCACCCCGTGCAGAAGGAATAGCCTTTGCCAAGGTTCAAGTCTCTGGGCGTCGAACGCCTGGTCCTGGTTGCGCTGGCGCTGTTGCTGGTGGGCGCCGGCATCGGCTGGCGCCAGCCGATGAATGTCGACGAAGAACGTTTTCTCGGCGTTGCCCTGGAAATGCTGCAAAGCGGCAACTGGTTCATTCCCCACCGTGCAGCGGAAATCTATGGCGACAAGCCGCCGTTGTTCATGTGGACGGTGGCCCTGTTCAGCTACCTGACCGGCTCGCCCAAGGTCGCGCTGTACCTGCCGGGTCTGCTGTCCACGGCCACCCTCGTGCTGGTGCTGCACGACCTTGGGCGGCGCCTGTGGTGCCGACGTGTCGGGGTGATCGCCGCACTGCTGTTCCTGGCGACCTACCAGAGCTACAGCATCCTGCGCACCGGGCAGATCGACAGCTTCCTGTGCCTGTGGGTGGCGCTGGGCGTCTACGGGCTGTTGCGCCACGTGCTGCTGGGGCCGGCGTGGGCTTGGTTCTACCTGGCCTGCACGGCCATGGGCCTGGGCATCATCAGCAAAGGCGTGGGCTTTCTGCCGGCGCTGCTGTTGCTGCCCTATGCCTGGGCGGTGCACAAGCAATGGCGCGGGGTGGTGGCCATGCCGGGCCAGGGGTGGCGCTGGAGCCTGGGCCTGCTGTGGCTGCTGGCAGGCTGCGCGGTGTGGCTGCTGCCGCTGCTGGTGTCGATCGCCCACGGTGGTGGCGCGGCGGAGCTGGCCTACCTGAAGGAAATCCTCCTGCGCCAGACGGCCAGCCGCTATACCAACGCCTGGGACCACCGCGAGCCGTTCTGGTACTTCTTCGTCGAAGTCATTCCCAAGTACTGGCTGCCGCTGGTGCTGGCCTTGCCCTGGCTGGTGCCGGCCTGGCGCCGGCAACTGCAAAAACGCGACGGGCGCTTTCTCGTGCTGCTGGGCTGGGTGGCGCTGGTGCTGCTGTTCTTCAGCCTCAGCAGCGGCAAGCGCAAGCTGTACATCTTCCCGGCCCTGCCCGGCCTGGTGCTGGCCATCGCGCCGCTGCTGCCGTGGCTGCTGCAACGCGGGTGGACGGGTCGGCCAGGCTGGCGCAAGGCGTTCACGGCCGCGGTGCTGGCGTGGTTCTGCCTGTGGTTCGCCAGGGGGTTCATCGAGCCGGTCAAGGAAGGTCGCAACCCCCACGAAACGCTGATGGCCGAGGCCGCACGTGCCACCGACGGTGCGGAACTGGTGCTGGTGAACTGGCGCGAGGGCCACTGGCTGTTCGCCCGCCAGCCGATCGTCCACTTCGGCTTCAGCGGCCACTCCAACGCTGAGGCCGCCGCCTACTGGCTGCGCCAGCACCCAGCGGCCTTCGCCCTGGTGCCGGCGGCCGAGCTGGGCCGCTGCTTCAGCCCGAGCAAGGCGCGCAAGTTGGGCGATACCTCGCGGGCCACGTGGTATGTGGTGGGCGCCGAGGCCGACAACGGCCTGTGCCAGCCTGCAGCACCGGACCGCGTCTATCGCTTTGCCTGGGCCAGTGCGCCGCAGGCCCGGCAGTGGCAAATCGCCCCTCCCTTGCGTCAGTAGCGGGCCTCCCCGTTGCCCGGAGCAGCCCTGCATACCAGGCGACACGTACTGTCGCCCCGGCGAGGCAATCTTGCAGCCATTGAAGATTGCAGGAGGCCGCCGTGCTCATGTCACTCCCTTTCACCCTGGTCTGCCACGCGTGCACCTGGAAAACGACTGTCCTGCCTCGCTGCGAATCACGACCGGTCGTTTTACCGCCGCCAATGCACTGCCCGGCTTGCAGCGACCAACCGCTCCAATACCGGGAGGCGAGCGCCAAGGAAGTGCTCAAGGCGCGTCTGGAAGAGTTTCTGAATGTCAGCATCGAGACAGGGCGCGACTTGCCTTGTCGCCCCACTCATTGCACTGAGCGCAAATCAAGGAGCCACTCATGAAAAACCTGCTTGCCGTGATCGGACTCATTGTCGTGGTACAAAAAGGCTACGCGTTCTACCGCGAGTACAGCGACCTGAAACGCGACGCCCAAAGCCGTCAGGCTTCTGATTGAACAGGTTCCGCAGCCTCTGCGCGCCAGGCGTCAATGCAAAACCCCGCAGTCGAGCCCTGCCATCAAATGCCAGAAGCCCGCAAAGGCCGGGTAGTGGGTGCCGTGCTGGAAGGCTGTCACTTCCAGCCACGGCCGTTTGCTGGCTGCGGGCTTCGAGCATTCATGCGATGCTTGCGGTTGCTCCGTGATTACAGAGCGCTAATGATCTCCGGTGTGTGGTAACCCCTGCCCATCATCGTCAGCGAATTGCTCGGCAGGTACGGGTGCGTCGGGATGCATCGAGTGTGAACCATTTCTCCCGACTGCCTGCATATAGCCAGATGCGTCATCGTCAACGAATCGTCCGACTGCCAAAGGCGCATTGGGATGCATCGAGTGAGAACCATTTCTCTCGACTGCCTGGATAAATCCAGATGTGCCGTCAGCAGTGTCGTTGGAGTCAGCAAGCGCTGTCAGGCAGGCTGCGCTCAGCAGCGCTGCGGTTATCGCGCTCCGTGTGGCAGTGCTCATTGTCGTACGCCTCCAGTTAGAGTCGCATCTCGTAGTTTGAACCCCTGTTCAACATGCAGATGTGCAAGTGACCAATGGCGCTGTTGATCGACCGCATCGACGGCCTTTGAGACCGCTCTGCCCGGCACCTTTCATCGATCACGGTGATGATTACTATCGAAATGCCTGCGTGTCGGGCTGACAAAACCGAACTTTATAATCGCCTGCAGTCTTACCCCCGCTCGCTCGTCCTTTTCAGGCGACCTTCACCTCTGGAACCCAAGCACCATGCCAAGCACCATGCCAAGCACCCGCCAGGCCCCTGACGGCCCCCTGGAACATCGTCAACAAAGCGTCAAGCAACAGTGGCTGGCAATTCTCTCGGTCGCCGTGGGCGCCTTCGCCCTGGTGACCAGTGAATTCCTGCCGGTGGGCGTTCTCAACGATGTCGCCAGCGACCTGGGCATCAGTGCAGGCCACGCCGGCCTGATGGTGACCCTGCCCGGCATCATGGCCGCCCTCGCCGCCCCGCTGCTGTCGGTCGGCATTGGCGCCCTGGACCGTCGCTACCTGTTGATCGGTCTGACACTGATCATGATCATCGCCAACGCGGTGGTGGCCTGCGCCAGCGACTTCAACCTGCTGCTGTTCGGCCGTGTGCTGCTGGGCATCAGCATCGGCGGCTTCTGGGCCACTGCCATTGCCCTCAGCGGGCGCCTGGCGCCCAAGGGGGTAGGCGTCGCCCAGGCGACTTCGATCATCATGGTCGGCGTGACCTTGGCCACCGTGCTGGGTGTGCCGGTGGGGACCTGGTTGAGTGGCCTGATGGGCTGGCGCATGACCTTCCTGGTCACCGCACTGGTGGGCGTGCCGGTGCTGCTGGCGCAGCTCTTCCTGCTGCCGCGGCTCAACCCGGACAAGGCCATTCGCATCAGTGACCTGCCGGCGCTGTTCATCAACCCGCAAGCCCGGGTTGGCTTGATCGCGGTATTGCTGATCGGCCTGGCGCACTTTGCCGCCTACACCTATGTCGCCCCGTTCTTCAAGCAAAGCGCCGGTTTCGACGGGCCGACCATCGGCTCGCTGTTGTTGCTGTATGGCGTGGCCGGGGTGGCCGGCAACATCTTTGCCGGCTTCGCCGCCAATCGAAGCGTGCGTCATACCCTGTTGCTGGTCGCGCTGATGATCGCCACCAGCACCGCCCTGTTCCCACACTTCGCCACTGGCATGACCGGCGCTGCCATGCTGATCGCGCTCTGGGGGTTTGCCTTCGGCGCGTTCCCTGCCTGCGCCAGCATCTGGATGTTCGTGGTGGCGCCCAAGGATGTCGAACGCGGCATGCCGCTGTTCGTCGCCATGTTCCAGGTGATCATCGCGCTGGGCTCGTTCTTCGGCGGGCAGATCGTCGACCAGCTGGGCACTGCGGTGCTGTTGAGCCTGGCCACCGCCCTGGTGGGCTGCGGCTTCGTCACCGTGCTGGTGCTGGGGCGCAGCGTCAGCAACAGCCTGGCGGCGCAGCCTGCCAACTGATCGGTGAGGTGTCAGGGCACCACGATTTCGTCGAAAAAGTGGATGCCCATCTCCTCATTCGTACGCACGGCCAGGACATCTCCCGCCGTGCTCTGCACCACCGTATTACCGCCCTCGATCGACGTACCGGAGCGCCGGTCCATGGCTTGGGCCCCCAATGGCAGGCTGAACAGCAGATTGCCCTGGACACTGCGGACCTGGATGTCGGCTGGGTACTGAACAGGGCCGAAATCGGCGGGATGGTTCAAAAAGCCATCCCAGCTGCGCACCTTCCCGTATGGCCCGTCCAGGCGCATGCTCAGCCAGCGCAGTTGCAATCCCAGTACCTTGACCGGGGTATCCTCGGATCTGGCCTCCCATTGCGAAGAGCTGGAGAACACCTTCACCGGCCCTGGCCAAACGATGCCCCCCAGCTCGGTGCCAGGCGCCAGCATGCATCGATCCAGCTTCCACTCGGAAAACCTGAAATGCGCACCGAACGGAAAGTCGAACTCGACCTCCCCAGGCGCACATTTCCAACCTGCCAACTCATGGCCCGACAAGGTCTCGACCGTCGCGAAACCATGGCCCTGCGCCAGTTTCAGGCGACGCACGGGCATGCCCATGATGTTGCCTGGCATGCGCTCGAAATCAGCGTGGTCCAGGCTCTGCATGCCATAGGGAACAGGATCGCCGGACAGATCGTTGAAAGGCTCCAGGTATTGCAGATGGACCCGCGTACCGGCTGGCAGCACCAGGTCACCGAGCACTTGCTCGTGCTCAAGCCGTGGGTTGTGTGCACGCCACTCCTGCCAGTGCTCGTACATGAGCTGCACGTACAGCCCGCTGCCAGCAGCCAGAACCCCCATCAACACGCCGAACCGCCATCGCCGCGCCCGCATGTAGCGCCGGCAACGCGGGATCAGCAACGCCACCAGGCAGGCGATGAGCAACCAGAGAAAGACTTCGGAAAAGAGATAGATCATGTAGCCGAGCAGCATGGCCGGCATCGAGACAGGTATCATGGACGTCCTTGTAAACCCTGATGTAGACGGCACAGATTAAACCAGGCTGCGGCGATGTCCCACACCCAGGTGAAGCGTGTGGTTTGATTCACGCATGAGATGCGCGGCGACCACAGGGGGTGGGTTTCACCAGCCTGGCCGTGAACTACACTTGGTTGATCATTGATCTACTCCCTCACAGGAGCTCGACAATGAACGTCAAACATGAATTACCCATTGTCTTGGTACTGGCAAGCACCTTGGGCTGCGCTACATCGGCAAATCATGTAGCGACCCTTGACCTTGAAGCGACGCGGCAAAACGCAGGCCAGATAGCCAATGTCACGCTGTCCAGCCAAGGTACTCAGACCGGCTTCACGTTTTTCATAGGCGGCGTTCCGAATGGAACCACCCTGCCCTTGCGGCTCTACACGTTCATAAACAACGGCAGTTGCCAGCAACCCGGGCCAATGGCATACGCATTGAATGACCGCGTCGACACCGAACGCATGGCAAGAGTGCGTCCCTGGAGATACTCAAGAACCGCCAATGTCACGATGTCGGAACTGTATGCCCATGCGTACTCTATCGTTGTCCGAACGGCATCGGCCGACGGCAACGTCGATATTTTCTGCGGGAACATCAAGTAGAAGGCAAGCTGAGTCCAAACGTGGGCGCTCACAAGCCCTTGCGAAAACTCATCTACACTGCTGCAAGTTTGCATCGAAGTGACTTGAAAACGACGCTTGGGGTGTTGCCCTCCATCGGGCCCGCACGACGTACCTACCAGCAGGGAGAGCACATGCAACGAATTCATCTCACGTTCGGGTTCGCCATGACGGTTGTCGTAGCGTCTGGTAGTGCACATGCCGAAGATTCGGCGGAATTGGCCAAGGCCGCGCTCAACCCTGTAGCGGCCATGTACAGCCTGCCCGTGCAATACAACTGGGATCAGAAGATGGGGCCCACCGGTGAGGGCATGCACAGCGTAACCAACATCCAGCCAGTGCTGCCGTTCAGGTTGAACGAGGACTGGAACCTCATCTCACGTACCATCCTGCCTCTTATCGACCAGCATGGCCTGGCCCCCAATGGCGCGGCGGACAAATCGGGTGCCGGGGATATCACGCAAAGCTTCTTCTTCTCCCCCAGCAAACCCACCGACAGTGGCTGGATTCTTGGCGCGGGTCCGGCTTTATTGATTCCGACCGGCAGTGATGAATTGCTGGGTAACGAGCAATGGGGCCTGGGCCCTACCGCAGTGGCGCTCAAGCAATCCAATGGCTGGACCCGCGGCATGCTCGCCAACCACATCTGGGGCCTTGACGGTGCCCCGCCGGACAAGAAGGAAAAGGTCAACCAGACCTTCCTGCAACCCTTTCTGTCCTATACCACCGAGACGCACACCACGTACGGTATCAACTCCGAATCCACCTATGATTGGCAAGCACGCGAGTGGTCCGTACCCATCAACCTGACCGTCACCCAGCTGCTGAAAATCAATGGCCAGCCCCTGACAATCCAGGCAGGCCCGAGGTATTGGCTGGATAGATCAGGAGATGGGCCTCAAGGCTGGGGGTTCCGCGCAGCGGTGACGTTACTGTTTCCCCATTGACTGATACCCGCAGTCAGTTGAAACGTTTCACTTTCTGAAGGAGCGACAATGAATAACGTGCTACTGAAGATCAAACATGAATTCATGAAGGCGCTTCCCCCGACCATATTTTTCTTCATCATTCTGCACATCGTGGCCCTTATCCGCGCACTCATGATCAAGGGGTCAGGGGTGGACCTTCCCGTTTCAGCATCCGTGCTGATTGCTTCCCTGGTGCTTGGAAAGTCTGTTCTGGTGGCAGACATGTTGCCCTTTATCAACCGCTTCCCTGATAAGCCGCTGATATGGAATGTCAGTTGGAAGACCCTCATGTATGCCCTGGTCGCGCTGGTGGTGCATTACCTGGAGCGGCTTTACGACTACTGGAAGGAGGCGCCTGGCTTCATGGATGCAAATTCCCTGCTGTGGTCCTCGATGAATTGGCCGCGCTTCTGGGCCATCCAGATCCTGCTCGTGACCCTGATTTTCATGTACTGCGTCATCGCAGAACTGGCACGCGTCATTGGTCGTGATCGACTGAAAGTGATGTTTGTTGGTCCGCTGCCGCCAAAAACTGTTGAATCTGCGGAAGATGCCTGAGGGACGCAGACTGGTGCGAGAGGGACTTTCGGACCATGCTTGAAGTCCACTTTGGGACGTGAGCAGTCACTGGCGAGCGACCGCTCACGACCCAAAGCTGCCCCTCGTGGAAGTCAGCTATCGGCCGAATCTGGAAATGGCACACTGCTGAATGCAGTCTATCGCTGTACGCCCGCCGGAAAAGCTTGGCTGCCTAAGCGCTTACCCTCCACCGTCTTGCCGTAGTAGCCCTGATCCGAACCATGAAATGTTTTTGCGGTATTGCTCACATCGCCATCGAAGCGTGGATCTTGTGGGCGTTCTTGGCTGTTGATAAATGCTGCTACATCCCATGCCTGCTGAACACTCAGTTGCACACCTTTTCCCAGTGGCATGTTTTCGAAGATGAAAGTAGCGGCAGTATTGACGCGATGCATCCCCGCGCCCCAGTTGTAGGATTGTGCGCCCCATAGTGCCGGGAGTACGGGTACACCCGCCATGTCGCGCCCTTGACCTTGGTCGCCATGGCAGACAGCACAATATTGGTCGTAAACCTGTTGGCCACGCGACGGTGAGGCAGCCTTGGGCGGCTGCGCCAATGCGGCGAACGCTCGGCCAGGCATGAGTTCGCGACCGGCCATCTTCACCCGACCTGCCAACGGTCCGGGCAAAACGAATGCCTCACTGTTTCCGCCCTGTTGCAGTTGCTGGTCGTTGAGTGCTGGCACCGGCTTGTCGTTCATACCGAACATGTCCAGCAAACCACCCATCAGAAGCCAATAAGCGTAAGCGGACATGGCCACCAATTCGGGCGAGTCGAGATCGGGCGCCTTTCCATTCATCGAGTAGTTGAAGCAGCCCTGGATGCGTTCTGCAAAGTTGTTTACCCGGTTGTCCTTTTTGCGAAACGCGGGGTAAGCCAGGTAAGCGGCCCACATGGGCGCAGCATAGGCTTTGGAACCGGCATCCAGGTGGCAGCTGGTGCAGTTGAGCGTGTTGCCGACATAACGCCCCTTGAGCTGCTGGGTGTTGACGAAAAGCTCATAACCTTTGCGCACCTTGTCGCCAAAAGCGCCACTGGGAATGCGTGACAGGTCACGGGGCGTGAAGTAATGCTCGTCAGCTGCCTTGGGCTGCGCGGTAATCTCTTCTTGCATGTCTGGATAGGCCGCCTGGGCCAAGTTCGGCAGTGCACAGCAGAACAACATGATCGGCCAGACGCTGTTCGAGTTCATGTCTGCTTCCTCACCGAATCGAAGCCAGGTAACTGGCGAGCGCTTTGATATCGTCTTCGTTCAGTCGTTTGGCGATAGCGCCCATCATGTTGCCAGGGTCCCCTTTGCGCTCACCTTTCTGCCAGGCCAGCAATTGTCGAGTGACATAGTCTGCCTGTTGACCGGCCAAGCGCGGGAAAGGCCCGCCACCCACGGCCGATGGGCCGTGGCAGCTGTAACAGGCCGGGATGTTTCGTGCTGAGTTGCCCTGGTAATAAAGTTGTTCGGCCACCGAGGAAGCTTGACGCTGACCGCGTACCTGCAATTCAGGCAATTTGCCTTGGGACGCGAAGTAGATGGCAACGGGTTTGCGCAGTTGCGGGTCGGTGTAGGCTTGGGCCATCGGTGTCATCAGCGGGTCGCTGCGTTGCCCGGAAATGAAGTGGTCGATCTGAGCGTCGATGTACTGGGTCGACAGTCCGGCAAGCATGGGGCCCTGGGCAGTGCCTTCACCACGCTCGCCATGGCAAGCGAAACAAGGCTGCGCTTCTCGGGGTGGTTGTTCTTGGGCCCACACCATGCTTACCAACCCTGCGCTCAGCACCAGCGCTTCGGTCATTCCCCTGCTGTGCATCAAGCACCTCCCAGGTCATCCGTTCGGCAAGACTGCCAAAAGCATAGGCCATCAATCAGGCGAGGCGAGTCAATCTGCAAGGCAGACTTGATTACGCTGTTGTTTAGCCTCGTACATCGCCGCATCGGCTGCTTTGATCAGTTCCGAGGCATCCGTTGAGTGGCGAGGGGACAGCGCGATGCCAATGCTGGGTGTGACATAGTCAATGATTACATCACCAACGCTTACAGGTTTACTCAATACACTGAGCAGCCGCTGCGCCAATCGCCCTGCAGCCTCGGTATTGTCGCCAAGCACGACCAGGGTGAACTCATCACCGCCTAGCCGAAAGGCTCGATCGGGCGTTCTTACCGAGTTTTCAAGGCGCCGCGCCAGGCACGTGAGCAACTCATCGCCGACCTCATGACCAAAGGTATCGTTGACCTGCTTGAAACGGTCCAAGTCTATGAAGAAGAGCGTCAGAGGTTGGGGCTGCTCGCTTAAAAGCTCTTCCAGGTAGCAGTGAAACGCTTTCCGATTGCCCAAACCGGTCAGGGCATCGTTGTGCGCCATGGCAAACAGCAGATCTTGATACTCAACATGAGCGCTGACGTCATGCAAGATGCCGCGGTATCCGTTTAGCTGCTTTTGGCCGCCACGTATTTCGGTGATCCGGGCCTGATAATGGCCTACGCTACCGTCCGCGTGTCGCAGTCGTGTCGACAGCGAAGGCCTCTCTTCTCGTTTGACAGGATTGAGGACCGCCTGCAGATCCTCACGGTTTTCCATAAGATCGGTAAATGCCATCCCAGACAAACGTTCGGCTGGATAACCTGTTTGCGTGCAGAAAGCAGGATTCACCGACTGCAGGTGACCTGTTGGATCAAGCTCAAAATAGCCTTCCTGGATGCCTGCAAGGATTGCGGCATCACGTGCTTCACTTTGCTCCATGCGATCCAATGTCCGATTAGCCTCGTGCCCCAAATCAGCTAACTCATCGTGTCCGCGGTCACGTAAACGGCTGCCCGGATCATCAGGACCGATCGCTGCCAGTTCGGCATGCATTTTTCGAATCCGACGCAGCAGAAACCATTCGAGTCCGAGATGAATTGCCAGCCAGGCCAAGACGAGGCTCGCGGTCAGAAACACCAGGAAGAAGTTCAACTCACGAAGCCCTGCCTGGTACAGATGACGTTCGCGAATCAACCTTAATCCGAGCTGCGGCTTACCCAGACTGTCATGGAAAACCAGGGCCATACTGTTGTGGTCAGCATCCACCGTTTGTGGTCTCGACACGCTCATCTGGCTGCGAGCAGCATTCGTGGACTCAACCAGATCGGAATCACCGGGAGGTGCCCAAATCAGCGCTCCCCCTAGTTCTTTTTGCAATTGGCTTACTCGTTCAGTATCGAGGAGAGTTCCCCCAAACAGGTAGCCGTTCGGCGTGCCCGTACCAACAAGAATCATCGGTATGTCCCGGACAGCGATCAGTTGGCCATGGGGCTTTGTGTTCAAGGCCGGGCGAAGAGAGACCAGGCGCTCAACAATCCCCACTTGCAAAATGTCGTGGGTCACCGGGTAGAACGCCGACACCGCAGTAACCTTTCGTTGACTCAAGGGCTGCAGTACTGCGAACGAAGCATCTGCATGGAATTGGATGAGGAAATCGAAACCGGTTGGAGCAGATAGTGGAAGTGAGCCCGACCTTTCTATCACCTCGCTCAGGTTGGTTAGCCGGTCGACGTCGCGTTCGATGAGGACTTCCAACATCGCCCTCAGCCTATCCGCCTCGACCATGAGTAGATGCTTGTCCTCTTGATCGAGACGGGAAAGCAACATGCTATGCCCCCACACCCACATCAAGGCCAGCACCAGGAGCATGGGTGGCGTAAACAGGCAGAGGAGTTTTTTGCGCAGTTTCATGGCGGGCTCTCAATGATCTAATGCATCTTGTAACACTCAATTCGGCAGACCGTAAGCGTCCGCCCAACTCACCTTGCGTAAGTCCATCACGCCTTGGCTCAGCACTGCTTCACGCAGTGCATCGACCAGCGGCTGGAGCCGCACGCCAGTTTGTACGACCCACTGGGCCAAGGTCGAGCGAGCAATCGCCAGGCCGGCGCGGCCAATGCCAAACAATCGATTCAGATCAATTTTCAAACATTTTTTAGAGCCAAAACCGGCAACAGCACCTGTTCAACGACTGCTGCCGAGGCACCGGTTTCGTCAGCCATTTCACCCCTCCAACCCTCTGGTGAGCGTCCGCTATGTGTACCGAATCTCTACCGCAGCTGAGCTTCTCGTAACGGTTGGAGGCGTTGAAATGACAACAGTCGAGGTCAAGCCCCGATTCGAAGCAAAGCTGCTTCGTCCGGCAAAACCTGGAAATGACACTTCGTGGGCGTTCGTGGCTCTGCCCAGAGCCGCCAGTGAACCGCTTCCGAGGCGAGGAAGGACGACCGTTGACGGCACCCTCAATGGGCACCCTTTCCAGGCGACGCTCGAGCCGGATGGTCAGCTGAGTCATTGGCTGCACTGGATAACTTCAGCCAAGCAGCTCAAGACGCGTGCAAAACGCATTGGTGATGCCTGCGACATGCTTGCATCCGGCAAGAAGCATGTTTGCTGTTTCGACCCGTCCGGCTACTACAGCAAGGCCTTCCGGGCGCTTGAGGCAGCAGATGCTTGAATGACGGTTCGGGCTACCCACTGCTGCATGCGAACACCCAGCCAGGGCGCTTGTGTCAGTGCTGGCCTCATCCCGCAGGTTCACCGCAGGCCTCGAAGCCTGTGGTCTCCCTGTGGGAGCCGGCTTGCCGGCGATGGGCCGCGAAGCGGCCCTTGACCTGTCAGAGCCCACCGCCGAAGCGGTACTGCCAGACCACCGCATAGCCGTCGTACTCGCTGCCGGTACGGGTGTAGGCACCATGACTCGCCGACAGCTTCAGCGAATGGTTGCGGTTGACCGGCAGGGTCAGGGTGACCCCATAACGCGTGTTCTCTTGATAATCGTGGTTGCCGACGCCATCGATCGAGGTGCTGCCGCCGGCCAGGTAGGTGGCATCCAGCGAGACCCACACGCCGTTGCTCAAGGCATAGATGAGATGCCCCTGCACCTGATTGAGCGGGTCTTGGGACGCCGTGCGGCGGCCAAAGTAATCGTCATTGTCGGTGAAGAAGGTCGTCGCTGCGGCCAGCTCCAGGGTCACCGCTCCCAGCCGCTTGGAAATCCCGAGTTCCGGCTTGAATGACCAGCGATTGTTGCCCAGGTTGACCAGCCTGCCGGGGTCATATTGGCCAAGGGGTGCGGTGACCGCCAGGCTGGCACCGATGATCACGTCCTGCTGATAGTCGGCGAACTCGGCCAGGGACAGCGCTGGCGCGCCATACAGGTTGACCGAGAAGCGAAATCTTGGATCGATCAGGCCGGTCACATCACGTTCCCTGGGCTCACCGGCGAACAGTGCAGACCCCTTCAGATGCGCCCTGGGCAGGACGACGTCGAACTTTCCCGATCGCCCCCATACGTCCAGAGACCTGGCAAAGGCAAAGACCGCCGCCTTGATCCTGATCTTGCCGTCCTGCAGCGGCACCGAAGGGTTGGCCGTGACACTGCCATCAAGGTCGCTGTAGCCCATGAGCAGGAAATTGATGCCGACAGGCGTATTGCTGTATGACCTGGGCTCCAGGTCTTCGGCAGCGGCCGCGCCGGCCAGTAGCACAAGCGAAGCGGCCGCGGTCCGGGCAAGCCAATTGGCGCAGGGTTCGTGTGGCATGCACATTCACGCGCCTCCTGGCGGTTACGCAACGGTATGTATGTTGTAGCGCATGGCAACACTTCCCCGCATTTGCCGGACGGTGAATGTTCAGATTAAGCTGGCGCCATGCATCCATGAGGAAGGATTCGATGTTGCATATACCGCTCGGACTGGGCCTGTTACTTGCCGCCGCATGGGTCGAAGCGGCGCCGCTGCAGGTGCCCTCCCCGGCCGAACTCAGGCTCCAGCTCGACAGTCTCAAACCTGGCCAGTTTCTCTGGTACCCGCAGGTCTCGCCCGTGGGGCCGGTGACCGTCGTGGTCAGCCTCACCGAGCAACGTGCCTACGTCTATCGCAATGGCATCGCCATCGGCGTCAGTACCGTGAGCAGCGGCAAGCCAGGCCGGGAAACCCCCACCGGGGTATTCAGCATTCTGCAGAAAAAGGTCGAGCACAAATCCAGCCTCTACAACAGCGCACCGATGCCCTACATGGAACGGCTGACATGGGACGGCATAGCCCTGCACGCTGGCCATCTGCCGGGATACCCCGCCTCGCATGGTTGCGTGCGCCTGCCGATGGATTTTGCCAAGAAGCTGTATGAAGTCACCGGTTTCAGTTCGACCACCGTCATCGTTTCCGACACCCACAGTGCCCCGGTGGAGGTCTACCACCCCGGTGTGCTGGCGCCCACGGTCAGCGAAGGCAAAGCCCAGGGCCCGCTGGTCCTGAGCAACCAGCAGTTCTGGAACGATCCGGACCCGACGTCGGGGCCACTGTCGATCCTGATCAGCCGCGCCGACCTGCGCGCCTACGTTTATCGCGGCGGCCAGTTGATTGGCTCGGCGCCAGCGCTGTCGCTGGAGAGTGGCAAGCATCGCAGCGGAATGGCGGTGTATTCCTTGTTGCAAAAGCCATCCGCCCTGGCAGTCGATGCTGCGCTACCCTTGCATTGGTCGGTGGTGGGCATGAGCAACCCGGAGTACGGGGATACCCCTTATGATCAACTGGGGCAGTTGAACATGAATCCGGAATTCCGCCGTCATCTACGCGCGGCGATGGACGTCGGCACGATGCTGGTGATCACCGATTGGGCGTCCACCCGGGAGACCCGCAGCGATGGAAAATTCACGGTCATCACAACCGACGACAGTGAAGAACCTAAACCATTGGTCAAGAAATGATCGGCAATCCTGTAGAAATCAAGCAAAGTAGTGGCTTTTGGCTTCAAGCCAGCTGATGTATCGCTCGTAACAACGCAGAAACACAGCAGAACCGACCATCAGGACTTAGCACCTGTCTACGTTTGCAGACCGGTTTTTCAACAGGATTATCCATGTCGATGTTCGAACCCTTGCGGGGAGCCGTGCGGCTCTCCTTGGCCGGTATTGGCCTGTTTTTCCTTGGCGCCTGGCATACCGCCTTCGCGCAATCGCTGCCCAGCGCCGCCGAGTTGCAGCAGCTTGCACCGAACGCCAGCCTTTCGACCCTGGAACTGGCACTCACCGCCTACACCTGCGCCAGTCACGACGACGAGGACAAGTTGCTGACGGTGATCGACTATTCCAAGGCCTCGCGTGACAAACGTTTGTGGGTGTTCGACTTGCGCGCCCGGAAACTGCTGTTCGAGGAGTGGGTTGCCCACGGCAAGAACAGTGGCGCCGATGTGCCGACCACGTTCTCCAACGCCCCCAACAGCTACCAATCCTCCATCGGCCTGTACCAAACCGGCCAGACCTACAGCGGCAAGCACGGCCGCTCGCTGCGCCTGCAGGGCCTGGAGCCGGGGTTCAACGACAACAGCATGTCGCGGGCGATCGTCATGCATGCCGCCGCGTATGCCGACCCCAAGGTCGTGCCCGGTCTCGGTCGCCTGGGGCGCAGCCAGGGGTGCCCTGCCGTTCGGCCAGCCATTGCCGGCAAGCTGATCGATACACTGCGTCGCGGCAGCTATGTGTTCGCCTATTACCCACAGCAGGACTGGCTGAAGAAGTCGCGCTACCTCAATGCCCAGAGCTGTTCGCTGGCTGGTCATGCGCTGGCCAGCAAGTAGGTGCCAAAGCACAGACCTGAAGGCCGCTGATGTCCCTGTGGGAGCCGGCTTGCCGGCGATGAGGCCAGCATTGGTCACTTGCGAGGACGATTTTCTTCAAGAGGGCAGCACAACGCCGCGCGCCTCGAAATACCGGCTCAAGGTGGAAGCTTCCCCCTCAGGATCAGCCAGCGCGACATAGCTATCGGGCCGCAACAGATAGGCAGCATTTCTGCCAAAGCCGGCTTTCTCGCAAGCCTGCTCCCAAGCGAACACATGCAGTGCAATGCCGTGCTTTGCACACCATTGGGACAGGTCTGCCTTGGCTTGGCCGTAAACATGCACTTGCCACTCGATGGCTGCCAGTGATGCGTAGTTGTCCGCTGCGCCCCCAGTCAGCCAAGGCAGGCGATCACCGCCCTGAACGCCACCGGCCTTGCCCTGACTCAACGGGCTGCCGCGGTAATCAAGGGTGGTTTGCGAAATCACCCGGAACAGATACTCACGGACCCTTTCGCGCTTGTACGCAACGCTGGCGAAGATCGGCGCGATGCGCGTGCGCACAAAGTCGGCAAATCCGCCCTGGGCGGTAACCAACGTGAACAGTCTGTCAGTGGTCTCCACCAGCGTGCGGGCAAAGGCCTGGCGTTCGATCTGGTAGCTGTCGAGCAATGCATCGGGCGCCTTGCCTTGCACCACCGCAGCCAACTTCCACGCCAGGTTGATCGCGTCGACGATGCCGGTGTTCATGCCCTGGCCACCGGCCGGGCTATGGACATGTGCAGCATCGCCGAGCAGAAATGCTCTGCCACGGCGAAAATGATCCGTGACACGATGATGAACGCGGTAGGTGGAAAACCAGTTCACCTCGGTAATCTCGAGGTTCAACCCGTTGATGGCATCATGGCCAACGTCCGCGAACGTCAGCTGCTCAGGGTGCTCGGCGCGCTCATCACGCACGCTGCCAATCAGGCGGTACTGGTCCTTTTCGCCATAGCACAAGAGCAACACAAAGTCGGATTTGTCAAAAGCGATGTGTGCCTCGCCGGCAGGCTCGACGCCAGCAACCCTGACATCCGCGACGTAGAAAAGCTGTTTGTAGGTCCCGCCCTCGAAACCGCTGCCGATCGCTTGCCGAACGAGCGACCGAGCGCCATCGCATCCGGCCAGGAAAGCCGCAGTGAAGGACTCCTCCCGCCCATCAGCCTGCCTCAGCAGGGCAGTGACCTGACGTTCATCTTCTTCGAAGGACAGCAATTCGGTCTGCCGCTCCACGTCCACGCCCAGTGCCTGCAACTGCTTCACCAGCAGGCGCTCATGGCGATCCTGGGGGTAGATCAGCACAAAGGGATACGCAGAGACCTCTCGGCCGGCATCGATCAAGGGAATACGCGCCCTGCGGCTGCCTCGTGCCCACAGGTTCATGGCAGGGGTTTTATAGCCGGCATCTATCACTGCCTCGGCCAGATCGAGCTGGCAATAGAGCTCCAGCGTGCGGGCCTGCACAGCCATGGCGCGAGACGCTTCGCCTGGCCCACTGCTCTTGTCGACGATCCTTACGGCGACGCCTTGTCGGGTGAGCCAAAGCGCAAGCACCAGCCCGGTCGGGCCAGCGCCAACAATGAGAACGTCGGACTGCGCCATGATCTCACCTCAAGAACGAATGCCTGCAGGGACATGCATGTTCTTCAGTGTACGCAATGTCAACGCTTCATTCGGTATCAGTCCCGGCCCCAGTACCGTCCCGTCCCGTCAGCTCGTCGCCCCACCCGCCATGCCGTCATGAAATGAAAATCCGCTGTCGTGGGATGAGAAGTCCCCCAGGCCATCGCTGAACTAGAGTCGAAGCACAACAAAACCGAGCCCGGAGACACGAGAGCCGTCATGAGCAGAACCACCCGTACACGCGAGACTGAAACGCCCACCCAGCGTCCCCCTGCTACCGCCCGAAAGCGGCGCGCACGCAAGGTGGTCAACCTCCCTGACAACGCTCAGCATCAGGAACTTATCGGCACCGCTGCCAACCAGACCCTGGCGGGCAACCCGTTGGTCAGCGTGCGCCCGGCCGACCTGGCAAGCTCCGCCGGCTATCTGCTCAAGGCCGTGGGCAAGTCGCCGCTCAAGGCTGGCGCCCATGTGGGTGGCTACCTGAAGGCGCTGCGCGGCATCGTCGGTGGCAACTCCGGCATCGTGCCGGACCCCAAGGACAAGCGCTTCGCCGACCCGGCGTGGCAGTCCAACGCCTTCCTGCGTGCACTGCTGCAGAGCTACCTGGCCGGCCAGAGTGAGCTGACCCGCTTCATCGAGTCCACCGACCTGGCCCCGCTGGAAAAGAGCCGCGCCCGCTTCGTCGCGGCGCTGCTGGCCGACGCCGTGGCACCGAGCAACTCGCCGCTGACCAATCCGGCGGCGCTGCGCAAGCTGGTGGACACCGGCGGCATGAGCCTGGCCAGGGGCTTGCGCCAGTTTGGCCAGGACGTGCTGAACAACCGCGGCCTGCCGAGGCAGGTCGACAGCACGCCGTTCAAGGTTGGCGAAAACATCGCCACGGCCAAGGGCCAAGTGGTGTTCCGCTGTGAAATGTTCGAACTGCTGCAGTTCGCACCCACCACCGAGAACGTCTTCTCCCGCCCCCTGGTGATGTCGCCACCGCAAATCAACAAGTACTACGCCATCGACCTGGCGCCGGAAAAAAGCTTGATCAAGTGGATTCAGGACAGCGGCGTGACCCTGTTCGTCATCAGTTGGCGCAACCCCACCCGCGAGCACCGCGATTGGGGCTTGTCCGATTACGCGCTGTGCCTGGACCAGGCGGTCGACGTGGCACGCAGGATCACCGGCAGCCCGGACGTGAACATGTGGGGCTCCTGCTCGGGCGGCATCACCCTGGCGGCCTACCTGGGCTGGCTGGCAGCGCGTGGCGAAGGCCACAAAGTCGCCAACACCAGCTGGGCCGTCTGCGTGCTCGACATGCCCTCGGCACTGGACGACACCACCCTGGGGCTGTTCACCACCCCCTCCGCCCTGCGCGCGGCCAAGGCCAGCTCCCGGCGCAAGGGCGTGCTCAGCGGCCAGGGCATGGCCCGCATGTTCGCCTGGATGCGCCCGAACGACCTGATCTGGAACTACTGGGTCAACAACTACCTGCTGGGCAACAAGCCGCCGGCCTTCGATATCCTGGCCTGGAACAACGACACCACGCGACTGCCTGCGCAACTGCACGCGGACTACCTGGACCTGATCCAGCAGAACCCCTACAGCAACCCGGGCACCCTGGAGATCGCCGGCGAGTCGATCGACATGACCCAGGTGCAGGTGGGCGCCTATGTGGTGGGCGGGACCACCGACCACATCACCCCCTGGCAAGGCTGCTACGGCACCGCCCGGCTGTTCGGCGAGGACACCACCTACGTGCTGTCCAATGCCGGCCATCTGCAGAGTCTGGTGAACCCGCCGGGCAATCCCAAGTCGTTCTACTATGCAGCGCCCGCCGACGCCGAGGCCCCGGAAACCTGGCTGCAGAACGCCGGGGAGCGCCAGCAAGGCAGCTGGTGGCCGCACTGGCGTGAATGGATCGGGCAGCGCTCGGGCGAGAGCCTGCCGGCGCCGAAGAGACTCGGCTCGCGCAAGTACCCGCCGCTCTGCCCTGCCCCTGGCACCTATGTCATGGAGCGGTGAAGCTGCCCCCTGTCGAGGCAACTATAGGCCACCTTCGGGTGGCCTTTTGCTGTGCGCAGGCAATACTTCTTGCTATACGCGGGCGCGCCCTGATGGCGCGAGCCGCAGGGAGGTGCACGTTGAACAAGCTATCAATCGTGGGTGCGGGAATCGTGGGTGAGGCGGCGGCGCAGATCATCGCCCGGGAAGAATACTGTCGCCAGATGACCTTGATCGATGTCCAGGGCAGCCTGGCGCAGGGCAAGGCGCTGGATATCTGGCAAGCGGCTGTCGAGTCCGGCTCCGACACTCGGGTTCATGGCGGGTCCGATGCCCAGCTGCTGGAGGATTCCGACCTGGTGGTGATCACCGCCGGCGTGCCGCGCAAGCCTGGCCAGTCGCGCCAGGACGTCTTGAGCATCAACCTGCCGATCATCGACGGCATCATGGGGGATATCAAACGTCATGCGCCGTCGGCAACGGTGCTGGTGGTGTCGAACCCGGTCGATGTGCTGACCTATCGGGCCTGGAGCATCAGTGGGCTGGGGCGCGACAAGGTGTTCGGCCAGGCGGGCGTGCTGGATACCGCCCGCATGAAGTGCTTCATCGCCGAGGAAACCGGGTTTTCCGCGCGCGATATCACGGCGCTGGTGCTGGGCGGGCATGGCGACAGCATGGTGCCGCTGATGCGCTACTGCGCGGTGGGTTCGGTGCCGTTGTCGCACTTCCTGTCCGATGAGCAGATCGAGCGGATCGTCGAGCGTACCCGTCAGGGCGGTGGCGAGATTCTCGGCTTGAAGAAGGTGGGGAGCGCCTGCGATGCGCCGGGCGTGGCCATTGCGCAGATGGTCGATGCCATCGCCAATGGGCGAAACCGGATCTTGCCGACGGTGGCGATTCTGGACGGCGAGTACGGGCGCACGGACATTGCCATGGGGGTTCCCTGCGTACTGGCGGACGATGGCCTGGTGCGGGTCATCGAGATGCCGCTGGATGCCAAGGAGCAGGCGATGTTCGACCACTCGGCAGACCAGGTGGTGCGCGACATCGCTGAAATGAAGGCGATGTCCTCGCCATGACCGCCCCTGCGTGCAGCGCCGGCTCGACCCGGCGCTGCACGCTGCCGATCAACTGAACGCGTTGATGAACCAGGTGATCACCGGCAAGGCGACGAGGTCGATCAGCACCGCACCACACAGCGGCACGATGATGAAGGCCTTGTACGAGAACACCTTGTAGTGGTCGCAGATGGCGCCCATGTTGGCCACCGCATTGGGCGTGGCGCCCAGGCCATGGCCCATGTAGCCTGCGCACAGCACCGCGGCATCGTAGTTGCCGCCGAACAGGCGGAACAGCACGAACACGCACAGCGCGATCATGATCAGCACCTGCACCACCAGGATCACCAGCAGCGGCAGGCCCAGGTGCTCCAGCTCCCAGAACTTCAGGCTCATCATGGCCATGGTCAGGAACATGCCCAGGCTGATGTCACCCAAGGTGCTGACCGCGTTGTCCGGAATCTCGATCAGCCGCGCACGGTCGTTGAAGTTGCGTGCGATGATCGCCACGAACATGGCGCCGACATACACCGGCAAGACGATGCCCAGGTGCGCCTTCAAGGCATCACCGATCCAGAAGCCCAGCACCATGATCACCAGGATGCAGGTCAACAGACGCAGCAACACCGGAGCGTCCAAGGTCACGCTTGGCCCTTCGTTGGCCTTTTCCAGCGCTTGCAGGGTGTCTGCACGTTCCGCCTGCACCACCAGCTTCTTGCGGTCGATCAGGTAGCGCGCCACCGGGCTGCCCAACAGGCCGCCGGCCACCATGCCGAACGTAGCCGAAGCCAATGCCGCGGTCGTCGCACCCGTGGTGCCAAGGCTTTCGGCGATCGGGCCGAACGCCGCAGCGGCGCCGAAGCCACCTTCAAGCGACACCGCACCGGCCATGATCCCCAGCAGCGGGTCGATCCCCAGCGCCTTGGCCATGCCGACGCCCACCAGGTTCTGCAGCAGTGCCAGGCCCCAGCAAGCGCCCAGGTAGACGAACAGAATCTTGCCGCCCTGGCGCAGCAGGCCAAGGCTGCCGCCCAGGCCCACGGTGGTGAAGAACGCCACCATCAAGGGTGTTTGCATCGCGGTGTCGAGGGTGATGTCCAGCCACTGCAGATTGCGCAGTAGCCACACCACCAGGGCAAAGCCGAAACCGCCGATCACCGGGGCCGGCACGCAGAGCTGGCGCAGCCAGTGGCTGTGCTTTTTCAGTTTCGCGCCCATGGCCAGCAGCAGTAGCGCCAGGGCGACGGTGGTCAATGCATCGAGTTGCAGGGTCAGCATGGGTAACACTCTTGTTTTTGTACTGAGATGAAGGGATGAGGTCGGTCAGTCGACCAGGCTTGCCAGCAGCCGCGCCGCGATCCTTGCCGTGCGCGAGTCCTGGTCGAGCCCCGGGTTGAGCTCGGCGACGTCGGCCATGCGCAACTTGCCGCAGGCCTTGGCACGCCGGACCAGGTGCTCGACCACCATCAGGTCGACGCCGTGGGCCGAGGGTGCACTCACGCCTGGGGCCTGGCTGGCGGGAAGCACATCGAGGCAGATTGTCATGTACAGATGGTCGATACCCGCCAGGAACTCATCGACGAAGGCCTCGATGGCCGCGATGTTCCACGGCTGCATCTGCCGGTCGAGGCGGTAGCGCACATTCAGGCGCCGTGCCTGGTCGAACAGCGCCTGGGTGTTGTTCGGTTCGCTCACGCCCAGGCAGCAATAGTCGAAGGCAAGGCCGGTCTGCTCGCAGTACTCGGCGATTTGCCGGAACGGCGTGCCGGAACTGCTCTGCTCGGCGTGGCGAAGGTCAAAATGCGCATCGAAATTGACAATACCGATGCGTGGACGAGCCTCCACACGGCGCAAGTGTTCGGCCAGGCCCATGAAGCTTGCGTAGGCGATTTCATGCCCGCCACCCAGGCCCAGGGGCAAGTGCCCCTGCTCCAGCAGCAGCGTGACACGCTCGGCGTAGGCCCATTGCGCGCCCTCGAGGTCAGTGCCCTGGCAGGCGATATCGCCGCTGTCATAGACCGGCCGCTCACCGCGCCAGGCCAGGTTGGCCAGCGCCTTGCGCAGGGCCGACGGACCGAGGCGTGCGCCCGTGCGGCCCTGGTTGCGGCTTACGCCTTCATCGCAGGCCAGGCCCACCAGGGCGGTGCCGGGTGCCTGCTGGCCCGCGAAGGGCTGCACCCACTGGTGCCAGCGCAGCGCCGAAGCGCCCTCGCCCGCGTCGATACGGCCCTGCCACGAAGGCACGGCAAGATGGTCTGTCATGCAGATACTCCAGATGTGATTCAGTCCAGCCGTGCTCCGACGCGCAAGGCGACCTCACAGGTCCAGTGGGTCAGGCGCTCACTGTTCTTCTGCGCGCGAAAGGCCGGGGCCATGAGGCTGATGGCGCCATGCAGGCGGTTGCGGCTGTCGAGCACCGGTGCGCTGACGCCCCAGACGCCGTCGTCGATTTCGCCCAGGCTGACGGCGAACCCTTGGCTGCGGATGGCAACGAAGCTCTGCTCGTACGCGTCGATGGCGGTGGCATCCACTCCCTGCTCTTGCAGGAACGCCTGGCTGCGTTCAGGTTCCATGTGCGCCAGCAGCACCCGCGCCGAGGCGCCCACCAGCAGCGGCTGGGCCAGGCCTTTCTGATAGCAGCAGCGCAGCGGTTGCGGGCTATCGATCATCTCGATGCAGATGGCCTGGCCATTGCTGGGCACCATCAGGGCCACGCTCTCGCGGCTCAGTTCGGCCAGGCGCTTGAGCTCCGGCAGCGCCTGGGAGACCAACAGCGCCTGGCGGTCGAATTTCTTCGCCAGCTGCAAGCAGGCAGGCCCCGGCAGGTAGCGGCCGTAGCCGTTGTCTTCGGCAAGGCCCCAGCGCAGCAAGGTCTTGAGGTGCCGGTAGGTGCTGCTCAAGGGCTGGTCCAGTTGCAGGCTCAATTCCTTGGCCGCCACCGCATCATCGGCTTGGCCCAGGGCGACGAGGATCTGCAACAGGCGATCGGTGGGGCTGGTGTAGTTCATGTGTGTGCTCCTTGCCGACATGGTGCACACGATTTTCTCAAAGGGTGAAACTGGATTCCCACACAATGGGAAAACTAATGCATAAAAAATGTACAGCACTGTGGAGGACTGTGCTGGTCACCAACCCTTCACCCCAGTCATGTCCGGCAATTTGTGGGCAATGCCTTTGTGGCAATCGATGCAGGTGGCCTCGCCGTTGGCCAGTGAGGTGGAATGCATGGCGGCGGCGCGTTTGCTCTGGCGGGTGAAATCCATGAACTGGAAGTTGTGGCAATTGCGGCACTCGCGCGAATCGTTGGCCTTGAGCCGCGCCCACTCGTGTTCGGCCAGTTCGCGGCGGTGGTCGAGGAATTTCTCACGGGTATCGATGGTGCCGAAGAGCTTGCCCCAGACTTCCTTGGAGGCCTGCATCTTGCGCGCGATCTTGTGCGTCCACTCATGGGGCACGTGACAGTCCGGGCAACTGGCACGCACACCGGAACGGTTGGTGTAGTGGATGGTGTCCTGCAGTTCGACGAACACGTTGTCGCGCATCTCGTGGCACGAGGTGCAGAACTTCTCCGTGTTGGTCAACTCCAGTGCCGTGTTGAAGCCACCCCAGAAAATGATCCCGGCGATGAAGCCGCCCAAGGTCAGGAAGCCCAGGCTGAAATACACACTCGGGCGACGCAGGATGCCCCAGTATTCCTTGAGCAAGGCGAGCAGTGATTTCATGGCGCCTCCTCAACGTTTCTGCGCGGCGTTGGCGTCGTCTTGCAAGAGTTTGTCGATGGTCTCGAAACCATTGCCCACCAGCGGCTGTACCTCCTTTTGCACCACATGACACTGGTTGCAGAAGTAACGCCGTGGCGACACCGCCGCCAGGGCCTGGCCGTCACGGTCCATGTAGTGAGTGATGCTGATCGCCGTGGCCTGGCTCTTCGCGCTGTTGGCCCGGCTGTGGCACGCCAGGCACTTGTTGCCGTTCATGTCGATCTGGTAGCCGCGAATGGCATGGGGAATGGTCGGCGGCTGGTCGGGGTAGTTGCGCTCGCGCTTGATGTCGCGGTTCTCGTCGTTGGCGATCGGCGGAGCCGGCATGCTCTGGGTCAGGGTGCCGCCCGGGCGGCGTCCGTCGGGCCCCGGTGCATCGAGGGGATAATTGACCTCGGCGGCCAGCGCCAGGCCTATTGCAGCCAGGAAAAACAGGGGCAGCATTCGAATGGGCATGACGGTTCTCCTCAAGCCATGCTGATCAATTCGATCCGGATCGCGCACTTCTTGTAGTCGGTCTGCTTGGAAATCGGGTCGGTGGCGTCGAGCGTGACCTTGTTGATCAGCTTGTTGGCGTCGAAGAACGGCACGAACACCAGGCCGCGTGGTGGCTTGTTGCGGCCTCGGGTCTCGATCCGTGCACGGATCTCGCCGCGCCGGCTGACCAGCTTCACCTCACTGCCACGGCGCGCGTTCAAGGCCTTGGCATCCTCGGGGTGCATGTACACCAGGGCATCGGGCACGGCCTTGTACAGCTCCTCCACCCGCTGGGTCATGGTGCCGGTGTGCCAGTGCTCCAGCACCCGGCCGGTGCACAACCAGAATGGGTATTGGTCATCCGGTGCTTCGGCCGGCGGTTCATAGGGCAAGGCGAAGACGATCGCCTTCTTGTCGGGGTAGCCGTAGAACTGCACATCCGTGCCTTTTTCCACATAGGGGTCGAGCCCTTCGCGGTAGCGCCAGCGGGTTTCCTTGCCATCGACCACGGGCCAGCGCAGTCCGCGCTCGTTGTGATACTGGTCGAAAGCGGCCAGGTCATGGCCGTGGCCACGGCCAAAGCGGGCGTACTCCTCGAACAGGCCTTTCTGCACGTAGAAACCGAAAGCCTTGGCCTCGTCGTTCTTGTAGCCGGCCTCCATCTGCTCGACGGGGAACTGGTCGACCTGACCGTTCCTGAACAACACCTCGTACAGGGTCTTGCCTTTGTAACCATCGGTCACCAGCTCGGCAGGCCAGACCTCGTCGGTGGTGAACCGCTTGGAGAATTCCATCAACTGCCACAGGTCCGAGCGAGCGTCTCCGGGTGCGCTCACCAGCTGATGCCAGAACTGGGTACGGCGCTCGGCATTGCCGTAGGCGCCCTCCTTCTCCACCCACATGGCGCTTGGCAGTATGAGGTCGGCCGCCTGGGCGGAAACGGTGGGGTACACGTCGGAAACGATCACGAAGTTCTCGGGCTTGCGCCAACCCGGCAGCACCTCTTGCATGATGTTGGGGCCGGCATGCATGTTGTTGCTGGCCTGGGTCCAGTAGACGTTGAGGACACCGTCCTTGAGCATGCGGCTCTGCTGCACCGCATGAAAGCCGACCTTCTCCTGGATGGTACCGGCCGGCAGCTTCCAGATGTTTTCCGCGGTGGCACGGTGCTTGGGGTTGGTCACGACCATGTCGGCGGGCAGGCGGTGGGAGAAGGTCCCGACCTCGCGGGCGGTACCGCAGGCCGAGGGCTGCCCGGTCAGCGAGAAGGGGCTGTTGCCCGGTTCGCTGATCTTGCCGGTGAGCAAGTGGATGTTGTAGATCAGGTTGTTGGCCCACACGCCCCGGGTGTGCTGGTTGAAGCCCATGGTCCAGAACGACACGACCTTGCGCTTGGGGTCGGCATACAGTTCGGCCAGGGCCTTGAGCCGCTCGGCAGGCACGCCACTTTCCTTCGCGGCGCGTTCCAGGGTGTAGGGTTTGACGAAGGCCGCGAACTGCTCGTAGGAAATATCAGACCAGGTGTTGGCCTTGTCGGCGTTCTTGGCGCGGGTTTCCAGCGGGTTGTCCGGGCGTAGCCCGTAGCCGATGTCATCGGCGCCCTGGGCGAAGCGCGTGTGCTTGCCGATGAAGTCCTTGTTCACTGCGCCGCTTTCGATGATGTGGTTGGCGATGTAGTTGAGGATCAGCAGGTCGGTCTGCGGCTTGAACACCATGGGAATGTCGGCGAGCTCGAAGCTGCGATGCTCGAAGGTGGACAGCACCGCCACCTTGACGTGTGGCTGGCTCAGGCGCCGGTCGGTGACCCGGGTCCAGAGGATCGGGTGCATCTCGGCCATGTTCGAGCCCCAGAGCACGAAGGCATCGGTGGCTTCGATGTCGTCGTAGCAGCCCATCGGCTCGTCCGCGCCAAAGGTGCGC
>Ga0160431_100178_pt1 | contig 43408 bp, 39 predicted proteins | sample HID1971K_E0MG_FD_108212 | JGI IMG/M metagenome (GOLD analysis project Ga0160431, IMG submission 108212) | Enriched millipede-associated microbial communities from UW Madison campus, WI, USA - HID1971K_E0 MG | ecosystem: Host-associated > Arthropoda: Insects > Digestive system > Unclassified ...
CTCATGCATCGACGCCATCATCAGAATCGAAGCAGGTGACTTGGGCTGCAGCAGGAGTGCCTGGTGAATCACGGTCTGGGCGCACAGGGCGTAGTCCGTGGCCTGGATGAGGGTGTCTTCGAGTGAATGAGGGTTGTACGGTGGATCGGGGACTATCTTCAACATGAATCAACTCCTTGATGGAGCTACCGCGAACCTGCTGTCAAACAGGTGGAGGCAGCTGTACGTAGGTTGACAGACCGGCGGAGTTGATCAGGTACCGGCGCACGCGAACGTGCCCTACGCACAGCCGCCATTGAAGGCTAAACCATGCGATCAACCCGAAGCGGCCTGTCAAAGCCGTGTCGTCGATATGCAACGACCCGCCGAGACTAGTGCGCTGCCAACGCGACCGCAACGGAAAAAAGGCGGTAAGAGTATCTTTGGGAAACGTCCTACAAGAAAGAGGTTAAAACTGATTTTTTAGGCATCTGAAGTGGGCCATGCCGACGCTGAGCGGTCATTGCCGGACATTCTTGTTGCCTGGGCTGGCCCCATCGCTGGCAAGCCAGCTCCCACAGGAGTATCACTGCGCTCAATCGCTCTGCTGTACCTGTGGGAGCCGGCTTGCCGGCGATGGGGTCAGCCCGGACACCGCGTTAACTGGACAAAGATGGCTGCGCAAAAACAGGGATCAAGCGGTGGATGGGGACACCTCAGCCTGCGCCGACAACACTCGACGTATTCGGACCCTGGCACCCATTGCGGTGTGCACAGTCGAACTCAGCCTCAGCGCGCGTGGAGAAGTTCAGGCTCAAACGCACCTTGTCCTGCGTGTCGTACAGGTCGTAGCCCTCCCCCAAGGCGCTGGGGAAACCGGCACGACGAGGAAAAATCTCTTTCTGGAGAGGTACGGCGGGTACCACCACGAAACGCGTCTGCATGATCATCCCTCTTCCGGCAGTCAATTAGTATTAGTCTGACTAACTGAAAGACTCAAGGAGACTCATGAAAGTTTTGCCTGTACGGTCGTTTCGTTGCGATATTGGGTAATCCAGGATGTGAACACGTCGCACCCTGATCATCCCGCACAGTCTTCATTCGCAGTCCCCTACCCCTCGCCGCCTTGCTCCACTGCAATCGATGAACATCTTGAATCCCGCATCACCTGCTCCACCACCGCGCGCAATGCCCCACGCACGTCGAACCCTTGCCCACGCGCTTGGCTGAAACAGGCGAGCTGGCGCTCGGCACTGGTGCCTTCCTGCAAGACTTGCGCGGCCTGCCTGAACGAGCGCTCGGCATCGACGGTGTCGGGCGGCAGCAACGCCTGTAGCTGCGCCAGCCAACCGGCGGCATCCACCGGTTGCTCGTCGTGCACGCCAAGGAAGGTGCCCTGTCGCCCATGGCGACAGGCGCGCCAGTAGTTTTCCTGAGTGACCCAACGCAGTTCTCGGCTCATCGGGCACAGGTCGTCGTGGGCGTGCAGCGTCTGCTCGACCAGGTGGCGGAACAGTCCGGCAATGGCCAGCCCGTCCTCCAGCCGCGGGCAGGCATCGCAAATGCGCAGTTCCACGGTAGGGAAGCGCCGTGACGGGCGCACGGCCCACCAGAAGTCACCGTCCGCGGCCAGCGCGCCGGTGCGCTGCAGCAGTGCACGATAGCGCTGATAGGCATTCCAGTCCGGCAGCGGCTCGGGCAAACCCATGTGCGGCCACTCGCCACAGACCACCCGGCGATAGCTGCGATAGCCCGTGACATGGCCGCACCACAGCGGTGACGAGGTGCTCAGTACCAGCAACAACGGCAGCCAGTACAGCAGGCGATTGATCAGCTGCATGCGGTCGCAACCGGCGGGCACACCCACGTGCACGTGCAACCCCGACAGCAGGCTGCGCTGGGCCACGGCCTGGTAGTCGTCGAACAACTGGCGGTAATGGGCCGAGCTGCGCGCTTGCTGGCGTCGCCACTGCGCACTGGGGTGGCTGGCGGCGCAATACAGGGCCAGCCCTTCCTCGGCCAAAGCCTGGTCGAGCCGCTGCCGGTGTTCGGCAAAGAAGCCACGCGCCTGGTGAAGGTTGTCGAACACCGGTGAAACCAGCTCGATCTGGCTGCAGAACATCTCTTCGGCAAAATGCTCGCCCAGTACCTTGCGGCAACTTCGTGCCGCCGCTTGCGAGGGCCTGGCCTGGACCTGGCCGCTGGCAAGGTCCACCAGCAGGTATTCTTCCTCGATGCCGAACGTGCAGGCCGTGGGCACAGCGCGCTCAGCCATTGCGCGTCACGGTCAGGGCAACCGCCGCGATGCGCTCGACCTGCTGATAGCCCGGTTCGAGCAGTTGTTCGGCGAACACGTCGGGGTCAAGTTCTCGGTAGACCCAGCTCAATGCCGCGCCCTGCAGGCGGTGGCGCACCGTTTCAAGCAACGCGTCACGGCCGTCGACAATGGCCACACCGGTGTACAACAGCAGCGTGCCGCCCACCTCCAGCCGCCGGCACGCCTGCTCCAGGATGCGCAACGACAGCTCGGCGCCCAAAGCCCCACCCCCGTGGCGGTAGGTGCGTTTGTCGGCATCGAGCATGTACGGCGGGTTGGCCACGATCAGGTCGAAGTTGCCAGTGATGCCGTCGAGCAGGTCGCTGGGCTCCACCGACAGGTTGGCCACCTCGGCCAGCGCCGCATTGATCGCGGTAAAACGCAGGGCCAAGGGATTGATGTCCACCGCGCTGACCTGCGCATGGGGCGCGGCGCGGGCGATCAGCAGTGCGCCGATGCCGCTGCCGCAACCGATATCCACCGCGTGCTGGACGGGGTGCGCGCGGTGCTGCAGGTGGTCGCGGATGACCTGGGCGAAGCGGTAGCTGTCCGGGCCGAAGAACACGGCATCGGCACCGTCGGTGGGCCAGGCCGAGTGCATCAGCAACAGGTCGTCGAGGCTGGACCAGCGAACGGTGCTGCGCAACAGGTCGCCCTGCGGCTGCAGCACGCCGGCCGCCGTCAGTTGCTGCAGTTCGTCAGCGCTGATCAAGGCAGGCGAGAACGGCCGGCTCCAGCCGAATACGCCGCGCAGGTCGTGGGCTTGCTTCGCCTCGGGCCTGGCATTGACCCGCGCCTGGGTGGCCGGGGTGACGCAGGTGAAACGGTAGCCATCGGCGCGCAGCCGGCGCCCCAGTTGCAGCAGGGCCTGGTCGGCCTGGGCTTGCTGTGGGTCGAGCAGCATCAGCGTGGACCTCCCTGGGCAAGCCCCGTCGCGCGAATGTAGTCGCGCGTGGCGCGCAGCCCGTCAGGTTCCGCGTGGCGGCTCGCGGACATTCGAATGATCAGCCGATCCACATCCGCCGAGGCGCGTGACAGATCAGGCTCAGCCTCCAGCGCCAGCTCGTTCTCCCACTGCCCTGGCGGCACGCGCCGATACGTCACCCCAGACCAACCGTCGGCGATCCAGTCATGCCAGAGTTGTTTTTCATAGGCATCGAACACACCGAACATGGCCGCAACCGGGCCGTCTATCAACGCCCAGAAACGGCTGCGCGCCGGATCATCACCGCGACGCACCCAGCCCTGGGCTTGCAGGGCGCGCAGAAATGGTGCCATCCCTGCGGGCTCGGCAAGCCATTGGTTGAGGGTGCGGCCTTGCAGGCGGCAACGGTCCGAATGCATGCACTGGCCCCATACCCGCTTGCGATCGAGCGCTGCCACCAATTCGGTTTCCAGGTCGAAGCTCGCAATCAGTGACGGTGTATCGGTACCCAGGTCATTGAGCCGGTAGCCCTGCCTGACGCGGCCATAAAAAGCCTCGGCATCGTGCCGGGGCAAAAGCTGGCGCAAGCTGTCCAGCGAGCGTCGGCCATGGCCGCTGGCGGCGTTGTCGATGGTCACGTGCAGCTGGAAGTAATGGGCGTCGATGCCGAGCTCGGCAAGCTCGCGGGTCGTGATCAACAGGTGCAGCGGGGGTTGTTCATAGCCCAGGTTATAACCGATCACCTCTGGCAGGAAGTCGTCGCAATGTTGCCCCAGCGCCAGTTGCAACGCGCCCTGCAGGTAGCGGGAAGCGCCCAGCGGGGCGCCCTGCGCGCACCCCAGGCGGCTGAGCAGGCGCTGGTAGATCAGTACATGGTTGCAACGTGGGTCGCCGTCGCCGAGCTCTTCGAGAAAGGTGCGAATCAATCCATGCCAGCGCGGGTCGCGCCAGTGCCGCAGGGTGCCATGGAGCCAGGCGCCATCCACCAACTTGGTGGGCGCGACCTGTTGCAGAAACCACAGCGCCTGGGCGCGGTTGGCAAAGTAGCGTCGCGGCGCCCCCTCGGCCCGCGCTTTCAAGTACGCCGCGTGGTCTGCGGCAACCTTGGCCGCGTGAGTTGCCAACCAGTGATCGAGACCCTCAGGTGCATCGGGCAAGTCATCAGTCATTGCCTCGGTACGGCGCAACTGAATGGCAAGCCAGCCACGGCCTGCTGCATAGGGGCCGTGCGACATGGCCTGGTAATGGGTTCGCGGGCCATCGTCTGCCAGTGCGGCCAACGGGTGATTGGGTACAGGGCGCATCACCGTCATACCGGGCACCTCATATCAAATGCAACACAAGCTCGTGCAAGCCACCTTGTGGGAGCCGGCATGCCGGCGTCAGGGCCCGAACAGACATGTGAGCCTTGTTGTGCCTGCCCTGGCCTCATCGCCGGCAAGCCGGCTCTCACAGGGATGTCGTAGTGGCTGCGGTATCTGCAATGTGAGAGTTCGGCGACCCGCAGGGATTCGATTGGCATTACAAACGGGGGGACCAACGGTGTGCGCTGCAGGTGACGACGAGAAAAATTAAACCTTTGCCAGCTGCCCCGGCTCAACCGATAGCGACATTGAGGTCGTGTCCCTGAAACGAAGGAGTGACAGATGAGCAATCCATTTCTGAAGTTCGCAGGCGTTGCGCTGTTGGCGAGCATGGTGTCCTTTCACGCGCAGGCCGCCAGCTCCGACGATTTCGTCGATGCCGCCACCGAGGGCGGGATCGCCGAAGTGGTGACCAGCAACCTGGCCATGGAAAAATCCCAGAGCGCCGACATCAAGCAGTTCGCCCAGCAGATGGTCACCGATCACACCAAGGCCAACCAGAAGCTCGGGGATATCGCCCGCAAGCTCGATATCAGCGTGCCTGACGAAGCGGCCCTCACCGACAAGGTCAAGAAGATGATCCTCGAATGGCGTGACGAGTCGTTCGACAAGTCCTACGTCAACAACCAGGTCGATGCCCACGAAAAAGCAGTGGAGCTGTTCAAGAAGGAAGCGGCTTCTTCCGACAAGGCTGAACTCAAGGCCTTTGCCAGTGATGCATTGCCAACCCTTCAACACCACCTGGAGCAGGCCAAGGCGCTGCAGGCCAAGCACGGCAAGTAAGCGCCTGGGGCCGCTTTGCGGCCCGTTCGCCGGCAAGCCGGCTCCCACAGAAAGCGGCGCTGCCCTACTGTGGGAGGCTGGCTGGGCCGCGCAGCAGCCCCAGCTTGTGAACAGGCCCCACCATGACGACCACCACCGCACCCGAGCAGGCACGCGTCTACTGCACCGATATCCCCGCCCGCCTCGACCGTTTGCCCTGGACGCGCTTTCACACCTTGCTGGTCCTGGCCCTGGGCATCACCTGGCTGCTCGATGGCCTGGAAGTGACCCTGGCCGGCTCCCTGTCCGGCGCCCTCAAGGCCAGCCCGGTACTGGCCATGAGCAACACCGAGATCGGCCTGGCAGGTGCTACCTACATCGCTGGCGCCGTGCTCGGCGCGCTGTTGTTCGGCTGGCTGACCGACCGCCTGGGGCGGCGCAAGCTGTTCTTCATCACCCTGTTCCTGTACATCGGCGCAACGGCGGCCACGGCGTTTTCCTGGAGCCTGTCGAGCTTCCTGCTGTTTCGCTTTCTCACCGGCGCCGGCATCGGCGGCGAATACACCGCGATCAATTCGACCATCCAGGAGTTCACCCCCGCTCGCTTTCGTGGCTGGGTCGACCTGACCATCAACGGCACGTTCTGGATTGGCGCAGCATTGGGTGCGGTGGGCGCGATAGTGCTGCTCGACCCGGCGGTGGCCGGCAGCGAACTGGGCTGGCGCCTGTGCTTCGGCATCGGCGCCGTGCTCGGTCTTGTGATTGTGCTGATGCGCCTGTGGATACCGGAAAGCCCGCGCTGGCTGGTGATCCACAACCAGCCCGAGCAAGCCGAACGCATCGTCGCCACGATCGAACAGCGCTACCACCGCCGCGGCATCGCCCTGCCACCGCTGCAGGGCCCTGCCCTGGGACTTCGCGCCCGGGACCACACGCCCTTGGGCGAAGTGTGGCGCAGCCTGTTCGTGGCGAACCGGCAACGGGCGCTGGTGGGCTTGACCCTGCTGACCGCCCAGGCGTTCTTCTACAACGCGATCTTCTTCACCTATGCCCTGGTGCTGACCGATTTCTACGGTGTGCCTGCCGCGCAGGTGGGCTGGTACATCTTGCCCTTCGCGCTGGGCAATTTCTGCGGCCCCCTGCTGCTCGGCCGGATGTTCGACGTGCTCGGCCGGCGCATCATGATCAGCGCCACCTATTGGCTTTCCGGCGTGCTGCTGGCCGTCAGCGGTTACCTGTTCCAGCAACAGTTGCTCGACGTGACCCAGCAGACCCTGACCTGGATGGTGATCTTCTTCTTCGCCTCGGCGGCGGCCAGTTCCGCCTACCTGACCGTGGCGGAGACCTTCCCCCTGGAGATCCGCGCCCTGGCCATCGCCGTGTTCTATGCCTTCGGCACCGGCCTGGGCGGCCTGATCGGCCCGACCTTGTTCGGCGCGCTGATCGAAACCGGCGAACGCCTGAATGTGCTGTATGGTTACCTGATCGGCGCGGCGTTGATGATCGTCGCGGCGCTGGCCCAGGCGCTGTGGGGCGTGGCGGCCGAGCGGCGGCCCCTGGAGCAGGTGGCCCGGCCGCTGTCGCAAGTCAGCGACTCTTGACCATTAGGGGATTTACCATGCTGCGCGTGTTCGAACGATGGCTCGACCCATTTCCGCCCGACGAGGCGCCCCCGCCCCCGGTGGGGCTTTTGCGCTTCATGTGGGCCTGCACCCGAGGTGCTCGCGGCTACATCCTTGCCCTTGCCCTGTTCAGCGCGGCGGTATCGGTCTACGAGGCCTGGCTGTTTTCCTTCCTCGGCCAGATCGTCGACCTGCTTGCGAGCTGGCAGGCAGGTGGCGCGGTCAACGATGAGGAACGCCGCATGCTGTGGGCCATCGGCCTGGTGCTGCTGGCCAGCATCGCCCTGGTGGCGCTGCGCACCTTGATGCAGCACCAGGTGCTGGCGATCAACCTGCCGCTGCGCCTGCGTTGGGACTTCCATCGCCTGATGCTGCGCCAGAGCCTGGCGTTCTTTTCCGATGAGTTTTCCGGGCGGGTCACCACCAAGGTGATGCAGACCGCGTTGGCGGTGCGCGAGGTGCTGTTCACGATCATCGAGATCGTCCCCGGCATCGGCGTGTATTTCATCGCCATCATCGCCCTGGCCGGCGGCTTCGCCCTGAAGCTGATGCTGCCGTTCATTGCCTGGCTGGTGCTGTTCGGGCTGGCAATGCTGTACTTCGTCCCGCGCCTGGGCAAGGTCGGGCAGGAACAGGCCCACGCCCGTTCGTCCATGACCGGGCGCATCTCCGACGCCTACACCAACATCACCACGGTAAAGCTGTTCTCGCACTCCAAGCGCGAGGCGCACTTCGCCCGGGCGGCGATGGAAGACTTCAAGCAGACCGGCTTTCGCCAGATGCGCCTGGTCAGCCAGTTCGAGATCGTCAACCAGGCGCTGGTGGTCGGCCTGATCCTGGCCGCAGGCGGCTATGCCCTGTGGCTGTGGCACCTGGGCCAAGTCGGCACCGGCGCGGTGGCGGCGATCACCGCCATGGCCTTGCGCATCAACGGCATGTCGCACTGGATCATGTGGCAGATGACCTCGCTGTTCGAGAACATTGGCACCGTGCAGGATGGCATGGCCACCCTCACCCGTGGCCCCAAGGTGCAGGATGCGCCGAACGCCGGTGCGCTGGTGACCACCGGCGGCGCGGTGGCCTTCGACAATGTCAGCTTCAACTACAACGGCGAACGCCAGGTGCTGGACGGCCTGAGCCTGCACATCCGCCCGGGCGAGAAAGTCGGGCTGGTAGGCCGCTCCGGTGCCGGCAAGTCGACGCTGATCAACCTGCTGCTGCGGTTCTACGACGTCGACGGCGGCTCCATTCGCATCGACGGGCAGGACGTCGCCAAGGTGACCCAGGACAGCCTGCGCAGCGCCATCGGCATGGTGACCCAGGACACCTCCCTGCTGCACCGCTCCATCCGCGACAACATCGCCTACGGTCGCCCCGAGGCGACCGATGCGCAGATCCGCAGCGCCGCGGTCAACGCCCAGGCCGACGGGTTCATCCAGCAACTGAGCGACCGCCAGGGCCACAGCGGCTACGAGACCCTGGTGGGCGAGCGCGGCATCAAGCTGTCCGGCGGCCAGCGCCAACGCATCGCCATTGCCCGGGTGATGCTCAAGAACGCACCGATCCTGCTGCTGGACGAGGCCACCAGCGCCCTGGATTCGGAAGTCGAAGTGGCCATCCAGGAAAGCCTCGACGAGATGATGCAGGGCAAGACCGTGATCGCCATCGCCCATCGCCTGTCCACCATCGCGGCCATGGACCGGCTGATCGTCATGGACGAAGGGCGCATCATCGAACAAGGCACGCACGGTGAACTGCTCGCCAGGAACGGTACCTATGCGCGGCTGTGGCAGCACCAGAGCGGGGGCTTCCTGGGGGAGGATCAAGGGTTGGCAGAAGCGATGGAGTAGGCCTGTGCGAAGGCTTTGCCCTCAATCGCCGGCAAGCCGGCTCCCACATCTACAGCGCAGGTCTGAAGATGTGCGGTACTCCTGTGGGAGCCGGCTTGCCAGCGATGAGGCCGCTACTGACAACAGGCGCAGGCTCAGTATTGCGCTCGGAAGATACTCCAGGCAGCCGCGGTGTTCGCTGTGCGCAGCACGGACAAATTCACCGGACTGGCCGATGACAGCGTCTTGCTGTTTCGCAACTATCCACGCGCACTGCTGTACTGGTCGCCCGCCACGGGTGGCGAGCCGCGCGAGGTCTGGATGTCTGCGGGGAGTTACAGCAAGTCGCAATTGACCCGGGATGTCAGTGGTACTTCGGCGTACCTGGCATTGGAAGGTCTGGTGATTCGTTTTGACGCGAAAAGCACAACGCTGGCCACACACCCCATGGCCTACTACACACACGACCTCCTGGGCTTCAAGTACATGGACTACTTGCATGACGGAGGTGGCGTACCGCTGACGATGGCAGCGTATGGACGTATACGCTGCGCTATGCCTCCTCACGCCAGGACATGATGAAGGGGCCATCGCGGACCAACAGCCAGATCAAACCCATACATTGGGATGGGTTGAGGACCTTTACGGGCTCACCGAAATCGATGGCAAAACAGGCCAGGTGCTGCGCGCGGTGAAGCTGCCTCGGCGCGTTGGCGAGGTCGATTTGCGCGATGACAGCGGCAGGGGCCTGCATGTTGTCGACGTCGCCAGTGGCAAAGTTCGCTATTCGCTGACAGCCACTCGTCGGAGATCAAATTGAGATCTAACTGTCTAGCCGACGAGTGAAACCACTAAGTCAAATGCTGTAATAGGAATGTATGCCAAAGGGGCGGACGCTGCCAGGATGAAGGTCAGCATTGGGTAGATAGCGGCCACTCTCGACTGACCGCTATCGGACCCAAAGCGGTCAGTGGGGCAAAAATTCCAAATCCCTCGCCAAGCCTGCCACCCACCTTCCAACCCTGCCCTGCAACTCGGCCTTGGTGACCAAGGTGCGATTTGTCTCGAAGCCTGCAAGCTCGCAGGTCACCCGCCGGTTCTCGTCAGTTGCGCCAGCAACTCCAGATCCGTGTTCATTCCAGATGTCTCGCGGATGCGCGCGAGGATCTCGCGCTTGAGCTCAAGGAACGCGGGCGACAGCTTCATGTCCTGGTGGCGTGCCTCTGGCAACGGCACGTCAAAGATCGTGTCGATGCGCCCCGGCCGTGGCGCCATCAGCACCACGCGCCCGCCCAGGTAGATCGCTTCCTCGACGTCATGGGTGACGAACAGGATGGTGCTCTTCTCCAGGCGATGCACATGGCGGATCAGGTCATGCATGACCTCGCGGGTTTGCGCGTCCAGAGCGCCAAAGGGTTCGTCCATCAGCAACGTGGCGGGCTTGGGCATCAATGCCCGGGCGATCGCCACCCGCTGCTGCATCCCGCCCGACAGCTGGTTCGGGTACGCCTGGCTGAAGGCCTTGAGCCCCATCAGGCTCAGCAAGGCGTCGGCCCGCCCGCTGGCCAGTTCGATGTCGCCGTCGCTGTTCACTGTATCGGCCACCACCTTGAGCTGGCGGCAGAACTTGATGTTCTGCATCACGTTGAGCCACGGGTACAGGCTGTAATGCTGAAACACCATGGCCCGGTCGATGCCCGGCCCCTGGATGGCCCGGCCGTCGAGCAGGATGTCGCCGCTGCTGTGGTGCTCCAGGCCGGCGACGCTGCGCAACAGGGTCGATTTGCCACAGCCCGAGGCCCCGACGAAGGTGATGAACTCGTTGGCCTGGATGTCCAGGCTGACGTCACGCAGGGCCTGCACCTCACGGCCCCGGGTGCTGAATACTTTGCTGACATTGCGGATCCGGATTTTTGTATCAGCCATGATGCTTACCTCTTCAACCAGGGGAAGGCCAGGCGACCGACCCAGCGGAGCGCCTGGTCAGTGAGCAGGCCGATAGCGCCGATCAGCAGGATGCCGGCGAAGATCTTGTCGGTTTGCATGAAGCGTTGCGCCTTGAGAATGGCAAAACCCAGGCCGGAGCTTGCGGCCACCAGTTCGGCGACCACCAGGTAGGTCCAGGCCCAACCACAGGTGATGCGCAGGGTATCGAGCAGTGCCGGGCGGGCGGACGGCAGGATCACCAGCCGGATCACTTCGGCGCGGCTGGCTCCCATGGTCTGCGCCGCCTCGATCTGCGCCATCGGCACGCGCCGTATGTCTTCGGCAATCATCAGCACCATCTGGAAAAACGTGCCGATGAAGATGATCAGGATCTTCGCGCTTTCATCGATGCCGACCCACAGCATCACCAAGGGCACGAACGCTGCCGCCGGCATGTAGCGGATGAAGTCGGTGAGCGGCTCGAGCAGCGCCTGAACAGGCCGGAACGTGCCGATGTAAAGACCTATCGGCAAGGCCAGCAAGGCCGAGAGCAGAAAGCCTGCCATCACCCGATACAGGCTGATACCGATGTCGGTCAGCAACCCGCCGTCCTGCAGCCATTGACCGAGGCGATGCAGGACCGCGTCGGGCCCCGGCATGAACAGCGGGTTGGCCAGGCCAGCGGCACAATACGCCCACCAGATCGCCAGCGGCAGCAACAGGCCAGCGGCGGCCAGGCACCATTGTGTGCGGCGCGAAAGGTCGGCGCGTATGCGCCAGATACTCGGTCGCACCGGGGCGGCCGGCACCTCGGGCGTTGGCAAGGGGGTGTAAAGGCTCATGGTTTGCGCTCCTGCAGGGTCGAATCAGGGGTGGCCAGGTTGCGTTGCATGCCCACATCCCGTTCATGGGCCTTGTCATACATGGCGCGGTAATAAGGCATCAGAGTTTGCGCCGCCGCTTCGGTGGCTGCGTGCTGGGCCTGCAGCTGTTCACCGAGCGCGCGGATCTCGCGGCGGATACTGCGCACATCGATGCCGGGGAACTCGCCATTGGCATACACCACGTGGCCATTGACCAGGGTGTAGCGCACCGAACTGCCGTCTTCGCAGTAGATCAACTGGCGAATCAGGTCGTTGAGCGGGGTGAAGGCCCAAGTGTCCATGTCCAGCAGGATCACATCGGCGCAGGCCCCGACAGTGAGCTGCCCCAGTTCGCCCCCCTTGCGCAGGGCCCTGGCGCCGCCACGGGTCATGCTGTGCAGCACTTCCATGGCCTGCGGCCACTGGTCGAAGTCACTGCTGGCAAGGGTGTGGATCAGTGCGGCGGTCTTGCCGGCGAACCACAGGTTGGCGGTGTCATCCGAGCACAGCTCGTCGGTCCCCAGAGCGATGGGCACACCGGCCTCGCGCAGCTTGCGAAACGGCATCACGCCGCTGCCCAGGCGCAGGTTGCAGACCGGGTTGTGCGCCACGACACAACCCGCGTCCGCCAGCAAACGAATGTCGCTGTCATCGACCCAGATGCCGTGGATGACCTGGCAGCGTTCGTCCAGTACGCCCCTGGTGTGCAGCAGACTGACCAGCGACTGGCCGTATTTCTCGTCGCCCAGCACGCGCTGCAGCTTGGTTTCCAGCACGTGGATGTTGAACGGCAGGTCCATGCGCCGGCTCAGCTCGCTCAGCGCTTGCAGGTACCCGGGCGTCACCCGCTGGGGCGCCGAGCAGGACACCGCGGCTGCCAGGCGCCCGTCGTGCGAGCCATGCCAGCGGCTGATCAGGTGGTCGTACATCGCCAGCAACTGCTCGTCGCTCTGGCGCGGCGCCTCGCGCATGGCCTGGCGCAGGTGCTCCGGTAGCAGGTCTTTCAGGAACGGGTATTTCTCGTACTCGACCACGTTGGGCTGGTCGATGGCCACCGTGGCGCGAATGCCGGCGTCACGGTAGGCCTGCATCACGACGTCGAGGCTGTGCTCGGTCACCTGCGGCACATGGTACGCATCGTCATGCACCGCGGTGATTCCGCGTTGCAGCATTTCCAGCGCGGCCAGCAATGTCCGCAGGTAGGCAAACCGCTGCGCGCTGCCTTCAGTGGCCATGGGCGGTACTTCATGGAGCATGAAGAGCTCCAGGGGCAGGCTGTCGAGCTGGCCCTTGAGGAAGTTTCCCGGGGAATGGAAATGCGCGTTGATCAAGCCCGGCATCGCCAGCATGCCCCTGGCATCGATCACCTGTGAATCGGCAGGCACCTGTGCCGAGAGGTCCGGCCCGATGGCGACGATGCGACCGTCGACGATCAGCAGGTCAGCCTGCCCATGACGGGTGTCCTGGTCATCCAGGCACAACACCCGGGCCTGGCGGATATGAAGGGTCGTAGACATTGCGATCTCATTGGGCGTGCGGCTGTTGCCAGCTCCATCGCAAAACCCAGGCCAATACCTGCACCGCACCACGGATTCCAGCGCAGGCCGCGCAGGCGCTGGAGTGTGTGCCCATCGTCGTCCTAGCAGTCGTTAACAATGCCCTGTTTTGATTGTTAACGATTGCACCAAAAGAGTTAGCAATGCGCCATTCGAGGTCAGCCATGGGCTAGCCATTACGCCGGCATCTGTCACGAATAAACAGCCTATCTTGTTGATTAATCTGCACTTAAACGACGAAATCGAAAGTTGGCCCGCTCCCTGCTCTGGGATTGCTGCCGGTGCCCCAACGCAATTGCACCGGCGTAAAAAAAGCCAGGAGCCAGAGCCGATGCGTATCCAGTTGATCAACCCCAATACCACCCGGTCCTTCACCGAGCGCCTGCACCACAGCGCCCAGGCCGTGGCGGCTGCCGGCACGACGGTGATCGCCACCCAGCCGGCCATGGGCACACCGTCCATTGAAAGCCACAGCGACGAAGCCTGGGCCACACTGGGGGTCATGGCACAAGTACAGGCCGGCGAAGCCGCTGGCATCGACGCCTACGTGATCGCCTGCTTCGGCGACACCGGCGTGGCCGCAGCCCGTGAAGTGGCCCGAGGGCCTGTGGTCGGCATGACCGAAGCCGCACTCATGGGGGCATGCCTGGTCGCCGCCACCTTCACCATCATCACCCTTCCACCCCGCACTCTCATTCACGCGCGCCGCGTCGTGCATGAACTGGGCCTGCAGCATCGGTGCGCGGGCCTGCGGGCCATCGATGTGCTGGTCGACGACTGCCAGGAAGAAGACAACCCGGCGCTGTTTGATGCCTTGCTCGGCGAGGCACGGGTCGCCCTGCGCGAAGACCGTTGCGAGGCGCTGGTACTGGGCTGTGCCGGCCTGGCGCAGATGGTCGAACCGCTGCAGCATGCCCTGGGCATTCCAGTGATCGATGGGGTGAATGCAGCGGTCAAGATGGCTGAAGGCCTCGTCCGGCTCGGGCTCGCGACCAGCAAGCACAACAGCTATGCCTTCCCGCCCCGTGACCTGAGTGCGCAATGGCCTGAGCTGTTCGTCTGACCTTTCTCACCGACTGGAGCCAACCATGCTCAACCGCCAGCACCGCTACCACTACACCCCGATCACCGAACCGAACCCGCGCACCTGGCCCAATGGTACGAGGCTGGCGGTGTATTTCGTGATGGGGGTCGAGGAATACAATTTCGGCCCGGGCCTGACCGAAGACCTGATGTCCGGCATGGCCAAGCCGGATTACGCCAATACCTCATGGCGCGACTACGGCAACCGCGTCGGCGCATTGCGCCTGCAACAGCGCTTTGCGATGCATGACGTACCGCTGGCCGTGCTGCTCAACACGGCCGTCTACCAGCATTCGCCGGGGCTGGTCGAGCAGCTGCACGCCAGCGGCTGCGAGCTGATCGGGCACGGCGTGAGCAACTCCGATACCCTCGCCGGGCGCGACGTCGAAGACGAGCGGGCCTACTTGCAACGCGTCAGCGACGACATCCGCAGCCATACCGGCCAGGCGCCCAGGGGCTGGTCCAGCCCCTGGCTGACGCACACCGACAATACCATCGAGCTGCTCGGCGAGACCGGCTACCACTACGTGCTGGACTACGGCATGGATGAGCGCCCGGTGTGGCTGCACAGCGCCCGGGGTCGCTTCCTGCACATTCCCTACGCCCTGGAACTCAACGACAGCTCGACGATCATCGGCCGCCAGGCGTCGGCCAGCGATTTCAGCCAGATGATCATCGACCAGTTCGACGAACTGCTGCAGGCCGCTACCGGGCAGCCCCTGGTGATGCCGGTGGTGATTCACTCGTTCATCAGCGGCCAGCCGTTCCGGCTGCGCCAATTGAGCAAAGCGCTGCAGCACATCGTCGGGCACCGCGAGCACGTCTGGCTGACCACGCCGGACCAGATTCACGCCTGCGTGCAGGCAGACCCTGAACTGGCTGTCTAGAAGGAGACGGGCATGAACAAGCGCGCCTCGAGTACCGGCAGCAGAGCTGCGGCGCTGGCCGATACCTCGGTTACCGAACGGATGTACCAGGCCATCTTCCAGGCCATCAGTTGCCAGCGTCTGCAGGCCGGCACCAAGCTCGCCGAAGAGCAGTTGGCCGAGGCCTTCGGCGTCAGCCGGGGCACCACTCGCCTGGTGCTTCAGGCGTTATCCCGCGACAAGGTGGTCACCCTGGAGCCCAACCGTGGCGCCTTCGTGGCCAAGCCGTCGCCCGCTGAAGCGCGTGAAGTGTTCGATGCACGCAAGGTGGTTGAAGTGGCACTCGCCGCCCAGGTGGTCCGGTGCATCGACGCCGCCGGCATTGCCCGCTTGCGCGAGCACATCAGGAAGGAAACCCATGCCGAAGACGGCGATGACCGCAGTGAAGAACTGCGCACCTCCCACGATTTCCATGTGCTGCTGGCCGAACTGTATGGCAACGCGGTACTGCACGAACTGATCCGCGACCTGATGGCACGTTCGGCATTGATCACCGCCATCTACGAGCGCACGCACAGTGAAGTGTGCTCGCACACCTGCCATGCCGATCTCGTGGACCTGCTGGAAACCGACAAGGCGCAATTTGCCTCGGCAATGCTCAGGCACCTGGAAGAGCTCGAAGCGCAACTCGTGCTGGTAGAGCCCACCACCGCCCCCGTCGACCTGAAGCACCTGTTTGCGCCAACTACCAGAAAACACCAACCGCACAAGCACAACCACTGACCAGACCTTGACCAGGAGCTTCACCATGACAATTGCATGCTCATTTCGAAAAGCCGTGCTGGGTGCGTGCCTGGCCTCGATGGCCGCTGTACTGCCACTGCCGGCCAACGCCCTGGAGACACTGAAGGTCGGCACCGTGGTGTGGGTGGGCCAAGCGCCGTTCTACGTCGCCGACAAGCTTGACTTGTTCAAGGCCCACGGCTTGAAAGTCGACCTGCAACTGTTCAGCGACCCGACCCTAATTCCCACGGCCATGGTCGGCGGCGCCCTGGACGGCGGCACGCTCACCTATGACCAGGTGGTGATGTCTGCTGCCCGTGGGCTGAAACACAAGGTGGTGATGCCCATCGACTATTCCAACGGTGGCGACGCCATCGTGGCCGACAAGTCGATCACCTCGATCAGCGATTTCAAGGGCAGGAAGGTCGGTTTCAGCCCGCTGTCGACATCCGACTTCCTGCTGGCCTATGCCCTCAAGAGCCACGGCCTTGGCGACAAGGACATCACGCCAGTAAACATGAGCCCGGAGAACGTACCAAGTGCCATGGCCTCCGGCAGCCTACCGATTGGCGTGACCTACGAGCCCAATGTGTCGCAGACCGTCAACCTGCCGGGTTCCAGGTTCCACGTGATCTACTCCTCGAAGGACGCCCCGGGGCTGATCACCGATGTGCTGGTGTTCGATGAAAGCGTCATTGCCAAGCGCCCGGTGGCGATCAAGGCACTGATCCAGGGCTACCTGGACGGCCTGGCCTATATCAAGGGCCACCCGGAGGAGTCGGCGCAGATCATCGCCCGTGTACTGGGCACAAACGCGGCGGACGCCCAGCGGCAACTGGAGACGGTCTACAACATTCCGCTGAACGAGATGGGGAAAAATTTCGAGCCGTCCGAGGCCACTACCTCACTGCTGGGCAGTGGCCAGTTGATTGCGGAGCTGTTGAAAGCCAATGGCCAGATCGGCGCTGTCCCCAATCTGGGTGAAACCCTGGATACCCGCTTTATCGATACGTTAGATAAGTAACGCACCGGACATGAACGACTTGCGATTTGGGCTGATACCAGTCGTCGTATTAGCTGTTATCGACCCAAATGTGCGCGGTAGAAGGCTTGTTCGAAGCTCAACATTCCAAGTGGTGCCTGATCAAGTATTGGGGAGTACTTCACTATAACGAGCGGCCGCTTTCGGCCAGAAGCAGCCACTCAAGTCGGCCGCTTCTGGTCCAAATTTGCCTATCGTTGCAACTTCTCTTGCGCACGTATTGCCACCGGGGTTGGGCTATCATCGGGGGGCGGTTTAACCTCTGCGCCGGCGGATATCTTGGAACAGGGTATTGACGGCCTCGATATCTCGCAGGAGCTCGTCCGGTTGCGTAACGGCCCGCTGCTGTCCCGCCGCATGTGAATGCGCGCGCACGTTGCGGCAGCACCTGTCATGCAAACGCTGCACCTCGCGGTAATCAGCTTCCTGCACGCTCATCACGCCATTAAGCCGACCGACTGAGATACCGTCGCGGAACCGGACTACGGTTTCATTGAGTATTGTGTCCTCGATACCTACCTCAATCGTGACACGAAGGTCATCGTAAGCATTGCGCATCGCAAGTCGCTCATCATCCCCTGGCGGGTTACTAAAGTTGGCTGCGATTCGTTGGTGGTCAGCACGGTGGTATGCAATGCGCTCACGGTGCCTACGCATGTCATAGGGCAAACCGGTATCGATATAACCCGGCCCTTCTGCCCGATAGTTGATTGACCTGACCTCAGGGACCAATTGCGCATCTTGGCAAAGGGTAAGCAGCTCTCCGAAAAACACCGCGTCGTGGGTAAATACTATGACTTGTCGGCTGACGGACTCCTCAACAATCCGTCGTGCGACGGCGGTTCGATGGTTGTGGTCAAGGCTCGAAACCGGATCGTCGAATACGATTCCGGAAGTGGACTCTGACTGGTGGAGCTCTGCGAAGAAGTAGGCGAGCGCACACATGCGCTGCTCCGCCTCGCTGAGGACAAGATGCGGATCAAGCTGGCATTCGTGTAGTTGAATTCCAAGACGCACCGAACCCGCATCACCGGTTGAGCTGACTCCGGCCCGAATGTGGTAAAGATCCAGTCTGTTAAGTTCATCGTTCATCCTTCCGGCCAACGCCTCGCTGACGTACCGCCTGGCCAACTGACCTGCAAGCACGCTAATCGAGCGCGTGCCGCCGATGTCCTCATTGCAACTCTGGAGCTTTGCCCTGAGAGCGAGATTTTCAGTCACCCGGGCGATGCCTTCGATATGTTCGGAAAGTAGCCGCCGCGCTTCCAACTCCTTCAGGCGAAGCCTCTTCGCCGCCAAGGCCGCAGCATCAAGGTTCGCGCGCAGTCGGACTGCCTCGACGCGAAGGGCATCCGCGACCTGATGGAGTGAAGCTGTCGGGGTTGCACCACGATAATTTGGTCGATCCAACCATTCGCCATCAGCAACGGACGCTCTGAGCCACTGAAGTCGAGCGGCCAAATCTTCCTGGAAGGTCCGGATCTCGTCCGGTAGCGTTGCTACTCGCGCGCCCAAGCTCTCAAACATGACCGGGGAAACGGTAAAGGTAACGGTCGTCTGGTTGACGTCACGTACGATCTGCTGCCAAGCGTTGCGCGCAACTTGGGCGGCTTCGGCCGCCCTGTCCCGGATATAGCGATCGAAACGCTGTAAGCGATCCTTCGCTTCAGGAGTCAGCTCCTGCTGGCAAAGCACGCATACTCCACCTTCGTCAGTGACCGGAAAGGCTTGTCCGGGATACGCGGTGCTGGTCGAGTACTCGCGTGCGGCGTTGAACAATAATGCCCATGGGCCTTGTCCAGTTCCAGGAAGCAGCTGCGCGGCATCTTCCGACTGCAGTAGCGCAGATGCCGCGCATTCAGCCGCCTCGGCCTCTACCAGGCTTCGATGAGCCGACTGCGTGGCCCCAATCGCATCATCAGACACTATGTTGGCAGCCACAGCGATGCTGTTAGCCAGCTCATCGACCCTAATTGCTGCGTTGTCGAGGTTCGTCGCCCTGGCGGTGGGATCTGCCTCGCTGATCTCCTGCGGCAGACGCGCGAGTTCTGCTTGCTCATCCGCAGTGAGCGTGGCCAGAGCACGCGCGCGCGTCAGATCAGTGGCCGGACCAATCGGATGTACTGTCTGGCCGGCTACGGTATCGGCGGGGATGACATTGAACGGCGTAATGTCTGTGGCGAGTCCCGCGATTTCTGCCTGAAGCCTTGGGCGTAGCGCCTGATTTAGACCATTTGCCAGCTGTTGAAGGTAGGCCAAGGCGGACGGCTGAAAGGTGGCGGCCTCTCTCGTCTGAAGGTAATGACGGGCGCAGTCACTATCGAAGACGGAGATCCCCCTGAGCTCAGGCCGAGGGACATGACCGCGCTGACCGCTCCAGATCGCCTGCTCAGGGGCATGATCCAATTCGAAGTCGATAGTGGCGCTCGGTGTAAGCTGCTGGTAGTTCGGATCGTAGGCATTGGCGTAGACGATACCTGGGCTCCTCGCCCGGCATGCTTGCTTGAGTACTCGCGCATAGCCGGACTTACCTGCGCCATTGCCACCGTATACGATCGTGAGCCCCTGCGACTGAAACGTCAGAGCTTGGTCACTCGGAATTTTCCCGACGTCAATAAGCGTATGTAGAGATGTGAGAACGACCGTCCTGTCCCGATTCGCCTCGGCGGGAAAATGCTCTGCGGCGAATCTGATCGGCTCCGGCGCAGGCTCCATTGAGCTGTTTATCCCATGATGCTGCTTGGCGAGATCAAGAATCTCTCCAAGATCCGCCTCGCTCCAAGCCCCTTGAATACAAAGTCTCCGCAAGGCGTCCTGCCGCCACGGTGGCAACCTGTCCGCCCATGCCAGCACTTCCTCGTAGATAGCCATATCCATGCTCCATTTTCCCAAAGGGAATTAGCACAGAAATTATCACTCTGCCATCAAGCGATCGAAAACCCATGACGGCCTGGTTGGCGTTCTCGGCTTTTGAAGAGGCCAAATTGATAGAATGTGCGGAGTGGATTGAATACACGCCATTGGCCGCTATTGGCAGATTTCTGCCTATGCCCACCGTCAGCTATGGGTCGGTTAGCGACCGTCCACCGTATCGAGTTCACCCTTGTTCTCCCCTAACGCGGAGGACAACCCATGAAAACCGCTGCTACCTACACCCATCGCCCATGGAACAAGGGAAAGCTAGTCGGGCAGAAAGCCCCGCTCCGACTCAGAGATATCTGGGCCATCCGGGTAAGGCTCCAGATCGCGGAGAAATCTAGGGATCTGGCGTTGTTCAACTTGGCCATCGACAGCAAGCTGCGAGCCTGCGACTTAACCAAGCTTCGTGTACAGGACGTAGCCCATGGAGAGCATGTGTCGTCACGAGCGATCGTGATGCAGCAGAAAACTCAACATCCGGTGCAATTTGAGATCACCGAGCAAACCCGTATGGCTTTGGAAGCCTGGATGCATCAGGCTCACCTCCGTAGCGAGGACTGTCTATTTCCGAGTCGACTACACGGTTCAGATCATCTCTCCACCAGGCAATACGCTCGAATTGTGAAAGCCTGGGTGACAGCCATTGGCCTTGATCCAGCGATGTACGGCACCCACACGCTGCGGCGAACGAAGGCCTCCTTGATCTATCGCAGAACCAAGAATCTAAGGGCAGTCCAACTCCTGCTTGGCCACACGAAGCTTGAAAGCACCGTCAGATATCTGGGGATTGAGGTCGACGATGCCTTGGAGATGGCAGAGCAGACGGAGGTCTGACCATCAAAGCGACGCTAGAGGGCAGACCGTCGCTATCCGACCCAAAGGAGACGCTCGCCACCCACCGCTTTCGGCTAAAAAAGCAGTTATCCATATTGCACAGTTTTGACGGCATCTCGCTGAATTTAAAAGCGCCAATTTGGTGGCGTTGAAAAATATAGGGCGGGGTTACCCACCGCCCTATAATTGATTAGCTCCTTACGAATGCGAGCAGATCGGCGTTAATCGTATCGGCATTGGTTGTAGGCATTCCGTGCGGGAAGCCCGGGTAGATTTTCAGCGTACTGTTTTGCAGAAGTTTGGCTGACAGAACACCGGCATTCTCATAAGGAACGATCTGGTCATCATCACCATGCATCACCAGGACAGGAATCTTGATGCTCTTCAAATCTTCGGTGAAGTCGGTCTGAGAAAACGCCACGATCCCGTCATAGTGTGCCTTTGCACAGCCCATCATGCCTTGTCGCCACCAGTTCCAGACGATGCCCTCGGACGGTTTTGAACCTGGGCGGTTATAGCCGTAAAAAGGCCCTGCTGGAACGTCGTGATAGAACTGTGCGCGATTCGCCTGTAGTTGTGCCTGCAAGTCGTCGAAAACTGATTTAGGCAGGCCGCCAGGATTGCTCGGGGTCTGAACCATCAGCGGCGGCACAGCGCTGATGATGGCTGCTTTCGACACGCGGTCTTCGCCGTGGCGTGCGATGTAATGGACGACTTCACCTCCGCCGGTGGAATGACCGACATGGACAGCGCCTTGCACGCCGAGATGATTAACCACTGCCGCGACGTCATCGGCATAGTGATCCATGTCGTGTCCATCCCAGACCTGGCTGGATCGCCCATGACCACGCCGGTCGTGTGCTACAACCCGGAAACCGTTAGCCAGGAAAAAGAGCATTTGCGCGTCCCAATCGTCCGCGCTAAGCGGCCATCCGTGGTGGAAAAAGACTACCTGGGCATCGCGTGGCCCCCAGTCTTTGTAAAATATTTCAACACCGTCTTGCGTAGTGACATACCCCATGTTCGTATCTCCAGAATGAAGTGAGGGCCTATACCGAATCGCGTTCGGAGCAGGGCCTTGAATGAACAAAGTGCAGCCCATCCGATAGGCGGTTCAGAGGGCGCGATTGTGGATTGTTGCGCCTGCCCCATGACTTCCATAACTGAATCGCCCCTGGTTTCGTAGACACCTCCAAGCCTCATAATGAGGCCCAAATAGGAGGTGCCATGAGTCGTCAGCGTTACCCCGAAGAATTCAAAATCGAAGCGGTTAAGCAAGTGACCGAGAAAGGCAAGCCTGTCGCCGATGTTGCCCAGCGCCTGGGCATGTCTGTTCACAGCCTCTACGCCTGGATCAAGCTCTACAGCAAACCCCAAGAGCAGCGTCAGCAAGACGATGAGCAGCAAGCCGAACTGCGCAAGCTTCGCGCAGAACTCAAGCGCGTGACTGAAGAGCGAGACATCTTAAAAAAGGCCGCCGCGTACTTTGCCAAGGAGTGCAACTGAAGTACGCCTTCATCAAGAAGCACTCGACGGATCACCCGGTGCGGCGCCTATGCCAAACCCTCAAGGTGCACCCCAGCGGCTACTACGCCTGGCTGACCGAGCCCCAATCTGCTCGAGCAAAAGAAGATCATCGTCTGCTTGGCTTGATCAAACATGCTTGGCTCGAAAGCGGAGGTGTGTACGGCTACCGCAAAATTCATGATGACCTGCGTGAGCTGGGAGAGACATGCGGGCGCAATCGAGTCGGACGCTTGATGCAGGCAGAGGGGTTGCGTTCGCAAACGGGCTATCGGCGGCGTCCAGGGTTTTACGGTGGAAAGCCAACAGTGGCCTCGCCCAACCATCTCGCGCGGCAGTTCAAAGTCAGTGAGCCGAATAAGGTCTGGGTAACCGATATCACTTACATCCGCACCTATGAAGGATGGCTGTACCTAGCGGTAGTCCTGGATCTGTTTTCCCGCCAAGTGATTGGCTGGTCAATGAAGCCCCGCATGTGCAGCGACCTGGCGATTGACGCGATGTTGATGGCCGTGTGGCGCCGCAAACCACGGCAGCAAGTGATGATCCATTCAGACCAAGGCAGTCAATTCAGTAGCTCAGATTGGCAAAGCTTCTTGAAGGCCAACAATATAATCAGCAGCATGAGCCGGCGGGGAAATTGCCACGACAATGCCGTAGCCGAAAGCTTTTTCCAGCTTTTGAAGCGGGAGCGAATCCGACGAAAAATCTACGCAACACGTGACGAAGCCCGAAGTGATATTTTCGATTACATTGAAATGTTTTATAACCCAAGGCGCAGACACAGCAGTGCTATGCAGCTGTCGCCAGTAGAGTATGAGAAACGCTATTTTCTGAGCTTGGAGAGTGTCTAGGAAACCAGGGGCGATTCAAACGGCTGAGCAACACATTGCATTTGTGCTGCTTGGCCGCCCTATGACTTTAGGTTTAAAGTCAACTTCAAGGTCAATAGATTTTTCAGGGTGGGTTATGAGAATAGGCGAACTGTCGAAAATCAGCGGGTTGGCGCCGTCACGCATCCGGTTCTATGAGGCAAGCGGCCTGATCAGGTCCGTCGAACGCAAAGCAAATGGCTACAGGGACTATGCGCCTGATACCGAGTGGGTTCTGGAGATCATCACCGGAGCGCAGGCGGCTGGTTTTTCATTGGAAGAAATCCGGCAATTGATGCCGATGAATGCCAGCGGCTGGCAGCACGATGAGTTGCTCAGTGGGCTCAAGCAAAAGGTTGAGGAAATCGGTGTTCTACAGGAACGGCTAGCCCAGAACAAAGCGCAACTTCTGCTCGTCATCAAGGGCATCGAGGGTAAGCCCGAAGGCATGGCGTGTGCGGACAATGCGCAAATGCTGATAAATCGTTTGCGTGAAGAAGGGGGTGGCCAAGCTTCCGGCAAGCGTGCGGTAACGTCTTCCACGAGAAAAAACGCCCGCCAGGCTTCCCGGGCCTGACAGGCGTAACAGGTTTCAGCGCTCGCCAACCAGAGTGGCAAGCGGTTTAGGCGCGTAGAGCGCACTCTGGAACTCAGGCACGTATTCGTACTTCATCATTTTCCCGAGTTTCAGGGCACGGAGGTAATTCGACAGGCTGCCGTCACCCAGGGTAAGGGTGGCCGAATCCGCATCGCGGCTGGAGCCGTGGCTGAGCTGGCGGGAAACAGCGTACCCATAGACCAGTCGGCCCTGATGATCGAGGTTGGTGAAGCTGCTGGTGACGATATCGACATCATGCGAGAGGCCATTGAGCTTCTTCGCTTTGAAGGACACATCGACCTTGCCGGTCTGGCTGTCGGTGATGTCATAGACTACCGATTGCTCACCTTCCTTGCGGTCAATCCCGGTTAGCCATTTCGGCAGGTTATAGCCGACGACACCACGAACCCGCGCAAGCTCTGTATTGACCGGCAGCTTGAGCACATAGCCCCAGAAATCGCCAGACATCGACTGGCCAATCAGCGTGAACGGCCCCAGATTCGATTTGCCGGGCTTGTTGGTGATAATCGACACGGCCACTTCGTTATAGGCGTCGTTATCGCAATGTTCATAGGTGTACGCGGTGAATGCTATCAAACCCCGGCCCGGCCAGACTTGTAGGGGTTGCACGGTGGCCATTACTTCCGGAGGCATCAGGGCCCGCAGTGCGTCCAGATCGGCTGTATAGACCGCCGTAACGCGACTGTTCTGGTAGTAAAAGTTCGGGGAGTATGACTCGAAGCCAATGTCGACCTTGTGCTTTTCCAGTCCTTTGAACCAGCTCAAATCAACATCCGGCAGTTCTGCTGCAATCACTGACAAGGGCGGGTTCGAGCGATAACGGTCGTACAGGCCGCCCTTGACGACCGGCACTGTGTGGCCTGCGATATCGATTGTGTTGGTTTCAGTCGGGCTGAGCATTTCAGACGTCCCCGCCAACACAGAGTTGGCAATTGAGCTGAACAGCAATCCTGTTAATACGGCGCTTGCGAGTTTCAATCGGTCTTTCTCCGCGAGGTGGGAACTACTTCAGGGTTCAGCGAGTTACGTTTTCGCCAGAGAGCAACGCCATCACGGCTTCAGCTACAGCTTTGGGCGATTGAGGGTTTTGGCCGGTGACAAGCCTTCCATCCGTGATGGCAAATGACGTGAATGGCAGCCAGCCCTTGCGGTATCGCGCACCCTGGCTCACCAACTTATCCTCAAGGAAGAAGGGAACCTGGCTTTTCATGCCGGAGAACAGCTCTTCGCGATCAGAGAAGCCGGTGATGTTCTTGCCCTTGATGATCAACTGGCCTTGTTCATCCTTCAGATCCAACAGACCCGCTACACCATGGCAGACGGCCGAGACGATGCCACCTTGGTTGTAGATGGTTTCGGCGACACGCCGCAGGTCGGGATTATTGGGGAAGTCCCACATCACTCCATGGCCCCCGGTGAAGTAGATGACGCCGAACTGGGACGGATCGATATCGGCGATCGGCAGCGTGCTTTGCAGGCGAGCGCGAAAGGCAGGGGACTGCAAATGCTCTCGGGCGGCCTTGTCCATGTACAGCCAACCTAGGCTGCGCTCATCCAGTGGCACCGCTCCGCCTTTGGGACTGGCAAAAACTGTGCTGTAGCCAGCCGCCTCCACTACATCGGTGAAATGCGTTAGCTCAGTCAGCCACAACCCCGTGGTATCGGTTCGCGATGGATAGCTGGCGTGATTGGTCAGAATCACCAGAATTTGGCGATTCTTGGCAGTCATTGTGGAAGGGGCGGTATCAGCATTTGCAAATGTCATCAAAGCGCTACCTATCAATACCAACGCATAAGAAACAAAGGTCTTGAGCATCATCCGGGTTCCATCAATCAAGCAGGTCAGCGCATCCTCACCTTAAACCTCGCTTTAAGGTCAATCCCCACCACTGCAAATAATTTCCACCGGCAGTTGCTCACTTCCGCTTGACCCTCAACCTGACTTTAACGCTAGCGTCTGACACTGATTGGGCAAGGCAATAACGCACGTCATCAATACCGTCAGGAGCAATGCATGGGTCAGCAAGACAACCTGGATATGTTCAAATGGATGATCTATGGCGCCAATGGCTACACCGGCGAGTTGATCGCTCGTGATGCTGTAAAGCGTGGACTTAAACCTGTGCTGGCGGGACGCAACCGTGACAAGGTCGAAGCCCTGGGTCGGGAGCTGGGCGTTGAAACCCGAGTGTTCGGACTGGACGATGAAGTGCGGTTGCTGGCTCAGATCAAAGGCCATGGCTTGGTTCTGAATTGCGCAGGGCCGTTTTCAGCGACCGCCACCCCTATGATGGAAGCCTGCTTGCGCGCCAATGCGCACTACCTGGACATCACCGGCGAAATTGCCGTATTTGAGCACGCCCAGTCCTTGAGTGAACGGGCGCGCGCGGCGGGTGTGGTCATTTGCCCCGGCGTCGGCTTTGATGTGGTGCCGACTGACTGTGTCGCCGCTGCATTGAAAAACGCACTGCCGGATGCAACGCATCTGGCGCTGGGGTTTGATTCGCGCTCGAGCTTTTCACCCGGTACTGCCAAAACTTCGATTGAAGGCATGGCGCAGGGCGGCAAGGTTCGTCGTGACGGCAAAATCGTCTCAGTACCGCTGGCGTATCGGGTACGGCGTATCGACTTTGGCGCCGGAGAGAAATTGGCCATGACCATTCCTTGGGGCGACGTTTCCACAGCTTGGCATACCACTGGTATTGCCAATATCGAAGTGTTTATTCCAGGCTCTGCGGGGATGATTCGCGGCGCCAGATTCGCCAATTTCATTCGTCCACTGTTGGGTTTGTCCTTCGTGCAGAGCCTGCTGAAGGCGCGCATCGGCAAGACAGTAGTCGGCCCGGATCAGGAAAAGCGTGCCGAGCTAGGCACCTATGTATGGGGTGAGGCTAGAAACGCTCGCGGCGAATGCAAAGTCGCACGCGTGCACACCGCAAACGTCTACAGTCTGACGGTCGACGCAGCCTTGGCTGTGGTCGACTACCTGCTACAGATGCGCCCAGCTGGCGGCGCCTACACACCCGCTCGGTTGTTGGGCGCCCATATGGTGACGCGCTTGCCAGGGTCTGGCGCGTTGAACATCGACTGATCTTGAAAGAGGTATTGACCTTAAAGTTTACTTCAAGCTTAAGGTGGCCTCATCTCCAGTTGAGGACTGCTCGATGAATGTGTTCAACACCCTGATGCTTCCCAACGGTTCGACCATCAAGAACCGAATCGCCAAAGCCGCCATGGAAGAGAACATGGCGGATGCTGACCAGGCACCCTCCGAAGAACTCATGCGTCTCTATCAAGCATGGGCCGACGGTGGTGCAGGCCTGATTATCACCGGCAACGTGATGGTCGACGGCCGCGCCATGACCGGGCCGGGTGGCGTGGTGTTGCAGGACGATCAGCAACTGGACAAGTTCAAGCGCTGGGCGCGTATTGGGCGATCTAGCGGTGCGCAGTTCTGGTTGCAGATCAATCACCCAGGTCGGCAGATGCAGTCCAATCTTGGGCAAAAAACCTGGGCACCGTCAGCCGTGCCGCTGGAACTGGGTAAAATGTCCAAGCGTTTTGCCACGCCTCACGCGATGACCGCTGGCGTGATCGAAGAAGTCATTCAGCGCTTTGCGAACACCGCACGTCTGGGCGAACAAGCCGGATTCACCGGCGTGGAAATCCACGCTGCCCATGGCTATTTGTTGAGCCAGTTCCTTTCGCCGTTGACCAACCAAAGGACGGACGAGTGGGGTGGCTCTCTAGAAAACCGGGCACGCCTGTTGCTCGAAATCGTCAAGGCCGTCAGGGCTGTGGTTTCTGCGGATTTTGCAGTGGCGGTCAAACTCAACTCCGCCGATTTCCAGCGCGGAGGATTCACCGCCGATGACGCGAAAAAGGTAGTTGAGTTGCTCAACCACCTGGGCGTGGACATGGTGGAGTTGTCGGGAGGCAGCTACGAAGTACCCGCCATGCAGGGTGACGCGCGCGATGGTCGCACCCTCGCTCGCGAAGCTTATTTCCTTGAGTTCGCCCGTGATCTCCAAACCGTCGCCCAAATGCCGGTGATGGTCACCGGCGGTATACGTCGCCGGCCGGTGGCCGAAAGCGTCGTGCAGAGTGGTGTGGACATGGTGGGCATCGGAACGGCGTTAGCCATCGATCCGCACTTGCCTCGTGATTGGTTGCAGGGCAAAGAGAATGCCCCTCAATTGCCGCCGATCACCTGGAAAAACAAAGCCATTGCATCCTTGGCGAACATGGCAGTAGTGAAGTTTCAATTGCGCAAACTCAGCCGGGCTAAAAAGCCCGATCCGAGCGTTTCACCGTTGCGCGCGCTGATCCTGCAACAGCTCTTCATGGCCTTTCGCACTCGCCAGTACCGGAAATGGATTGAAACGTCTGCGCATTACAACGGCCTGGGAGACGCAAGATGACCGTCGCTATAGAAGACTCCCCAGTTATCGACATCGCCAATACGCTCGATCAACAAAGAAGGGCATTTATTAACGACGGGCCACCCAGCCTCAAACGACGCAGGGCCAACCTGATCAAATTGCGCGCGGTGGTGCTCGCTCACAGGCGTGAAGTAGAGGATGCGATCAGTACTGATTTCGGCAGTCGCTCCAGGCATGAAACCGACATCATGGAACTGCTTGGCGTGGTTCAGTCCATTGACTACTTGTTACGACACCTGCGCCGTTTCATGAAGCCCGAACGTCGTCATGTCGCGGCGTTTCATCGCGCCGGCCGCGCCTATGTGGAGTACCAGCCTAAAGGTGTGATTGGAGTCATGGCGCCTTGGAACTACCCGTTCTCCCTAACCTTCATCCCATTGGCAACTGCGCTCGCGGCTGGCAACCGGGTGATGATCAAACCCTCCGAGCTTACGCCACGCACCAGCGAATTGATTCAGCGCATGCTGGCGAGCTGCTTTTCTGCCGATGAGGTAGCAGTGGTACTCGGCGGCCCTGAGACAGGCGCCTATTTCAGCAGCCTTCCGTTCGATCACCTGCTGTTCACCGGCAGCACTCAGGTAGGTCGAATGGTAATGCGCGCCGCCAGTGACAATCTGGTACCGCTGACCCTTGAACTGGGCGGCAAGAGCCCCGTGGTCTTGGCGCCAGGCCATGCAGGGCGTAGCGCATTGGAAAGCATTGTCTTCGGCAAATTATCCAATGCTGGTCAGACCTGCGTTGCACCGGACTATGCCCTGGTTCATGAAGACGACCTGGGCGAATTCATCACCCAGTACCGCGACGCTGTTGCCCGTTCTTATCCGCAAGGCCCAGCCAGTCCCGATTACACCTCGATTATCAGCGACAGGCATTACATGCGGTTGCATACGCTCATCAAAGACGCACGCGCAAAGGGAGCAGACGTGATCGAGGTAGGAGTGACCCCAGAGCGTGCGACAGAGCGACCGCGGACATTGGCTCCGGTGTTGATCGTGGGAGCCGAAGACGATGCATTGGTCATGCAGGAAGAAATCTTCGGCCCACTGCTACCGGTTCGCACCTACCGCTCTCTCGACGAAGTAATCGACTACATCAACGCCAGGCCGCGTCCACTAGCGCTTTACTATTTCGGCAATATGGATGCCGACAACGAGGCTGTGCTCAAGCGCACCACATCCGGGAATGTCGGCATTAACAACACTCTGCTGCACGTTGCTGTGGATGATCTACCATTCGGCGGCGTAGGGCCGAGCGGTATGGGGGCCTACCACGGTATCGAGGGGTTTCGCTCCATGAGCCATGCCAAGGGAGTATTCGTCCAGGGTCGCTGGAGCCTACCTAGCCTGCTCAGAGCACCTTTCGGCAAACTGGCTAAATTCGCCATAGCAATCACGCTTCGGGCGCGGCCATAACTCCGAGTCGAGCGGTAGAGGAAGTACACCAGCGCCAAGCTGTTTCAGTCCGTTGGCAGACAAGCTCCGCGACGAGGCATCTGGGGCATCGTGGGCAACAACACGCCAGTGTGCTTCATTCGTGATCAGATAAAGCGCACTTTTGGCTGATTTTTGCCTGTCACGAAGGGCCGCTTCTGGCCGATTGCTGCCCTGCACGAAGGGCCGCTATGGGTCGATCGCAGTCAGTCGCAATTGGCTTGCTGAGAACCATAGAATCTCCCACAGCAAGCGCGTCAACGCCTGGAAATTGAGCAAGACCGTTGCTCCCTGTGTGAAAAGCGTTGCCGCTCCCACCCGCGAAGGCTAGCTGGAGGCAGTCTGACCCCGTGTCTTCGACCAGTCCTGCGCGCCTTCATCGTCAAACGCCGTCGAATGCTCCAGGTCCCAGGCCGCCATGTCCAGGTAGCGTTTTATCCAGGCCTTCTGGTACGCCCCGCTGTAGATGCCATCGAGCACCAGCCAGTAGATGAACAAGGCGGCAACACCCAACATCACCACCGCCGCGCCCTGGCTGGTGAACACAGCCTGGTTCTTGATGAGTTCGGTACTGATGGCAATCATGAAGGCGACCAGCGACGCAAAGCCGATGTTCTGCGACACCGGCGGCCTCGGGGGCTTGCCGATAAGGTCCGAATACGCCGACAGTTCGCGCGCCTTCGCCGCTGTGTATCCCTGCTTGCGCAGGTTCTCCAGGAAAAAGCTGTAGCAGAGGGTGCTTTCCCGGTGGTGAATGGACTGCCGGTCGATCACATGGTCTGCGAATGCCTGCGCATGCATCGTTCGCAGCCCCTTGAGGCGCGTCAGGTAAAGCGCAAGCCCCCAGGGCAGAAACGCCATGCAGGCATAGGGCAGCAAGGCCGGCCTGGCCATGGCCCACAGCACAAAGGCGATCAGCATCAGCGTCGAGGCGAAGCCCGCCCACATCGGCCACAACCTGCGTGCATTGGCCCGGTTGAACAATCGCTTGTTCGGTTGCCGACGGCTGCGTTTGTAGATTTCCTGGACCTCTGCCCACTCTGCCAGTTTCATGATCGACTCATTCCCTCGAGCGCTGTTTCAGTGACAACCTCGAGCCTGAGCGATTCGACCAGAGCCCGTCAACGTCCCAGGTCAATGGACTGTCATCAAAAGACAGCCCCCTGTCACCCGATGTGAAGCATCATCTTCGCCTGCGGCCTACAGTCTGTTCCAGCGTGTCCAAACGCTCACAACAACAATGCAGACTGGAGAACACACTCATGGCCAAAGCCGTACGCTTCTACGAAACCGGTGCCCCCGAAGTCCTTCGCTACGAAGACGTCGTAGTCGGTGAACCTGGCCCAGGCGAGGTCCTGCTTCGTCATGTGGCCGTCGGCCTGAACTACGCCGACACCTACTTTCGCAACGGCACCTACCCGATCCCCATGCCCAACGGCATCGGCGTCGAGGCGGCGGGCGTGGTCATGGCGCTGGGCAAGGGCGTGACCAATGTCGCGGTCGGCGACCGCGTCACCTATACCGGCTTTATCAACACCCTGGGCGCCTACAGCACCGAGCGCGTCATCCCCGCCGCACCGCTGATCAAGCTACCCGACAACATCAGCTGCGAGACCGCTGCGGCCATGACCATGCGCGGGCTGACCTCGTCGTACCTGCTACGCCGCATCTACGACTTCAAGGCTGGCGACACCATCCTGCTGCATGCCGCTGCCGGCGGTGTCGGGCTGATCGTCTCGCAATGGGCCAAGCTGCTCGGCCTGAACGTGATCGGCACCGTCTCCACCGAGGCCAAGGCCGAAGTGGCACGTGCCCATGGTTGCGACCACACCATCAACTACAGCCACGAAGACGTGGCCAAGCGCGTGCGTGAGCTGACCGACGGCGTGGGTGTCAACGTGGTGTTCGACAGCGTCGGCCGCACGACCTTCATGAGCTCGCTCGACTCGCTCAAGCGCCGTGGCCTGATGGTCTGCGTGGGCACCGCCTCCGGCACCATCGAACCGTTCGACCCGCAGATCCTGGCAATGAAGGGGTCGTTGTTCGTGACCCGCCCGGCGCTTGCCGACTACATCGCCGACCCGGCCGAGAAGGCCGACCTGTCTGGCGAGCTGTTCGACCACGTGGGCAGCGGGCGGATCAAGATCGAGATCAACCAGCAGTACGCACTCAAGGACGCCGTGCAGGCCCACCGCGACCTGGAGGCACGCAAGACCACCGGCTCATCGATCTTCGTCATCTAAGGGCGGCCCAGACCATGCAAGTGGAACAACTGACCTGCACCTTGGGTGCAGAACTGGTCGGCGTCAGGCTGGCCGATGCGATCCATGACGACGGGCTGTTCGCCGAGATTCGCCAGCAGCTGCTCATGCACCGCGTGCTGTTCCTGCGCGACCAGGACATCAGCCATGCCGAGCACGTGGCGTTCGCCCGCCGCTTCGGCGAGCTGGAGGACCACCCCGTGGTCGGCAGCCACCCCGACTACCCGGGCCTGGTGCAGATCCACAAGTCGCCGGAAACGCCGGTGGACCGCTACGAGAATTCCTGGCACACCGACACCACCTGGCGCGAGAACCCTTCGATGGGCGCGGTGTTGCGCTGCCTGGAGTGCCCCCCGGTCGGTGGTGACACCGTGTGGGCCAACATGGTGGTGGCTTACGAGCGCCTGCCGACGAACGTCAAGGCCAAGATCGAAGGCCTGCGCGCCCGGCACAGCATCGAGGCCAGCTTCGGTGCGGCCCTGCCGATCGAGAAACGCCTGGCCCTCAAGGAGCGCTACCCGGATGCCGAGCACCCGGTGGTGCGCACCCATCCGGAAACGGGCGAGAAGGTGCTGTTCGTCAACAGCTTCACCACCCACTTCAGCAACTACCACACCCCTGAGCGGGTGCGCTACGGTCAGGACTTCAATCCGGGTGGCGCCGACTTGCTGCGTTACCTGATCAGCCAGGCGACGATCCCCGAGTACCAGGTGCGCTGGCGCTGGAAGCCCAACAGCATCGCCATCTGGGACAACCGCAGCACCCAGCATTACGCGGTCATGGACTACCCGCCCTGCCATCGCAAGATGAACCGCGCCGGCATCGTCGGCGACAAGCCTTACTGATTGGGCTTACCACGAAGGTTTCGGTAACCATGAGATCGAGCGCCGCCCGCGCGGCGCTGGATTTACGCACCACCGCAAATCTCAAGTCAGGCCCCCAGCCACAACACTGCTCCTCCTCCCCCCCAACCCCCTCTCCTTGCGCCAAACCGCCGGCGGCATGCCGAACTGCCCGATGAACCAGCGGGTAAACGACGTCGGCACGGAAAACCCCAGCAGCCCGGCGATGCGCTGCAAGGGATAATTGGAATTGCCCAGGTAGCGCAGCACAAGGTCGCGGCGCGCTTCGTTGACCAACGCACTGAACACCTGCCCCTGGTCTTCCAGCCGACGCTGCAAGGTGCGCACGTTCATGCCCTGCAGCTGCGCGATGTGCTCGATCGACGCACGCCCGTTGGGCAGCCACATACGGATGGCCTTGCGCACGCCAGCCACCAGTGAAGGCCCACCGTCGTGCTGCAGTGGCACCAGGTAGCGCTCGGCATTGCGCGCCATTGCAGGGTCCGCCTGGCCATTGCCCAGTCCAAGGTTGATATCGGTGCAGACAATGCCGTTGAAGGGGCTGCCGAACACCAGCTCGCAGGGGAACAGGCGCCGGTGCAGCTGCAGGCTGGCGGGCGCCGGGTGGCTGAAGTGCACGCTCAAGGGCCGCCAGTGCTTGCCGAGCAAGGTGGCGCACAGCCGGAACAGCACGCCCATGGCCAACTCATTGGCCTGGCGGCTGGACATGGACGAACGGGTCAGCACATCCTGACGGATGATCGCCTTGCCGCCCTCCTCCTCCAGGTGGATGGCCACCGACTCGTTCATCAGGTGACGGTAATGCAGCAACACCTGCAGCGCATCGCGCAGCGAGCGCTGGTGGCACAGCAACAGGCTGACCGCGCCCAGGTCCGAAAGCTGTCGCGCTGCCGCCATGTTCAGGCCGAAGGTCTGGCAGCCGCTGGCGGCCGCGGAATGTTCCAGCAGGCGTACTGCCGCCTCACCGCACAGGCGGTGCTCGGCATGCTGCAGCAGCGCCTTGCTCAGGCCCACTTCGGCCAGCAACGGGACCGGGTCGATCCCCAGTTGCTGGCACACCTCCAGGTAGTGGGTCAACGCGCCAGCCCGAATCGACATACTCATGCAATGGCCCTCCCCAGGCTGGCGAGCAGGTCTCAGAAGCCGACCTGGTCAGCGCCTTTGAGCTTGAGCATCCGCCGCGCCTCGTCGGGCGTGGCCACTTCGAGGTTCAACGCCTTGAGGATCGACACGACGCGCCTGACCTGGTCGGCATTGCTGCGCGACAGCTCGCCTGGCCCGTCCCACAGCGAGTCCTCAAGGCCCACGCGCACGTTGCCGCCCATGGTCGCCGCCTGGGTTGCCAGTGGCATCTGGTGCCTGCCTGCGCCCAGTACCGACCAGTAGTAGTCGTCGCCAAACAGACGGTCGGCCGTGCGCTTCATGTGCAGCACATCCTCGGGATGCGCGCCGATGCCGCCGAGCAGGCCGAACACCGACTGGATCAGCAGCGGCCCCTTGACGATGCCGCGATCGAGGAAGTGCGCGGCGGTGTACAGGTGGCCGATGTCGTAGCACTCGATCTCGAAGCGTGTGCCATTGTCTGCGCACGATTCGAGGATGTACTGGATGTCGCTGAAGGTGTTTCTGAACACCCGGTCTCGGGAACCCTCCAGGTAGGGCCGCTCCCAATCGTGCTGGAAGGTCTTGAAGCGTTCGAGCATCGGATACAGGCCGAAATTGATCGAGCCCATGTTCAGCGACGCCACCTCGGGCTTGAGCGTGAGCGCCGGTTGCAGGCGCTCTTGCACCAGCATGTTCGGCGCACCGCCGGTGGTGAGGTTGACCACCACATCCGAGCGCGCCTTGATGTTGGGCAGAAACTCCATGAACAGGCGCGGATCCTGCGACGGCTGGCCGGTGTTCGGATCGCGCGCGTGCAGGTGGACGATGGCCGCACCCGCCTCAGCCGCGCCCACGGCGGCGTCCTCGATCTGCGCGGCGGTCACCGGCAAGTAAGGCGACATCGAAGGGGTGTGGATCGAGCCTGTGATCGCACAGGTGACGATGACTTTGCTTTGCTTGGCAGCCATGGGGTCTCCAATCAGCTGATAGGTTGGTCGCAGGCGCGGGGCAGGCCCGCCGCCACAAGGCGCGAGCGCGCCATGTCGTTGAGGTAGTGACGCTTGGCGTAGAGAAGTACCGCTGCCGACGCCAGGCTGATCAGCGGCACCAGTTGCATGGCGGCGTCCAGCCCGATGTGGTCGGACACCTTGCCGGTGATCAGCGGTCCGCTGGCCAGGCCCAGCAGGTTGTTGGCCAGGGTCAGGGTGGCCAGGGCGGTGCCGTGCACCGAGGCATGGGTGAGGTTGCCGACGATGGCACTGGTCGGGCCATTGGTCCCCGCCGCGACCATCATTCCCAGGCAGATCAGCGCCAGTTGCGCGATGCCGTGGGGCAAGGCGAAGGCCATCGTCAGCAGCAGGCAACTGCCCAGGCAGTAGAGGGCGCTCAGGCTGACCTGACGCACCACCTGTGTGCGTGAAAGGCGATCGCAAAGCATGCCGCACAGGATGATGCCGACCGCCCCGCACAGCAGGATGATCGCCGACACACTGCCGGCCTGGTCGGTGCTCATGGCGTAATAGCGGTTGAGATAGCTGGGCATCCAGACGATCACCGTGCCCGCCACGAACAGCTGCAGACCACTGCCCACGTAGGCGCACAGCACCGAGCGGGTGGCATACAGCGTGCGCAACGGGCGCTGCGCCGCGCATCCGGCCTTGTCGGCGAGGCCCGCCAGGCGCCTGGGCGAGACCCGCGCCTCCTTGACGATGGCCGGGTACACCACCGCCAGCGCCAGGCCGAACAGCGCGATGACGGCAAATGCCCAGCGCCAGCCGAACTGCTGGGCGACAGCGCCGCCAAGGGCGATGCCGAGCACCGAGCCGAACATGCCGCCGGCCATGAACGAACCTTGCAAGGTGGCGCGCATGTGCCGCGGGAACACCGACATCACCACGGCGCCGCCGACGCTGCCGTAGGCAGCCTCGCCAACGCCGACCAGAAAGCGTGCGACCAGCATCTGCTGGTAGTTCTCGGCCAGGGCACAACCCAGCGTCGCCAGGCTCCACAACATGGCCATCAGCACCAGGCTGCGAACCCGGCCGAAACGGTCGGCCAGCAGCGACAACGGAAAGGTCAGCAGGCCGACCATCAGCGCCACGATGCCGCTGAGCAGCCCCAGCTGGCCATCGCTCAGCCCCCAGTCGCCCTTGAGCAGCGGGAACACGGCATTGAGCACTTGCCGCGACATGTAGTCGGAGATCAACAGGCCAAAGGTCAGGGCAAAGACCATCCAGGCATAGCGCCGAGGGATGCCTGCAGAGGTGTCGTTACCGTCATCGGGGCACGGGTGATAGGCGGCCATGCTGCTACCTCATCGATATTATTGTTGTTGTGAAGCGAGCTTGAAGGCCGCAGGGCGGAGCGCCCTGCGGGGGTGCACGTCAGGCGTGCGCGGGCTTAGACGGCCGCAGCCGACTTGTGCAGGAAGCCCTGCTGGCCACCATTGCGGTTTGGCGCGAAGCCATTGGCCTGCAGGCTTTCTTCTACGGTGTCGTAGAACACGCCGATCTTGCTGATCTCACGGGCTTGCCTGGCGGTGGCGATCGGCCGGCCGAATTCACGCGAGATGCGCACCAGCTGCTCGATCTGCTGGACCGTGGACATCTTCTCGGTCTGCGCCTGGTTCCACAGGTTGTCCTCGATCCCGCAGCGCACGTGCAGGCCCATGGCGATGCCCATCATGTTGATCGGCAGCACATTGCGCATCGAGCTTTCCACGGTGAGCACCGCACCGTCCGGCACGGCCCGCACGATGTTGGCCAGGCTGTAGATGTTCGGCACGTCCATGCCGCCACCGATGGCCACCCAGTTCATCACCAGCGGGCCTTTGTAGATGCCGCGGCGCATCAGGCGCTCGACCGACTCGAAGCTGTTCAGGTTGTAGCACTGGAAGGCGCTCTGGATACCGGCCGCGCTCAGGCGACGCACGTGCTCCTCGACCCAGCCCGGCTGCGCCGGTACGGTCATTTCCTTGTAGGCCTCGTAGACCGCCGGGTCTTCCATCGAAGTGCCACGGATGTCCTGGTAGCCCCAATGCTCCACCACGTTCATCTGCGAGGTGTTGACCGTCACCGTGACCTGGTCGGGCTTGGGGTCGAGCTCTGCCAGCATGTGCCGGGTATCGTCGCTCAGCCACTTGGCCGCAGCGCCTTCGGTCTCGGGGGCAAAACTGATCGAGCCACCGACCTGGATGATCATCTCCGGCACCGCTTCACGCACGCCGGCGATCAGCTCGTTGAACTTGGACAGGCGCTTGGAGCCCTTGCCATCAAGCTCGCGCACATGCAGGTGAAGCACGGTGGCACCGGCGTTGTAGCAGTCCACGGCTTTCTGGACCTGCTCGGCCATGGTCACCGGAATGTCCTCGGGGAAGTCGGACGGCACCCAGGAGGGGGCATAGGGCGCCGCGGTGATGATCAGCGGCTGCTGGTTTTCGGTGAACAGGTGGCCATCGAGGAAGTTCATGGGGTGTTCCTTGTTGTCATTGTAGAAGGTGTGTCGGTGCGGACCGACGGCTTAGTCGGCTTCAGCGTCGAGCTTGGCCATTTCTTCCAGCAGGATCGGCGCGCCGAGGCTGCAGGTGTGGATCCCGAGCATGGCGACGGACTGCAGCACCGCGAGGATTTCCTCGGGGCTGGCGCCAAGCTTCAGGGCATTGCGGGTGTGCCGGCGCACGCCGGGGCTGTACATGTGCGTGCAGGAGGCATTCACCGCGATGGCGAGGAACTCGTAGGTCTTGGGGTCGATCAGGCCGCGCTTTACCGGCAGCGCAGCGGTGTGCAGGAATTGCTCGGCCCATTGCGGATCGAGGTTGACGAAACTGTCCCAGGCGGGGTTCATCCCGCCGCTGGCACGCAGGTGGTCGAGGGTGGGTGTGGCGGACAGCTTGTCTTCGGTGAGCGAGGCGTTCATCAGGCATCTCCTTGGCGTTTGTCGACACCCCTTGAGTCTGCTAAAACAGGTCGGGCGAGATTTAACCTTTCGGGACACTTGATCGACGCATTCAAGGACGCGATCCAGCATGGCCAACCGAGTTGTCAGCGCTTGCCTGACCCACTACGCAGAAGTCGCCCGCGAATGCGGGCTGGACCCATTCGCCCATCTGCACGCGGTGCAGCTGGACCCGGCGTGCCTTGAACGCAGCGATCTGATGATCAGCGTCGACGGCGTCTGGCACCTGCTGGAAAACTCGGCAAGCGCGGCCTGCGTGGAAGACTTCGGCCTGCGCATGGCCGAGCGCCGCCAGCTGTCCAACCTCGGGCCCCTGGCCCAGGTGATGCGCCAGGAAGGCAGCCTGCGCACGGCACTGGCGACCCTGCAGCGCTACCTGCACCTGCACAACGAAGGTTTCCTGGTGCTGATCGAGGAGCGCGATGGCATCGCGGTGATCCGCAGCGAGCAGATCACCCACCAGCATCTGCCGGCCCGCCAGTCGGTCGACCTGATGATCGGTGTCACCTACCGCACGCTCAAGACTTTGCTCGGCGAGCACTGGCAGCCACGCTCGGTGTGCTTCCGCCACCGCCCGCCGCAGGATCGCTCGACCCACCTGCGCCTGTTCGGCAACCGCGTGCAGTTCGACAGCGTGGTCGACGGTATCGTCTGCCGCACAGCCGAGCTGGACGCCCCGCTGCCCGGCAGCGACCCGGTCGCAGCGCGCTCGGTACGCCGCGAGCTCGAAGCCCGGGGGGTGGTGAGTGAAACGGAAGTGGACACGGTGCGCAGGCTGGTGTGGCAGCTACTGCTGAGGGGGCGTTTGTCGGTCGAACAGGTGGCCGAGCAACTGGGCGTCGACCGGCGCACCGTGCATCGGCGGCTGTTGCGGCATGGGGAGAGCTTCAGCTCGATTCTGGACCAGGTGCGTCAGGAACAGGTGGTCAGGCAGTTGCGCGATTCGCGGCATTCGCACAGCGAGATTGCCGAGTTGCTCGGCTTCTCGTGCCTGAGTGCGTTTTCCCGCTGGTTCAGCCAGCGGTTTGGGTGCAGTCCGAGGGCTTGGCGCAAGGAGCATGTGGGCTGAGCGGGTCACGTGACTGTTCGGGCCTCATCGCCGGCAAGCCGGCTCCCACAGGATCGCTACGCATCTCAAGCCCTGCGTAGGAGCCGGCTTGCCGGCGATAGGGCCAGCACAGCCAGCCCAAATGAACCTGTGGCGTTACATCGCCGTCTTGCCACCATTCACATGCAACACCTGCCCGGTAATGAAGCTCGCCTGCTGCGACGCCACGAACAGAATCGCATCCGCCACCTCCTCCGGCTTGCCAATGCGTCCCGCCGGAATGGTCGCAGCCACCATCGGCAACTTGTCCGCGCCATCGGCGATGCGCTCGAGCATCTCGGTAGCAATCGGTCCCGGTGCCACGGCATTGACCCGCACATTGAACTGGCACGCTTCCAGCGCCGCCGATTTGGTAAAGCCTTCGATGGCATGCTTGCTGGCCACGTACATCGGGGCCATCGCGTTGCCGCGGCTGCCCATGGTCGAGGACAGGTTGACGATGGCGCCGGATGCCTGGTCGGCCATGACCCGCAGCTGATGCTTCAGGCACAGGAAGGTACCCAGCGCGTTGGCATTGAACGCAGCCGTGTAGGCCTCCACCGTCTGCTCCCTGATCGGGCCGCGCGCGCCTTCGTAGCCGGCGCTGTTGACCGCCACATCCAGGCGCCCGAAACGCGCCACGCAACGGTCGACCAACTGCGTTACCTGCGCTTCGTCACTGACATCGGCTTGCACGAATTCGGCCTGTGCGCCCATGGCCTGCAACTCGGCCTGCAGCTGTTGCCCGGCCGTGGTGTTACGCCCGGAAACGACCAGCCGCGCGCCTTCGCGGGCGAAGGCGATCGCCGTGGCGTAGCCAATGCCTGCGGTTGCGCCGGTGATCAGGACCACTTGATGTTCAAACTGCTTGCTCATGGCGAATGTCCGAATGCTGAAGTGAAGGGACTTGCAGGTATAGGGATTGCGCCAAGGCGAAAGTTGACGTTTTGGGACATGGCAGGGGGACGTGTCATCAAAGGGAAATCGATTGTCACCTCAGGTCAACAACGCGTGCGCCGCGCGTGACTATCATCCCGGCCAACCCTTCTTCAACCGTCGCAAGGAGCCGTAACGTGAGAGCCATCCAACTGCAAAAGCCCGGCGGCCTGGACCAGCTGCGCCTGGTCGAGCTGCCGATGCCCGGCACGCCGCAACCCGGGGAAATCCAGGTACGCATCCATGCCAGCTCGCTCAACTACCACGACCTGGGCGTGGTCATCGGGCAGCTCAAGGTCGACGACCTGCGCATCCCCATGGCCGATGGTGCCGGGGTGGTCACCGCCGTGGGTGCCGGCGTGACGGAGTTCGCCGTTGGCGATGCCGTGGTGTCGTGCTTCTTCCCGCACTGGCAGGCCGGGCGCAACGTGCCCAGCACCTTCAAGACCGTCCCCGGCGACGGCGTCGACGGCTTCGCCCGCGAGTACGTCAACATGCCCGCGCAGGCCTTCACCCATTCGCCCAAGGGCTACTCCCACGAGCAAGCCGCCACACTGACCACCGCCGGCCTGACCGCCTGGCGTGCGCTGGTGGTGGATGGCCGCCTGCAGGCCGGCGATACCGTGCTGGTGCTGGGTACGGGTGGGGTCTCGGTGTTTGCCCTGCAGATGGCCAAGGCCATGGGCGCGCGGGTGATCGCCACCACCTCGTCGCAGGCCAAGCAGGCGCGCTTGCTGGCACTGGGTGCCGACCAGGTGATCAATTACCGCGAGCAGCCCGATTGGGGCGATGCGGTGCTGGCCGCAACCGGCGGACGCGGGGCGGACATCGTGGTGGAAGTGGGCGGTCCGGGTACCCTGCCCAACTCGATCCGGGCGTGCGCGGCGGGCGGGCATATCGCCCTGATCGGCGTACTGACCGGCGTCGCCGGCACCGTGCCGACCGTCGAGATGATGCGCAAGCAGCAGACCTTGCGCGGCCTGATCGTCGGCAGCCGCGAGCACCAGCAGGACATGGTGCGCGCCCTGGAGAACTTCGCCTGGCGCCCGGTGATCGACAGCCGCTACCCGCTGGAGCGAATAGCCGAGGCCTTCGCCCACCAGCAGTCGGCCCGGCATTTCGGCAAGATCTGCCTGAACTACTGAGCCCGGCAGCGGCGCCACCTGAACAGTGGCGCCGCATCCGGCAAGGTCACGCCCCCATGTGCATCTCGCGGATCAGCTTCTTGTTGATCTTGCCGACGCTGGTCTTGGGAATGTCGGCCACGAAGTGCACTTGCCGTGGAATGGCCCACTTGTTGATCAGGCCGCTGTCGACGAACTGCTTGAGGTGCGCCTCCAGCCCTCGCTGATCGAGGCTGTCGCCCGGGGTGCAGACCACCAGCGCGATCGGTCGCTCGCCCCAGTGTTCGTCGGGAATGCCCACCACCGCCACGGCATTGACCGCCGCGTGCTGGCTGATCAGGTTCTCCAGCGCCAGCGAACTGATCCACTCGCCGCCGGTCTTGATCACGTCCTTGATCCGGTCCTTGATCTCCAGCACGCCGTGACGGTCGATCGAGCCCATGTCGCCGGTGTGCAACCAGCCGTCCTGCCACAGTTCGGCGCCCTTCTCCGGCTCGTGCAGGTAACCCTGGGTCAGCCACGGCGAACGCACCACGATCTCGCCCAGCGCCTCGCCGTCATGGGCCACGTCGTTGCCGCCGGCATCGACGATACGCAGGTCGACCATCGCCACCGGGGCGCCGGTCTTGATCCGTTGCGCCACCTGCTCGCCCATGGGCAAGGCCAGGTCTTCGTCGCGCAGGTGAGTGAGGGTCAGCAGCGGGCAGGTTTCCGACATGCCGTAGCCGCTGAAGATCAACATGCCGCGCTCGCTGGCCTGGCGCGCCAGGCCGTGGGTCAGCGCGCTGCCGCCGAGCAGGATCTTCCAGCGGCCGAAATCGGTGTGCCGGCTTTGCTCGCTCTCGAGCATCATCTGCAGCAAGGTCGGCACGCAGTGGGAGAAGGTCACTCCTTCGTCGCGGTACAGCCGCACCAGCTTGTCCGGCTCGTAGCGGCCCGGGTACACCTGCTTGATGCCCAGCACCGTGGCCGTGTACGGCACGCCCCAGGCATGCACATGGAACATCGGCGTGATCGGCATGTACACGTCGCCAGAGCGCAGCAGCGGCTGGCCCTCGTAGGCAGCGAAGGTACCCAGCTGGTTCAGGGTGTGCAGCACCAGCTGGCGGTGCGAGAAGTACACGCCCTTGGGGTTGCCGGTGGTGCCGGTGGTGTAGAACAGCGTCGCCACCGACTGCTCGTCGAAGTCCTCGAACTCGGCTTCGGTGCTTGCCGCGCCCAGCAGCGTCTCGTACTCGCCCACCACCGGCAGCGAGGTGTCCGCGGCCTGGCCGTCGGTCAGTTGCACATAACCCTTGACCCGGCCCAGCTGGCCCTGGATCTGCTCCAGCAACGGCACGAAGTCGTCATGCACCAGCACCAGGTCGTCCTCGGCGTGGTTCATGGTGTAGGCCACCTGCTCCGGGGACAGGCGGATGTTCACCGTGTGCAGCACCGCGCCGATCATCGGCACGGCGAAGAAGCACTCCAGCGAACGGTGGCTGTCCCAGTCCAGCAGCGCCACGGTGTCACCGGCCTGCACGCCAGCGGCGCGCAGCACGTTGGCCAGGCGCCGCACCCGCTGGTCGAGCTCGCGGTAGGTGTAGCGCAGCTTGTCGGCGTAGACGATTTCCTGGTCCGGCTGGTGACGCACGCCCGACATCAGCAGGCGCTTGATCAGCAATGGGAAGGCGTAGGCACCAGGTGCCGGCGGCATGATTTTTGTCTTGGCCATGAACGTTGTTTCCAATTCCTTGTTCGATTCGACTTGAAAGCCTGCTTACGCTTGCACCCGCGCTTGCGCGCGTGGCGTCTGGGCGCTGTCACAGGTCTCGGGTTCAGCCTCGCAGGTTGCAGGGGCGGCAGCGACGAAGCGCTTGTCCGGCAGCAGGAAGTGCGACAGTGCCGGGATCAGCAGCAGTGCACCGAGCATGTTCCAGAGGAACATGAAGGTCAGCAGGATGCCCATGTCGGCCTGGAACTTGATCGGCGACCAGGCCCAGCCCACCACGCCTGCTGCCAGGGTGATACCCACCAGCCCGACCACGCGGCCGGTGAAGGCCACGGCGTTCTGGTAAGCCTCGCCCAGGGTGCGGCCCTGGCGCTGGTAGTGCAGCTGCACACTGAGCAGGTACAGCGCGTAGTCCACGCCGATACCGACGCCCAGGGCGATCACCGGCAAGGTGGCGACTTTCACACCAATGCCCATGGCCACCATCAGCGCCTCGCACAGCACCGAGGTCAGCACCAGTGGCAGCAGCGCCACCAGGGTCGCGCGCCAGCTGCGGAAGGTGATCAGGCAGAACAGCGTGACCGCCAGGTAGACGAACAGCAGCATGGTGCGGTTGGCTTCGCGGACCACGATGTTGGTGGCGGCCTCGATGCCAGCGCTGCCGGCAGCCAGCAGGAACTGGCGGTCGGGGGTGCTGTTCTCGCGGGCGAAGCGGTCGGCGATGGCCACCACGTCGTCCAGGGTCTGGGCCTTGTGGTCCTTGAGGTAGGCGATCACCGGCATCATCGAGCAGTCGTTGTTGAACAGCTCC
>Ga0160431_100185_pt1 | contig 43079 bp, 30 predicted proteins | sample HID1971K_E0MG_FD_108212 | JGI IMG/M metagenome (GOLD analysis project Ga0160431, IMG submission 108212) | Enriched millipede-associated microbial communities from UW Madison campus, WI, USA - HID1971K_E0 MG | ecosystem: Host-associated > Arthropoda: Insects > Digestive system > Unclassified ...
CGAGGGCATGGTGGTGCGCACGCAAACCCCGCGCCTGGCCGACCTGCGGCGCAACGTCATGGAGCTGTACATCTCCGACCACCCGCTGGACTGCCTGACCTGCTCGGCCAACGGCAACTGCGAGCTGCAGACCGTCGCCGGCCAGGTCGGCCTGCGTGAAGTGCGCTACGGCTACGACGGTGCCAACCACCTGGCCGAGAAAAAGGACGTGTCCAACCCGTACTTCGACTACGAGCCCAGCAAGTGCATCGTCTGCAGCCGCTGCGTGCGCGCCTGCGAGGACATCCAGGGCACCTTCGCCCTGACCATCACCGGGCGTGGCTTCGAGTCGCGGGTGGCGGCTGCGGGCGGCGACGACTTCCTGTCGTCCGAATGCGTCTCGTGCGGTGCTTGCGTACAGGCCTGCCCGACGGCCACGCTGACTGAAAAGAGCCTGGTCCAGCTCGGCCAGCCCGAGCGTGCGGTGATCACCACCTGCGCCTACTGCGGGGTCGGCTGCTCGTTCCGCGCCGAGATGAAGGGCGACCAGCTGGTGCGTATGGTCCCTGACAAGAATGGCGGCGCCAACCACGGCCACGCCTGCGTCAAGGGCCGCTTCGCCTGGGGCTACGCCACCCACCCGGATCGCATCACCAAACCGATGATCCGCAAGCGCCTGGAAGACCCGTGGCAGGAAGTCGGCTGGGACGAGGCCGTCACCTACGCGGCCAGCGAGTTCCGGCGCATCCAGCTCAAGTACGGTCGCGACTCGATTGGTGGCATCACTTCCAGCCGCTGCACCAACGAGGAAGCCTACCTGGTGCAGAAGCTGGTGCGCACGGCGTTCGGCAACAACAACGTCGACACCTGTGCGCGGGTCTGCCATTCGCCCACCGGCTACGGCCTCAAGCAGACCCTGGGCGAGTCGGCCGGTACCCAGAGCTTCGATTCGGTGATGCAGGCCGATGTGATCCTGGTGATCGGCGCCAACCCCACCGACGCCCACCCGGTGTTCGGCTCGCAGCTCAAACGCCGGCTGCGCCAGGGCGCGCGGCTGATCGTCATCGACCCGCGGCGCATCGACCTGGTCGATTCGCCCCATGCCCGCGCTGAGCTGCACCTGCAACTGCGCCCAGGCACCAACGTGGCCATGCTCAACGCCCTGGCCCATGTGATCGTCACCGAGGGCCTGCTGGCCCAGCGCTTCATCGATGCCCGCTGCGAAACCGAAGACTTCGCCCGCTGGCGCGCGTTCGTCAGCCAAGCGGACAACGCCCCCGAAGTGCTCGGGCCGGTATGCGGCGTGCCTGCCGAGCACATCCGCGAGGCCGCTCGGCTGTACGCCACCGGTGGCAACGCGGCGATCTACTATGGCCTGGGCGTGACGGAGCATAGCCAGGGCAGCACTGCGGTGATGGGCATCGCCAACCTGGCCATGGCCACCGGCAACATCGGCCGCGAAGGGGTAGGGGTGAACCCGCTGCGTGGTCAGAACAACGTGCAGGGCTCGTGCGACATGGGCTCGTTCCCCCACGAGTTGCCTGGCTACCGGCACATCTCCAACGAAGGCGTGCGCGCCGAGTTCGAGCAGGCCTGGGGGGTGACCCTGCAGCCCGACCCGGGCCTGCGCATCCCCAACATGTTCGAGGCAGCCCTGGACGGCAGCTTCAAGGCCCTGTACTGCCAAGGCGAGGACATCGCCCAGAGCGACCCCAATACCCAGCACGTCACCGCAGCCCTGCGGGCCATGGAGTGCGTGGTGGTGCAGGACATCTTCCTCAACGAGACGGCCAAGTTCGCCCACGTGTTCCTGCCGGGCAGCTCGTTCCTGGAAAAGGACGGCACCTTCACCAACGCCGAGCGCCGTATTTCGCGGGTGCGCAAGGTCATGGAGCCGCTGGCCGGCAAGGCCGACTGGGAGGCTACCGTGGCCCTGGCCAATGCGTTGGGTTACCCGATGAACTACCGCCATCCGTCCGAGATCATGGACGAGATCGCCCGCCTGACGCCGACGTTCCACCGGGTCAGCTACGCCGAGATCGACCGCCATGGCAGCCTGCAGTGGCCGTGCAACGACGCAGCGCCCGACGGCACCCCGACCATGCACATCGACCAGTTCGTGCGCGGCAAGGGGCGCTTCATGCTCACTGGATACGTGCCCACCGACGAGAAGGTCAACAGCCGCTACCCGTTGCTGCTGACCACCGGGCGCATCCTCAGCCAGTACAACGTCGGCGCCCAGACCCGACGCACCGGCAACGTCGCCTGGCATGATGCCGACCGCCTGGAAATCCACCCGACCGACGCCGAAAGCCGGGGTATTCGTGATGGCGACTGGGTCGGCATCGGCAGCCGTGCGGGGCAGACGGTGCTGCGCGCCAAGGTCAGTGGCCGGGTGGCGCCGGGGGTGGTGTACACCACGTTCCACTTCCCCGAGTCCGGTGCCAACGTGATCACCACCGACAATTCCGACTGGGCCACCAACTGCCCCGAGTACAAGGTCACGGCTGTGGAGGTGGTGAAGGTGTTCCAGCCGTCGCAGTGGCAGAAGCGTTACCAGGACTTCAGTGATGAACAGCGGCGCCTGCTCGAGGAACGGCGGACTGCGGAGAAAGCCGAGGTGCGCCGATGAGCAGCGACAACCTGGTCAAGATGGCCAACCAGATTGCCCATTACTTCGACAGCGAACCGAGTCATGAGCTGGCGGTGAAAGGCGTCAGGCAGCATCTGCAGAGCTTCTGGACGCCGGCCATGCGTCAGCAGCTGGGGGAATGGATAGCGGCCCATGCGGGGGAGGGGCTGGACCCCAAGGTGGTGGAGGCACTGGGTTAGCGGTTGGCTGCACGGGCCCTATCGCTGGCAAGCCAGCTCCTACAGGGAACCCACAGAGCATGAGGTCTGTGGTGATCCCTGTGGGAACCGGCTTGCCGGCGATAGGGCCCGTACGGACAAAATGAAATGTCCGTCATATAAAGCAAAGTCATCCCGGGACAATGCTACGCTCGCGGAAACACTCTGCACGGATACCCACCATGGAAATGAACTGGCACCAGGCCCTGCAAGAGAGCCTGAGCTGGCTTGCAATCGCCTCGTTCATCACCCTCATCGGCTTCACCGGCGCCGCCGCCCTGGCTGTGCGCTACACGCGCTGGGGCAGTCAGTTCTGGCAACTGGCCGGGCCTTACTTCACCTTCCGCCGTAGCTGGCGGCCCTTGCTGGTGTTCGCCCTGCTGCTGGTACTGACGCTGTTCTCGGTGCGCCTGAACGTGCTGTTCTCGTTCTGGTACAACGGCTTCTACAGCGCCTTGCAGGCCCTCGACCAAACGGCGTTCTGGTACCTGCTCGGGGTGTTCGCGGTGCTGGCGACCATCCATGTGCTGCGCTCACTGTTCACCTTCTACGTGACCCAGGCGTTCAGCATCCAGTGGCGTGTGTGGCTGACCGAGCGCCTGACCGGCGACTGGATGCAAGGCGATGCCTACTACCGTGGCCAGTTCCTCGAACACCCGGTGGACAACCCCGACCAGCGTATCGAACTGGACATCAACGCCTACGTCACCAACTCGGTGTCGCTGGCCCTGGGCGCGGTCAGTGCGCTGGTGTCGCTGGTCGCCTTCACTGGCATCCTCTGGGGCTTGTCGGCGCCGCTGGCGGTGGCCGGGTACGAAATACCGCGGGCGATGGTGTTCGCGGTCTACGTCTATGTTCTGGTCGCCACGTGGATCGCCTTCCGCCTTGGCCAGCCGTTGATCCGCCTGAACTTCCTCAACGAAAAACTCACCGCCAACTTCCGTTACGCGTTGATGCGCCTGCGCGAGAATGCCGAGAACATCGCTTTCTACCAGGGTGCACCGGTGGAGCGTGCGACCTTGCTCGGCCGCTTCGGTGCGTTGATCGTCAATGTCTGGGCGTTGGTGTTCCGGAACCTGAAGTTCAGCGGCTTCAACCTGGGCGTCAGTCAGGTTGCCGTGGTGTTTCCGTTCATTCTCCAGGCGCCCCGGTTCTTCAGCGGCGCGATCAAGCTGGGTGATGTCATGCAGACCTCCCAGGCGTTCGGCCAGGTGCAGGATTCGCTGTCATTCTTCCGTGAGTCCTACGACACCTTCGCCCAGTACCGCGCCACGCTCGACCGTCTGACCGGTTTTCTCGACGCCAACGAGCAGGCCGCCGCGCTGCCGCGGGTGCTCACCGAGGAGCAGGCGCAGGCGCTGGACATCAACGGGCTGCAAGTGCTGCGCCCTGACGGCCATGCATTGATCGCCGACCTGAACCTGCGCCTGCATGCCGGCCAGGCACTGCTGATCAAGGGCCCTTCGGGCAGTGGCAAGACCACCTTGCTGCGTGCGCTGGCGGGCCTGTGGCCGTATGCCGAGGGTGAGGTCCGGCGGCCCACCGGCACCGAGGCCTTGTTCCTTTCCCAGCGCCCGTACCTGCCCCTGGGCGACCTGCGCACCGCCATCGCCTACCCGGCGGACGGCACAGCCGAGGACATGCCGCGCATGCAGCAGGCCCTGCGCCAGGTCAACCTGGCACACCTGGCCGAGCGGCTGGAGGTGAGCTGCGACTGGTCGCACATCCTGTCGGTCGGCGAGCAGCAGCGCCTGGCATTCGCCCGGGTGCTGTTCAACCGGCCGCAGGTGGTGTTCCTCGACGAGTCCACTTCGGCGATGGATGAAGGGCTGGAGCATGCGCTGTATTCGCTGTTGCGCAGCGAGATGCCGCAGACCTTGCTGGTGAGCGTCGGGCACCGCAGTACGCTGGCCGACTTCCATACCCATCGGCTGGAAGTGGACGGGCAGGGTGGGTGGTCGTTCCTGGAGCAGCCTGCGGTCGAGCTGCAGGTGTAAGGGGGCTTTGCCGGCGATAGGGCCCTTCAATGCCCAGACATTCAAACGTCGTGCATCACGATCAACTGCGCCCCCTCATTGCGCACATTCCCCACCTCCTTGCCCACCGCAAACCACTCGAACGCCTCCACCGGCAGGCACTGCTCCCTTGCCAGGCGCTCGGCCTCCTCGGCGGGCACCTCGGGGTCGATCCAGGCCCGCGCATCCGCCGGCCCCAGCACCAGCGGCCGCCGGTCATGGATATCGACCATCCCCGCGTCACTCGCGGCGGTGATGATCACGAATCCATCCCCCTCGTTCGGCTCCAGCCCCACATGCACCTCGGCCAGTGCCGCCATGAACATCGGCGCCCGGCTTTTCAGGCGAATGAAGTAGGGCTGCTTGCGCTTGGGATCCTGCGGGTCGACTACCCATTCGTACCACCCGTCGGCCATCACCAGCGCCCGCCCCTGGGGCCACAGCGCCTTGAAGAACTTGCCGGTGGTCACCGTCTCCACCCGCGCATTGATCGGCGCGGGCCGCTTGCCGGTGGCCCAGAACGGCGCCCAGCCCCAATGGCACGGGTCGATGCGCAGGCCGTCGGCGGCGTTGTGCAGGATCAGCACGCGGCTGCCGGGGGCCACGTTGTAGCGGCCGACGGGGGCATTGTCGTAGCCGCTGATCACGTCCTGTTCGGCGTTCAGCTCACGCAGGTAATCGGCCAGCCCCTGGTACTGGGCGAAGCGTCCGCACATGGTATTCCCCCATTTGTCGAAATTTCCTACGGCGCAATTGACCGAACCGCAGGCATATCGTTACTGTACATGCATACAGTTATCATGCAAGGCTGTGACATGACTTCCATCCTGGGGCCGCTGACCTGCGGCGACGCTGCGCTGCCACGCTACCTGTTTCGCATTCCGGCGGGGTTCCCGTCGCCGGCGGCGGACCACATGGAGCAACCCATCTCGCTGGACGAACTGTTCAACCTGCGGGCGCCGCACATGTACCTGGTCAGGATAGACGGCGACAGCATGCAGGGCGCCGGGATCTTCGACGGCGACCTGGTGCTGGTCGACCGCTCGATCGAAGCACGGCATGGCCATATCGTGATTGCCGCCGTCAACGGCGAGCCCTTGTGCAAGCGCCTGCATCGCATCGGTGGGCAGGTGGCACTGCGCTCGGAAAACCCGCGTTTCGCGCCACGCTACATCATGGAGGGTGACGAGCTGAGCATCTGGGGCGTGGTGACCTTCAGCGTGCGCAGCCACGACCCACACTCATGACGCCCTCATCGCGAGCCCTGCCAAGGTAGCGCTGGCAAAGCCGGCCCCCACCAGGAAGGTCGCCTGGAAGCCCACCCCGTCCCACAGCAGCCCCGCCATCACACTGGCGGTCAGCAGCGCCAGCCCGGTCAGCAGGTTGAACAGGCCGAACGCCGTGCCGCGCAGGTGGGCGGGCGCACTGTCGGCAATCAGCGCGGCGAAGATGCCCTGGGTAAAGCCCAGGTGCAGTCCCCAGGCCGCCACGCCCAGCGCCAGCCCGGCCCAGCCGGGTATCAGTGCCAGCAGCAGGTCGGCCGCGACCAGCAAGCCGAGCCCGACCATCAGCACGCCACGTCGGCCTACGCGGTCCGACAGTGCGCCAGCGGGGTAGGCCGACAATGCGTAGGCCAGTGCCATCAGGACCAGCACGGCAGGCGCCCACAAGGGCGCCAGGCCCATGTCCTGGGCACGCAGCAGCAGGAAGGCCTCGCTGAAGCGGCCCAGGGTGAACACCATCGCCAGGCCGATCAGGCGCCAGTAGACCGGGCCCAGGCGTGCCAGCGCGTGCCACGCCAACGGCGTGCGTACGGGGTTTTTCGCTGCCGAAGCCGGTGGTTCGCGGACGAAGGCCACAAGAATGTACACGGCCAGGAACGCCGGGATCACCGCCACCCAGAACACCGTCTGGAAGTGGCTGGCGGTCAGCCACATCAGCAGGATCGCCAGCAACGGCCCGAGGAACGCGCCGACCGTGTCCAATGCCTGACGCAGGCCGAACGCCGCCCCGCGCAGCTCGGCCGGGGTCACGTCGGCCACCAGCGCGTCGCGCGGCGCGCCGCGGATGCCCTTGCCGACGCGGTCGACGAAACGCGCCCCGATCAGCCATTCCAGCCCCGACGCCATGGGGAACACCGGTTTGGTCAGTGCGCCCAGACCGTACCCCAGCACTGTCAGCAGCTTGCGCTTGCCCAGCCGGTCGCTGAGGGCGCCGGAAAACACCTTGGTGACCGACGCGGTGGCCTCGGCAATACCTTCGATGACACCCACCGCCACCACCGATGTGCCGAGCACGGTGACCATGTACAGCGGCAGCAGGGCATGGATCATCTCGGATGAAATGTCCATGAACATCGACACGAAACCCAGTGCCCAGACGCTGCGGGGGATCTTCGGCAAGGCCTTGGCGACGCCGGTATGTGCGGTTTTCTCGATGCTGCGCATCGTGACCTCGGTTGTCTCGCTATGTTCGAAACTGTAGTCCTCTCAGGGGGGCGCGTCACCGAACCACCACCCAAGTCGGTGACGCTGTCGGTGGAAAGAGACAAGGTCTGTCAATGGAACGACCGTCACAGTTTGTCAAATTCTGACTTGCCCCGATGGGGCCGATCCTCCCGGAACCTGTGATACTTTCCGCGACTGGTTTACCAGGGAGTAATATCGTTGATGGAATTGACGAAGATCTTTGCACCACAGAACCGCCGGCTGATCAAACTCACCACCCCATCCGAGATGACCAGGCGTTGTTGCTGGAGCATTTCAGCGGCAATGAAGGGTTGTCCACGCTGTTCAGCTTCGAGCTGTCGTTGATCAGCCAGGATGCCAGGCTCGAACTCAAATCATTGATCGGCCAACCTGCCCGTCTGGACATCGAGCTGGCCGACGGCGGCGTACGCCATATCCATGGTCACATCACCCGGTTCAACCTGCTGGGCAGCGACGGTGGCCTGGCGCGTTACAGCGCGACACTGAGCCCCTGGCTGTGGATGCTGACGCGCCGCATTGATTCGCGGATCTTTCAGGAGCAGACCATTGAAACGGTCATCCGCACGGTTTTCGAGCATTACGGCGGGCTGGGCACATTCGAGTTTCGCCTGCACAAGCCTCTCAAATCCCACAGCTACATCACCCAGTACCGCGAAACCGATCTGAATTTCGTATTGCGCTTGCTGGAGCAGGATGGCCTGTTCTTCTACTTCGATCACGGCACGGACGGGCACAGCCTGATCATCACGGATGAATCCCGGACGCTGCAGGCGTTGCCCGAACAACCGCAAATCCGCTACCACAGCGCCTTTGTCACCGAGACCAGTGATTCGATCACCCAATGGCGCAGCCACCGAGTATTGCAATCGGGCAAGATGGCCATCCAGACGTTCGATTACAAGCAACCAAGAAATCCGCTGCCCATCCACATGGGCAGCCTCAATGAACAGGGCGATGTCGAGCCCTACGAGGTGTACGATTTTCTCGGTGCCTACAGTCATCGCCTGCCCGACGAGGGGGAGGCACTGGTCCGTCGCCACCTGGAGGTCATTGAAGCCCAGGCCAAGACCTTCACCGGCACCAGCAACTGCCGGGCCATGCGTGCGGGCTACAGCTTCGAACTGACCCAGCACTTCGACCATGAGGACGGTGCGGCAGACGCTCGCCAGTTCCTGCTGGTGTCGGTCGAGCACCGGGGGCGCAACAACTATTTCTCGGATGAGCCTGCAGGTTACGACAACCAGTTTGTCTGTATTCGACAGAGCATCCCTTACCGCCACCCGATCACCGTGCCGCGCCCCACCCTCAACGGGCCGCTCAGTGCGATCGTGGTCGGGCCGGAGGGCGAAGAAGTCTTCACTGACGAGCTGGCGCGGATCCAGGTCCGGTTCCACTGGCAGCGCGGCGACAGCCTGCCGCAGGGTACCACCTGGGTGCGGGTCGCGATGCCCAGCGCTGGCAGTGGCTTCGGCCATCAGTTCTTGCCCCGTATCGGCCAGGAAGTGCTGGTGACCTTCCTGGCAGGCGATATCGACCGCCCCGTGGTTACCTCGGTGCTGTACAACGCCGAGCAGACTCCGCCGCGCTTCAGCAAAGCCTCGGGCCTGCCAGGCAACCGTGCGCTTTCCGGCATCCAGACCCAGGAGCACAAGGGCCGCGGTTTCAACGAGCTGTTGTTCGACGACACACCGGGCGCCTTGCGTGCCCGCGTCGGTACCACGCACCAGGCCACAGCGCTCAATCTGGGCAAACTCACCGAGCCACGTACTGACGGCCAGGCCAAGGCCCGTGGCAACGGGGCCGAATTGCGCACCGACGCCGCGATTGCCCTGCGCGCCGCCCAAGGCCTGTTGCTGACCACCTATGCCCGCCGGGACGCCACAGGGGCACAGCTGGACCGTGAAGAACTGCTAACGTTGCTGGCCGAGTGCGGGGAGCTGTTCAAAAGCCTCGGGCAAACCGCCGCCGCGCGAGGCGGGGCAGTGGTGGACAGCGAAGGCATCGACGCCTTGAGCCAGGCGCTGAAACAGTGGCCAGCGCCCGACAGCGACAGCCCGGGCGAGCCGGTCATGGCCGTTGCGGCTGAGGCAGGTATCACCAGTGCCACACCGCGCTCGCAAATCCACTATGCCGGTGCCAACCACGACACCACCGCCCAGGACCACCTGCAGTTGACCAGCGGCGCCGCCATGCGCCTGCAAGCCGGCAAGGGCATCAGTGCCTTCGCCCAGGATGGGGGCATCAGCGCCATTGCCAACCGCGGCAAAGTGCTGGTCCAGGCCCAGGAAGACGACATCACCGTCAACGCACAAAAGAACCTGCACCTGTCGGCCGCCGAAGGCGAGGTGGTCATCACCGCGCCAACCATCCGCCTGGTGGCCGATGATGGCAGCTATATCAGGATCGGCGGCGGTGTCGAAATCGGCAGCCAGGGCAAGGTGATCGTCCATGCCAGCGAGCATGACTGGGTCGGCCCCCGCACCGACAGCGCCCCGTTGCCAGCCTTCACCCGCGACCCGGCGGCGCAACGCCTGGCCTTCCACTACCCGGGGCACGCCGACGACAGCGTGCGAATGGCTGTTGATCACGCCTACCAGATCAAGCTCGAGGACGGTAGCACCGTGCAAGGCCTGACCGACGCCAGCGGGCTCACCGAACACGTCGAGCGCGAAGCGATGCACCAGGCACAAGTGGCTGCCCTGCGCAGCACCGGCAGCAAAGGAGGCAGCCAATGAGTGGCGATCAATATGCGGTGGCTGAAAGCGTCACCCGGCTGGTGCCCAACTTCAGTACCGAACGCAAAATGGAGGTGCCCGCCGACCTGCCAGGGGTGGTGATCTTCCTGCACGGCGTGAATGACCCGGGGGCTTCTTACGAGTCGGTGGAAACGGGGTTGTGCCAGGGGGTGAATGAGCGGTTGGATCGGCCTGACCTGAAGGCGGGGCGGTATGGGGTTGTTTACAGTGCTGCGAAGACACTTCCGAGTGAAGAGCTCGGTGTAGATGAAAGAGCCATTCTCGACGACCCGGATACATTCCTTTATCAGCGAGACGCGATTGACTCTAAAACTCGAAGCCTGATGATCCCGTTCTACTGGGGCTATCGCGCTGAGCCTGGCGAGATAATGCGCGATAAAAACAACGACCCGACCAAACTTCGCGACCAATACCAGGACGTGTTCGAAAACCGTCTGGACCGGCACTTCGCCAAAGGCGGCGGGTTCTTCGCCAATGCCACCAACAACCTGCTGGAGATGTACGACCGAGGCTTTGCCAAGTTTGTCCGGCAAATAGTGCAAGGCACGCTATCCAACACTCAGTTCATGGGAAAAGGGCCGCACCGGCGTTACTTTGTGTTGGCGGCAACGCGACTGGCCATGCTGGTCAGCGAGATCCGTCGTGTATCGCCTGACGAGACCATTACCATCATCGGCCACAGTCAAGGCACCTTGATTACCCTGTTGGCCCAGGCCTTGCTGATCGACAAGGGCCAACGCTGCGCCGACACCGTGATCATGGTGAACACGCCCTACAGTGTGTTGCCCAAGGCCACGCCCAAAGGCCATGACACACTGGCGACGCTGATCAACATCACCACGGCAGTCACCCAGGCACCCCATGCCCAGCCTCCACTGTCGGCACTTCGGGACAGCAAAACCTATGGCGGTCGCACAGGCCCCCAGTGGTCACCCACACAGGGGGCGCGCAAGAACAAGGTCGGCAACCTGACCGTTTTTCCCGAGCGTGACAACCGCGGCAAGGTGTACCTGTACTTTTGCCCGGAGGACACCACTGTCGCTCTGGACGACGTCCAGGGCATCGGTACCTATGGGGTACCCAATGCCTTGCCTGACGGCAAACCGGCGATGGCGGCGCTGCAGCCCTTGCGTTTTTACCAGCGTTTGTGGACCAAGCGTCATCGCAAGGGCGAGCCGGTGCTGGTCGGAGACGCCATACAACAAACGGTGCTGCGGGAGGAGGGAGAATCCCGATACCCGGGCGGCTGGTCTGGCGCCGCCGTGGCCTCTCGAGCGCCAATCGCAAAAGGTGAAGAACGCCTGATCAATGCCGAACCCTTGAGCCCACCCCACGCGCCACAGATGTTCGGCGGTGAGGCAGTAACCGGCACACCCACCCAGGCAGGCCTGGACAGCCCCGATGACGTGAGCATCCGCTCCGCGCAAGGCAATCCGGTGGCCAAGTTCAAATGGTTCAAGGTGCGTACAAGCCCTTTCCTGATCGACCTGGAAAAAGAACGTGCCCAGTGGAACACCGGCAAAGAGCCCGGCGATCGAACCGAAGCCATGCGTCAACAACTCGAATATGGCAATCCAAGAATGAATTTTCAGGATTACTACGTTATTTACCGCGAAGAGACGCCTAATGAGATCCAGGCCCGGATGTCCGTGGATCCCGATGAAATGGACCCTAACAGCTACCACTCGGCCGTTTTGCGCAGCCCGGAGAACCAGCGCTGGGTGACGGCTATGGACATTGCGATTGGCCAGGCTCACAGCCTCGATGATCCAGCTATGCGGGAGATATTGGTAGCGATTGCGGATTGGAAGATGGATGAAGCGACACATACGAAAATCATTAAATTGCCGGGTTGGGCGAGACTGAGTGGGGAGGCTCAAGCATTGGTGACTGCCAGTTATCGGTATTATGAAGAAGGCTTATTCCCACCTTCTGGTCTGGTGTCGCTCACGCCACCCTCCCTGGTAGCCACAGCCCCCGAACATGGAGTTAGCCGATGAAGGAGCATCCGCCCTCTCCACAGACACGACCCAACCTTAAACCATATCAATGGATCGCCGGGGTACTGCTTGTGCTCTGGCTCGGCTTCATCTGGATTGTCCAACTCAAAGCACAGGAAACCGACATGGTACTTCGCGACATGAAACCCGTCATAGCCTGGGGCATTGCAGCAATTGTCGGCTCGATTCTGCTGATCTTTGGCATTCACTGGTGGGGCAAAGCCCTGGCAAATGAAAAGGCAGAGATCGCCGCCTATAAAAACGAGATAGAGGCCAGAAACGCCGAACGGCAGGCCACCCAGGCTCGGACCTACGCTTTGGAAATTCGGGGGGTGGGGCTTGGGATTCACAAAAACGGCCAATCCGAAATATGGCAGTTCATCAAAAAGAAGAACGACAACTTTGCTTCAATTTACTCGCGGGACGCAAAGGACTACGAACCGGGGTTAATCTTCAGGGACAACTCCAGAGCCATCAAAGTCCGTATTGCATTCAAGAACTCGGCAGGTGAAGCAGTAGCGTACTGGCCAATCCCGGTGTTTGCGCTGGGACCGCCCGCCCCCTACGACAGCGCCTATAGCGCAGCGGGCCTGATCAATTCAGGCCGTAACGCTGCGACCTTGGGCGTTACCCAGTTTCTGTGGCAAGACGATCAAAGCACGACGCATGCTCAAGGTATGATCGAGCGTCTGTTCACGTTTTTTGACGATAACCCCAAGGTGCCACAGGCCTTGATCGCGAGCAGAGACGGTGATGTGACGCGAGACGGCTACCGCAAACCTGGCACACCGGGATTGCAGAATGGCCACGTGGTTCCGACGATCTACGAAAGCATGACTGGACTGCTAGTCACCCGCTCGGACCGGGTGGATCGTTACATTCGCCCATATGTCACCCATGACGCCGAGGACAATCAGAACAAAAACACTGACCTGGGCAAGTTGTGGGCGTTTTATTGGGACCGGAGCAAGGCATTTTCAGATTGGTATGTAGCCGCCGAAGATGCCAAAGGCACTAAAGTGCTACTACCGCCCAGCACCATGTCCACCGCCTACTGGCAATCGCAACTACCCACCTTCTGGAAAACCATCAGTAACCGCGGCCCAGGCCATTTCGAACCATCCCCGTGGCTGCCCGTGCGTTGGGCCGAACACCAGCTGAAGGAATTCGACGCAGCGCCAGTGCTGGGCTACCTGCACCGTCCGATCAAGGTTTCCATGCAGGACGAACACGGCAAGCGCCTCAAACCCGCGTTGCAGGCCAAGGCCTTGCAGGCGGGTTGGCTCAAGGCCCTCGACACCCTGCCCGATGGGCAAAAGCCGGTGCGCGTGTTCTACGACACCACTGACAACGCTGAAGCAGAAATCGCCCTGACCAACGCCTTGCACAGCCTCAACACCGATGGCCAAGGCCTGGATGTGGGCAATGTCGACGAGGGCTATGACATCGGTCGCCGCCTGGGCAATACCGGCGTCAGTGGCGCCTTGGTGGAAATCAACCTGGCCACCATCGCCAGCTACCTCGATGGCGGTGCCAGTGCCGTGGTGTACGCCGGCAGCGACGGCAGCCTCACCGTGCAGATGATCAGCCCGCCGGATGAGGCACGCAAAGCGAAGAACCTGCAGAACCGGGGCGCCGACCCCTTCAAGTATGGCCTCCCAAGTGTCGGACGACCCAAGGCATGACCCCTCCCATCTGCCTGGGCGACCCCACCAGCAGCGGGGGCAGCGTGCTGTCATGCCAACTGGCTGGCACCCATACCGTCAACGGTAAGACGCCAGCGGTGCTGGGCGACAAGGCCAGTTGCCCGCTTCACAAAGGGGTTTTTGCCTTTGTCGAGGGGCATCCAAGCCGCCGCATGAACGGTAAACCTGTGGTGCTGCAGGGCCATCGGCTGGCATGCGGGTGTCACGGCGTGGCCAGCCATGCGCTGAATGTGAGCGTCGTCTAGGTATCGGGGCCGACGAACGTCAATGAACTAGGACCATGCCTATCCGGTGAATGGAAGTTGTGAACCTGCTAAAGCGATCACTTGGAGATCAAGTAATGAGTACTACGGTACGTCGAATAACACACTTCGGACAGCGTTTCCTGCTGATCGCCGCAGGGATAGGCGTCTGGTTGCCGGCCAGTGTGGTTGTCATATTTTACCTGCTACTGAGCAACGAAAAATCGCTTGGGAGTGGCATGGCCTTTGGCGCTATATGCTTGATAGCAGCGCAGTTTGAACTGGCCGCAATCGTCCTTTTGCTGATTTATGCTGGATGGGCCAGGCCATGGAAGATCAAAACACCTACGTACGACACCTTCATTATGCATAGCTGCGCTGCGGGGCTGATCGTGTTGGGCTCTGCTGTGTTCCTTCTTTCTCGAGTTAATTGACGTTTCATGAGGAACGATGTCGGCGCCAGCTGAAGAGCTTATGGCGAACGCCTTCAATGCTCCGCCGACGCCGGCCCCGCTTCGCCGTGAACGGCGGCTTGGCCAGCCACACCAGCAGCGGGTAGACGCGACCGGGTTACTAGAATACTGTATGCATATACAGATCTCGTGATGCTTCCTATGCTCAATCCAGACTCTACCCTTACCCAGAGCGGCTTCTCGAAGGAAAAGGCTGATCGAGCCATTTGCCTGATCGACTGCAATTCTTTCTACGCCAGCTGCGAGAGAGTCTTCAGACCCGATCTGGCCAGGACCCCCATCGTCGTCCTTTCGAACAACGACGGCTGCATCATTGCCCGCAGCGCCGAGGCCAAGCCGCTGGTGAAGATGGGCCAGCCGTATTACCAGGTGAAAGACCTGCTGCGTCGGCATGGCGTGGTGGCGTTTTCCTCCAACTATGCGCTGTACGGCGACATGAGCCAGCGGGTGATGTCGGTGATCGAGGGCATGGTCCCGGCGCTGGAGGTGTATTCCATCGACGAGGCCTTCGCCGACCTCACCGGCCTGCCGGGCGACCTCGACTACCTGGGCCGCTGCATCCGCGAGCGGGTGCTCAAGCACACCGGCATTCCCGTCGGCGTCGGCATTGCCGGCACCAAGACCCTGGCCAAGTTGGCCAACCACGCGGCCAAGCGCTGGGCCGTGCAGAGCGGCGGGGTGGTCGACCTGCGTGACCCACTGCGTTGCGAGCGGGTATTGAAGCGCTGCGACGTGTCCGAGGTGTGGGGCATCGGCAAGCGCCTTACCGCGCACCTGCAGGCCATGAACATTCGCAGCGCCTGGGACCTGTCCCGTGCCGACCCCGGTCTGCTGCGCAAGACCTTCAGCGTGGTGGTGGAGAAGACCGCCCGCGAACTGGCCGGCACGGCGTGCCTGCAACTGCAGGACATCGACCCGCCACGCCAGGAGATCTGCTGCAGCCGCATGTTCGGCAAGCGCCTGACCGAGCTGGCGCCGATCAAGGAAGCGGTGGCCACCTACGTGATGCGCGCCGCCGAGAAACTGCGCGGGCAGCGCTCGCTGGCGCGGCGGATGCGCGTGAGCATCCGCACCGGCATGTTCAACCCCGACGAGCCGCGCTATGCCAATGGCGTGGTGGTGCAACTGCCGTATCCCACCGATGACGTGCGCCTGCTCACGCGCATGGCGCTGGAGGCGCTGGAGCGGGTTTATCGCCAGGGGTTTCGTTACAGCAAGGCAGAGGTGTTGCTGCTGGAGCTGTGTCAGCGCGGGGAGTTCACCGGCGACCTGTTCGCACCGAGGCAAACGGCGCAGGCGGAGCGGGTGATGGGGGTGATCGACGGGGTCAATGCGCGCTGGGGCAGGGGTACGCTGCGTAGCGCGGCGGTGCCGGCGGCGGCGGAGTGGGCGATGCGGCGTGAGTTGATGAGTGCGGGGTTCACCACGCAGATGGCGGGGTTGTGGCGGGTCAACAGTGTCCGCTGAGGCATCCGAATCGTCGGGGCCGCGGTGCGGCCCATCGCCGGCAAGCCGGCTGCCTCAGATACTCAACCGCAGCGCCAACGCCGCCAAGGTCACCAGCAACACCGGCACCGTCAACAACACCCCCACCTTGAAGTAGTACCCCCAACCGATACTCACCCCTTTGCGCGCCAGTACATGCAGCCACAGCAATGTGGCCAGGCTACCGATGGGGGTGATCTTCGGCCCCAGGTCGCAGCCGATGACGTTGGCATAGATCATCGCCTCACGGACCACCCCCTGCGCTTCGCTGGCATGAATCGACAGCGCCCCGATCAGCACACTGGGCAGGTTGTTCATCACCGAAGACAACAGCGCGGCAATCATCCCGGTACCCAGCGAGGCTGCCCACAGCCCGTGCCCGGCCAGCCAGTTCAGCACGCCGGTAAGCGAATCGGTCAGGCCGGCATTACGAAGCCCATAGACCACCAGGTACATCCCCAGCGAGAACACCACGATCTGCCACGGCGCCTCGCGCAGCACGCGGCGGGTGGAGATCACATGGCCGCGTGCCGCAACGGCGAACAGCACCGCCGCGCAGGCCGCGGACACAGCGCTGACCGGGATGCCCAGAGGCTCGAGCACGAACAGGCTGACCAGCAACGCCAGGAGCACGACCCAGCCGACACGAAAGGTCGCGCGGTCACGCACGGCCATTGCCGGCAGCTTCAGTTCATCGGTCGCATAGCGCTGCGGAATGTCGCGCCGAAAGTACAGCCACAGCACCAGCAGCGTGGCCGCCACCGCCACCAGGTTGACCGGCACCATCACTGCGGCATAGGCATTGAACCCCAGGCCGAAGTAATCCGCCGAAACGATGTTGACCAGGTTCGACACCACCAGCGGCAGGCTCGCGGTGTCGGCGATGAAGCCTGCGCCCATGACGAAGGCCAAAGTGGCGGCGGGGGAGAAGCGCAATGCCAGCAGCATCGACATCACGATCGGGGTGAGGATCAGCGCCGCACCGTCGTTGGCGAACAGTGCTGATACCGCCGCGCCCAGCAATACCATGAAGGCGAACAGTCGGCGCCCGTCACCCCGGGCCCAGCGCGCCACATGCAATGCGGCCCACTCGAAGAATCCGGCTTCATCCAGCAGCAGGCTGATGATGATCAGGGCGATGAAGGTGCCGGTGGCGTTCCAGATGATGGCCCAGACGGCGGGGATGTCGTTCAGCGAGACCACGCCGAACAGCAGTGCCAGCACGGCGCCGAGGGTGGCGCTCCAGCCCACGCCGAGGCCTTTGGGTTGCCAGATGACCAGGGTCAGGGTGAACAGGAAGATCAGTGCGGCGGTGAGCATGAACAGGTTGTCTCGACAGGGGTGAGTAGGCGATGACGACTCTACACGGGGCGCCGTTGATTTAGACAAGTTCCGTTACAAACATGTAAGTTTCGTAAATAAGATTTAAACTCATTTGCGAATCACTATATTCACCATCCCTGTTGGCCCCCGAACTTTTGTTTGCGAGGCCGGTGGGCGAGGGCTCCCGGCTTCCGGCAGGGATGTGCCTTTTCGCTCATGATTCGCAGGAGATGTGTCGATGCAGTGCAGAACCTCACCCAACAGCCTGGCCCTGGCCTTCGTTGCCCTGGCATCGCCGGCCATGCTGGCCAATGCCGCCGAAGCGGACGAGCAGCGTGCCGGTGAGGTGCTGGAAGTACCGGCGGGAGAAAAGGCGCTGGTGATCCAGGACACCCTGATCACCGCCGAGCGCGAAGCGCGTCAGGCGCTGGGCTCGTCGATCATCACCGAAGAAGACATCAAGCGCCGGCCACCGGCCAACGACCTGTCGGACATCATCCGCCGCGAACCGGGGGTCAACCTGACCGGCAACAGTGCCAGTGGCGCACGCGGCAACAACCGCCAGATCGACCTGCGCGGCATGGGCCCGGAGAACACTCTGATCCTCATCGACGGCAAACCGTCCAATGCACGCAATGCCGTGCGCTACGGCTGGAACGGCGACCGTGACACCCGTGGCGAAACCAACTGGGTGCCGGCCGAGGCGGTCGAGCGCATCGAAATCCTGCGTGGCCCGGCTGCCGCACGCTACGGCTCCGGGGCGATGGGCGGGGTGGTCAACATCATCACCAAACGCCCCACCGACGAACTCAAGGGCAACCTCAATTTCTACACGCAGATGCCCGAAGACAGCGCCGAAGGCGCCAGCCGCCGCGCCAACTTCAACCTCAGCGGCGGGCTCACCGACAACCTCGGTTTCCGCCTGTTCGGTGGCCTGGCCAAGACCGATGCCGACGACCTGGACATCAACGCAGGGCACGCCAACAGCGCGCTGGTGGCAGGCCGTGAGGGCGTGCGCAACAAGGACATCAACGGCCTGCTGAGCTGGAAGCTCAACGACGAGCATCGCCTCGAAGCCAGTGCCGGCTACAGCCGCCAGGGCAACATCTACGCCGGCGACACCATGAACAGCAACGGTGGCAGCAACCCCGACCTGATCAACAGCCTGTATGGTCACGAAACCAACGTCATGCAGCGCAACACCTACGACCTGACCCACCTGGGCGACTTCACCTGGGGCACCAGCAAGAGCACCCTGGCCTACGAATACGTGCGCAACTGGCGCCTCAACGAAGGCCTGGCCGGTGGCCCGGAAGGGGCGATCAACGACAGCGGCGACGCCATGTCGCGGTTGCGCAACACGCGCCTGAGCAGCGAAGTGAACCTGCCGTTCGCCATGGGCAGCACCGAGCACGTGCTGACCCTCGGCGGCGAGTACCTCTACGAATCGCTCAACGACCAGGGTTCGTTCCGCCCGCAGAGCTTCGACCCCAGCGGAGGTGGCAACGACGTGATCGCGGGCTTCGATCGCAGCGACTCGAAGATGACCGCCAAGAGCTACGCGCTGTTCGTCGAGGACAACATCATCATCGGCGACACCACCGTCACCCCGGGCCTGCGCTTCGACCACCACGAGACCTTCGGCGACAACTTCAGCCCAAGCCTCAACCTCTCGCACAAGCTCACCGAGGCGCTGACGGTCAAGGGCGGCATCGCCCGTGCCTACAAGGTGCCGAACCTGTACCAGTCCAACCCCAACTACCTGCTCTACAGCCGTGGCCAGGGTTGCAGCGTGCAGCAGACCAACGCAGGTGGCTGCTACCTGCAGGGCAACGCCGACCTCGAACCGGAGATCAGCGTCAACAAGGAAATCGGCCTGCAGTACGACCGCGGCACCTGGCGTACCAGTGCGACCTACTTTCGCAACGACTACCAGAACAAGATCATCGGTGGCACCGATGTGATCTACGCGATCAACAACGGCCGCCGCGTGACCCAGTGGGAAAACGCCGGCGAGGCGCGGGTGGAAGGCATCGAGGGCAACCTGTTCGTCGAGCTGAGCCCGGTGCTGGACTGGAACACCAACCTGACCTGGATGCTCGACAACGACAACCGCGAGACCGGCGAGCCGCTGTCGGTGATCCCCGAGTACACGGTCAACAGCACCCTCGACTGGCGCGCCACCGAACAGCTGTCGTTCCAGGTGGCGGGTACCTATTACGGCAAGCAGAAGTCGCCGAAGTACAACTACCGCACCCAGGAAAGCTACGACACCGAGGCGCAGCAGGATGTCGAGGCCTATGGGCTGGTGGACGTGAGTGCCGGGTACAAGTTCAACGCCAACTACGACGTGCGGGTAGGGGTGAACAACGTGTTCGACAAGCAGATCCTGCGTGGCGGCAATGCCAGCAGTTCGGGGGCCAATACCTACAACCAGCCGGGGCGGGCGGTGTTCGCTGCGCTGAATATTTCGTTCTGAGCCCAGGGGCCGCCATGCGCCCCAATCGCCGGCAAGCCGGCTCCCACAGGGTGGTCCCACTGGCCCTTGTGGGAGCCGGCTTGCCGGCGATTGGGCTGCGCAGCAGCCCCACACCACCCCGCACATCGAGGCCCCTGATGATCAACTCCCCCGCCTGGCTGCAGATCCTCTCCCGCAGCAGCGCCGCACTGCTCGGCGGCTATGCCTTCAGCTACGCCGCCACCGCCTGCCTGGCCCGCTTGCTGCCACTGTCACCCGGCGACGCCGTCATCGTCGCCACCCTGCCAGCCTTCATCTTCTACACCGCCGCCATCCTCTGGGCCTTCGCCTGCCGTGACGCCCTGCGCGCCTGGGCGCCGCTGGCCGTGGCCATCCCCCTGGCGCTGATCGGCTTCTGGCCCCAGGTACTGGAGCAAATGACATGAAGAACACCTTCACCCAATCGATGGCCTGGCTGCACACCTGGGCCGGGCTGATCTTCGGCTGGCTGCTGTTCGCCATCTTCGTCACCGGCACCCTGGCGGTATTCGACAAAGAGCTCAACCACTGGATGCAGCCGGAGATCCCGTCCACGGCGGTGTCCCAGGCCAGCGCCGCGCAACGGGCCATCGCCTACTTGCAGGCCCACGAGCCACAGGCCGGCAACTGGGGGATCAGCCTGCCGACCGAACGCTCGCCCGGGCTGCGCGTGTCCACCGGCGAGCGGCGCCATGGCGGCGGTGTGCAGCTCGACCCCGCCACCGGCGAGGCCATCACGGTACGCGACAGCGTCGGCGGCAACTTCTTCTTCCGCTTCCACTTCACCCTCGACCTGCCGCGCAACTGGGGCATCTTCGTGGTCGGGGCGCTGGCGCTGGTGATGCTTGCGGCGCTGGTCACCGGCATCGTCATCCACAAGAAGATCTTCAAGGAGTTCTTCACCTTCCGGCCCGACAAGGGCCAGCGCTCCTGGCTGGACTTCCACAACGCCAGCGCGGTGCTGTTGCTGCCGTTCCACCTGATGATCACCTACACCGGCCTGGTCATCTTCATGCTCATCTACATCCCGGCCGGGGTCGATGCACTGTTCGCCGGCGATAACCGCGCCTATTTCCAGGCCCAGGGCAATGCCCGCCTGGAGCAGCCGAGGGGCCTGAGCAGGCAGCCGGCCGAACTGGCCGACATCACGCCGCTGCTGGCCCAGGCCCAGGCGCGCCTGGGGCCGATCGCCGGGTTCAACATCCGCAACCCCAACACCGCCGGCGCACGCATCGAGATCCGCCCCGAACTGGGCAATCGCATCGCGCTGTCCAAAGGCCAGGCCATGGTCTTCGACGGGGTCAGCGGCGCGCTGCTCAGCGATGTCAGCGAGTGGCGTGCGGCGCCGTTGACCCAACGGGTGATGGTCGGCCTGCATTTCGCGCAGTTCGGCGGCTACCCCATGCGTTGGCTGTATTTCGTCTGCGGTGTGATCAGCTGCGTGATGATCGCCAGCGGCCTGGTGCTGTTCTGCGTCAAGCGCGGGCGCAAGTACGCCAGTGCCGAGGCACCGGGGCACCGCTGGTATCGGTTGGCCGAAGTGTGCAACGTCGGTTTTGTTTCCGGCTTGCTGCTGGCCTGCGCAGGCTTGCTGTGGGCCAGCCGCTTGCTGCCGTTGGAGCTGGTCGGGCGCGAAGGCTGGGAGGTGCGCGTGTTCTTTGGCATGTGGCTGCTCGCCCTGTTGCATGCGGGCATCAGGCCGTCGCGTCAGGCATGGGTCGAGCAACTGGGGCTGGCGGCGCTGCTGTGCATTGGCCTGGTGGCCTTCGGTGGGCTGGATGATCCCCTGCGCCTTCGTGTGGCAGGTTGTGCGCTGGTGTTGGGCGCATTGCTGGGCCTGGTGGCGTGGCGGGTTCAGCGGGCGCAGCCGGTGGTGCGCAAGGTCAGGGCAGGGCTGCGCGCGGAGGCTGGAGCATGATGCTGCTGATGATCGCGGGAGGGGCACTGTTCGCCTATGCCGGTATGCTCGGGCTCTGTCAGGGGCTGCAGCGGCACTACAAACACGTATGGAACCGCGATTGCCCGGCCGCGCTGGGCAAGGTGTTGCGAGGCGCGGGATGGCTGGCCCTGCTCGCCAGCCTGTGGCTCTGCGCCCAGGCTTGGGGCTGGGCGATGGGGCCGGTGGCGTGGTTCGCGATGATCTCCCTGGCCGGGCTGCTGCTGGTCGTCCTGTTGCCTTACTGGCCGCGGCTGGCAGTGTGGCTGGCAGGCGCACTGCCCATGTGGTCGCTGGTGCAGTGGCTCAGCTGATACGCACCGGGTTGAGCACATTGCGTTGCCCCAGCCAGTTTTCGAAACAGGTGAAGGTATCGACCGCCGCTTGCACGGTGGCTGCCTTTGTCGCCGGTGCGGTCGATGCCTGGCCAAGGCGCTCGAGGAAGTCGCGCCAATAGCGGCCGGTCTGGGCGCCGTACACATCGAGAAAGCTCGTACCACTGCCGGGCCTCAGGCCAAGGCGCTCGGCCATTGCCCGCTTGAGCACCTGGCCGCCCAGGGTCGAGCCTTCCAGCACGTACATCACGCCCAGGGCGCTGGCTTCATCGTTTATCGCCGGCAAGGCCTGGCACAAGGGCAGGGTGTCGATGTCGCTGGCACTGAGCTTGAGGGCCTGCAGGTCCTGGGTAAGTGCGGGGGTCTTGGCCCGCACGGGTTCCTGCCAGGTGCCCAGGCGCGCTTCGAGCGGGGTATGGAATCCGTAATAGGCTTGCAGCAGCCGGCTGTAGGCCGCGGTGTCGAAACCGGTATCGAAGAACGGCAGGCGCACTTCCAGCGACTTGTGGCAGGCGAGGGTTGCCTCGCGCAGGGCGAGCAGTAACGGGCTGGGGCTGGCTGGCATTGAATGGGCTCTAGTGGCATTTCGCCTAGGTAGGACTGGCGATCCTACCGCAGTGTTCCGCCCGGGCCGCGACTGTGTTGCGGCCCAGCCCCATCAGAATGCCAGTTTGTAGCCGATCAGCAGCAGCATCGCCGCCAGGCACGGGCGCAGCACTCGGTCGGAAATACGCCCGGTGAGGTGGCTGCCGAAGTAGATGCCGGGCAGCGAGCCGAGCAGCAGATAGCCCAGCAGCGACCAGTCCATGTTGCCCATGCCGGCGTGGCCGAGGCCTGCCACCAGGGTCAGGGGCACGGCGTGGGCGATTTCGGTGCCGACCAGGCGGCGGGTGGCCAGGAACGGGTAGAGCAGGAACAGTGCCACGGTGCCCAGCGCGCCGGCACCGATCGAGGTGAGAGTGACCATGACCCCGAGCACGACGCCGGTCAGCACCGTGAGGATGTTCAGGTTGCGGTCGCTGAGGTGGTAGTGGTCACCGGCATGGCGGCTGGCAAAGGCTTGCAGGCGCGACTTGAACAGGATCGCCAGCGCGGTGAGGATCAGCACCACCGCCAGGCCCTGCTTGATGACGGCATTGAGCGCCGAAGTGTCGGTGTGCAGGGTGCTGAGGAACCACAGGGTCAGTGCTGCCGCCGGCACGCTGCCCAGGCTGAGCAGGCTGGTGATCTTCCAGTCGATGTTCTTGTTGCGGCCATGCACCCAAACGCCGCTGGCCTTGGTGATGGCGGCATAGAGCAGGTCGGTGCCCACGGCGGTAGCGGGGTTGATGCCGAACCAGAGCAGGATCGGCGTCATCAGCGAGCCGCCACCCACACCCGTCATGCCGACGATGAAACCCACCACCAGTCCGGCAATGGTGAAACCGAAAGACCCTACATCCATACGCTACTCGACTGCCCATCGTTGCCCGTGATCGGATGGTCGCCAGCATATAGGGAGTTTTTTATAGCCAAATAGACTTGTTCGTTATTAGGTTATAACTGGCGTCGGATCAGCGGTCGGTCAGCCGGGTTCTCCCACAAGGTTCAGGTGCTCTGCGGACCCTGTGGGAGCCGGCTTGCCGGCGATGGCTTCAACTCATATCCGGAAGCTACCCACCAACTGCTTCAACCGCCCAGCCTGCTGCGCCAACGCATCGCAATGCAGCAACGTCTCGTTCAGGTTCTCCACCCCTTGCTGGTTCAGCGCGTTGATCTGGGTGATGTCCAGGTTCAGGCTCTCGACCACCGCCGTCTGCTCTTCGGTCGCGGTCGCCACCGACTGGTTCATGCCGTCGATCTCGCCTATGCGCTGGGTCACCCTGGCCAGCCGCTCGCCGGCCTGGTTGGCCACCTGCACGGTCTGTTCGCTGGACACCTGGCTGGTGTTCATGGTGTGGACCGCCTCGCGTGAGCCCACCTGCAGGCCGGTGATCATGCGGTGGATCTCTTCGGCCGACTCCTGGGTACGGTGCGCCAGGTTGCGCACCTCGTCGGCGACCACGGCGAACCCGCGCCCGGCCTCGCCGGCGCGGGCGGCCTCGATGGCGGCGTTGAGCGCCAGCAGGTTGGTCTGCTGGGAGATGCCCTTGATCACATCGAGGATCTTGCCGATCTCGTCGGTGCTGGCATTGAGCGTTTCGATCTGCGCGCAGGATTCGCTGATGCGTTGCGACAGGGCGGTCATCGCGCTGATCGCTTCCTCGACCACCTCGCGGCCACCGTGGGCCTGTTCGCTGGCGCCGCTGGCATGTTGCGAGGCGTCCGCGGCATTGCGGGCGATCTCCTGGGTGGCGGCGCCCAGTTCGTTGATCGCGGCCGCCACGCTGTTGGTGCGCATGCTCTGCTCTTCGGAACCGATGATCGAGGCATTGGAAGCGTTGACCACTTTTTCCGATAGGTCATGCACCAGGCGCGTGGCCGAGGACACTTCGCTGATCGAGGTATGGATGCGCTCGACGAAATGGTTGAATGAAGTGGCCAGTTCACCGAATTCGTCCTTGTGCACCACCTCCAGGCGGCGGGTCAGGTCGCCTTCACCTTCGGCGATGTCACGCATGGCGCGGCCCATGGTGGTCAGCGGGCGCATCAGCAGCGGGATCAGCAGGCCCAGCACGACGGCAATGGCGGCCACGGCGATGAGCATGGCGATGATCGCTGAAGTGCGGAACTGACCGATGGCGGCGTAGGCCTTGTCCTTGTCGATCGACAGGCCGATGTACCACTTCGCCGAGGGCAGGCCGGCCACCGGGGCGAAGGCAATCAACCGCTCCTGGCCGTCGAGCACCACGTCCTGCATCCCCGAGGTGACCCGCAGGCCGCTGCCAGGGTAGATGTCCTTGAGGTTTTTCATCAGCTGCTCCTTGTCGGGGCTGACGATCACCTGGCCATCGCTGTCGGCGAGGAAGGCGTGGCCGATGCCGCCGAAGTCCACCGAGTTGATGATCTGCACCAGGGTGTCGAGGGTCAGGTCACCGCCGACCACGCCGATCAGTTCGCCGCTGGCCTTGCTTTTCACCGGCGTGGCAATGGTCACCATCAGGCCACCGACCGCGCCCTGGTAAGGCGCAGTGAGCACGGTCTGCCCGGCATTCGTGGCGCTGGCGTACCAGGGCCGCTGGCGCGGATCGTAACCGGCGGGCATCTGGGTGTCGGGGCGCTGGGTGAACACGCCATTGGCCTGGCCAAGGTAGGTGAACAGGAAGTTTCGCGTGTAGGAAGGCTGCTCGATCAGCCCACCCAAGGTATCGCCCGGCCCTTGCGTGGCGATGTCCTGGGCCAGGTTTTCCAGCACCAGGATGCGCCCGCTCATCCAGTTCTGCACGCTGCTGGCGGTCAGCGCACCGGCCTGCTGGACCGACGCTTCGATGTTCTGGCGCAGCGTGTTGCGTTGCAGGTAATCGTTGTAGAGGGTGAACAGGGCAAATGCCAGCACCACGACGCCGCAGGCGCTGAGCAGGATCTTGTGGCGAAATTTCAGGTTCATGTTTCGAGACCTTGAGCCATGGAGGGGAGGGCGCCGCGCGCTCGTGACGCAGTGGCGGGGCCTGTCTCCTGAGCTATCGGCTCACGGTGTAAAACATTGAAATACCTGAGCATTGTCTTGGGGGAATTACGACGGACGGCAGCCTAGCGGGCGGCGAGCAGTTCGATCAGCAGGCGCGCGGCCTGGCGCAGCGGTTGTTGCTTGCGCCAGAAGGCGTGCACGGGCAACTGCAGTTCGTTGCGGGTGTTGCGAAACGCCAGGCGCACCAGCCGCCCGCTGTCGATCAGTGGCGCGACTCGGGCCAGTGGCAGGTCACCCCAGCCCAGGCCGGCCTCGACCATCTGCAGGGCCAGGTCGAAGCTGTCGGTGGTCCAGTGCGTAGCGCCGATCAGCGCACGCGGATCGAGCAGGGGCAAGTCGCGGCTGCGCACCAGGATCTGACGCACCTGGATCAGGTCTTCCAGGTATTGGATGCGGCCCTCGTGCAAGGCCGGGTGGCTGGGCGCCAGGGTCGCCACCAGCGATTCCATGCCGATGTGCTGGAAGCCGCGCCGGGCATCGACCTGCAGGCCGGCGAAGGCCAGGCACAAGTCGGCGCGGCCGCTGTCGAGCAGGTGCAAGGCGTGCTCCTGAGGGGCGCTGAGCAGCTCGATGTCCAGCAGTGCGAAGCGCTCGCCGAGGGTGGCAATGGCGGCCAGTAGTGGGCGGTGGTCGATGTCGGGGACTACTGCCAGGGTCAGGCGGCTCTCCAGCCCCTGGGACAGCTCCAGGGCGTGTACCTGCAACAGCCCCAGCTGTTCGGCGATCAGCCGTGCGTGGGGTTCGAGCGCCAGCGCCTGGGCAGTGGCGCGGACCTCCCGCGGGCCACGCTCGAACAGGGTGTAGCCCAGCTCTGCCTCAAGGTTGCCGATCGCCATGCTCACCGCCGATGGCACACGCTGCAAGGCGCGCGCGGCGGCGGAAAACGAGCCGTGGTCGAGTACCGCAAGAAACAGCTGGATATTGTCGCTGGAAAAGTTCATGGCAGCCTCCTGTCAGCAAATCTGATAGCTGCCGACTTTTTCTGTCAAGAATATTGAAGCATCCTTGCGCCCCATCGCTTTTCGCCATACGAGGTCGTCCCGGTGCAGGGAGTCAAACGCAAACTGGTCTATGTGACCTTCTATGAACTGATCGGCCTGTGCATGTCGACCCTGGGGCTGGCCTACCTGTCGGACACCCAGGCCTCGCACACCGGGCCCCTGGCGGTGATGATCACCACCATCGCCATGCTCTGGAACCTGATCTACAACAGCCTGTTCGAATGCTGGGAAAGCCGCCAGGCAAAACGCGGGCGCAGCGTGGCGCGGCGGGTGGCGCATGCCATCGGCTTCCAGCTGACCTTGGTGGTGTATCTGATTCCGCTGATTGCCTGGTGGTTGGGCATGAGCCTGGTCGAGGCGTTTCTGGTGGACCTGGCGTTCATCATCCTGGTGCCTTGTTACACCTTTGCCTATAACTGGGCGTTCGACCGGATCTTTGGTCTGCCCAGGTCGGCGCTGGCCGTTGCTTGAGGGCGACAGGGCCAGAAAAACAACCTCTAGGGCGGTATGCGAATCAACAGCGGCTCTTGCCGCGGCGCCTGCGCCTGAGGTGTCTCGGGCTCTTCAGGGCGCGGCGCACTGGCGAGCAGGCTGTCCTCGACCTGCCCCGACAGGTAGTACACCCCCGCCATGGCGCCGCTCTGGCGGTTCTCCATCAACTCCCGCCATTCCTGGTTGAGCGCCACGTTGAGGATCACCCGCAACTGCTCGACCATCTGCGGCTGCTCGCGGTCATGGCTGATGATCCCGTACCCTGTCGCCGCGATCGAAATCATCGCCCCGGCCACCTTGCCCACGGCACTCGCCACGGCGCTGGCGATGCCGCGCGGGGCCAGGGTGGCACCGAGTTTTTCGCTGGCGCTCGTGGCCACCGACGACAGGCCTGCGTCGGTCTGGCCAGGCCCTTTGGCGGCTTGCCGATGCAAGTGGTCGCGCAGGGCCAGCCAGGCCGGTTGCTGCTCGAGGGGTTTGGCCCGCAACAGTTGGTAGAGGCTGGCATTGCGCGCCGGTGGCGGCCCCAGGTGGATGGCCGGGATGCGGCTCAGGCGCTGGCTGAGCTGGTCGGGCGCGGCGTTGTAGCGCTGGATGATGGCCGGCAGCTGTTGGCCGAACAACTGCAGGTAGAGTTCGCTGGCACGGTCGCGGATGCCTTCGGGGTTGATCTGTTCGGCGACCGGTTCGATGACCCGTTCGTGGTACTGCTCCTGCAGGTACAGGGCCAGGCGCTTTTCTGCAGACTCGCGGCCTTCGCCGCTGTCGAGCTTGTACCAGGCGACCTTGAGGGTGAGCCATTGCTGGGTCCAGTAACCGGTGAACCACGGGATGAAGTCGCTTTCCGTGCGTTGCTGGACCTGCTCCTTCCACACCCGCATCGAGCGTCGCGCATAGTCGTTGGCAGAGCCTGCGGCGCCGACCGAGGCGTCGATCAGCTCCTGATCGATGCGTTGCCAGGCGGCGGGGTCGAGCACGGCAGGCGGCGGCGGGGGGGCGGGGCGTTTGCCGGCGCAGCCGGCGAGGGCCAGCAGGAGGCAGAGCAGGATGGGGATGCGCAGGGTCACTCGGCTGCCTCCCAGGGGTAGAGGCTGGGTAGTACTTCGAGTATAGGGCGCGGCCAAGGGGACTGCGCTGCAGTCCATCGCCGGCGAGCCGGCGATGGCCGCGCAGCGGCCGCTGTCACTCCAGCTCCAGCTTTTCTTCCAGACGGTCCAGGTGCTCATGCATCAACGCCAGCGCCGCCGCCTCGTCACCGGCCTCTACCGCATCGATGATCGCGGCATGTTCCTGCCAGGCGCAGTGATCGCAGCAGGGCGACTCATAGCGGGCGATGATCAACGAGGTCATCGGCACCAGCCCATTGAGGAACCTGGCCAACGGCGCGTTGGCGGCTACTTGGGCGAGCTTGAGGTGGAACTCGCCGCCCAGGCGGATGGCGGCGCAGCGCTCGCCCCGCTCATGATGCTGGCGCTCGCGCTCCACCAGCTGGCGCAGCTGGCGAACCTGCGCAGGTCGTGCGCGTTGGGCCGCCAGGCTGATCAAGGTGGTCTCGGCCAGGCGCCGGGCACTGAGTACCTGGCGAGCCTGCTGCGGGTCTGGCGCGGCCAGGTGCGCGGTGTGGCTCGGGCGTTGCACCACCACCTGCTGGTCCGACAGGCGCCCGAGCACCCGGCGGATCACCGTGCGGCTGACCCCGAAGGCGTTGCCCAGTGCCTGTTCGGGCAGCAGGCTGCCAGGCGGCAGGCGTTGTTCGAGGATGGCGTCGAACAGGCGTGGGTAGATCTGTTCGGCCGACAGGCGGGTTTCGCCAGCGGCGAGCAGGGCAGGCAGGCGGGGGGCGGCGTGGGCGCAGGCGGTCATGGTCGCTCTCCTTGGTTCAGGGCTGCGGATGGTCGTCCGGAATGTTCAGTTCGATGCCCATGCGCAGGCCCTCGGCGAGGATGTGCCGGCGCATCTGGGCACTGGCCTGGGCGCTGTTGCGTTCGCGGATGGCGCGGACCACGGCTTCGTTTTCCTTGAGCCGCGCGGCCAGGTGTTCGGGCGAATTTCGCAGCATGTCGGCGCTCTGCTTGAGGGCATTGCCGGTCTGCTGCACCACGCTCTGGAAGATCGGGTTGGTGGTCAGGGCGAACAGCGCCTCGTGGAAGGCGATGTAGGCCTTGGCGCCGGCTTCGCTGTCATCGGCTTCCAGGGCTTCGCGCATGTCCATCAGGGTCAGGCGCAGTTGGCCGATGTCCTGGCTGTTGGCCGACTGCGCCACCAGGCCGACGATGAAGGGTTCAAGGGTGTAGCGCAGCTCCAGCACGTCGGCCAGGCTGGCGGCGGCGGTATCGCTGCCGGGCTCGTGCATGGCCGCCTCGGCATCCAGCACCAGCACGCCCTTGCCCGGCATCGAGCGCACCAGGCCCAGGGTTTCCAGCACGGTCACCGCTTCGCGCAGGCTGGGGCGGCTGATGCCCAGCTGTTCGGCCAGTTCGCGCTGGCCGGGCAGCATGTCACCGGAGCGCCATTGCCCGCGGGCCAGGGCCTGGCGAAGTTTTTCCACCACTGAGGTGACGACGGTCGAAGAACTGATCACGTTTCGCTCCTGGAAGGGCCGGCGTCGGCGCCGGCCGCATGGTCTCAGAATTCCTGTTGATGGGGGTTGGTTTGCTTGCGTGGCGCATGGGCAAAGCCGGGCTTGCCATCGAGCACGTTCTGCGCGCGCTCAAGGTCGATGTCTTTTTCCCAGCGGGCAATGGCCACCGTGGCCACGCAGTTGCCGATCAGGTTGGTCAAGGCCCTGCCGATGCCCATGAACCAGTCCACCGCCAGCACCAGCACCAGGCCCACCACCGGGATGGCCGGCACGGCAGTCAGGGTGGCAGCCAGGATCACCAGCGCCGAGCCCGGGATGCCGTGGGCACCCTTGGAGGTCACCAGCGAGACCAGCAGGATGGTCAGCAGGTCGGTCATCTCCAGCGGTGTGCCGGTGGCGTTGGCGATGAACACGATGGCCAGGGTCAGGTAGATGGAGAAGCCGTCCAGGTTGAACGAGTAGCCGGTCGGGATCACCAGGCCGACGGTGGAGCTGCCGATCCCCAGGTGTTCGAGCTTGCGCATGATCTGCGGCAGCACGGCGTCGGACGATGCGGTGCCGAGGACGATGGTCAGTTCCTCGCGCAGGTACTTGATGAACGGCAGCAGCTTCAGGCCCGACAGGCGCATCACCGTGCCGAGGACGATCAGCACGAAGCCGGCGCAGGTCAGGTAGAACAGGGCCACCAGGCCACCCAGGTGCTGCAGCGATTCCAGGCCATATTTGCTGGTGGTGAAGGCGATGGCGCCGAACACGCCGATCGGCGCCAGGCGCACGATCATGCCCATGATGCGGAAGATCACATGGCTCAGCTCGTTGATCAGCCGCGAGATGCCGGCTGCCGATTCGCCCACCAGGTTCAACGCGCTGCCGAACAGCACCGAGAACAGCAATACCTGGAGGATGTTGTTGTCGGCGAAGGCACCGACCACCGAGGTCGGGATCAGCTCCATGAAGAACGCGGTGGCGCCGTGGATATGCTGGCCACGTTCGGCCAGGCTGCTGGCGTCGGCGCTGGACAGCTGGTCCAGGTGGATGTTGGCGCCGCTGCCGATGCCGCTGCTGAAGGCGAACACCAAGCCGATCACCAGGGCGATGGTGGTCAGTACTTCGAAGTAGATCACCGATTTCAGACCGATACGGCCAACCTTTTTCAGGTCACCGGCACCGGAAATGCCGCTGACCACCACACAGAAGACGATCAGGCCGATGAGCATCTTGATCAGCTTGATGAAGCCATCGCCAAGGGGTTTGAGTTGCAGGGACACTTCGGGGAAGCTGAGGCCGCAGGCGATGCCGAGGAGAAGGCCGAGCACCACTTGCAGGAAGATCGAACGCGAGCACCATTTGAGCATGGGAGGGATCTCTGGTCGGTGTCCTTGCTTCGGTGCCGCACGGGGCGAAAGAGCGCAGGACTTCATTATTGTTGTGGTCTTACCGGTTTGTTCAGCGCGAGGTCCATAAAACCGCGAAAAAACCTACATTGCAAGGAATTTTGGCCTTACCGGTCTGACCGGTTGAGCTGCGCAGGGTTCGCCGAGGTCGGGTGCTGATGCCGCTGGGCTGCGAGCTACCGGCAGCCCAGCGAGTGGAAGAACACCTGACCCACTCAGGCGAGTGTGCTGGCCATGGCCTCGGTCAAGCTGCGCAGCAGCGCCTGTTCTGCCTGCGCACGGGTACTGAGCAGCAACTCGCTGGCTCGGGTGTAGATGCCGGATTCATCGGCATAACGGTCGGAAACCAGGTCGACCCGCTGTACCACCCCGTCGCGCCGCCAGTGCAGGCCATCGATGTTGCCCAGTTCCCGCTCCAGCGCATCGATGTAGGCTGCCGGCACCTCAGGCCCGCTGAAGTCGCCCGAGCTACCGCTGGCTTCGGTCAGTTCGCTGTGGTACTCGGTTGCGGCCTCCCATTGCATGGCCAGGGCGTCGAACTCATGTGCACGCAGGCGGCGCAGCCAGGCTTGCCAGAAACGCTGCTCGCAGGCCCATTGACTGAATACGGCGCGGTTCACATCCGTCATCACGGCGGCGCCCAGGCGATTCACCGTCGCCGGACTCAGGCGTGCCAGGTAGTCGAACATGATCTGTTGCGGTTGCGGCGGCAGCCCGAGCGTTTCGCGCAGCTGCATGCGCGCATGCAGGGCCATCTCGATTTCGTCGATGTTGTAGTCGGGGTCGGTGAGTGCGCCATCGTCCAGATCATCGGCGGCATCCAGTGCTGGCGCGGCTTCGCGTGCGGCATCGTCCGCCGCCTCTGCCAGCGCGCTGCGCCTGGCCACGCGGGCGTTGTACAAGTCGCCCACGCGTTCGTCGAGGCGCTGCTGGCGCAGCAATCCTGCGGCGCTGTCCACGGCGACCTGGTCGCTCGCCGCGCTGGCATCGGCGACGTTGATCGCATCCCACAGCATCACGTCGGTTTCGATCTGCTGGAACAGCAGGCTGGCCTGGTCGACGCAGCCTTGGGTGGCATCGGTGATGGTTTCGATGACCTGCTCATGCAGCTGTGCCCGGCCCCAGCCACCGCTGTCGGCTTCGCCAGGCGTGGCGCTGAGCGTGCGCAGCACATGCTGCATGCGGGCGCGCATGTGGGGGGGCTGGCTCAGGTAGTCCGCGGTCTGGACCAGGCGCTCGAACAGTTGGTACAGCGGCTGCCAGGCGGGCTCGTTGGCGGTCAGCGCCTGGTGCTCCAGCAGGTCGTCTGGCCAATGGATGTACCAAGGGTCTTCGGCGTCGCCGACACTGATCGCGGGCAGACCTGCATCGGCCAGGCGCTGTTGCGCCTGCTCGGTGAACGGGTTGTTGTCGAAATCGAAACTGGCAAGGGATTCTTCACCATTCACTGCCTCGGCGAAGGCGCTGCCCTGAAGATCGGGGGCATCGGTCAGCTGGTTTTCGGAGAGGTCCAGGCTGCGTAGCTGCAGAGGGCGCCGGTTCATCAGCTCGGCAAGGCCGGTAGGCCACTCGGCAATGCCGCTGCTTTGCAGGTCCAGTGCCTGCAGCTGATGCCAGCCGCTGACATCGGGGGCCATGCCCAGCGGGTTTTCACTGAGGAAGAGGGTGTGCAGACGGTTCAGGCGGGCAAGGGCGGCTCTGCTCTGCGCAGTCAGGGTAATGTCGTTGCCGGACAGGCTCAAGTCGATCAGCGACGGCCAGCGTTCCAGTGCCTGGAAATGCTCGGTGGTGAGGTTCAGCTCATTGCTGTCTATGGCCAGCGTCGCCAGTGACGGCAGGCTTGCCAGTCGGTCGAGGGCGGCGACCGGCAGTGCCTGGAGGGAATTGCTCAGGTTCAGGCGCTGCAGGCTGCGGCGACCTGCCAACAAGTCGAGGTTGGCGCCATCGGCGAGGTCCATTCTGTTGCTCGACAGGTCCAGGCTCTGCAGTTGGTCCATGCGGGCGATCGCGTTCGGAATGCGTTCGAGCAGGTTGCACTCCAGGTCGAGGTCACGCAAGTTGGGGAAGGCGCCGAGGAACGCCTCCACATTGCTCTGCGAGGCGTCGAACAGCAGGGTGATGCTGAGCTGGCGGACATGCGGGATCGGCGTCGGCAATTCGGGCAGGGGCCCGAGGTTGCGCCCGTCGATTTCGAGGATGACATGCTCGATGCTGCTGAGCGGGTTGGTCGACTCGCGGCGCCAGGCCATGCGCAAGCGCCTGGCGGCTTCGGCGCGGGCACTGCGTTGCGGGATGAAGGCTCCGCCGTCGGCGACATAGGGGTCGTGAATCCACAACTGGAGCGTGCTTTCAAGCGTCAGGTACTCGCCCCTCAGGCGTTCGAGCAGCTCGCCGAACGGGGTGTCGCCTGCTTCCTGCAGCAGACGCTGGCGCAGGATCACACGCGCTTGCGCGTCAATGGAGGGAAACAGCTGGTCAAACAGTTCACTTTCGCTGATCCAGCCCTGGCCGCGTCCGCTGAGGGGGTACCCGAGCTGACCGCTGGGCAGCCTGCACGGCAAGCGGAACAGTGGGCGCACCGGTTGCATGCCGAGGTGCCGCGCAGCCTTGGTCCGGTCGCTGGCCAGGATGTCGAACAGTGCGTCGTTGAGCGCCTGGGGTTCATGGATGGGCAGGCCCAGCGACAGACGTTCGCTGTCGGGCAGTGCATTGAGGATCGCCTGGAAGATGTCTGCTCGGTTGGCCAGGGTTTCACCCCGTTCATTGCGCGGCTCGTACCCATTTTTGCTGCGGATGACCGTCTTTGTCGGCAACTGTTCATGACCACAGGCATGCACCAGGCGACCGGATGACGAGCCTTCGCGCAACTCCAGGCGCACGCTGTCCGTCCAGCCTGGCAGTTGCTCGAGCGCGCCGATTACCAGCGCATCACGATCAGCGATCGGGCCGTCATGCAGCGACATCTGGGCCAGCGCGCGGTTCAGGCGGGCATCGCGCAGGTACAGGCGCGCGGTTTCGGCCAGGCGCAGGGGCAGCCGCCCGGTGCGTTGCATCTGCTCAAGCTCCGCTGGACGCGCCTGGGCGAGTATCTCGGCCCGTACCCTTGCGCTGAGCGACGGGAAGTCTCGCGCCAGCAGTTTGCCATTGGCCGCAACGGCCGGTGGCGGAGGGACCTGCGCACCCAGCGCTTCCAGGCTATCGAGCAACAATGCCGGGGCGGGTTCACGGTCGACCATCACCCGGCGCAGCATCGCTTCGTCGTACCCGCTGCATTGCAGGGCGCGTTGCAGCGCCGGCTGGTCCAGGCCAGTGGCGGTATTGGTCAGCCGCTGCAAGAGCTGTGTGCGATCCCAGTGCAGGGGTTGCTCATGGGCGAAGATCCAAGGCCCTGGGTCGATGCCCTGCAGGTTCGGCTGGATGCGATGCCCATGGGTTGCAGCCAGGCGTCGACCGCCGTCCGTGGTCTTTTCCAGCAGATAGCGCCGCCCCTGCATCTTCAGCCAGCTTTGCCCTTGCCCTTCATGAAAGCCATCGGCACCTGCTGTCAGCGGCAGTCCCGATTCGCCCTGGAAGGGCGTCAGGTCGCCATGCCAAAGCCGCGTGCCGACCTCGCTGTCGATCATGTGCCAGGCCTGCAACGGCCCGGTCGGCGCGACCAAGCCTGCGGCGGCGCCGAGGGCCGCGAACTGCGCCAGGCTTTCGACAACGCTGAACAGGTGGGCAATGGCCTCGTCACTGTCCTGCTCGTTGGCGGCGTGGACGCCTTCGAGGAATTCGTCGACGATTTGTCCGCCGCCCACCACCAGCATCAACTCGGCCAGGCCGGGAACGAAGAAACTCGCCAGGTTCAGTACAGTCAGCCCGGTGCCCAGCCAGCTTTCGAGGCGTGCCAGTTGAGCCCGCGCGTCGAGCTGGACGACTGGGACGGCCAGGCTGGCAGCATCGACGAACTTGCGTTCCACCAGCGTCCGCGCCCGGGCCTTGAAGCAATCGCCTGTCCAGGGCGTGAGGGTGAGCGGCAGGCGGGCGTTCAGGTCGCGGGTTTCCTGCCAGATGTCGTGGGGTGAGGGGAAGGCACGCTTGAGCCAGCTGAAACGGTCACCTTTTTCCAATACCGGTGGCGTGGGGTGCAGTTCGGCGTAGGGGTAATGCGGGTAGAGGCATTCGCGCAGGCGCTTGCTGAATCCGGCCTGTTCGGCCAGTGGCACGTGGCGGCAGAAAAAAGCACGAAAATCGTGATCGGCCAAACGCTGTGTCAGCGCGGTCTTGAGTGTCGCCAGGGAGTCGTACTGGCGCAGCGGGCCTTGTGGGTCGCCTGGCAGATAGAACAGGCAGGGTTCGTTGGCGGCCGGTTGTTCCAGTTGGATCACCAGCGGGCCGTACAGGGGCGTGTCGAACAGGCTCAGGAACGCACACTGCAGGGAGCGGTCGGCATTGGCTGTCGCAACCGTTGTCTGGTTCGCCAGCGCAGCCGTAGCGAGTGCTTCGCCGCGGCTGTCGATGTGGCCGCGCAATTTCGCCAAGGCAGTTTCGGCTCGCAAGCTGGCGCGGTCCTGTGATGCGAGCAGCGCGCGAAACGCGTCGTTGTCGACCACATCACCCAGGTGAAAACGGTAGCGCTGGCCCAGGTCGAGGTTTCGCACGCCTTTGATCAAGGTCGAAGCGTCCAGCGCCAGCGGGCTGAAGTCCGCTGCGAGCAGCTTCACCTGGGCATCGGGGTGGAAATTCTGCAGGGCAGCTTCCAGCATGGACAGGTGCTTGAGGCGCGGATCTTCGTTGAACAGTACCCGCGCCTGGAGCAGCGACGCCGCCGGCGTATCCGGGAACCAGCGAGCGAGTGCTTCTTCCAGCAGTGGGCGGCAGAAAGCATCGAGCGCTTGCAATGGCGCGAAAGCCTGTTTCAGGCGCTGTGTCTGCCGCTGGCTGTCACGGATCAGCAGGGCCAGTTCGGCGCGCTGTGCCGGGGTGGCCTGGTGCAGCCATTGCGGGATCTGTCGCTGGATCAGCGCGAGATGGGAGTGAAGGGCGTGGGTCATCGCAGGCTCCTGCGGGTGAGGGAGCAGGAAGGCTAGCGACGCGCTGTACAGGCAGGCGGGTAGATAGACACTACCCGGTCACGGTTCCTGCGCTGCTTTTCACCACCGCCAGTTCCGGGTGGGCAACCAGCTTGTCGATGTGCAGCGCCTCGGTGTTCATCCAGCTTTCACTGAGCACCCGGTAGTGCTCCAGGTCACGGCAGTGCAGGCGCAGGCTGTAGTCGAAGTGGCCGCTGATCAACTGGCATTCATGAACGTCGGGGCAGGCGCGCATGGTGGCCTCGAAGGCTTTCTGCGCGGCGCGCCCGCTCTGGTTGGACAGTGCCACCAGCACCAGCAGGGAAAGGCCTGGGGCGATCTTCTGCTGATCGATGATCGCGCCGTAGCCACGAATCACACCGCGTCGCTCCAGCTTGCGCACGCGCTCCAGGCACGGGCGTGGGGTGAGGTGGACCAGGCTGGAGAGTTTTTCGAAGGTGATGCGGCCGTCAACGCGCAGCACGTTGATGATGGCTTCGTCGATGCGGTCCAGCGGCGGGAGAGGGGTGTCCTTGGTGTCCATGCGCATGGCTTCTTTGTCGAAGGGGCATGGACAGGGTAGGCGTTATGGGGCTGCCGTGCAGCAGCCCCGGGTCAATCGATCAGGCACAGGCAGAGTCGGCCTTGGGTTTGGCGCGGATTTCCACCACCTTGGGTTGCAACAGCGCGTACAGGTCCTTCGGGTTCTCGAGCGAAGGCACCAGTGCGATACCCTGGCCGATTTTCAGGGCCCGCGCGGTATCCAGCACGTAGCGCAGCGCCGAGTAGTCCTCCAGGGCGAAACCGACCGAGTCGAACAGGGTCACTTGCGCGGCGTTCTCGCGACCGGGAGCGGTGCCTGCGAGCACTTGCCAGAACTCGGTCACCGGTGAGTCGGCCGGCATTTGCTGGATCTCGCCTTCGACCCGGCTTTGCGGTTCGTACTCGACGATCACCCGGGCCCGATCGACGATGTCGCGGTGCAGTTCGGTCTTGCCGGGGCAGTCGCCACCTACGGCGTTCAGGTGCATGCCGGGCTCGATCATGTCCGGGGTCAGGATCGTGGCATAGGCCTTGTCGGCGGTGACCGTGGTGACAATGTCGGCGCCGCGGACCGCTTCGGCCACCGAACTGGCGACGGTCAGCTTAAGCCCAGGGCGGCCGGCCAGGTTGGCGACCAGTTTCGCCGTGGCTTTGGGGTCGATGTCGTACAGGCGGATTTCATCGATGCCCAGCAAGGTCTTGAAGGCGATGGCCTGGAACTCGCTTTGCGAGCCATTGCCGATCAGCGCCATGCTGCGGCTGTCCTCGCGTGCCAGGTAGCGGGCGGCCAGGGCCGAGGTGGCCGCGGTACGGATCGCTGTGGTCAGGGTCATTTCGCTGAGCAGCAGCGGCGCACCGGAGGCGACATCGCTCAAGGCGCCGAACGCCATGACCGTGGGCAGGCCGAGGCGGGTGTTCTTCGGGTGGCCGTTGACGTACTTGAAAGCGTACAGGCCGGCATCGGCAACCGGCATCAGTTCGATCACGCCGTCAGGGGAGTGGTTGGCCACCCGCGCGCACTTCTCGAAGGCTTGCCAGCGCAGGTAGTCCTGGCGGATGTACTCGGCCATTTCCACCAGGCAGGTGGCCAGGCCCTTGCGGTTGACCAGGCGGGCGAGGTCTTGCACATCGATATAGCGGGTCATGGCAGTCTCCCTGCAGCAGCGCTTCCAGAAATGGGCGTAGGTCCATTGTCTCGCGGGCCAGGGGCACATGCTGGCTGAAGCAGGGTCGGCGCCCAGCGGGACCGGCTGATTTCAGGCGCGTGGCAGCCGAATCGGCTGTGAGGGCTCTGCGATCACTGTTCGCGCAGTCGCTTGTACAGGGTGGTGCGGCTGATACCGAGTTCGCGGGCGACCGCCGAGAGATTGCCATTGGCCTTGTTCAGCCGGGTCTGCAGGTCGTCGTCGGACGCTTCAGGGGGCAGTGCGAGGGCCCCCCGCGCCTCGGCCAGAAAGGCGCTCGGCAGGTGATCTACGCTGATCGGCCCGGCGCCTGCCAAGGCCAGTGCCACCTGCATCACGCTGACCAGTTCGCGCACATTGCCGGGCCAGGGGTGGTGATCGAGCAGCTCGAGGATGGCCGGCGGCAGCCGTTCCGGCTGTCCAGCGTCGCGGTGGCGGGCGTGCACCTGTTCGATCAGCTGGCGCCGGTCACTGCGTTCGCGCAGCGCTGGCACGACCACCGCCATGGCGGCGATGCGGTAGTAGAGGTCCTGGCGAAAGCGCCCGGCGCGTACCTCTTCGGCCAGGTCGCGGTTGCTCGCCGAGACCACGCGTATATCCACCGTCACCGGCTCGCCACTGCCCAGCGGCTGGATGCTGCGCGCCTGCAACACGCGCAACAGGCGGGCCTGGGTGGGCAGTGGCATGTCGCCGATCTCGTCGAGGAACAGGATGCCCTGGTCGGCCTTGCGGATCAGGCCTGGGTTGCCCTTGTGGTGAGCGCCGGTGAAGGCGCCTTTGTCGTAGCCAAACAACTCGGATTCCACCAGTTCCGCAGGGATGGCGGCGCAGTTGACCGCGATCAGCGGCTGGCCGGCGCGGCTGCTGGCGCGGTGCAGGGTCTCGACGAACAGCTCTTTGCCGACGCCGGTCTCACCCTGGACCAACAGGGGAATGTCTTTTTCCAGCAACAGGCTGGCTTGGGCCAGGGCTTTTTCAAGGCGTGGGTCGCTGCCAGGCGAGGGGGGGCGCGGCGGGCTCTGGCGGGGTTGCCACTGGCAGTGGAAGCGGTTGCGCCCAGCCGCTTGCAGGGCGAAGGCCTGGCGTTGGGGCCGGGCGAGCAGCTGCTGCAGTGGAATCTGGAACAGCTGTTCGAGGTTCTGCCCGCGCGGGTCGCCACCCAGCAGGCTGTCGGCCCGGTGATTGGCGGCGAGTACCTGGCCGCGTTCATCGAAGACCAGCAGCCCGGCCCAAGGACTGTCCAGGTTGTCGGGAGCGCTGTTGAACAGCAGTTGCGCGTGGCAGCCTGCGTACTGCGCGAGAATCAGGCGGTTTTCAAGGCTCTGGCCCATCATGCGCACAAGGCCCAGGGTCTGGGTGGCTGGCAGGTAGCCGTCGCTCGCCACATCGAGGACCCCGACCAGCTGCCGCTCGTGATCGAACAGCGGCGCTGCGGCGCTGGCAAGGTAACGGTTCTGGCGCAGGAAGTGCTCGTCCTGGCCGACATGGATCGGCTCGGCGCAGACCAGCGCCGTGCCAAGGGCGTTGGTGCCCACGCCCCGTTCGTGCCAATGGGCCCCGGCACTGAAACCGTGTTGCTGGCGTGGCTCGACGAAGCGTCGCGAGCCCCAGGTGTCGAGCAGGCAGCCGCTGGCGTCGGCCAGCATCACCAGGTAGCTGGCATTGCCCAGCAGGTGCGTGTACTGCGGCAGCACGTCGTCGCGGGTCAGGCGCAGCAGCGCCTGGCGCCGCTCCAGCAGGGCATCGAGTTCAGTGCGGGTGAGGCAGTCGAAGTCCGGCGGGCTCTGCGGCTGCAGGCCGTGTTCGCGACAGCGGGCCCAGGAGGCCTGGATCAGTTGGGCGTGGGGCGAAGCGGATGTGGCCATGGGCCCGTCCTGTGTGATTGTTGTTATCGGCCGACCGCAGTTCAGTGTCGTTCACGGTTGTTCAATGTCAAACACCGCCAGTGTTCAGTTGTTCAGCGAAACTGTTCAGTTGCGAACCGTTGTTGGTCGACCGGCGTCGGCAAAGGGGCGTGCCAGAGCCAAAGGGGGAAGCTGGCATGGAACTGGCTCTGTGTGACGGACAACAATCACAAAGGCCGCAGCCATGTCCCTGGTGCTGGATCAGGTCAGCCGAAGTGTCGATGGCCATGCCTGGATCATCGATGCCTCCCTGCGTTTCGAGCCCGGCTCGTTCAACGTGTTGCTAGGCCGCACCCTGGCCGGCAAGACCAGCCTGATGCGCCTGATGGCCGGCCTCGATCATCCGGATTGCGGCCGCGTGTCGATGGATGGCAAGGACGTGACCGGGGTGGCGGTGCGCCACCGCAACGTGTCGATGGTGTATCAGCAGTTCATCAACTACCCGACCCTGAGCGTCTTCGAGAACATCGCCTCGCCCTTGCGCCAGGCCGGGCTCGCCGAGGCCCAGATTCGCCGGCGGGTGCAGGAAACCGCCGAGATGCTGCGCATCGAGGCCTACCTGCAGCGCCTGCCGCTGGAGCTTTCCGGCGGCCAGCAGCAGCGCACAGCGATGGCCCGGGCGCTGGTCAAGGATGCCGGGCTGATCCTGTTCGACGAGCCACTGGTCAACCTCGACTACAAGCTGCGCGAGGGCCTGCGCCAGGAGCTGCGCGAGCTTTTCGCCGCGCGCAATTGCATCGCCGTGTATGCCACCACCGAAGCCAATGAAGCACTGGCCCTGGGCGGTACCACGACCTTGCTGCACGAGGGCCGCATCGTCCAGAGCGGCGCCACCGCCGAGGTCTACCAGCGGCCTTGCAGTGTGCTGGCCGCCGAGCTGTTTTCCGAACCCCCGATCAACCTGGTGCCGGGGCGCATCAGCGGCAACGAGGTAAGCCTGGCCCAGGCCGTGCATTTTGCCCGCAACGCCGACCTGCAACGGCTGGGGGATGGCGACTACCGCTTCGGCGTGCGCCCCAGCCACATCACCCTGGTGCCATCCCACGACGACGACCTGGAGTTGGCCGTGCTGGTGGAGTTGGCCGAGATCAGTGGTTCGGAAACCTTCCTGCACGTGCGCAACGAACACTGGCGGATGGTCCTGCACTTGCCCGGCGTACACGAGTACCAGGTGGACGCGCCGATTCGCGTGTTCATTCCTACCCACAAGCTGTTCGTGTTCGACAGCGCGGGCGCACTGGTACAGGCCCCGGGCCTGCGCCAGGCGAGGAGTGTCTGATGGCCGAGATCCGCCTGCGCCAACTGGCCCACAGCTACAGCCGCCAGCCCACCGGCGAGGCGGACTATGCCCTGCATGCCCTTGACCATGTGTGGGAGCAGGGCGGTGCCTATGCCTTGCTGGGGCCTTCGGGGTGCGGCAAATCGACCCTGCTGAACATCATTTCCGGCCTGCTCACGCCCTCCCATGGCCAGGTGCTGTTCGATGGCGAGCCGGTCAATGACCTGCCGCCACAGCAGCGCAACATTGCCCAGGTGTTCCAGTTCCCGGTGGTGTACGACACCATGACGGTGTTCGACAACCTGGCGTTCCCCTTGCGCAACCAGGGCCTGGCACAGGAGCGGGTGCGCAGCCGGGTCGAGGAAATCGCTGAGGTACTCGACCTGTCGGCGGTACTTCAGAAGAAAGCGAGAAATCTCAGCGCCGACGAAAAACAGAAAGTGTCCATGGGCCGTGGGCTGGTACGCGATGACGTCTCGGCGATTCTCTTCGACGAGCCGCTGACGGTGATCGATCCGCACCTGAAATGGAAGCTGCGGCGCAAGCTCAAGCAGATCCATGAGCAGTTCAACATCACCATGATCTACGTCACCCACGATCAGCTGGAGGCTTCCACCTTCGCCGACAAGATCGCGGTGATGCACGGTGGCCGCATCGTCCAGTTCGGCACCCCGCGCGAACTGTTCGAGCGGCCCCGGCATACCTTCGTCGGCTACTTCATCGGCAGCCCCGGGATGAACCTTATCGACGTGCATGCCGAGGCGGATGGCGTGAGCTTCGGTGATGTTCACCTGACCTTGTCGCCAGGGCTGCGCGAGCGCCTGGCCGCGACGGGCGGCGGGCGCCTGCAGGTCGGGATTCGCCCCGAGTTCGTGCAGCTGTGGGACAGCCCGTTCGACGAGGCCCATGCGGCGCAGGTGCTGGACGTCGAGGACCTGGGCACCTACCGCATCGTCACCCTCGCGCTGGGCGGTGCGACGCTCAAGGCCCGCCTGGGCGAGGACCGCCCGTTGCCCGCGGCACAGGCCTGGGTCAGCCTGCCGGCGGCGTGGCTGATGCTGTACGTGGACGATGTGCTGCTGGAGGCCGACCCATGAACAAGGTGCCCAACAACAAGGCCTGGTGGCTGGTGCTGCCGGTGTTCCTGCTGGTGGCGTTCAGCGCCGTGGTGCCGATGATGACGGTGGTCAACTATTCGCTGCAGGACATCTTCGACCAGTCCAACCGCTACTTCGTCGGTGCCGACTGGTACCGCCAGGTTCTGCGCGATCCGGCCCTGCACGATGCCTTGCTGCGTCAGTTCATCTATTCGGCCTGCGTGCTGGCCATCGAGATCCCGCTGGGCATCGCCATCGCTTTGACCATGCCGACCCAGGGGCGCAGGGCGTCGGTGTGCCTGATCGTCATGGCCATACCGCTGCTGATCCCGTGGAACGTGGTGGGCACCATCTGGCAGATCTTCGGGCGTGCCGACATCGGCCTGCTTGGCGCGACGCTGGCCAAGCTTGGGGTGAGCTACAACTATGCCGGCGACACGTTCGACGCCTGGCTGACCGTGCTGGTGATGGATGTCTGGCACTGGACTTCGCTGGTGGCGCTGCTGTGCTACTCGGGCCTGCGTGCCATTCCGGATGTTTACTACCAGGCGGCACGCATCGACCGCGCCTCGAACTGGGCGGTGTTTCGGCACATTCAGTTGCCCAAGCTGAAGAATGTCCTGCTGATCGCAGTGATGCTGCGCTTCATGGACAGCTTCATGATCTACACCGAACCGTTCGTGCTCACCGGCGGCGGGCCCGGCAACGCCACTACCTTCCTCAGCCAGACCCTCACGCGCATGGCCGTGGGGCAATTCGACCTGGGCCCGGCGGCGGCGTTTTCGCTGGTGTACTTCCTGATCATCCTGCTGGTGTCGTGGCTGTTCTATACGGCCATGACCCACGCCGACAAGGAC
>Ga0160431_100189_pt1 | contig 41837 bp, 36 predicted proteins | sample HID1971K_E0MG_FD_108212 | JGI IMG/M metagenome (GOLD analysis project Ga0160431, IMG submission 108212) | Enriched millipede-associated microbial communities from UW Madison campus, WI, USA - HID1971K_E0 MG | ecosystem: Host-associated > Arthropoda: Insects > Digestive system > Unclassified ...
CGAGCACTGCATCGTCGGCATCACCGCCAACGAACAGCGCTGCCGTGAACTGGTCGAGCACTCGATCGGCCTGGTCACCGCCCTGAACCCGTACATCGGCTACGAAAACGCCACCCGTATCGCTCGCGTTGCCCTGGAAACCGGCCGCGGCGTACTGGAACTGGTGCGCGAAGAACAGCTGCTGGACGAAGCGATGCTCAACGACATCCTGCGTCCGGAAAACATGATCGCTCCACGTCTGGTTCCGCTGAAGGCGTAACCCGACCGCTGCAAACAGTCTCACCAGGTCGAGGGACTAGACACCTCTCAACCTTTCAAGGGCCCGAGCGCACGCTCCGGGCCCTTTTTTTATGCCCGCCGCTGCCCGGCACACAACTTGCTCCATAATGCCTCCCAGGCAAACGGGATTACCGAGCATGCTGCATAGCCACCTGACCACCCTCAACGCGGTTTCGCTGATCCTCAACCTGTTTCAGGAAGACGGTTGCGAAGCGGCGGCGTTGCTGGCCGGCAGCGGTATTGGCCCGCAAGACCTTGGGCATGCCGATGCACGCATCACCACCCAGCAAGAGCTGCAGGTGTGCGCCAATGCCGTGGCGCGGCGCGAGGACATCGGCCTGGAGCTGGGCCGTCGCATGCACGTGTCGTGCTACGGCATGCTCGGTTACGCGCTGCTCTCCAGTGCCACTTTGGGTGACGCCCTGCGCGTCGCGCTGCAGTATCCGGCACTGCTGGGAACAGTCTTCCAGCTACGCCTGATCGACGATGGCCAACGGGTCTGGTTCAGCGCCAGCGACTATGGTGACAGCCCGGCACTGGCCGCCTTCAATGCCGAGTTCTGCCTGGTTTCACTGAAAGTCATCTGTGACGACCTGCTCGGTCGCCCACTGCCGTTGCTCGGCGCCCGCTTCGAACACGCTCAACCCGGCTATCACGGGCTTTATACCCGTGCATTCGAATGCCCCTTGAGCTTCGCCGACAAAGACAATGCATTTGCCTTCGAGCGGCGCTGGCTCGACACCCCGTTGCCGCTGGCCGACCCGATTACCCACAAGGCCATGAGCGAGCGTTGCCGACGGCTGAACCTTGAATTCACTGGGCGCCAGGCCTGGCTAGGACGGATTCGCCAGCTGTTGCTGCAGCAACTGGATGCCGCACCGGGCCTGGAGGGGTTGGCGCGGCAGATGAACTGCTCGTCGCGAACCTTGCGCCGGCATCTGCAGGCACTGGGCAGCAGTTATCAACAGCTGCTCGATGACCTGCGCTTTGAAAGGGCCAAGCAGTTGCTGGCCGATGAGCAGATGCCGATCTATCGGATTGCCGAGACCTTGGGTTTCAGTGAGACGGCCAGTTTTCGGCATGCGTTCCAGCGTTGGAGTGGGGTTGCCCCGAGCCATTTTCGCGGCTGACTGTACTGGCCTTATCGCCGGCAAGCCGGCTCCCACAGGTACCCCACCAGCCTCAAGAGCGGTGCTATTCCTGTGGGAGCCGGCTTGCCGGCGATGAGGCCGGTACAGGCCAGCGACCTTGGCCACATCGATCCCCTTTTGGCCGTTTGCGTCGTTCTCCACCGGCGGGTCGCCCATGAAAATGGGCCCACGCCTGTCCCCCCGGAGAACAACAAAATGCTGACAATCTATTCCGATGACCACCGCCTGCACCACGGCCGCTGCGAGCTGATCGACGGCAAGCTGATGCCCTGCTTCGAAATGCCTTCGCGCGCCGACCATGTGCTCGACCAAGTGAAAAAACGCAACCTCGGCGAAGTCGAAGGCCCGACCGACTTCGGCCGCGCACCGTTGCAACGCATCCACAGCGCCGACTACCTCGACTTCTTCGAGGGCGCCTGGGCGCGCTGGGCGGCGCTGGGGCACGAGGGCGACCTGCTGCCCTTCACCTGGCCAGCGCGCACACTGCGCCAGGTCAAGCCGACCGGCCTGCACGGCGAACTGGGTTACTACAGCTTCGATGCCGGCGCCCCCATCACCGCCGGCACCTGGCAGGCCGCCTACAGTGCCGCGCAGGTTGCCCTCACCGCCCAGGCCGCCATCCAGCAGGGCGCGCATTCGGCCTTCGCCCTGTGCCGCCCACCAGGGCACCACGCTGCCGCTGAAGTCATGGGTGGCTACTGCTACCTGAACAACGCCGCCATCGCCGCCCAGGCCTTCCTGGACCAAGGCCGAGCGAAAGTGGCCATCCTCGATGTCGATTACCACCACGGCAACGGCACCCAGGACATCTTCTATCAGCGCAGCGACGTGTTCTTCGCTTCGATCCACGGCGATCCGCAGGCCGAATTCCCGTTCTTCCTGGGCTATGCCGACGAAACCGGTGAGGGCGCAGGCGAAGGCTGCAACATCAACTACCCATTGCCGGCCGGCAGTGACTGGGCCGCCTGGAGCGCCGCCCTGGAAGCCGCCTGCCAGCGCATCGCCGACTACGATGCCGATGTCCTGGTGATTTCGCTGGGCGTGGACACCTTCAAGGACGACCCGATCTCCCAATTCAAGCTGGACAGCCCGGACTACCTGGAAATGGGCAAGCGCATCGCGCAACTGGGCAAGCCGACCTTGTTCGTGATGGAAGGTGGCTACGCTGTGGAAGAAATCGGCATCAACGCCGTCAACGTGCTGGAAGGTTTCCAGCGCGCCCAGCCAGGAGCCCGGTAATGGTCCGACTCAAGCGTCTGCTCGCCCCGTTCATCGCTGCGACCCTGTTCACCGGTGCCCTGCAGGCCCAGGCTGAACAGCGCACCCTGCGGGTCTACAACTGGTTCGACTACATCACCCCGCAGACGCTGACCGACTTCCAGAAGGACAGCGGCGTCAAGCTGATCTACGACATCTTCGACACCAACGAAGCGCTGGAAGCCAAGCTGCTGACCGGTAACTCCGGCTATGACGTGGTGGTGCCGTCCAACGTGTTCCTCGCCAAGCAGATCGAAGCCGGGGTGTTCCAGCCGCTGGACCGCAGCAAACTGCCGAACTGGCAGCACCTGGACCCGGCGCTGATGAAGCTGATCGAGGCCAACGACCCCGGTAACAAGTTCGCCGTGCCCTACATGTACGGCACCGTGCTGATCGGCTTCAACCCGGACAAGGTCAAAGCCGTGCTGGGCGACAACGCGCCGGTGGACAGCTGGGATCTGATCTTCAAGGAAGAGAACATCGCCAAGCTCAAGCAATGCGGCGTGGCGCTGCTCGACTCACCCTCGGAGATCCTGCCGCTGGCCCTGCAGTACCTGGGCCTGGACCCCAACAGCGGCAAGCCGGACGACTACAAGAAGGCCGAAGCCCTGCTGCTGAAGATCCGCCCGCACATCACGTACTTCCACTCCTCGAAGTACATGGCGGACATCGCCAACGGTGACATCTGCGTGGCCGTCGGTTATTCCGGCAGTTTCTCCCAGGCCGCCAACCGCGCGCGGGATGCGAAGAATGGCGTAGTGGTGGACATGCGCTTGCCCAAGGAAGGCGCGCCCATCTGGTTCGACATGCTGGCGATCCCGAAGAATGCCGCCAACCCGGAGGATGCGCATACCTTCATCAACTACCTGCTGCGCCCGGAAGTGATTGCGCCGATCAGCGACTTTGTCGGGTATCCGAACCCGAACAAGGATGCGACCGACAAGGTCGCCCCGGCGATTCGCAACAACCCGAACCTGTACCCGACCGCCGAGGCCATGACCAAGCTGTATACGCTCAAGCCATTGTCGCGTGACGCCGAGCGGGCACGGACGCGGGCGTGGACCAGGATCAAGTCCGGGACCTGATCGTCAGGGCTGCTGCGCAGCCCAATCGCCGGCAAGCCGGCTCCCACAGGTGAACTGCGCTGTTTTCAAGTGTGGTGTGGGAGCTGGCTTGCCAGCGATTGGGCCGCAAAGCGGCCCCCTACTTTCGCCACGCTTTGCGCAACCGCATCAGCGCCTCTGCAATTTCCCCTTCCGGCACCGCCGCAAACCCCAGCACCAGCCCTGCACGCTTATCCAAGGGCACCGCGCTGTCTTCCATCCAGTAGCTGCTCAGCGGATTGACCTCCACCCCCACCGCCTCGGCCCGCGCAACCAGTTCCTGCTCGCGCGCAAAGTTATCCACATCCACCTTCACGTGCAGGCCCGCTGCCACTTCCGGCATCCCGCCCAGCCCCGCCACATCCACAGGCCAACCGGCTTTCAGCACATTGCGCCGGCTCAATGCCGCCCGCCGCATGCGGCGGATATGCCGCTGGAAGTGTCCCTGGGCCATGAACTCTGCCATCACGCACTGCGTTCCCACCTCGGAATGCCGCATCGCCAGCGCCCTGCCCTGGCTGAAGGCCTGCACCAGCCGCGCCGGCAACACCAGGTAGCCAAGGCGCAGCGCCGGGAAAGCGATCTTGCCGAAGGTGCCGACATACAACACCCTCCCCTGGCGGTCCAAGGCCGCCAGCGGGGCCAACGGCGCGCCGCTGTAGCGGTACTCGCCGTCATAGTCGTCCTCGATGATCCAGCCATCGCCACGCTCGGCCCAGGCCAGCAATGCCAGGCGCCGGGCCAGGCTCATGGTCACCCCGGTCGGGTACTGGTGAGCGGGGGTGACATAGGCCAGCCGACAATCCTGTATCTGCTCCAGGCAGCTGCAATCCATGCCTTCCTCGTCCACGGGTACTCCGATCACTTTGCCGCCAGCGACGGCGAAGGTATGACCGGCAGCCCTGTAGCCTGGGTTTTCCACAGCCACGCCGTCACCCGGCTGCAACAGCAACTGTGCACAAAGGCTGATGGCCTGCTGTGCGCCACTGGTGATCACAATTTGTTCAGCCGTGCAGGACAGGCCACGTGAGCGGCGCAAGTACGCCGCGATCAGTTCGCGCAGTGCCCGCTCGCCTGCAGGGTCGCCGTAACCCAGCTGTGCAGGGTCGGGATTACGCCAGAAACCCGCCTGCAGCTTGGCCCAGACGTCAAACGGGAACAGGTCGAACGCTGGAATTCCCACGCGAAAAGCGCGCGGCGCACCGCTTCTGGGCAGCGGTAGATGGTTACTTTTCAGACGCTCCAAGGGCTCGCTGGAAAGGGTGTTGCTGGATAAATCCTCAGTATATTCCGACGAAAATGTGGATAAGCCTGTTGATAAACCCCGGGATAACCCTGTGGATAGTTGTGTGGATAATTTTGCTTGTCGGCTGACATAGGTGCCATCCCCTACCCGGCTTTCGATGTAGCCCTCGGCATACAACTGATCGTAGGCACGCACCACACTATTGCGCGAAAGCCCCAGGGTAGCCGCCAGGTCGCGAGTGGCCGGCAGCCGCGTGCCGCTGCCCAGCCGTCCGTCCAGCACGCGCGAGCGCAAGGCCTGATACAGCTGCTGACTCAACCCGCGCCGACGGTCGAGAACGATGCCAGCAGGGTCGAAAGGCGACAGGAGGGGACGCTCGTTCATGGCATTGGACCTATGAAAACAGCCATTAATGGATCTTACTCTGAGCCAATAGCCTGCCTAGGATGGAGTCATTCGACAAGGAACCTGCGCATGTACAACAGCAAACCTCACCAGGAGCACGACCTGCATCGCCTGCACCAGCACATGCTCGACACCCGCCTGGCCGTGCTGGTCAGCCACGGCGAGCAGGGCTTGCAGGCCACCCACCTGCCGGTGCTGGTCGACACGGCTGAAGGCGAGTTCGGCACCGTCTACGCTCACCTGGCACGTGCCAATCGCCAATGGCAGGACCTGGAACAGGGTGGTGAAGCCTTGCTGGTGTTCCCGGGCGCCGATGCCTATGTCAGCCCCAGCTACTATCCCAGCAAGGCCGAGAATCCCAAGGTGGTGCCGACCTGGAACTACCTGGCCGTGCACGCCTACGGCCCCGTCGAAGTGATTCACCAAGCCGCGCCGCTGTTGGACATCGTCAGCCGACTGACCGAGCGCCATGAACAAGACCGCAATGAGCCGTGGAAAGTGGCCGATGCGCCCCGCGATTACCTCGACGGCATGCTCCGCGCCATCGTCGGTATCCGCCTGCCCATCGCCCGCTTGCAAGGCGCGCGCAAGCTCAGCCAGAACCGTTCGGCGCAAGACATCGCCGGCGTACGCGACGGCCTGAGCAGCAGCCCCGATTACCTCGACAACCAACTCGCGGCGCAGATGCGCCAACTCTGAAGGAAAAGCCCCATGCCCAGCGTCACCCTGCGCCCTGTCGGCGCCAACGACCATGCTGCCTGGCTCGCCCTGTGGCAGGCCTATCTACGCTTTTATGAAACCGAGTTGCCCGAGGCCGTCAGCGCCAGCACCTGGGAGCGCCTGCTCGACCCCAGCGAACCGACGAACTCGGCCCTGGCCTGGGTCGATGGCAAGGCAGTGGGCATGGTCAACTGGATCTACCATCGCTCCAACTGGAGCATCGAGAACGCGTGCTACCTGCAGGATCTGTACGTGGACAGCGCCCAGCGCGGCCTGGGCATCGGCCGCCAGTTGATCGAGCACGTCTATGCCACGGCCAAGGCCGCAGGGTGCATCAAGGTGCACTGGCTGACCCACGAAACCAATGCCACCGCCATCAGCCTGTATGAACAGGTTGCCGAGCGCCCGGGCTTCATCCAATTCCGCAAAGGGCTGTAGGCCGAACATGACTGACGCACTGAACTGGAAACCGGCTGCAACGCCTAGGGCAGAGCCGCTCGAAGGCCGTTTCATTCGCCTGGAAAAGCTCGACCCGGCACGCCACGGTGATGATCTGTGGGACGCACTGCAGGGCCCGGCTTCCGATCCGGTCCTGTGGGACTATCTGCCTTACGGGCCGTTCACCGAGCGCGCCGCCTTCGATCGTTGGCTCGAGGGCAATGCCGCAAGCCACGACCCGCTGTACTTCACCGTCCTCGACCGCGCCAGCGGCCAGGCCCAGGGCGTACTCACGCTGATGTCGATCGTGCCCGACCACGGCCGCATCGAGATTGGCCATATCGCCTTCGGCGCCCCCATGCAGCGCACGCCCAAGAGCACCGAGGCGGTGTACCTGCTGGGCAAACTGGGTTTCGAGCTGGGCAACCGCCGCCTGGAATGGAAGTGCAACAACGCCAATGCCCGCTCCAAGCGCGCGGCGGAGCGGTTCGGCTTCCAGTTCGAAGGGGTGTTTCGCAAGCACCTGGTGGTCAAGGACCACAACCGGGATACGGCGTGGTATTCGATTACCGATGATGAATGGCCGCAGGTGGCGGCGGGGTTCGAGCGGTGGTTGAGCGAGGAAAACCAGCAGGCTGAGGGGCAGGTGCGGACGCTGGAGCAGTGCCGTAGAGGCTGATGGGTGTAGTGAATCTACCGGCCCTATCGCCGGCAAGCCGGCGCCCACAGGTACCTGTAGGAGCCGGCTTGCCGGCGATAGGGCCAGTAAAACCAGCACAAAAAAAGGGGAGCATCCGCTCCCCAGAGGTAAACCGCTTGTAGATGAAGGCTTCTGTCAGCCTTCGATCTCGATCAGGATTTCACCCGGCGTCACGCGATCGCCCTTGGCCACGTGGATGGCCACGACCTTGCCGGCGATGGCCGCCTGCACTTCGGTTTCCATCTTCATCGCTTCGGTGATCAGCACGGCCTGGCCGGCCTTGACCATGTCGCCTTCCTTGACCAGCACATCGACGATGTTGCCCGGCATGTTGGTGCTGACGTGGCCCGGGGCGCTGGCCTGCTTGCGCTTGCTGCCGCCACCGCCACCGACGAACTCGTTGAGCGGCTCGAACACCACTTCTTCCGGCATGCCGTCGATCGACAGGTAGAAGTGACGCTTGCCTTCGGCCTTCACGCCCACGCCGGTAATGTCGACGCGGTAGGTTTCGCCGTGCACGTCGATCACGAACTCGGTAGGTACGCCTTCGCCACCATGGGCTGCGACAGCGCCGGCTTCCGGGATCGGCAGCAGGGCTTCAGGGGTCAGGGTGCCGGCTTCGCGTTCTTCGAGGAACTTGCGGCCAATGTCCGGGAACATGGCGAAGGTCAGGACGTCTTCTTCGCAACGGGCCAGGGCACCGATGTCGGCACGCAGCTTGGCCATTTCTGGCTTGAGCAGGTCGGCCGGGCGCACGTCGATCACTTCTTCACTGCCGATGGCCTGACGGCGCAGTTGCTCACTGACCACACCTGGCGCCTTGCCGTAACCGCCTTGCAGGTACAGCTTCACCTCGTTGGTGATGGTCTTGTAGCGCTCGCCGGCGAGCACGTTGAAGAACGCCTGGGTGCCGACGATCTGCGAGGTCGGGGTCACCAGCGGCGGGAAGCCGAGGTCTTCGCGAACCCGTGGGATCTCGGCCAGCACTTCGTTCATGCGGTTGAGGGCGCCCTGCTCCTTGAGCTGGTTGGCCAGGTTGGAAATCATCCCGCCCGGTACCTGGTTGACCTGCACGCGGGTATCCACGGAGGTGAACTCGCTCTCGAACTGGTGGTACTTCTTGCGCACGGCGTAGAAGTACAGACCGATTTCCTGCAGCAGCTCCAGGTCCAGGCCGGTGTCGAACTCGCTGCCCTTGAGCGCGGCGACCATCGACTCGGTGCCCGGGTGGCTGGTGCCCCAGGCGAAGCTGGAGATGGCGGTGTCGATGTGGTCGGCGCCATTTTCCACAGCCTTGAGCTGGCACATGGCGGCCAGGCCGGCGGTGTCGTGGGAATGGATGAACACCGGCAGCGACTGCTCGGCTTTCAGCGCCCTGACCAGCTCGCCGGTAGCGAACGGAGTCAGCAGGCCGGCCATGTCCTTGATCGCGATCGAATCGCAACCCATGGCTTCCATCTGCTTGGCCTGAGCTACAAAGGCGTCGATGGTGTGCACGGGGCTGACGGTGTAGGCGATGGTACCCTGGGCATGCTTGCCGGCAGCCTTGACCGCTTCGATGGCCACACGCAGGTTACGCACGTCGTTCATGGCGTCGAAGATGCGGAACACGTCGATGCCGTTGACTGCAGCCTTGGCGACGAAGGCCTTGACCACGTCATCGCTGTAGTGGCGGTAGCCCAGCAGGTTCTGCCCGCGCAGGAGCATCTGCAGGCGGGTGTTGGGCAGTGCATTGCGCAGTTTGCGCAGGCGCTCCCACGGGTCTTCCTTGAGGAAGCGCACGCAGGCGTCGAAGGTGGCGCCGCCCCAGACTTCCAGCGACCAGTAGCCGACCTTGTCGAGCTTGTCGCAGATCGGCAGCATGTCTTCGGTACGCATGCGGGTGGCCAGCAGGGACTGGTGGGCGTCGCGCAGGATCGTGTCGGTTACGTGAATTTTCTTGGACATTATAAGGTTCCTCACAGGCCTGCGTGGGCGGCGATGGCGGCGGCGATGGCCAGGGCCAGCTCTTCGGGTTTGCGCTTGATCGAGTAGTTGGTCAGTTCAGGGTGGCTTTCGACGAAGCTGGTATTGAACTGGCCGCTACGGAACTCCGGATTGCGCAGGATTTCCTGGTAGTACGCGGCGGTGGTCTTCACCCCTTGCACGCGCATGTCGTCCAGGGCCCGCAGGCCGCGGTCCATGGCTTCTTCCCAGGTCAACGCCCACACCACCAGTTTCAGGCACATGGAGTCGTAGAACGGCGGAATGGTGTAACCGGTGTAGATCGCCGTGTCGGTACGCACGCCCGGGCCGCCGGGGGCGTAGTAACGGGTGATCTTGCCGAAGCTCGGCAGGAAGTTGTTCTTCGGGTCTTCGGCGTTGATACGGAACTGCAACGCGTAACCGCGGTGGTGGATGTCTTCCTGCTTGACCGACAGCGGCAGGCCCGAGGCAATACGGATCTGCTCGCGGACGATGTCGATACCGGTGATTTCTTCGGTGATGGTGTGCTCCACCTGCACCCGGGTGTTCATCTCCATGAAGTACACCTCGCCATCGGCGAGCAGGAACTCCACGGTACCGGCGTTCTCGTAGTTCACCGCCTTGGCGGCGCGCACCGCCAGGTCGCCGATGTAGGCGCGCTGTTCGGGGGTAAGCTGTGGGCTCGGGGCAATTTCGACAAGCTTCTGGTTACGGCGCTGGATCGAGCAGTCGCGCTCGAACAGGTGCACCACGTTGCCGAAGCTGTCACCGAGGATCTGCGCCTCGATGTGCTTGGGGTTGACGATGCACTTTTCCAGGAACACTTCGGCCGAGCCGAAGGCCTTGGTAGCCTCGGAAATGACCCGTGGGAAGTTCTGCTCCAGCTCTTCGCGGCTGTTGCAGCGGCGAATGCCGCGACCGCCACCGCCAGAGGTGGCCTTGAGCATCACCGGGTAACCGATGCGCTCGCCTTCGCTCAGGGCTTCATGGATGTCGGCAACGTTGCCTTCGGTGCCCGGAGTCACCGGTACACCGGCCTGGATCATGGTGCGACGCGCTTCGGTCTTGTCGCCCATGCGGCGAATGACGTCGGCGGCCGGGCCGATGAACTTGATCCCGCGCTCGGCGCAGATCTCTGCCAGCTCAGCATTTTCCGATAGGAAACCGTAACCCGGGTGCAGGGCATCACAGCCGGTTTCCACAGCAAGGTTGACCAGCTTGCGCGGGTTCAGGTAACCCTCGAGAGGCTCGGCACCAATGCTGTAGGCCTCGTCGGCGCGCTTGACGTGCAAGGCGTGACGGTCGGCGTCGGAATAGATCGCGACAGAGCGAATGCCCATCTCGGCGCAGGCACGCACGATCCGAACTGCGATTTCACCCCGGTTGGCGATCAGGATTTTTTTTATCACTGGAGTCTTCCCAAAGCCGTAGGAACAGACGAGCCGGTTCTACCGGTCGGCGCGTGACCAGATGTTGCTGGCCAGTCGCACATTCACCCTAGCGCTGTAGGTCGATAAACAAAAATCAATATTTGTTAGGGGCAGTATTAGCAAAGGCTTATAGTTGAGTAACAAGGTTTTGCCGGAGCCTGGAAAAAATGCGTAAGTCCCTGATGCGTATGACATTGCGTCAATTGCAGATCTTTAACGAGGTGTGTGATTTACGGTCCTACAGCCGCGCCGCGGAAGAAATGGCACTGACACAACCCGCCGTTAGTCTACAGATTCGCCAGCTCGAAGAACTGGTCGGCCAGCCGCTGTTCGAGTACGTGGGCAAGAAGCTGTACCTGACCGAAGCGGCCGAAGCGCTTCAGCGGGCCAGCCGGGACATCTTCGGGCGCCTGGATAGCCTCGACATGCAGTTGTCGGACATGCAGGGCTCATTGCAAGGTCAGTTGAAACTGGCCATCGAATCCAGCGCCAAGTACTTCGTGCCACACCTGTTCGCCGCCTTCAAGCAACGTCACCCGGAGGTCAACCTGACCCTGACCGTGGTCAACCGTGCCCAGGCGATTCGGCGTCTCTCGGACAACCGCGACGACCTGATCATCATGTCCATGGTGCCGCAGGACATGGGCCTGGAGTTTCTGCCATTCCTCAACAACCCGATCGTCGCCGTGGCGCCACCGGACCACCCGTTGGGCAAGCTCGACAATCTGCGCCTGCAGGACCTGGAGCCTCATACCTTGCTGGTCCGTGAACAGGGTTCGGGCACCCGCAAGGCCTGCGAGGAGTACTTCAAGGACAAGCGCGTGCACTTTACCCAGACACTGGAAGTCGCCTCGGCCGACGCCCAGCGCGAATGCGTGATTGCAGGGCTGGGCATCGCCTTGCTGACCCGCCATGCAGTGAACATGGAGCTGGCTACAGGCATGCTCCAGGAGTTGCCGGTGGAGGAACTGCCGTTGTACCGCAGCTGGTGCGTGGTGCAGTCGAAAGCCAAGCGGCAATCGCCGGTAGCCTTGGCATTTCTGGCGTTCATCCGCAGCGAACGTGCGCTGATCAGCGCGATTGTTGAACGTTTTTCGGGGAAGTTGCCGCCGACGCCTGCCACACCGTGAGTTCTTGCAACTCGGGGTAATCAGCCAGTTCGCGCAGCAGTTGGCGTTGGTCGCAGTAGCTTTCGATCGCACGGCGATACTCCATGCGACGCTGATCCTTTTCCTGCTGCTTGCGAGTTTTGGCGCTGGGTTGGTAAGAGCCATCGAAGTCACGAGTCATTGTCTGTCTCCCTGATCGAGTGCGGGAGTTTCAGACTGGCGCTAGTGGTTTACCGTTTGGCTGTGGAACGGTGACAAAAACATGAAGTTTTGTGGGAGCGGGCTTGTCCCGCGAACACCGGCGAAGCCGGTGCCATACGCCGAATTGCCTGCTTCGCGGGGCAAGCCCGCTCCCACAGGAATCGCGTCAACTTTCAGAAGTTGAGCAAGACAGTTGCTCCCACAGGGGAAACCAGGGACTTCAAGGCATGTAGTGCACCGGTGGGTCAGGCCGGATGCCTTCAGTCATCCATCGCCTTGATCGATTTTGGCGACAGGCGCAGGCTGCGCAAGCTGCGTTTCACGCTCTTGAGGTGATTGACCAGGCTCGGCCCGCGCGCCATGGCGACGCCCATGGCCAACACGTCGATCACCACCAGGTGGGCGATACGGGAGGTCAACGGGGTGTAGATTTCGGTGTCTTCGTGCACATCGATCGCCAGGTTGACGGTCGACAGTTCCGCCAGCGGCGTCTGGCTCGGGCACAGGGTGATCAGGTTGGCGCCGCTCTCACGCACCAGGTTGGCAGTGATCAGCAAATCCTTGGAGCGCCCCGACTGGGAAATGCACACGGCCACGTCACCCGGCTTCAGGGTTACCGCCGACATCGCCTGCATGTGCGGGTCGGAATAGGCGGCAGCGTTGAGCAGCAGGCGGAAGAACTTGTGCTGAGCATCGGCGGCCACCGCACCTGACGCGCCAAAGCCGTAGAACTCCACACGCTGGGCCTGAGCCATGGCGCTCACGGCCTGCTGCAACGCGTGCGGGTCAAGCTGCTCGCGCACTTCCATCAGGGTGTGCAGGGTCGTGTCGAAAATCTTCAGGCTGTAGTCAGCGACCGAGTCGTCTTCGTGAATGGCGAACTGACCAAAGCTGGCGCCCGCCGCCAGGCTCTGCGCCAGCTTGAGCTTGAGGTCCTGGAAGCCCGAGCAACCGATCGCCCGGCAAAAGCGCACGATGGTCGGCTCGCTGATACCCACGCTGTGCGCCAGATCGGCCATGGAGCTGTGCATGACGGCAGCCGGGTCCAGCAGCACATGGTCCGCGACTTTGAGTTCCGATTTGCGCAGCAGGTGGCGCGATTGGGCGATATGTTGCAACAGATTCACGGGCTGGACTCGGTTATGATCGGCTGGCCGGGATGTAGCTTTCTTGTAGTTATACTACATGGACGTCAACCCGCCCAGTTAAACGAACGTGGAGAGTGGTGGTTTGACTATTCCTTGCGACATTCTGGTGTTCGGCGGCACCGGTGACCTGGCCCTGCACAAGCTGCTGCCGGCGCTCTATCACCTTTATCGCGAGGAGCGTCTGAACATTGCCGTGCGCATCATTGCCCTGGCCCGACGCAATTTTTCGCGCGACGAGTACCTCAAGCTCGCCGAACGCCATTGCCGGGCTCAGGTCGCCCGCAATGACTTCGAAGAAGATGTGTGGCGGCGTTTTTCCGCACGCCTCGACTACTTCCCCATGGACGCGTCGCAGAGCGCCGACTTCGGCCGCCTGGCACGCTACCTCGGCGAGCCCGGCGGGCTCACCCGCATCTATTACCTGGCCACCGCCCCCAACCTGTTCGTACCCATCGCCAAGCACCTGCGCATCGCTGGGCTTGCCGACAGCGAAGCCCGCATCGTGCTGGAAAAACCCATCGGCCACTCACTGGAATCGGCCATTGCCATCAACGAAGCGATCGGCACGGTGTTCGAGGAGCGCCAGGTATTTCGCATCGACCACTACCTGGGCAAGGAAACCGTGCAGAACCTCATGGCCCTGCGCTTCGCCAATGCCTTTCTCGAACCGGTATGGCGCAATGGGCAGGTCGACCATGTACAGATCAGCGTCTGTGAAACGCTGGGCGTAGAAAACCGCGGCGGCTACTACGACCGAGCCGGCGCGACCCGCGACATGCTGCAGAATCACTTGCTGCAGCTGTTGTGCCTGGTGGCCATGGAGCCTCCTGCGCAGTTCGAAGCCGAGGCCGTGCGCGACGAAAAGGTGAAGATTCTGCGCGCACTGAAGCCGATAAACGGCCAGGACGTGCAGGACAAGACCGTACGAGGCCAATATGGCGCCGGCCACATCGGTGGTCAGGAAGTGCCGGCCTACTACTTCGAAAAGGACGTGGACAACGACAGCGACACCGAAACCTTCATCGCCGTGCAGGCGCATATCGACAACTGGCGCTGGGCCGGCGTGCCCTTCTACCTGCGCACCGGCAAGCGCATGGCGCGCCGATCCTCTCAGATCGTCATACAGTTCAAACCCGTGCCCCATGAGCTGTTCAGTGGTGGCCAGGTCAACCAGTTGCTGATCCAGCTGCAGCCGGACGAACGCATCAGCCTGCGCATGATGACCAAGAGCCCCGGCAAAGGCATGCGCCTGGAACCGGTGGACCTCGACCTCAACCTGGCCCAGGTATTCAGCCAGACACGTCGCTGGGAAGCCTACGAGCGCCTGTTGCTGGATGTTCTGGAAGGGGACTCGACCCTGTTCATGCGACGCGATGAAGTGGAAGCCGCCTGGGCCTGGATCGACGCCATCATCAAAGGATGGGACGAACACTTCCAGCCTCCCCGCCAGTATGCAGCCGGCAGCAATGGCCCCGAGCAGGCCAATAGCCTGTTGGCCGGGCACGGCAGGCACTGGTATAGCTGAAAGCGTGCCCGATTCCAGTGCCCCCCTTTGCAGCAATGAAAAATGGGTGAAATCGGGCACCACGTAGCCGTCAACTGATGGCTGGCCATGCCAGATCGACATCAGGTGTTGATCTGGTAGGGCGCGTTGCAAGAAACCGATGAGCGACAGTGCCTGAAGGTGAATATTTATACAGTAGGTGTTTGCCCCGTAACCGGCCTCCCCCTAGAATGGCCGGATGCACACAGATGACCTCTCCCTCCTGCTCAATTCCCTCAACGATGCCCAACGCCAGGCCGTCGCGGCCAAGCTCGGTCGTCAGCTGGTGCTTGCGGGCGCCGGTTCCGGTAAAACCCGCGTGCTGGTGCACCGCATCGCCTGGCTGATCCAGGTCGAGCAGGCCTCGCCGCATTCGATCCTGTCGGTGACCTTCACCAACAAGGCGGCAGCAGAGATGCGCCAGCGGATCGAACAGCTGCTGGGTATCAACCCGGCGGGCATGTGGGTCGGCACCTTCCACGGCCTGGCGCACCGCCTGCTGCGAGCGCACTGGCAGGAAGCCCGCCTGGTCCAGAACTTCCAGATCCTCGACAGCGATGACCAGCAGCGGCTGATCAAGCGGGTGATGCGCGAGCTCGGCCTGGACGAGCAGAAATGGCCTGCGCGCCAGGCGCAGTGGTTCATCAACGGGCAAAAGGACGAGGGGCTGCGACCACAGCATATCCAGGCCAGCGGCGACCTGTTCCTGATGACCATGCGCGACGTCTACAGTGCCTATGAACAGGCCTGTGAACGCGCCGGCGTCATCGACTTCTCCGAACTGCTGCTGCGTGCCCTGGACCTCTGGCGCGATCACCCCGACCTGCTCAAGCACTACCAGCGGCGCTTCCGCCATGTGCTGGTGGACGAATTCCAGGACACCAACGCCGTGCAATACGCGTGGCTGCGTTTGCTCGCGGGCGGGGGCGACAGCCTGATGGCCGTAGGCGACGACGACCAGTCGATCTACGGCTGGCGCGGTGCCAAGATCGAAAACATCCACCAGTACACCGCCGACTTCCCCGACGCCGAAATGATCCGTCTGGAGCAGAACTACCGCTCCACCAGTGGCATCCTCAAGGCCGCCAACGCCCTGATCGCCAACAACAGCGGGCGCCTGGGCAAAGAGCTGTGGACCGATCTGGGCGAAGGCGAGCCGCTGACGCTGTACGCCGCCTATAACGAGCACGACGAAGCACGTTATGTGGTGGAGACCATCGAGAGCTTGATCAAAGGCGGCAACGCACGCAGCGACATCGCCATCCTCTACCGCTCCAACGCCCAGTCGCGGGTGCTGGAAGAGGCCCTGCTGCGCGAACGCGTTCCCTACCGCATCTACGGCGGCCAGCGCTTCTTCGAACGCGCCGAAATCAAGAACGCCATGGCCTACCTGCGCCTGCTCGAAGGCCGCGGCAACGATGCAGCGCTGGAGCGGGTGATCAACGTACCACCCCGCGGCATTGGCGAGAAAACCGTCGAGGCCATCCGTGAACATGCCCGCCACAGCCAGCTGTCGATGTGGCAAGCCATGTGTCAGCTGATTGCTGCCAAGGCACTCAAAGGCCGTGCTGCCAGTGCCTTGGGTGCCTTCATCGAATTGATCGAGAGCCTGGCCGGCAAGGTCGCCGACATGCCTCTGCACACGATGACCCAAACGGTCATCGAGCAGTCCGGGCTGATCATCTACCACCAGGAAGAAAAAGGCGAAAAGGGTCAGGCACGGTTAGAAAACCTTGAGGAACTGGTCAGCGCCGCGCGCAACTTCGAGGCCAGCGAAGACGACGCCGAGCTTTCGCCGCTGTCGGCTTTCCTCGGCCACGCCTCGCTGGAAGCGGGCGACACCCAGGCCGACGAGCACGAAGACAGCATCCAGCTGATGACCCTGCACAGTGCCAAGGGCCTGGAGTTCCCCTACGTGTTCCTGGTGGGCATGGAAGAAGGCCTGTTCCCGCACAAGATGAGCCTGGAAGAGCCCGGCCGTCTGGAAGAGGAACGCCGCCTGGCATATGTGGGCATCACCCGCGCCATGCGCCAGCTGATCATGACCTATGCCGAAACGCGCCGCCTTTATGGAAGCGAGACCTACAACAAGGTGTCACGTTTCGTACGGGAGATTCCGTCGGGCCTGGTTCAGGAAGTGCGTTTGTCCAATAGCGTCAGCCGCCCGTTCGGGGGCTCGCAAAGCAACACGAGCAGCCTGTTCGCCAACGCCAGCATTCCGCAGACCGCGTTCAATCTCGGCCAGCGCGTGCAGCATTCGGTATTCGGTGAAGGGGTTATCCTCAACTTCGAAGGTTCCGGCGCCCAGGCACGGGTGCAGGTGAACTTTGCCGAAGGCAGCAAGTGGTTGATGCTGGGGTATGCCAAGCTCGAAGCCATTTGAGGCCTTCAATGCCGCTATCACTGGCAAGCCGGCTCCCTCAGGGGCCGGCTCAGCCAGGCTTGTAACATCCAGGCAAAAGCTCGAAACATTATGTCGCTGGTCATGTGCCCGGGAACCTGTGCACCATGACGCGCGTGCAATCCACAACAGGGGATATCCCACTTATGCAACGTTTTCTTAGCATCGCACTGGCGCTCTGCGTCGGCCTGACGCTGAGCCTGGACGCCAACGCCAAGCGCTTCGGCGGCGGCAAGAGCTCGGGCTCCGCGCCTATCCACCAGACCCGCCAGGCCACGCCAACCACGCCTGCAGCCGCGCCGACCGCTCCAGGCCGCGCACCGGCCGCCGCCAGCGGTGCTTCGCGCTGGCTGGGTCCACTGGCCGGCCTCGCCGCCGGTGGCCTGCTGGCGTCCATGTTCATGGGTGACGGCTTCGAGGGCTTCCAGATCATGGACTTCCTGATCGTCGCGCTCATTGCTTTCCTGGTGTTCCGCTTCATCGCCGCGCGCCGCCGCCAGCAGCAGCCGCAAATGGCCGCACCAGGCCATGCGCCGTTCCAGCGTGAAGCCCATGCACAGCCTGCCCAGCCGTCGGTCTTCGGTGGTTCGGCTGCACCTGCCGCTGCAGCTGCTCCAGTGATCAACGCCCCGGCCTGGTTCAACGAGCAGAGCTTCCTGGCTGCCGCTCGCAACCACTTCCAGTCGCTGCAGCAGCACTGGGATGCCAACGAGATGGACAAGATCGCCGAGTTCGTCACGCCGCAAATGCTCGAGTTCCTCAAGCGCGAGCGCGCTGACCTGGGTGACGGCTTCCAGTCCACCTACATCGATAACCTCGATGTGCAACTGGACGGCGTCGACGATCGCTCGGACCGTACCGACGCTACCCTGACCTTCCGTGGCCTGTCGAAGACCTCGCGCTTCGACCAGGGTGAAGCCTTCAGCGAAAGCTGGCACATGGTTCGCGCCAAGGGCGAGAACCAGCCCTGGCTGGTCGCCGGTATCCGTCAGAACGGTTAACCGTCGCACGTTTGCACAAAAAACCCCGGGCCTGTCCCGGGGTTTTTGCTTTTGCCAGAGCGGCCTACTAGGGTATAACGCGCAGCGTTGTCATCAAGGTTAGAGGATATGAACCGTGGAAGAAGTGATCGAACAACTCCGTGAAGCCAATGAACCCGTACCGGTGCCGCTGGAGCTTCCCGACGAAGACCAACTGGTTGAAATCGAGGAACAGCTGTTCATCAACATTCCGTTCGTGTTCAAAGAGTTCCTGTTGACCGTCAGTGATGTGGTGTACGGCACGCTGGAGCCGGTGACCGTTACCGACCCGCAATCGCACACCTACCTGCCCGACGTGGCGGCCAATGCCTGGGACGCCGGTGTTTCGCGTGAACTGATTCCGTTGTGCCAGGACGGCGACAACTACTACTGCGTCGAGGAAGATGGAACCGTGGTGCTGTGGGAAGGCGACGCAGAAGAGGTCGGCGAAGAAAGCTGGGAATCGGTGTGGCACTGGGCGCGGGATGTCTGGCTGGAAAGCTGATTGAGAACCAACCGCAGAAAGTGATGGCCACAAGCCACCAGCTCTCGTAGAATCGCCAGGCTTTCTGCGCCTGGCGACATCGCTACCGCTCCATCCCCTCGGACTTCGATGAAATCTCGCGCAGAGGGCATGCCCTCAGTGGGTGTGGTCGCGGCTGTTTTCCAGCGTCTCCAGCAAGGCGATCTGCATACGCGAATGCACGCGGATGAACCAGCGCCACAGCAGTGCCACCACCACCGCCGCCACAACCGCAATGATCAGCAACAGCTCGTTGGTCGGCAGGATGCTTGCGGACAGGGCCGACAGCAGCAGGAATATCACCAGCAGCGACAACAGTGGAATCACTTCGGCGACCACGCGGCGCACACGCTGAGTATGACGACCCGCCATTTCCGGCTTGACCCCCATTTCCGCCAACAGCATCGACAGCGCCTTGAGCTTGCGGTACGCCGCAATCAGGAACGGCAGCGACAGCAACAGCGCCGCCCCCCAGATCACCGCCTTCTGCTGGCTCACATCACTGACCCATTCATTCAGCCAATCGCCGATACGGCCAGCGAAATAGCCGCCGCTGAAGAAGATCGCGATCACCAGTGCCAGGTTGACCCCGACCTGCAACAGGATGCGTCGGATCATCGCGGCCAACATGGCACTTTCACCTTGCGGTTGAATGCTGCGCAGCCACTCACCATAGAGCGATAGAACCCGCGAAAGCCGGCTCGGCATCACCTTGCCGAGCTTCAGGGACAGCGGGTCGGCGGCGCGGATCAGGTACGGCGTCAGCAGCGTGGTGATGGCCGAAACCGCCACGGCGACCGGATAGAGGAAGTCGCTGGTCACCTGCAGGGTCATGCCCAATGCCGCGATGATGAATGAAAATTCGCCAATCTGTGACAGCCCCATGCCCACACGCAACGAAGTTCGCCCGTCGTTACCGGCGATGAAGGCGCCCATGCCGCAGGAGAGCATCTTGCCCAGCACCACCGCCAGGGTAATGACCACGATCGGCCAGGCATAATCGAGCAGCACCTGCGGGTCGATCATCAAACCAATGGCGACGAAGAAAATGGCGCTGAACAGATCGCGCACCGGCTCGATCAACTGCTCGATCTTCAATAGCTGACGCGACTCGGCCATGATCGCACCGATCAGGAAAGCGCCCAGTACCATGCTGTACTCAAGCTTGACCACCAGCAGGCAGAAACCAAAACACAGGCCCAGTACGGTAATCAGCAACATCTCGTTGCTCTCGAACTTTGCCACATAGGCCAGCAGCCGCGGCACCAGCAGAATGCCGATGACCAGCGCGACGATCATGAACAGCGACAGCTTGCCCACGGTGGAGAACACTTCCCCGGAGCTGACCGATCCGCTGACCGCGATACCCGAAAGCAAGGCAATGATGCCGATACCAAGAATGTCCTCGACGATCAGCACGCCAAAGATCAGCTGGGCAAAACGCTCGTTCTTCATCTTCAGGTCGTTGAGCGCCTTGACGATGATAGTGGTCGAGGAAATGGCCAGAATGGCGCCCAGGAACAGCGAATCCATGGTGTTCCAACCGAACCAGCGGCCGATCTCGAAGCCGATCCAGATCATCAGGACGATTTCCAGGAACGCCGCAATGAATGCCGTGGCTCCCACCTTGAACAGCTTGCGCAGGCTGAACTCAAGCCCCAGACAGAACATCAGGAAGATCACGCCCAGCTCGGCCAGGGTCTTGATCGTGTCTTCGTCGTGAATCAGGCCGAACGGCGGAGTATGAGGGCCGATGATGAAACCGGCGACGATGTAGCCCAATACAACAGGCTGCTTGAAGCGATGGAAGAGGATCGTCACCACCCCGGCGACCAGCATGATCACTGCCAAGTCCTGGATGAAGCTGATGGCATGCATGGCGCGATTCTCCTTTCTCGATGCCCATTATCTGGATGACCAGGCAGACCGCTCCTCTGCCAGGCAAACCCGAGCGAGCAGCAAGTACATACTGTATTGAATGCAGGAAAGCCCATGTTGCATGGGCGTAGTCAGGTTAACATCGCACCCCGCCGCAAAATGCCGGCGCAATATGTAGAAACAGATCGGCTGGTTAGCGGCCTGCGATGGCGTGATCGGCGTGACCATGGCGCGTCAGCCATCGTCCCGTACCAGAAGGCAAATTTCAAAAGGGGAAACAGAAGTGTCAGCAGATAACGACCCCGATTGGCCCGATTCAGCGCAACCTCACCGTGAGCACACTATGGAACCTGGAAACGCCCAGCTGAGCATGACCGTCCTGATGACCCCGGACAAGGCCAACTTTTCTGGCAACGTACATGGCGGCACCTTGCTCAAGTACCTCGACGAAGTGGCCTATGCGTGCGCCAGCCGTTATGCGGGCAGCTATGTAGTCACCCTGTCGGTTGACCAAGTAATCTTCCGCGAGCCGGTACATGTCGGCGAGCTTGTGACCTTCCTCGCCTCGGTCAACTACACCGGCAACACTTCCATGGAAGTGGGCATCAAGGTGGTCACCGAGAACATCCGAGAACGCTCGGTGCGCCATTCCAACAGCTGCTTCTTCACCATGGTCGCGGTCGACGACAATCGCCGCCCAGTGCCGGTCCCTGCGCTCCAGCCGCAATCGAGCGAAGAAAAGCGCCGCTTCCTTCAGGGCCAACAGCGCCGCCAGATCCGTCAAGAACTGGAAAAGCGCTATCAGGACCTGAAAACCGATTCGATTTAATACGCCAGGCGCTGCGCCTCGAAGCGCACACGCGGATGGGCGATGCGATCCTGGGCCCGCACCAGCTGCAGTTCGTAGCTGGCGCAGGCCTGGGTTTCCAGAAGCACCTCATGCACCGCCGCCGCAGTGAATTCGAATGCCTGTTGCCAGCTGTCGCCCAGCAGCACGCGCGCCAGGAACAAGCCCGAGGTCAGGTCGCCCACCCCCACGGGCTGACGCGGAAACGCCAGCAGCGGGCGGCGCAGGTGCCAGCTCTGGTCGCGGGTCACCAGCAACATCTCGAACATGTCCTGCTCCCGTCCCGGATAGGCCAGGTGCTTTACCAGCACGACTTGCGGGCCGCGCTCGAGCAGGCTGCGCGCCATGCTGACGCAATCCTCCAGGGATTGCGCACGTCGGCCGCAGAAGCTGTCCAGTTCCAGCTGGTTGGGGCAGAGGATGTCAGCCTGTGCCGCCGCCTCTTCGAGCAGGAACTCGCTGACTTCCTGGGGAACGATACAGCCCTTCTCCGGGTGGCCCATGACGGGATCGCACAGGTACAGCGCCTTCGGGTTCACGGCCTTGATCCGCGCTACCCCGGCCAGGATCGCCCGGCCCTGTTCGGCGCTGCCCAGATAGCCGGACAGCACGGCATCGCAATGGCCAAGTTCGCCAATATTGGAAATACCTTCCACCAGCGCAGGAATTTGCGCTGGCGCAAGCACTTCGCCCGCCCACTGGCCATACTGAGTGTGATTGGAGAATTGCACGGTATTGAGCGGCCAGTCGTTGACCCCGATACGCTGCATGGGAAACACCGCGGCGCTGTTTCCGGCGTGGCCGAACACCACATGGGACTGGATGGCGAGCAGGTGCGGGGTACGTTTCATGCGCAAGGTTTCCAAATCTGTTTCAAGGATTGTGCGTTGCGCAGTATGAACTCGATTGCCACCTGTACGACAGGCCAGAGACGCAGTTAAGCTGGTTCGACCTGTTTGGAGCATACGCAAATGTTGACCCTGGAGAATCTCTTCGTCCTGATGCTGGTGGCCACGGCTGGCGCCTGGTTATGGCACAACCATGGGCTGCGCGAGAAAGCCCTGGAGCGGGTCAAGCAACACTGCGCCAAACTGGACCTGGAACTGCTCGACGATGCCGTCGCGCTCAAGCGCATCGCCTTCATTCGCGACGCCAATGGCCGCAAGCGCCTGGCACGTGTGTATGCCTTCGAGTTCACCGTAACCGGCGAACAACGCCACCCCGGTACGGTGACCCAGTTCGGTGCCCACAGCGTGCAGATCGAACTGGCGCCCTACCCGTTCGAGATCAAGACGCCGCCCCGGGCCGATAACGTGATCGAAATGCAGCAGTGGCGCCAGGAGCACAATCGCTGGAGCAAATGATCAGCAAACCCGGCATTCATCCAGTGCCTGCTGGAGGGCTAGTTGGGGCTGCGGTTGATCGAAGATCAGCTCGATGCGGGTGTCACGGCGCCATTCACTGGACTGCCAATCCGGCAGGGTGCCATTCAGGCCATTGAACGATTGCCAACCTTCTAGGCTGTGGATAACACCTTTGGCCCGGCGCCATGCCCAAGCTTCGAGGAAGCCACCCAGACGCTGTGCATCAAAACGCTGTGATGGATGCCAGCGCCACCCGATGCTCCAACCTTCCTCCCCGTTCTGAGCTGAACAGATTGGCACGCTGGGATCTGTCCACAAACCGCGTGTCGGCCTGCTGGGGATATCTATATCCACAGCGAGGTTATCAACAGAAACAGGACTAATTTCCCCTGTGGATGAAATTGGAAGTTGCTGAAAAGCGATCCGTCCGTGATTTGTCCACAACCCCCTATTTTCAGAAATTTCCTTACTTATCAACAGCTTACATTTTTCATCAACAGCCTCGCTTTTGTTCAATACGACCCGTGCAGCAGCGTCCAATGCCTGTTGTTGAGCCTCGCAAAGGGGCTCCCCTCGCGCCAGCGCCTGGGCATCCACGACCATGACCAGTGGCTGCACTGAAAGCACTCCAAGCCAAGGAGCACGGCTCAGCTGATCGAGCAGTTGCAAGGGGTGCCCAAGCCCTGAAGGTTCGATGAACAAGCGATCAGGACGCGCCTTTCGCAGCAGCCGACCCAAGCCGACCTGAAACGGCATACCGTTCACGCAGCACAGGCATCCCCCCGCCACCTCGGCTATGGCAATACCGTCCTGGTCATGGGCCAGCAGTGCCGCATCAAGGCCGATCTGGCCGAACTCATTGACCAACACGGCCCAACGCTCGGCCGCCGGGCGTTGAGCCATCAGCTGGCGAATCAGGCTGGTCTTGCCAGCACCCAGAGGGCCGGCAATGACGTGGGTGGGGATGTTCTGCAGCATGCGATCACTTTCGGGGCGGATTTGTCCCCACTATGCCCCGTCACGCCAGCCAGTCAAGGCTCGGCTTATACATATCCACATACCCACAGGCTGCCGCCTTACCATGGCCCGAACGGATCCGCCATACGTAGCCAGCCCTTCGGGCCCAACGCCATCTCATCATCGCTAAGCAGGCACGCATCCAGCTCTGTGGATAACTTTTCGAAGTGGATATCTTGCCCGATGAACACCAGCTCCTGACGGCAATCACCGCTCTCGCCAGTCCAGTGCCTGAGGATCTCTGCCTTGGCTTGTTCATCCTGCGGCCACTGCTCACGCGGCACGAATCGCCACCAGCGGCCGGCCAGGCCATGGCGCATCATGCCGCCCGCCTGTGACCAACTGCCGGCGTCCTGGTATTTGCTGGCCAACCAGAAGAAACCTTTCGAACGCAGCAAACGGCCGTTCTGCCACTCGCTGTGGATGAAATCGAAGAAGCGTTGTGGGTGCAGGGGCCTGCGTGCTGCCCAGGTGTTCGCCGCGATGCCGTACTCCTCGGTTTCCGGCACATGCTCTCCGCGCAATTCCTGCAACCAGCCTGGCGCCTGCGCAGCCTGCTCGAAGTCGAACAACCCAGTGTCGAGAATCCGCCCCAGCGGCACCTGACCCATCACCATCGGCACGATCTGAGCTCGCGCATTGAGGCTACGTAAAATGGCCGTGAGCTCTTCACGCTCGTGACGGCTGATGAGGTCGATCTTGCTCAGCAGCAGCACATCAGCGAACTCGACCTGCTCGATCAGCAAGTCGCTGATCGAGCGCTCATCGTCGTCACCCAGGGTTTCACCACGGCTCGCCAGGCTGTCGGCTGCCTGATAGTCGCGCAGGAAATTCACCCCATCGACCACTGTCACCATGGTATCCAGGCGCGCCAGGTCGGACAGGCTACGACCCTGCTCGTCGCGGAACGTGAAGGTCTCGGCGACTGGCAACGGTTCGGCGATGCCGGTGGACTCGATCAGCAAGTAATCGAAGCGGCCTTCTCCAGCCAAACGCGCCACCTCTTCCAGCAAGTCCTCACGCAGGGTGCAGCAGATGCAGCCATTGCTCATCTCCACCAGTTTTTCCTCGGCACGGTTCAGGCTGACGTTGCGCTGAACCTCACTGGCATCGATGTTGATTTCACTCATGTCGTTGACGATCACCGCGACCCGCAGATGGTCACGGTTACGCAGCACATGGTTGAGCAAGGTGCTCTTGCCGGCGCCGAGGAAACCGGAAAGCACAGTGACGGGAAGACGATTGGGCATGGCGAGACCTCTTCAGACGGGCGCATTCGAACGATGCATTGCATAATGTTATAAAGTAACAATACAATTTCGCCAAGCCGTATTCGTCGGAAGGGTTTCGAAGATGCTGCTAAACAGCCCATTGCCTGGTATTGCCATGAACAGCCTGACGCTCCCCGACATCGCCGCACAATCACAGCTGCACGCCACGCCTCTGGACTGGGTCGGCATGTGCGCAATCGCCCTGCCCATTCAGGTTGAAGGACGCCAAGTGGCGGCTATGGCCGATGCCGGGGTCAACTTGATAGATGGCAAATCGCGGGGCATTCATATGTCCAGGCTCTACCTGGCGCTGGAGCATCTGGAACACCAAGCCCTGACGCCTCTTGTCCTGCATCGCTTGCTGGAGGCGTTTCTCGCCAGCCATGAGGGGCTTTCTACAGCGGCCCATTTGCGACTGAACTTCGAGCATTTACTGAAACGGCCAGCACTGGTCAGCCCTTTGGCCGGCTGGAAGCGTTATCAGGTGAGTGTGGATGCCAAGCTCGAAAACGAAATGTTCCACGTGGAACTATCCGTGCGTGTGCCTTATTCCTCCACCTGCCCTTGCTCTGCAGCATTGGCACGGCAGTTGATTCAGCGCCAGTTCGAGCAAGATTTTAAGGAGGATGAATTGAATCGAGATGCAGTGCTGACATGGCTGGGCAGTAGCCAAGGCATAGTGGCGACGCCGCACAGCCAACGGAGCCAGGCCAGCATCAAGTTACGCCTGCGGGACAACCTGGATGCTTTACCGGTAACCGAGTTGATCGACACTATTGAAGCTAGCCTGGGGACCGCCGTTCAGACGGCCGTGAAACGCGCAGACGAACAGGCCTTCGCCTTGGCCAATGGACAGAATCTGATGTTCTGCGAAGATGCGGCCCGACGCCTTCATCGAGCGCTGCGGGCACTGACCTGGACCACAGGCTTCACCCTGCGCGTGGAACATGCAGAAAGCCTGCATGCCCACGACGCAGTCGCCAGCAGCCAGTGGCAATGGTAGAGATCAGCTGCGGGGTTTGACGGTTCCACAATCACTGCCGAGCCAGACGGCCCGGGTATTCATGCTGCCCTGTTGCTGCACACCGGAAGCACTGAAGTTACCGCTGACCTGCGTGGTGAATTCCTTGTCGCTCAGGAAGGTTGCCTGGCCGGTACCCTGGGCCTTGGGGCAGCTGAACTCGAACTTCCAGACATTCCCGGTTCGGTCGGTTATTTTCTGCGTGCAGCCAGACTTCGGATCCTGCAACGGAATATCGTTGGTCTGCACCTGCTCCGGTGTCAGACACGAGCGCACGCCATTACCCCCGACCGTGATGCCTTGCTTGGCCAGTACCCCTTCCATCATTGCCCGTTGCTCGGGTGGCAAGTTCTTCAGTTGCCCCAGCATGAACTGCATGTCAGGCAACGGCTTGCCATCGACCTGCATATTGCTGGTAGTGAGCTCCCACAGGCCGGGTTGCAACATCTGCGCATGCACCAGCGGGCTGCTCAGGCCAAGGGCCAGTGCCAACAGAGGCAGACGAATCTTCATGAACCAACGCTCCTCGAAAAAGCCGGCCAACGGGCCGGGCTGAACCTTAGACGCCAAATCCGCTTTCAGGTTGCAAGGCGGGTCTGGAACGTGTTCTGTTATCCGCTGTGTATTCGGCAAGCAGGATGCGTATGGATTACCACAGCCCCTACTTCTTCGGCTACGTGCTCGGCATCATTCATTTGCTTGGCGCCATCGCGGCGCTGCATGCAGTGTTCACCGTGCGCACCGCCCAGGGCGCAATTGCCTGGGCCCTGTCGCTGTTCTTCATCCCCTACTTCACGCTGATTCCTTACCTGATCTTCGGTGCTCGCTCGTTCTTCGCCTACATCCAGGCCCGGCGCCAGGCCAACCAGGAAATGCACGTGGCCATGGCCAACCTCAATTGGCGGCCCTGGGTAGAAGAGGCACTCACTGCCCGCGAGTCGCAGAGCTACGCCGCGTTGCGCGCCATGCCGAAACTCGGCCGCATGCCCTGCCTGGCCAACAACCAGGTAAAGCTGCTGATCGATGGCAAGGCCACCTTCGATGCCATCTTCGACGCCATTGCCAAGGCCCGTGAAGTGGTACTGGTGCAGTTCTTCATCATCCACGACGACAACCTCGGCAAGGCCCTGCAGCAATTGCTGTTACGCAAGGCCGCCGAAGGTGTTCAGGTGTTCGTGCTGTATGACCGGGTGGGCAGCCATGCGCTGCCCGCCAGCTACAGCCAGGTACTGCGCCAAGGTGGCGTACAGATTCATGCCTTCGCTACCCGCCGTGGATTGTTCAACCGCTTCCAGGTGAACTTCCGCAACCATCGCAAGATCGTCGTGGTCGATGGCCTGGCCGGGTTCATTGGCGGGCATAACGTAGGCGACGAATACCTCGGCAGCCACCCACGTCTTTCTCCCTGGCGGGACACCCACGTGCAGATCAGCGGGCCCGTGTTGGCGTGCCTGCAAGAGTCGTTCGCCGAGGACTGGTACTGGGCGACCCGGCAGCTGCCACCGCTGATTCTGCCGGACACTTACCCCGACAACGGCGTGCTCTGCCAGGCGCTGGCCAGCGGGCCTGCCGATCCCCAGGAAACCTGCTCGCTGTTCTTCCTCGAAGCTATCCATTCCGGCACCCGGCGAGTGTGGATCACCAGCCCCTATTTCATTCCTGACGAAGCCGTGTTCGCTGCCATGCGGTTGGCCGTGCTTCGCGGGGTGGATGTGCGGGTGCTGATACCAGCCCGCCCGGATCACCGGATCGTCTATGCCGCCTCCAGCCTGTTCGCCTTCGAGGCAGTGCGCGCAGGCGTGCGCATGTTCCGCTACCAGCCGGGCTTTCTGCATCAGAAGGTGGTGTTGGTGGACGACGAGGTCAGTGCGATTGGCAGTGCCAATCTGGACAACCGTTCGTTCCGGCTCAACTTCGAGATTACCTTGCTGACGGTCGACCGGGCGTTTGCCGATCACGTCGAGGCCATGCTGCTGGCCGACTTCGAGCAATCCAGGGAAATTACCGCAGAGGATAGCCTCGACACCCATCGCCTCCAGCAACTGGGGATGCGTATCGCACGGCTGATTTCACCGATCCTGTAACGCGACGGGGGCCGCTATTGCGGCCCCCGTTCATTGCTTTCAGCGATAGAGGTCTTCACGTGTCCAGGGCAGATCATGGTGCCCATCGGCATAAGGCTTCACCGCCAGTATCTGATGAAGATTGATCCACCCCTTCTGGAATGCATAGGCACAGCCCGCCAGGTAGAGCCGCCAGATGCGCAGGGTCTTTTCCGGCACCAGCGCCGCCGCCTTGTGCAACTGGTTCTCCAGGTTTTCGCTCCAGTGGTGCAAGGTCTTGGCGTAGTGCAGGCGCAGGCTCTCCACATCCACCACCTCCAGCCCCGCCTCACAGATGCTTGCACTGATCATCGACAGGTGCGGCAGCTCTCCATGGGGAAACACATAGCGGTCGATGAATTCGCCCGCACCTCGCCCCACAGGTCGGCCGTCGATATGCTTGGCGGTGATACCGTGGTTCATCACCACGCCACCCTCACGCACGGCACCGAACAGCCTCTGGCAATACAACGCCAGGTTGGCATGCCCGACATGTTCGAACATGCCCACGCTGACCACTTTGTCGAAGCGACCATCCTGTGGCAGGTCGCGATAGTCGAGGATCTGCAGGTCGACCAAGTCGGCCAATCCCTCTGCCTTGACCCGCTGCCGTCCCAGCTTCAGCTGCTCTTTGCTCAAGGTGATACCGAAGACCTTGGCGCCATACTCGCGCGCGGCGAACCGTGACAACCCGCCCCACCCGCAACCCACGTCCAGCAAATAGTCACCTGCCTGCAGGCGCAGCTTGCGGCACAGGTGATCGAACTTGTCCTGCTGCGCCTGATCGAGGGTGTTGTCCGGCTCGCGGAAGTAGGCACAGGAATAGGCCATGTCCTGGTCGAGCCAGAGTTGATAGAACGCGTTGGAAACGTCGTAGTGGTAAGAGATGGACTGGGCATCGGTGCTCTTGTCGTGAGCCACACGCTGCGGAGGGGCCTTTTCTTCATCGGTCAGCAGCGCTTCGCTGAGCTCGTCGCACACCCGAATGGCTTCGCCAATATCGCCTTCCAGCTCCAGCTTGCCCTCGACGAAAGCGGTGCCCAACTGGTCCATGCTCGGGTGCATCAGCTGATTGATCAGCTGAGGCTCCTTGACCAGGATGGTGACCTGCGGGCTAGGCCCCAGGTCGAACTGGTTACCGTCCCATAGTTTAAGGCGCAGCGGCAGGTCAAGACTCTGCAATGCCGGCGGAAGTTGCGCGAGCATGAACGATCCTCCTTTCCATGTTTGGCATGGCGCCTATGAAATTTCGAACGCCACCGAATCAGAGTAGTTCATTCGTGCGAGCTTTCCGCTAAACAAGACCATGGTCTAGAACCGAATGATCTTAACCGCGATTGTATACAATCTGCCTCGCTTTGCTTAACCTTGTGCCCCTCTCGCGCTTCCTCATCTGGAGTAGAAACCCATGAAATCCTATGACGTGGTGATCATCGGTGGCGGCCCTGGCGGCTACAACGCGGCGATTCGCGCCGGGCAGCTTGGCCTCAGCGTCGCCTGTGTGGAGGGTCGCTCGACCCTGGGCGGTACCTGCCTGAATGTCGGCTGCATGCCGTCCAAGGCCTTGCTGCATGCCTCCGAACTGTACGAGGCTGCCAGCGGTGACGAGTTCGCCCACCTCGGTATCGAAGTGAAGCCCACCTTGAACCTCGCCCAGATGATGAAACAGAAGGACGAGAGCGTTACCGGCCTGACCAAGGGCATCGAGTACCTGTTCCGCAAGAACAAGGTCGACTGGGTCAAGGGTTGGGGCCGCCTGGACGGCGTCGGCAAGGTCGTCGTCAAGGCCGAGGATGGCAGCGAAACGACGCTGCAGGCCAAGGACATCGTCATCGCCACCGGCTCCGAGCCGACCCCCCTGCCCGGCGTGACCATCGACAACCAGCGCATCATCGATTCCACCGGCGCCCTCGCCCTGCCGCAAGTGCCCAAGCATCTGGTGGTGATCGGCGCCGGCGTCATCGGCCTGGAGCTGGGTTCGGTATGGCGCCGGCTGGGCAGCCAGGTCACCGTGATCGAGTACCTCGACCGGATCTGCCCTGGCACCGATGAAGAGACCGCCAAGACCCTGCAAAAAGCGCTGGCCAAGCAAGGCATGACCTTCAAGCTCGGCAGCAAGGTGACTCAGGCCAGTGCGACGGCCGACGGTGTCAGCCTGACCCTGGAACCGGCCGCGGGTGGTGCTGCAGAAACCTTGCAAGCCGACTATGTGCTGGTCGCCATCGGTCGCCGCCCTTATACCAAGGGCCTGAACCTTGAAAGCGTGGGACTGGAGACCGACAAGCGCGGCATGCTCGATAACCAGCACCATCGCACCTCGGTCCCGGGCATCTGGGTGATCGGCGACGTCACTTCCGGCCCGATGCTGGCGCACAAGGCCGAGGACGAAGCGGTGGCGTGCATCGAACGCATCGCTGGCAAGCCGCATGAGGTGAACTACAACCTGATTCCCGGGGTGATCTACACCCGTCCGGAGCTGGCCACGGTCGGCAAGACCGAAGAGCAGCTCAAGGCTGAGGGCCGTGCCTACAAGGTCGGCAAGTTCCCGTTCACGGCCAACAGCCGGGCCAAGATCAACCATGAGACCGAAGGCTTCGCCAAGGTCATCGCCGATGCCAACACCGATGAGGTGCTGGGCGTGCACCTGGTAGGCCCGAGCGTCAGCGAGATGATCGGCGAGTTCTGCGTGGCCATGGAATTCTCCGCCTCCGCCGAGGACATCGCCCTCACCTGTCACCCGCATCCGACCCGCTCCGAGGCCTTGCGCCAGGCAGCGATGAATGTGCAAGGCATGGCCATGCAGATCTGACCCCGGCCAAGCTGCAGCTTGACGCTCCCCGAGGGGGCGTCAGGTTGCCAGCACCCCTCGCGATGCCGACAATGGCCGCTGCCGCCCTGTCCAGAGATCGCCCCATGCTGCCCCGCTTCGCTGCCCTGCTCACCGCGCTGAGTCTTTCCGGTTTCGCCCAGGCTGGCGCCAGCCACTACCCGCTGACGATCGACAACTGTGGTGTACCGCAGACCTTTGCGCAGGCGCCAGAGCGCGCCGTCACCATCGGCCAGGCCGGCACCGAGCTCCTGTATGCCCTGGGCCTGGGCGGCAAACTCGCGGGCACCTCGCTGTGGTTCAACAACGTGCTACCGGAGTTCAAGACGCAGAACGACAAGGTCGAGCGCCTCGCCGACAACGAGCCGAGCTTCGAGGCCGTCGTCAACAAGCGTCCGCAACTGGTGACCGTGCAGTTCGAGTGGATGGTCGGCCCCCAGGGTGCGGTAGGCACGCGCCAACAATTCAATGAGCTGAACATCCCGACCTACCTCCTGCCTTCCGACTGCGAAGGCAAGGACAACCTGGTCGGCGCCGACGGCACCCGTACACAACCGTTTCGCATCGACACCGTCTACAAAAGTGTCAGCCAGCTGGCAGAGATTTTTGATGTACAGGACCGTGGCGCCGCGCTGAATGCCGATCTCAAAGCCCGCCTGGATCATGCCAGGCAGCAGCTCGCAGACAAGGACCTGTCGAAAACCTCCGCACTGTTCTGGTTCTCCAGCGCCGACCTCGACACCGACCCCTACGTCGCCGGCCGCGAGGGCGTGGCTGATTTCATGCTGCAGACCCTTGGCGTGCGCAATGTCGTCGCGTCCAATGAGGAATGGCCAACGGTCGGGTGGGAAACGTTGGCCAAGGCCAATCCGACCTGGATCATCATTGCCCGCATGGACCGCCGCCGCTTCCCCGCCGACGACCACCAGAAGAAGCTGGAATTCTTGCGCAACGACCCGGTAACCCGGCAAATGGATGCGGTGAAGCAAGGACGCATCGTCATCCTCGATGCCGATGCCATGCAGGCTGGCATCCGCCTGTTCCGTGGCCTCGAAACCCTCTCGAGCGCTTTCGCCACCGGCAAGGCGCCCGCCGATCACTCAGCGGACGTCAGTTTGACTCGCCACATGCCGTGATGGCCAAGATGCAACGGCGACAGGGGTTGCACGTCGATGCGATGAAAAGCCGACAATGGGCATTGCAGCACATGCAGCATCGCCGCCCGGATGATCATCGGGTGCGTCACGGCGACCCAATGGCCGGGTGCCGTGAAACCTTCCAGCCAGTCAGCCACGCGCCGGCAAACATCGGCAATCGACTCGCCTCCATGGGGCGCTGACTGAGGGTCGTTCATCCACACCTGCAAAAGCTCAGCCTCATCGCGCTGTAGCGCCTTCAGCGACACACCTTTCCATCGCCCGAAATCGCAGTCCCGCAATGCAGGTTCCACGGTAGGCCGCAGCCCCAACAGCTCCGCCGTCTGCGTGGCGCGCAACTCGGGGCCGGTCAGGCCAATCGAGCCCCTGGGCAGGACCAAGGGCTGATCGGTTGTGAGCTGAACCCCGTCCTCATCGGCATGAAATCGCCCTGACCGCTGCGCTTCGGTCGGTGCGTGGCTGATCAGCGTGAGATGGGTGGCCTTCATGGGTGAACCTTGATGAGCTTGGATCTCGACAAGGTATATCAAACCGTGGCGCGCAGTGCGCGGGCGGCGGCGACCATATTCACCAGTGCCGCTTCGGTCTCCGGCCAGGCGCGCGTTTTCAAGCCGCAGTCCGGGTTGACCCACAGGCGCTCGGCAGGGATACGCTGGGCCGCCTTGCTCAGCAGCTTGATGATCTCGTCCCTGCTCGGCACCCGCGGCGAATGGATGTCGTAGACGCCTGGGCCGATCTCGTTCGGGTAGTCGAACTTCTCGAAGGCCTCCAGCAGCTCCATGTCCGAACGCGAGGTCTCGATGGTGATGACGTCCGCGTCCATCGCGGCGATCGACTCGATCACGTCGTTGAACTCGCTGTAGCACATGTGGGTGTGGATCTGGGTTTCGTCACGCACACCGGACGCGCACAGGCGGAAGGCTTCGGTTGCCCAATCCAGGTAGTGAGCCCAGGCGCTCCTGCGCAGCGGCAGGCCTTCGCGGAATGCGGCTTCGTCGATCTGCACGATCTTGATGCCAGCCGCTTCCAGGTCGACCACCTCATCGCGTATGGCCAGCGCCAGCTGGCGCGCCTGCACTTCGCGGCTCGCGTCTTCGCGTGGGAAGGACCACATCAGCATGGTCACCGGGCCGGTCAGCATGCCCTTCATCACCTTGTCGGTGAGGCTCTGGGCGTATTTGATCCACTCCACGGTCATTGCTTTGGGGCGACTCAGGTCACCGAAGATGACCGCTGGTTTGACACAGCGGGAACCATAGCTCTGTACCCAGCCGAAGCGGGTGAAGACGTAGCCATCCAGTTGCTCGGCGAAGTACTCGACCATGTCGTTACGCTCGGCTTCACCGTGCACCAGCACATCCAGGCCGAGGTTCTCCTGGATCTCCACGGCATGGCGAATTTCGCTCTGCATGGCTTCGACGTAATCGCCCTCGGTCAGCTTGCCCAGCTTGAACGACTGACGCGCCAGACGGATCGCCGAAGTCTGTGGGAAAGATCCGATAGTAGTGGTTGGGTAGGCCGGCAGGTCGAGACCGGCGCGCTGCTTGGCGATGCGCTGCTCGAAGCCCGATTGACGCTGGCTGTCGGCTGGCTTGATAGCCGCCAGACGCGCTTGTACCGCTGCCTTGTGGATCCGCGGCGAAGTGGCGCGGTTGGCCTGAATGGCGCGGCTACGTTCCAGGGCGGCAACAACATCGGCAGCGCCCGGCTGGTTGACGGCCTTGGCCAGTACGGCCACTTCCTCGCACTTCTGCACAGCAAAGGCCAACCAGCTCTTGAGCTCTGCGTCGAGCTGGTCTTCACGTGCCAGGTCGACCGGGCTGTGCAGCAGCGAGCAGGACGGCGCAACCCACAGGCGATCGCCCAGGCGCTCGGCTGCATCCTGCAGCACGCTAACGGCTTTCTCCAGGTCGGTAGCCCAGACGTTGCGGCCGTTGACCAGCCCCAGCGACAGCACCTTGTAGGTTGGCAGACGGTCGAGGATGGTCGGGTATTGGTCGGGGGCACGTACGAGGTCGATGTGCAGGCCGTCCACCGGCAGGTTCGCAGCCAGACCCAGGTTTTCTTCCAGGCCGCCGAAATAGGTGGCGATCAGCTTTTTCAGCGGTGCGCGCTGCAGGATGTTATAGACGCGCTCGTAGGCGTTCTTCCACTCTTGAGGCAGGTCCAGCACCAGGATCGGCTCGTCGATCTGTACCCACTCCACGCCTTGGGCAGCCAGGCGGTTGAAGATTTCGTCGTACAGCGGCAGCAGTCGCTCGACCAGTTCCAGCTTGTCGAAGTCGGCACCCTTGGTCTTGCCGAGCCACAGGTAGGTCAGCGGGCCGATCACCACCGGCTTGACGGCATGGCCGAGGGCCTTGGCTTCGTCGACCTCTTCGAACAGTTGCTCCCAGCTCAGGGCGAACTGCTGGTCAGCGGTGAACTCAGGGACCAGGTAGTGATAGTTGGTGTCGAACCACTTGGTCATTTCCTGGGCGTGGGCACCGCCGCAGCAGTTATCCACAGCGCCACGGCCCATGCTGAAAAGGGTTTGCAGCGTGGGCTTCGCACCTTCGTGGCCACGGAAACGCTGTGGAATCACACCGAAGGTCAGCGAGTGGGTCAGCACCTGGTCGTACCAGGCGAAGTCGCCGACGGGCAGCAACTCGATGCCAGCGTCCTTCTGCGCCTGCCAGTGGGCGGCACGTAGCTCACGACCAACAGCGCGCAAACCGGCTTCGCTCAGCTCGCCCTTCCAGAATGCTTCCTGGGCTTTTTTCAGCTCGCGGTCACGGCCGATGCGCGGAAAGCCGAGGTTGTGTGCCAGTGCCATGATGTTCTGTCCCTAACGAAGAATTCGATGAGGGAATTGTCAGGATTCAGTACTCATGAGACAAACTCATTTTTTTTGCACACAACTATAGAATTTCTCATGATCGACCTAGGGTCGCTGAGGGTCAGAACAGGATGGGAGACGCGGCTGGCGCCTGTCGCAGGAGCAACAGGTTGAACAACAAGGGCGCCGTAGGGCGCCCTTGTTGTTTGCGGGAGGAGCAATGCTTTTCGGAAAGATCGTTAGTTCCGATTCAAGCAATCATAGCGTCACGCTGTACAGCACCTCGCCAGCGGGGGAAACGAAGTCAGCACGCTGGGGCTTGATGTTGAGATAGCGGTCGTTATCTTTAGCACGCTCGGCATGCTCGACGCTTTTCAGGTAGCCATAAATGACAACGCTGGTCTCGGTGCGAACCGCTTCGATTTTGCGGGCGATCGCTTGATCTTCGACCGGAACAAATTGCAGTGCAGTGGCTTCGGTAAAGCCATAGTGCAAGTTGATCGGCTCACCATTGAAATAGGAGCGTGCGGGCGGGAAACTGGAGCCGACGTTCATGCCCTTCTTGTCAGACTCGGTCAAATCACGCTTGTCGGTGAACAAGTCCGGGCTCAGGTTAAAGCCTTTGCGGTTGAAGTCGTAAGTCGCAATTTCAGCAAATTTTGGTTTGACTACAAACTTGACGTAGCGAACACCGTTAATTTTACTGCTCTCGGAAACCATCAATTCCTTGAAGTTCCTGGCAAGATCAATCTTGGCAAAGCCGTCTTTTTCAAACATGTATTTCTTGGACAGTTCGGCGATACCCTTGGGATAACCGTCGTACTGAGTATACACTTGTAATACGTCAATCAGTGTTTCGTCTGATTCATTGAAGCCATTGAATGCGATGTAAAGGTTACCCGGCATCCACGGCTTATGGATGTCCAAATAAGCTGAATCATCCGCCACCGGCAAATCAGGCAGCACGGTGCTGTTGGCTTCGTGCATGGCAATGGAAGCTTTGAAAGCCTCTTCTCGCTTTCTCTGGGCCTCTTCTTCAAGCTGCTTGTGCTTAAGCTCGGACTCTTCCTGCATGCGCTGAGCTATGGATTTCCCATCCTTGTCTGCAAAATTTTCAGGCTCTTCGCCACAGCCAGAGAGCAGGGACGTGGACAGCGCGAACGTGATGGCCAAAGTCAGTGATTTTTTACGAAGCATTCTTAGTTCCGTCTAGCTGAAGGGCTATTTGAATTTGCCCAGAGGTTTTGCATTACTCAAGAGACAACTATTTACACAGCAATGCCGCTGTTGAATGCCTTGATACCTTTGACGCAGCGAATAATCATCCAGATGGCCCACGCCAGAATGATGAAGTAGCCAATAATGAATACTGCCGTGACAGAACCTATTACCAGCCAGAGCAGTCCCCACCAGAACGTGCTGATCTGATGCTGATAGTAAGAGTCTGTGAGGGTATCTTTTCCTTTATTGACATACGCCATGATCAGACCAATCAGCCCGGTGAAAGGGATGAAGAGACCTGCCAGATACAGGAAGTAAACATACAGTGCAGTCTTGTCCTGCGGCGCCTGGTTCAGGTTATTACTCATTACGGAACTCCTTGTATTGTGTTTGCTTTTTCAAAGTCAGGCCCGCTAAACCATTACTCTTTTTTAGTGATGGTCTATTTCCGCTGGATTCCTGACGCTGGAAAATTGCCATATGCCGCGCGCCGGAATTTACACGAACATATGGCAAATGGCTACCATTCGGGACGCCAACGCGGTCTGTGAGAGCGTCATGACGCCTCGTTCGGCTTGAAGTGACCGAAGCTGAAAAGGGCCAGACGAGAGGGCGAGTGTTATGAGACTCAGTGGAAGGCGAGCGGTCAGCCATGACCATACTCTGCCGGGATCATCCAACTTGAGTAGCGGATGCGCTCAATGTACGAACTCATGGATTCGTGAGGGTTGGATTCGCAGCTGCATGAGCGGCAAGCTACGACGCAGTCACCGGAAGGTGAGCAAGGAAGGTGGTGGAGCGATCCGGTCACAGGGGAGGATAACCACCCCTGTGACCGTTATTACTGTCCTGATGCCGTATTAATGGTCTAAAAACAACGGCCTTCAGAAACTGCCCAGTCTTACTCCACAGTCACCGATTTCGCCAGGTTACGAGGCTGGTCGACGTCGGTACCTTTGAGCACGGCAACGTAGTACGACAGCAGCTGCAGCGGAATGGTGTACAGGATCGGAGCCAGGGCGTCGGAGATGTGCGGCACCTTGACCACGTGGGTACCCTCGCCATTGCTCATGCCGGCCTGCTCGTCAGCGAACACCACCAGCTCGCCGCCGCGTGCGCGAACTTCCTGCAGGTTCGACTTGAGCTTCTCCAGCAACTCGTTGTTCGGTGCAACGGTCACTACTGGCATGTCGTTATCCACCAACGCCAGCGGGCCATGCTTCAGCTCACCTGCCGGGTAGGCTTCAGCGTGGATGTAGGAAATCTCCTTGAGCTTGAGTGCACCTTCCATGGCCACCGGATACTGGGCGCCACGGCCGAGGAACAGGGTGTGGTGCTTGTCGGCAAACAGCTCGGCGATCTTCTCGACGGTAGCGTCCATGGCCAGCGCTTCGCCCAGGCGAGCTGGCAGACGACGCAGCTCTTCGACCAGTTCGGCTTCGACGCCGGCTTCCAGGGTACCGCGCACCTGGCCCAGGGCCAGCGTCAGCAGCATCAGCGATACCAGCTGGGTGGTGAACGCCTTGGTCGAGGCCACGCCGATTTCCGGGCCGGCCAGGGTCAGCAGGGTCAGGTCGGATTCACGCACCAGCGAGCTGATGCCAACGTTGCAGATCGCCAGGCTGCCCAGGAAGCCAAGCTCCTTGGCGTTGCGCAGGGCAGCCAGGGTGTCGGCGGTTTCGCCCGACTGAGAGATCGACACGAACAGGGTGTCTGGCTGCACCACGACCTTGCGGTAGCGGAATTCGCTGGCCACTTCGACCTGGCAAGGAATACCCGCCAGGCTCTCCAGCCAATAGCGGGCGACCATGCCGGCATGGTAGCTGGTACCACAAGCGACGATCTGCACATTGCGCACTTTGGCGAACAGCTCGGCGGCTTGTGGGCCGAAGGCCTGGACCATCACGTGGTCCTTGCCCAGGCGGCCTTCCAGGGTGCGCTGGACCACGGTCGGCTGCTCGTGGATTTCCTTGAGCATGAAGTGGCGGTAGGTACCCTTGTCGGCCGCTTCGGCACCTTCGTGGTACTGCACGGTTTCACGCTGCACGGCATTGCCGGCCTGGTCCCAGATCTTCACATGGTCGCGGCGGATCTCGGCGATATCGCCCTCTTCCAGGTACATGAAGCGGTCGGTGACCTGACGCAGGGCCAATTGGTCGGACGCCAGGAAGTTCTCGCCAAGGCCCAGGCCGATTACCAGCGGGCTGCCACTGCGCGCGGCCACCAGGCGATCAGGCTGTTTGACGCTGACCAGCGCCAGGCCATAGGCGCCATGCAGGCGCTTGATCGCGGCCTTGAGGGCGTCGGCCAGGTCCGGGATGGTCTTCAGGGTGTGGTGGATGAGGTGGACGATAACCTCGGTGTCGGTCTGCGAGGCGAACACATAACCCAGGCCTTTGAGCTCTTCACGCAGCTCTTCGTGGTTTTCGATGATGCCGTTGTGCACCACCGCCACTTCGTTGCCCGAGAAGTGCGGGTGGGCATTGCCTTCGGTCGGCGCGCCATGGGTGGCCCAGCGAGTGTGGGCAATACCCAGTTGGCCAACCAGCGGCTCGGCGGCATTGGCAGCTTCCAGCTCGGCGACCTTGCCGATGCGGCGCAGGCGCTGCAGTTCGCCCTGCTGGGTGTAGACCGCCAGGCCGGCGCTGTCATAGCCACGGTACTCAAGACGCTTGAGGCCTTCGATGAGGATTGCGGTGATATTGCGTTCGGCTACGGCACCAACGATTCCACACATGATTATTGCTCCTGGCTGATCGCGGCACAGATCAGGTTGATGCCGCGGGCTTGAATATGTTCGCGTGCCTCTGCGGGCAGGCGTTCGTCTGTAATGAGGGTGTGCACGCTGCCCCAGGGCAGCTCGAGGTTGGGGATCTTGCGCCCGACCTTGTCGGACTCGACCATCACGATCACTTCACGGGCCACTTCGGCCATCACCCGGCTCAGGCCGAGCAGTTCATTGAAGGTGGTCGTGCCGCGGGTAAGGTCGATGCCATCGGCACCAATGAACAGCTGGTCGAAATCGTAAGAGCGTAGTACCTGCTCCGCGACCTGGCCCTGGAACGACTCGGAGTGAGGATCCCAGGTGCCGCCGGTCATCAGCAGCACGGGCTCGTGTTCGAGTTCGCTGATGGCGCGCGCCACGTTCAGTGAATTGGTCATCACCACCAGGCCCGGCTGGCGGCCCAGTTCCGGAATCATGGCGGCCGTGGTGCTGCCGCTGTCGATGATGATGCGTGCGTGCTCGCGGATGCGCCCGACGGCAGCACGGGCAATGGCCTTCTTGTAGGCAGACACGGGCTGGGCGGACTCACCGAGCATTTCCTGCGGCACGGGTACCGCGCCGCCATAACGACGCAGCAACAGGCCATTGGCTTCGAGTGCAGCCAGATCCTTGCGGATCGTCACTTCCGATGTTTCGAATCGCTTGGCAAGCGCATCCACACTGACCTCACCCTGCTCGCTGAGCATGGCCAGGATGTTGTGGCGGCGTTGGGGGGTGTTTCGTTTCGACATTGGCGCTTAAGTTTCGATTCGAAAGATAATGGTTGCAATCAAAACCTAAGATGATGGTTTCGTCAAGCTGGCGATGACCTGTGGATAATGTTTGCCTGCTCTGGCCCTATCGCCGGCAAGCCGGCTCCCACATGGATCTGCACAGGTCTGGAAGCCTCAGGGAATTTCTGTGGGAGCCGGCTTGCCGGCGATAGGGCCCGCGCAAGCAATAAAAAAGCCGACCTATATTCATAGGTCGGCTTCTCTCTAATCGAATCAGCTGTGTATAACTCAGCTCTTCTTGATTTTCTCCGGGCGTTTCCACCCCGAGATATTGCGCTGGCGCGCACGCGCCACCGCCAGGTCACCCGCTTCAACGGTCTGGGTAATAGTCGACCCGGCCGCCGTCGTCGCACCATCCTTGATATCCACAGGCGCCACCAACGAGTTGTTGGAACCGATGAACACGTCTTCACCCATAACGGTCTTGAACTTGTTGGCCCCGTCGTAGTTGCAGGTGATGGTGCCAGCACCGATGTTGGTACGTGCGCCGACTTCTGCATCGCCCAGGTAGGTGAGATGGCCAGCCTTGGCCCCTTCGCCCAAGTGCGCGTTCTTCAGTTCGACGAAGTTGCCCACATGGGCCTTGGCATCGAGCACGCTGCCCGGGCGCAAGCGAGCGAACGGACCGGCATCGCTGCCTTCCCCCATCACCGCGCCTTCGATATGGCTGTTGGCCTTGACCACCACGCCTTTGCGCAGGGTGCTGTCCTTGATCACGCAGTTGGGGCCGATCTGTACGTCGTCCTCGATCACCACCTTGCCTTCGAGGATCACGTTGATATCGATCAGCACATCGCGACCCACGGTGACTTCACCACGCACGTCGAAGCGCGCAGGGTCCCGCAACGTGACACCCTGGGCCATCAGGCGGCGGCCTTCACGCAGTTGGTAGTGGCGCTCGAGTTCGGACAGCTGGCGGCGGTCGTTGGCGCCCTGCACTTCCATCGGGTCGTGCGGCTGTTCGGTAGCAACCACCAGGCCATCGGCGACAGCCATGGCGATGACGTCGGTGAGGTAGTACTCGCCTTGGGCATTGTTGTTCGACAAGCGGCCCATCCAGTCGGCCAGGCGCGCGGCAGGCAGGGCGAGGATGCCGGTGTTGCCTTCCTTGATAGCCTTCTGCGCTTCGCTGGCGTCCTTGTGCTCGACGATCGCCGTTACCTGCCCGGCGCCATCACGCACAATGCGGCCGTAGCCGGTCGGATCCTGCAGCGTGACGGTGAGCAGACCCAGCTGGGTGTCACTGACCTTCGCCAGCAGGCGTTGCAAGGTTTCCACCTCGATCAGCGGAACATCGCCGTAAAGCACCAGCACTGTGTCGGCGGTAATGGCCGGCAGCGCCTGGGCAACGGCATGGCCTGTGCCCAGCTGCTTGTCCTGCATGACGAAGTTGAGGTCGTCGGCGGCCAGGCGCTCACGTACCAACTCGGCACCGTGGCCAATGACCACGTGGATACCTTGAGGCTGAAGCTGACGTGCGCTGTGGATAACATGGCCAAGCATGGAGTTGCCAGCTACCGGGTGGAGCACCTTGGGCAGCGCCGAGCGCATGCGGGTACCTTGGCCGGCGGCGAGAATAACGATATCGAGTGACATTGACTGGCTACCAATCCTGGGTGGTCAGTGAAATGACCGGGAGGGAAAATCGGAAAAAGAAAAAGGGTAGCCGAGGCTACCCTTTTACTCAATCGCTACGGAAGTGATCAGCCGTCGGCCGATTACTTGCCCCGGCGCATTTGCTGGACGGTGCGCAGCTGAGCTGCAGCCTCGGCCAGACGTGCGGCGGCGGCGCCGTAGTCGAAGTCCGCGCCTTTCAGATTCAGGGCGTTCTCGGCAGCCTTGAGGGCTTCCTGAGCCTGAGCTTCATCCAGGTCTCCAGCACGTTGCACGGTATCGGCAAGCACCTTGACCATGTTCGGCTGAACCTCGAGGAAACCACCAGAGATGTAGAACACCTCTTGGGCGCCACCCTGCTTGGTCAGCGTGATCGGACCTGGCTTCAGATTGGTGATCAGCGGCGCGTGGCCTGGAGCGATACCAAGATCACCCAGGTTACCGTGCGCAACCACCATCTCGACCAGGCCGGAGAAGATCTCTCCTTCCGCGCTGACGATATCG
>Ga0160431_100190_pt1 | contig 41672 bp, 37 predicted proteins | sample HID1971K_E0MG_FD_108212 | JGI IMG/M metagenome (GOLD analysis project Ga0160431, IMG submission 108212) | Enriched millipede-associated microbial communities from UW Madison campus, WI, USA - HID1971K_E0 MG | ecosystem: Host-associated > Arthropoda: Insects > Digestive system > Unclassified ...
CTACGTCACCCCGGCCCTGCTCGGCGGTGCGCAGAACATGATGCTGCCCGAATTCATCATCCAGCAGGTGCAGTCGTTCCTCAACTGGGGCCTGGCCAGCGCCGCCGCCGCACTGCTGGTGGTGATCACCCTGGTGCTCTTCTACCTGTACCTGAAGCTGCAGCCGGAATCCCCGGTCGGCAACGCGAGGTAATCCGCCATGCTTCTGTCACCCAATGCCATGGGCCGCCCACTGCGCACGGGCCTGTACCTGACCACCGGGGTCATCGCCGCGTTCCTGCTGCTGCCGGTGGTGTTCATCGTGCTGCTGTCGTTCGGCTCCTCCCAGTGGCTGGTGTTCCCGCCACCGGGCTGGACCTTCAAGTGGTACACCCAGTTCTTCGCCAACCCGGAGTGGATGGACGCTGCCCTGGCCAGCCTCAAGGTCGCCGTACTGACCACCGTGTTCGCCGTGCTGCTGGGCCTGCCCACCGCGTTCGCCCTGGTACGCGGCCGCTTCCCCGGCCGTGAAATGCTCTACGGCCTGTTCACCATGCCGATGATCGTGCCGCTGGTGATCATTGCGGTGGCGGTGTACGCGCTGTTCCTCAAGCTGGGCTACACCGGCACGCTGTTCGCCTTCGTGGTCAGCCACGTGATCGTCGCCCTGCCCTTCACCATCATCTCGATCATCAACTCGCTGAAGCTGTTCGACCAGTCGATCGAGGATGCCGCAGTGATCTGCGGAGCGTCGCGCCTGCAGGCGATCTTCAAGGTGACCTTCCCGGCGATTCGCCCGGGGATGATCGCCGGTGGCCTGTTCGCCTTCCTGGTCTCGTGGGACGAGGTGGTGCTCAGCGTGATGATGGCCAGCCCCGACCTGCAGACCCTGCCGGTGAAAATGTGGACCACCCTGCGCCAGGACCTGAGCCCGGTGATCGCCGTCGCTTCGACGCTGCTGATCGGCCTGTCGCTGATGGTCATGGTTATTGCCGCCGCCTTGCGCCGGCGCACCGAAGTCAACGCCTGAGTGCCCGGAGACAACAACAATGAGTGCAGTGATCAAAGACAACGCGCACAACAAGACCCTGGTCAGCCTGCGCGGCCTGAACAAGCACTACGGCGACTTCACCGCCGTGGACAACCTGGACCTCGAAATCCAGGACGGCGAGTTCCTCACCTTCCTCGGCTCCAGCGGTTCGGGCAAGTCCACCACCCTGTCGATGCTGGCCGGTTTCGAAACGCCCAGCAGCGGCGAGATCCTGGTCGAGGGCCAGTCGCTGGTGAACGTGCCGCCGCACAAGCGTGACATCGGCATGGTGTTCCAGCGCTACTCGCTGTTCCCGCACCTGAACGTGCGCGACAACATCGCCTTCCCGCTGGCCATCCGCAAGCTCGGCGCCGCCGAGATCAACAAGCGGGTCGACGCCATGCTCAAGCTGGTGCAACTGGAGAAGTTCGCTCACCGCAAGCCTTCGCAGATGTCCGGCGGCCAGCAGCAGCGCGTGGCGATCGCCCGCGCGCTGGTGTACGAGCCACGCATCCTGCTGATGGACGAACCGCTCGGCGCGCTGGACAAGAAGCTGCGCGAAGACCTGCAGGACGAGTTGCGCCAGCTGCACCGGCGCCTGGGCATCACCATCGTCTACGTCACCCACGACCAGGAAGAAGCCATGCGCCTGTCCCAGCGCATCGCCATCTTCAGCCACGGCAAGATCGTCGGCCTGGGCACCGGCTACGACCTCTACCAGAACCCGCCCAATGCCTTCGTCGCCTCGTTCCTGGGCAACTCGAACTTCCTGCGGATCAAGGCCAGCAGCCACGGCGCGGGCAGCTTCGAAGGGCAATCGGTGGCCATACGCCTGACCCCTGGCCTGGCGGAGGGGCAGGAAGCACTGATCATGGTGCGCCCGGAAAAAGCCCTGGCCCTCACCGTCGACCAGGCCGCGCGCGAACCATTGCCAGCGGGCTGGAACGAGGTCATTGCCAAGGTCGGCGAAGTGTTGTTCCTCGGCGAAAGCCAGACCTGCCACGTGATGACCCCAGGCGGCACCGAACTGACCGTGAAAGCGCTGTCCGCCGCCGGCATGCCGATGCAACCGGGCGACACGGTGAAAGTGCGCTGGGCAGTGGCCGATGCCTGCATCTACACCGAGTGGGCAGAGAGCGATTTGAGCAAGGCGGCGGGTGCCCACTGACCGTCAGCCGCAGCTAAAGGATTGACGCGCGTCCCGACCAATGGTCAGATGCGCGCCAGTTTCAGGTGTCCTGCGCCGCCGCGCGCAGGGTGAAACGGGAAGCCGGTGCGTCGTGGTAAACGACAAGTCCGGCGCTGCCCCCGCAACGGTAAGCGAGCGACGCCTTCGACACACCACTGTGCGCATGCATGGGAAGGTGAAGGCGTCATGACCCTCGTAAGCCCGGAGACCGGCCTGAAGCTTCACTTGGCAACCCGCGGTGGGCGGGCGCAGGCCGGTATCCGCGTGCGCGGCCTGCGTGCGCGGTTCGCCTTTGCGTGTTTTCCACCGGGATCCATTCATTCCTGCAGTAGTGGAAAGACATGTCCCGTTTCTTCAAGCTTCACCCTCTGGCGGCCTGCCTGGCCGTCTCCTTCCCGGCCTTGGCCGACGAGCACGACAGCCAGGTGCTGGCACTGCCCTCCACGGCCATTACCGATACCCGCGATCAGCAGCACGTCGACCTTGCCACGCCGACCGAGGCGGGTTCGCGCCTGAATTTGAGCGCCCTGGAAACCCCGGCCAGCACCAGCAGCATTACCGACGAGCAGATTCAGCAGCGCAACAACCTCACGGTGCAGGACGCGGTAACCCGCTCGCCGGGCATCACCTTCATCGGCAACCCGGGCGATGGCGGCACCGGCCTGTCGGCGCGTGGCTTTACCGGGCATGGCTCGGTGATGACCCTGTTCGACGGCGCGCACCTGTTCACCGGCGCAGGCACCCAGACCTTCCCGGTCGACCCGTGGATGGTCGAGCGCATCGAGGTGATCCGTGGCCCGGCCTCGGTGCTGTATGGCGAGGGCGCCACCGGCGCGGTGATCAACGTCATCCCGAAAAGGCCCTTCGCCGGTGAAATCCACAACCACCTGCGCCTGGGCTACGGCTCCTGGGACCGCCAGCAACTGGGCCTGGACAGCGGCGGCAGCCTCAGCGAGCGGCTGAGCTACCGCCTCACCCTGAACCAGCAAGCCGGCAACGGCTGGGTCGACCGCACCGATTCGCGCAGCCTGACCCTGAGCGCCGCGCTGCGTTTCGACGCCAGCGACGACCTGAGTTTTACCCTGGCCCATGAGCGTGGCGATGCCGAGCCTGCCAACTACTACGGCACGCCGTTGATCGACGGCCATTACCGCAGCAGCCTGCGCAAGAAGAACTACAACATCCAGAACGACGTGCAGCGCTACCACGACGAGTGGACCCGCTTCACCACCGACTGGACCCTCAGCGACCAGGTCAGTGCCAGCAACCAGCTCTACTACATCAAGAGCCGCCGCCACTGGCGCAACGCCGAGAACTACAGCTGGGACGTCGATCGCGAGCAGCTGCTGCGCCAGAGCTACCTGGAGATCAAGCACAACCAGGAGCAGATCGGCGACCGCCAGACCTTCACCTTCGACCATTCGCTGTTCGGCCTGACCAGCAGGACGCTGGTCGGTGCCGAGTACAACAAGGTGCGTTTCAACGTCGACAGCAACGCGCCGTACAACGACGTGGGTGGCGACTACATCGACCCGTGGCAGCCGGCACCGGGTTGGTTCCACAGCGATTCGCCCACGCGCCCGCAAACCTTGTCCACCACCCACACCTTCGCCCTGTTCGCCGAGAACCGCCTGCAGCTGACCGAGCGCCTGTCGCTGGTGACCGGTGTGCGCCGCGACCAGAACCATATCGACCGCGACGACCTCACCGACGGCACCCGCAGTGACCGTAGCCTGCAGGGTGGCAACTGGCGCGCGGGGTTGGTGTTCGCGGTCACCGACGACCTGTCGCTGTATGGCCAGTACTCCACCAGCGAGGACGGGGTGAACAACCTGGTCAGCCTGAGCCCGAGCCAGATGCACTACGACCTGACCGAGGCGAAGCAGACCGAGCTGGGGCTCAAGCAGCGGTTCTGGGAAGGTCGGGGCGAATGGACGCTGGCGGCCTACCACATCGTCAAGAAGAAGCTGCTGGTGGATGACCCGTTCACCCATGAGCCGCAACAGGCTGGGCAACAGACGTCCGATGGCCTGGAGGCGACGCTGGAGCTGAGTTTGCCGCAGCAGTGGCAGGTTTCGGCAAATGCCGCGGTGGTGCGCGCCAAGTATGACGAATTCGACGAGATGGTCGGCGGCGTGCCCCAGGACCGTGCTGGCAATCGCCCGACCAACGTGCCGCGACGTAGTGCCAACCTGTGGCTGAGCAAGGGCTTCGGCCAGCGAGTGGAAGTGGGTATGGGCGCGCGCTATGTGGACGAGCGTTATGCCGACACTGCCAACACCCAGCGTGCGCCGGGGTACACCGTGGTCGATGTCAATATCGGCTGGCAGGTGCTGCCGGATGTGCGGTTGGGGTTGCAGGTGAACAACCTGTTCGACCGGGAGTATGTGGCTTCGGCGTTCAGCGGCACGCAGTGGGTGATGGGGGCGCCGCGGTCGTATTTTGCGACGGTGGATTACAGCTTCTGATTTGAGGTGGCTGAGCTGGCCTCTTCGCGGGACAAGCCCGCTCCCACAGGTTCAACACTGATCTCGATATCGGTGGCGTACCTGTGGGAGCGGGCTTGTCCCGCGAAGAGGCCAGCATGAACAGTGCAAGAACAACTTCCATGCTTGCACAGAATAGTTATAAGATAACGTTTCATTTGACATTCATTCCTGCCTGCGACCCCTTCCATGACCAGTGCCGCCGCCACTCCCACCCAGCTCACCCAGCGCCTGCAGAGCATCGACGCCCTGCGCGGCCTGGTGATCCTGTTCATGCTCCTCGACCATGTGCGCGAAACCTTCTTCCTGCACCGCCAGGTCAGCGACCCGATGGCCATCGACGCCACCGACCCGTCGCTGTTCGCCAGCCGCACCCTGGCCCACCTGTGCGCACCGGTGTTCGTCCTGCTCACGGGCCTGTCGGCCTGGCTGTACGGCGAGAAATACCAGGGCCGCAGCGATGTCTCGGCCTTCCTGTTCAAGCGCGGGCTGTTCCTGGTGGTGCTGGAGTTCACCCTGGTCAATTTCGCCTGGACGTTCCAGCTGCCGCCCAGCGTCATCTACCTGCAAGTGATCTGGGCCATCGGCATCAGCATGCTCGCCCTGTCGCTGCTGGTGTGGCTGCCGCGCCCGGTGGTGCTGACCGTGGGGGCCGTGATCGTGGCCGGGCACAACCTGCTCGATGGCCTGCACTTCGGCGTCGAGTCCGCCCTGCACGTGCCCTGGGCGATCCTGCATGACCGTGGCTGGCTGGAGCTCTCCGAAAACCTGCGCCTGCGCACCTCCTACCCGGTGCTGCCATGGATCGGCGTGATCGCCCTGGGCTATGGCCTCGGCCCCTGGTTCGCCCGGGGTAGCGATGCGCAACAACGCCAGTACCACCTGCTGCTGGCCGGGGTCATCGCCCTGCTCGGCTTCATGGTGCTGCGCATCCAGAACGGCTACGGCGAAGCCCCCTGGAGCGGCTACCCGACCGTGACCCAGACCCTGATGAGTTTCTTCAACATCACCAAGTACCCACCGTCGCTGCTGTTCCTCACCCTGACCCTGGGCTGCGGCCTGCTGTTGCTGCGTACCTTCGAGCGCGCCGGCCAGGCCCGCTGGATCAGCGCCCTGGCAGTGTTCGGCGCGGCGCCGATGTTCTTCTACCTGCTGCACCTGTACGTGCTGAAGCTGCTGTACCTGGCCAGCGTCGCCCTGTTCGGGCGCAACCACGGCGATTACTTCGGCTTCGACGGCATTGCCGGGGTTTGGCTCACCGCCGTGCTGCTGGCCGTGGCGCTGTACCTGCCGGTGCGCGGATTTGCCCGGCTCAAGGCACGCCGGCGCGATATCACCTGGCTCAAGTACCTGTGATTCAGCGTTTCACCCGGCGGCCTGATGGTCTACCATGCCGCCCGCCGGTTTCCACCATGGAACTAACAGGGAATCCCAGGCCCGCCCAAGGCGTGCCAAACGGAACTGCCCCCGCAACTGTAAGTGCCGAGCCCGCTCCATCGATGCCACTGGGTCAACCGACCCGGGAAGGCCGGAGCCGGGCGACGACGCACCAGTCAGGAGACCTGCCGGCCTACATTCACCAACCGGCGGGGTGTCCGGGATTGGCCATTGGTGCTGCCTGCGCTGCGTGCGCAGGCTCGGCGATGCCTGTCCGTGGGTTCCTTCCGTGAACTGTCCGATAGGAGATCGCCCCAGCATGCAGCCCCGTTTCGCCATCCTGCTCGCAGGCCTCGCCCTGCTGACCCTGCTGGCGGCCGTGCTGGCCGGCACGGCCATTGGCGAAACCCAGTTGTCGCTGCGGCTGGTCTGCCAGGTGCTGGCCAACCACCTGTGGCAAGCCGATTACCCGGTCGACCCGATCGACGCCGGCATCATCTGGAACTACCGCTTGACCCGCACCCTGGTCGCCGCCGCCTGCGGCGCCGGGTTGGCGACCTGCGGGGTGATCCTCCAGGCGCTGCTGCGCAACCCACTGGCCGAGCCGTACCTGCTGGGCTTGTCGGCAGGCGCCTCGACCGGTGCCGTACTGGTCGGCCTGCTGGGCCTGGGCAGTGCGGCCCTGAGCCTGTCCGCCGGTGCGTTCATCGGCGCGCTGACGGCCTTCGCCCTGGTGCTGGTGCTGGCCCGTGCGGCCGGCCCGAGCAGCCATAACGCCCAGGTGATCCTGGCGGGCATCGCCGGCTCGCAGCTGTTCAACGCCCTCACCGCGTTCCTCATCACCAAGTCGGCCACCGCCGAACAGGCGCGCGGCATTCTGTTCTGGCTGCTGGGCAACCTCAGCGGCGTGCGTTGGCCGTCGGTGTGGCTAGCGCTGCCGGCAGCGTCAGTCGGCTTGCTGGTGTGCCTGTGGCAGCGCCGCGCCCTGGACGCTTTCACCTTCGGCACCGATTCGGCGGCCTCGCTAGGCGTTGCCGTGCGCCGCACGCAGTGGCTGCTGATCTGCTGCGCGGCGTTGGTGACGGCGGTGATGGTGTCCATCGTCGGCGCCATCGGTTTCGTCGGGCTGGTCATTCCGCACGCCTTGCGCCTGTTGCTCGGCCCCGGCCACAACCGCCTGTTGCCAGCCAGCGCACTGGGTGGCGCGCTGTTTATGATTGCCGCTGACGTGCTGTCGCGCACACTGATTCCTGGTCAGGTGATTCCGGTGGGTGTGGTCACCGCCCTGATCGGCGCACCGGTGTTCGCGCTGATCCTGGTCAGCCGCCGGGGGCGCCCATGACGGCCATGACAGCGCTGAACCTCGCCCCGCTCGCCTGTCAGGGCTTGAGCTTTCAGTTGGCGGGTAACCTTGTACTGCGCGACATCGACCTGAGCGTAGTGCCAGGCGAAACCCTCGGTATCGTCGGCCCCAACGGCTCCGGCAAGTCGTCGTTGCTCAAGCTGCTGGCCGGGCTGCGCACCCCGCACAGCGGCAGCGTCGAGCTACTGGGCGAGCCCATCGCACGCCTGCCCCGCCGGCGTATCGCCCAGGCCCTGGCGCTGGTCGAGCAGCAGGCCGACACCCTCGATGCCATTCGCGTATTCGATGCCGTGGCCCTGGGGCGCACGCCGTGGTTGTCGGCCTTGGCACCGTTTTCCCGCGAGGACCGCGCCATCGTCGAGCAGGCCTTGGCCGACCTCGATGCCACGCACCTGCGCACACGCCTCTGGGGCTCGCTGTCCGGTGGCGAACGCCAACGCGTGCACATCGCCCGCGCCTTGGCCCAGCAGCCCCAGGTGTTGCTGCTCGATGAGCCGACCAACCACCTCGATATCCAGCATCAGCTGAGCCTGCTGCACCGCGTCCAGGCGTTGCCGGTGACCACCCTGGTAGCCCTGCACGACCTCAACCAGGCGCTGACCTGCGACCGCGTGGCAGTGCTCGACCAGGGCCGCCTGGTTGCCCTGGGCAAGCCGTTGGATGTGCTCACCCCCGAACGCCTGCTGAGCACCTTTGGCGTGCACGGCCACTACCTCACCGACCCCTTCGACGGCGCGCGCTTCCTGCGTTTTCGCGTCCCCTGAACCAGGAAGTTGCCGCCATGCCGTTGCGCTCCACAGCCCTGCTGCTCGCCAGCGCTTTACTGCCCGTTGCCGCGCAGGCCGAATCGGCGCAATCGCAAAGCCGTGGGCTGGTCGAAGACACTAGCTGGAGCTTGCTCAACCGCACCGTGTACGACCAGCGTGACTACAAGCATGGCGGGCGCAACAGCGCCGCCCGTAATGCCTACAAGCCGCGCAGCGAACGCAATGGCCTGGCAGAAGAATGGGCCTACGGTTTGATGGGGACGCTGCAGTCCGGTTTTACCCAAGGCTTGATAGGCGTTGGCGTCGATGCCCATGCCTACCTCGGTGTGCAGCTCGACAGCGGCGGCGGCCGGGCCGGCAAGGCGCGCCTGCTCGGGGTGGACAATGACGGCCACCCGAAGAATGCGTACAGCCGGGGCGGCGCGGCGGTAAAGGTGCGCCTGTCCAACACCGTGCTTTCCTATGGCGAGCAGCGGGTGAAGACGCCGGTGTTCAGCTCATCCGACAGCCGCCTGCTGCCGGAAACGGCAACCGGGTTGTTCTTCTCCAGCAACGAAATCGACACGCTGAAGCTGGTCGCGGGGCACTTCAACGAAAGCACCGACCGCAACGCCTCAAGCCATGATCAGGGCTTCGTGGTCAACTACTCCGATGGCCGCCAGGGCAATAGCTTCGACCTGGCCGGCCTGGTGTGGAACCCCGGCGCCGCATTCACCGGCAGCCTGTATACCTCCCGCTATGAAGACACCTGGAACCAGCACTACCTCGGCAGCACCCTGACCCACGCACTGGACGACCGCCGCAGTCTGAGCCTGGACCTGAACCTGTACCGCACCACCGACACTGGCAAGGCCCTGTCCGGACGCATCGACAACACCACCTGGAGCCTGGTCTCGCGCTACAGCCAGGGGCCGCACAGCGTCAGTCTCGGTTGGCAGCAGGTACACGGCGATACCCCGTTCGACTACGTGACCCGTGGGGCGATCTATCTGGCCAACGCAGTGCAGATGTCCGACTTCAACGCACCGAACGAGAAGTCATGGCAGGCGCGCTATGACCTGGACATGGGAGGGTACGGGGTGCCCGGGTTGAACCTGACGGCGCTGTATGTGCGCGGGTTCGATATCGATGGCAGCCATGTCGCCCCCCGTGGCGGCTACGCCTACCTGGGTTATGGCCAGGGCGGCAAGCACTGGGAGCGGGACCTGGAGGCACGCTATGTGGTGCAGAGCGGCAAGGCCAAGGGCACGGTCTTCTCGCTGCGGCATAACCTGCATCGGGGGAACACGGCGCAGGCGGAGCTGGATGGCGACCAGATCCGCCTGGCCGTCGAGTGGCCGTTGACGGGCGGGTTATGACGAACCCGCCATTGAAAGCACTGGTTTCCCTGTGGGAGCAACTGTCTTGCTCAACTTCCAAAAGTTGATGCGATTCCTGTGGGAGCGGGCTTGTCCCGCGAACACCGGCGAAGCCGGTGCCATGCTCCGCGCTGCCTGTTTCGCGGGGCAAGCCCGCTCCCACATGGATCACGCTGAGCCCTGCAATCGGGCTGTATTCTCGGGCACTGGCAAGGCTACATCCCGCCATGGTGTACCCGTCCTGAGCATCGCATTCTTACGATGAAGATCCTCATGCAGGCCACGATAGCGACCTTGGCAAACTTTCCTCGCCCACGCAGTGCCTCATACCGCCCTTTGAGCGCTGGGTTATGTTTCACCGCCATAGCCGCCCGTGGCCTCTAGCAGGATGCGCCCTCAAGACACAAGCCGGCTTGCCGGCGATGAGGCCGGGGAAGGCGTTAGCCGGCTCGGGCCCTATCGCCGGCAAGCCGGCTCCCACAGGGCTGCCACAGAGATCGTGCAGGCTTCACTGCTCAGCCTTCGAAGTTGATCACCATGCGGCCCTTGATCTTCCCCTCGAGCATCTCTTCGAAAATGTCGTTGATGTCTTCGACCGGACGCAGCGTCACCTTCGGCACCACCTTGCCTTGCGCGGCGAACTCGAAGGCTTCGATCAGGTCTTGCCGAGTACCGACCAATGACCCCACCACTTCGATGCCATCGAGCACCAGGCGCGGGATGTCCAGGCTCATGGCTTCGGACGGCAAGCCTACGGCAACCAGCCGCCCACCTGCTCGCAGCGCATCGACCGCCGAGTTGAAGGCGCTTTTCGATACTGCCGTCACCACGGCGGCGTGTGCGCCGCCGGTCTTTTCCTGAACGAGCTTCGCCACATCCTCGCTGCGAGGATTGAGCACCAGGTCGGCGCCCATCTCACGGGCAAACGCCAGCTGTTCATCATTGACATCAATCGCAATGACCCGGGCATTGAAGACGTTTTTCGCGTATTGCAGGGCGAGGTTGCCGAGGCCGCCAAGGCCATAGATGGCGATCCATTGCCCCGGGCGGATATTGGACGATTTCACGGCCTTGTAAGTGGTCACCCCGGCGCAGGTGATGCTGCTGGCCGCTGCCGAATCGAGGCCGTCCGGCACTTTTACCGCATAATCCGCCACCACGATGCAGGCCTCGGCCATGCCGCCGTCCACGGTATAACCGGAGTTCTTCACTTCGCGGCACAGCGTCTCATTGCCGCTGTTGCAGTATTCGCAGTGCCCGCAGCCCTGGTAGAACCAGGCCACGCTGGCCCGGTCGCCCGGCTTGAGCGAAGTAACACCTGGCCCGACCTCGACCACCACGCCAATGCCTTCATGGCCCAGGACCACGCCGGTCTTGTCGCCGAAATCGCCGTTTTTCACATGCAAGTCCGTGTGGCATACGCCGCAGCACTGCATTTTCAGTAATGCTTCACCGTGCGCCAGCGGCCGCAGTGTCTTTTCCACCACCTCGACGCGACGCCCTTTGGCAACAACTGCAGCTTTCATGAATGCCTCCTTGTTTACCTGAGTGAGCTTGAGTTGAAGGGTTCAGCATAGAGGCGATTTGGGCGAAGGGATTGCTTCAGGTCAAAAAGCGGCCGCTCAGTCCAGGCTCAACCACGGCTTGAGTTCGGCCAGATTGGCCAGCACCAGTTGCTGGGCCTCGGGCCTGGCGTCATGAACACTGGGACTTACGTGGAAGCGGCGGACGACATACTTGGCCAACGCCAATGAGCTCGGCACCACGAGACGCCCCTCGAGCATGCCGTAGTCAACTTCGATAATGGCCCGTTGCGCGGGCGTCAGGCGCTCGTCCGGTTTGAAGATCACATCGATCTGCGAATTCCATTCCGTATCGTGTTCCATGGCGTTCTCGGTGACTTCATCGCGCAGCAGCGGTACACCGCGGAAACGGCTGAGTACGAAATCGCGGTACTTGCGGTTCTTCTCGCAGTACGCCCGCACATGCCAACGCATCCCGGTGTAGACCAGGGTATGCGGTGCGATGGTACGCCCCTCCAGTTCCGGGCTATTGAAGGACACATAGTCGATATCCAGCCGCCGTTTCTCCCGGCAGGCCTTGAGCAACGGTCGCAGCACTTCGGGCTGCACCGACCGGTCAGGAACCTTGAGCACTTCAGTGTGCCCATAGGCCAAGGCCAGGCCCTCGATATGCGGCGCACGCGCGTTGTTCTGGTTGAGCAGATCCAGGTAGGCACTGGCGCTGTCATCGATGAACAGCGGCTTGAACGCTTCGGTAGGCACGTAGCCTTTTATCTGCTTGTCGTAGACCAGGTTCTCCGACGCGTAGTCGGTGATGTAGGTATTGATGTCCTTGGAAGCCTGCTGCCGGCTGATACCGAAGCTCTGCATCAAGTGGTTGGTCGTCAGCCGCCCCTCCCACCAGACCACCGTTTCGATCAGCTGGTAGCGCAAGGCCAGGTCCCAGCGGGTTTGCTGCATGTGTTGGGCGCGTTTCATCCAGGATCCTGTAAGGAGCAGCCATATCTGCTCAGTCAAATGACGTGTCGTCAAATCCTACGTGTCTGCCAAGGCGCAAAGCAAGTTGCAGCTCACCTGTAAAATAAATAGACACATCCATGCACCACGCGCCAGGCAGAGGGGCAAAGGCCCTCCAGCATGCCCAAGCCACGGTATTCGGCCACTACGCCGCGCCCTGCGATATCAAAACGCCTTCTCCCTCTGGCAAACGGCTCGCCACGATCCCTGCTCAACCTGTACCAATCATTTACCTGTACAAGTCACCACTATAGACATGTCGCCTCACTAGACATATCTTTCCGGTTGCCGGCAATAAGCCACTACTCAGGAAGCCTCACCATGGAAGCACTCGAAATCACTTTGCTGGGCGTCACCGGCACCTGCCTGCTGGTGCAAGGCCTGCAACACGCCCGGATGGGAGATATCTGGAATTTGCTGAAAAGTGATCGTGAGCTGGAGCGCACCGCGCGGATCCACCAACAGGAAAACAGCGAGCTGCGCTCCGAGCTTCGCGCCCAACGGGAGCATGTGAGCCAACTGCAACGTCAGGTCCAGCTGCTGCTGGGGCTGGTCCCGGAAGCCTGAGCACGATCATGGCCAGTAGCCATTGTTTTGACCGCCCAGTAGACTGGCGTAGCCGCCCTACTACTGCCACGGAGTCATTTTGCATGGACCGCAACACGCTCGTTCAACAGGTTCAGCTGAGCATTCTCGAACGCTATGACGTATTGCTCGATTGCAGCAAAATCGATGACAGCACCCTGAGCAAGCTCAGCAAAAGACTGCCAAAGGCAAATGGGCAGCACACCACCTTCGCAAGCTGGTGCGATCACGTACTGGGGGACATTCGCCCTCGCCCTGCTGTGGCACGGTTCGCACCACCGGTACCGGGGCAGACCCAGATTGCAAAGCTGCGCCTGGGCTTGCGCGAAAGGCTCTCGCGCCGTGAAAAAGACCTCACGACGCAAGTCAGGCAACTGCAGAAACAGGTCGATGCCTTGCATGAGGAACGCTCAGCCGCGCGCATCGCCGCCACGCCAACAGTCGACTTTGAACGGGAACGCTGGGTTCAAGACTGGCAGTATTTCTATGCCATGCCGCGCGGCAGACTGCTGCGCCTACTGGATGAAGTGCAAGACATCGAGGGGCCCCACAGGGAGTATCAAGGGGAGCCTAACAGCACCTATCGCCGCGATATCGCGGCAATGGTGCAAGACCTGTTGGCCCAGCTCGTACAAATGGGATTTGGCGTCGACGTGACATTGGTAACGCATGAAAAACTCGGAACCCCATCACAGACGATTCCTTATTTCCAGACTAGCGACTTGCAGGATTACTCAACCACGCGACTGAGTTTCAACGTCGAGAAAATGCCGACGGATATCTTGCACAACCCGCCGTCACCCATCAGTGGCAAGTCGACCTGCCATGTTGCGCTTTACTGCCGCTACCCCGAAGTTGCAACGGACGAGGACATCGAACACCTGGGCGCATTCCTGCACAGGCTGTTCGCGGCGCTCGCCAAGTCGGCCAACTACGTTCCACGGGGTGGGCTGCGGGAAAACCTGATGCTTGGCCTGATGCTTTCCTTCAGCGCCCCGGGTATCGACCCGCGCGGGTCGAGCTATGGCTCCGGACTCTGCGCCGAAGCAACATGGGAAGGATCGCAACGGCAGGGTGAGCGGCCAAGCGTCGAGGTCAGCCCGGGTGAAGTCTTCCGGTTGTTCACTAAAGCGTTGACGCATTCGTCGTGACGCTGTGTTTATCTAAACTGGAACTCAGCAAGAGAAGCCTCTCATGCCCTACCCCATCGAACAGAAACTCGTCGTCGGCGTCGCCTCCAGCGCCCTGTTCGACCTGACCGACTCCGACGCCATCTACCAGTCCGAAGGCGTCGATGCCTATCGAGTGCACCAGCAAGAGCACCTCGACGTCCCCTTCCCCAAGGGCGTCGCTTTTCCGTTCATCCGCCGCTTTCTGAGCATCAACAAAGCCTTCCCCGAGCAATTGCCGGTGGAAGTGGTACTGCTCTCGCGCAATTCCCCGGAAACCGGGCTGCGGGTGTTTCGCTCGATCGACCACTACGGCCTGGACATTACCCGTGCGGCGTTCATGTCCGGCCGTTCGCCCTACGAATACATTCCCGCCTTCAATGCATCACTGTTTCTAAGCGCCCATGAAGGCGACGTGCAACGCGCCATCGATGCCAATTACCCGGCCGGCCTGGTACTGCCGACACGTATCTACGACGACGAGATCGATACGGAGTTGCGCGTGGCCTTCGACTTCGATGGCGTGATTGCCGATGACGAAGCGGAAAGCGTGTACAAGCAGCGCCTCGACCTGACCGAATTCCAGGCCCATGAACAGGCACGCAAGACCATTCCACACCAGCCAGGGCCACTGGCGGACCTTTACCGCAAGCTCTCGCTGATCCGCCAGCTCGAAGACCGCAAGCTGGCGCAGGACCCGACTTACAAACGCATTCTGCGCATCGCCATCGTCACGGCGCGCAATGCACCCTCCCATGAGCGGGTGGTAACGACGCTCAAGAATTGGGGCGTTTCGCCGGATGAATCGTTCTTTCTGGGCGGCATGGAAAAAGACCGGGTGCTGTCGATTCTCAAGCCGCACATGTTCTTCGATGACCAGCGCAGCCACTTGATGTCCGCCGCGGGGGATTTGCCGATGGTGCACGTGCCGTTCGGGGTGGCGAACAAGGCGCTTGGGAACCTGGACGTGCAAGCTGAATCCGCGGAACAAGCGGCGACAGGTGATAAAGCGGGCGATGTTGCGCCAGCACACACAGTAGTCACTCAAGACGTAAGCAGTTCTTGATCAACTAAAAGAGTTCGGTGTCGCAAGTTGAATAGACAGTTGATATCAAAAAGCCATAAATTCATGATCTGGATCCAATACAGCACCTAGGTCCCGCCGAAATGTGCCGTCGACATACTCAATCCGCCCAATAGTGCCCTAACTCGCTGAAACCTCATTTCAACTTCAGGCACACCTATCAGGCCGTCAGCCTTCAAGAGAACGCCCTTCCATGACCAATGTACTGACCCAAGGCCTCGAACAACGTCAGCAAAAAATCAATGTTGCCAAGGATTTCCTCAGCCGCACCCAGAGCCTGTTCGAAGAGTTCGGTAGCGAGAAGCTGCGGACCTCGCATGCCCGTTTTGCCGAGTTGCTCGATGCACTGAATGCCGATGCCATTCGCCTGGTCGTGCTCGGCGAGTTTTCACGTGGCAAGTCGAGCCTTGTGAACGCACTGCTGGGTATCGAGCTGCTGCCGACCGCCCTGCAAGCCACCACCGCCATCAACACCTTCATCCGCATGCTGCCTGCCGATCGCAGCGAGCGCTTCATTCGTATCCACTTCCAGGATGGAAGACCGGTGCAGGAAGTGCCCTGGAGCGATGATCTGGCACTCGAGCGCTGGGGTACCGAACTGGATGAAAGCCACGCCGATGTTCGGCAGACGCTCGACTACATCGAAGCGTTCATGGACCACCCCTTGCTCGAAAAGGGCTTGGTACTGGTGGATACACCCGGCCTGGAAACGGTCATCAAGCATCACGAAGCCATTACCCGCAAAGCCATTGCCGAAGCCCACATTGCCTTGTGGGTGCAAAACACCACGCAGCTCGGTGGTGCCGCAACGGAATGGGCGTTCCTGACCGATACCTTGCGCAACAACTTCCGTAAATTCGTCACGGTCATCGGCTGGTGGGACAAGGTGCTGGCACCCGACGATTCGCGTGAGCGCCGCGTGCCCGTAGACCAGCGCATTCAGGAAAAGCTTGATGTCGTGCGGCAGAATTTCCGCCGGCACCTGAAGGACGACGAAGAGTTCAAGCTGTTGACCGACCGCAACCACCTGATCCCGGTCAGCGCCCATTGGGCCATGGACAGCGATCCGGATAAACGCTCGCAGTCGGGTATCGAAGCACTGTCTGTGCGTATCGCTGAAATGTTCACCAGCGGTGAAGCGCTGGAGCAGATCTACAGCAAGCCGATGCAACAGATGTCGCACATCCAGCTGCAACTGGCGGAGACACTGCAAGACGAGTTGCAACAATTGGAGTCGGACAAGTCCCTTCAAGAGCGGGCCCGCGAAGTGGCCCAGTTCGACCTGGAAACCCAACTGCTGAAGCAAGAATCTGAAGCTGTTGCACGGGACTCGCGTGAAGAGCACGAACGTGCGGCGCGAGCGCTGGTGGAAAAGATCCAGCGCGAACTGATCAGTCCGCTGGCCGAGCTCAAAGCTGATATCGAGAACCAGGTTGATGCAGTGTACGTAGAGCGGCAGATCAAGAAGCGGGTCACGACCGTGACCCTGCCGGAGGATCTGCACGAGCAGTTCCAGGCCATCTCGGCACAGGTCGGCGATGTCTGGAATCAGCAGAAGCAGGAGCTGACCAAGGCGCTTGACGGGTTGAGTGTCAACTACAGCAAACAGATGGAAAAGCATGCGGGCCGACTCCGCTCGGAGATGGGCAAGATGGATGTTCACGTGCCATCGCTCGATACCCAGTTCAACCTCGACTTCAGTGCGATCGAGCAGCACCACCAGCAAGCCATGGCCCTGGAGCAGGAAATTGCCTCTCGTCATGAGCAGATCGACAGCATTGAAGGCGACATGTCGAAATACGCGGCCAACAGTGGCCAACTGGATCTGGCACGTCAGGCCCTGGCGCGTGCCGAACGCATGCACGACAACCTGGGCGGACAGCCAAGCCCTAAGATGTCTTCACGCCGTGAACGGGTGAAAAAAGGCGGCATGTACAGCGACGATACTTATGGTGATGTGCAGTACATGGACCACAGCAACGTGGAGGCCTGGAAGGAGGAGCGGGACAAACTGACGGCGACGCTGGCGGACAAAGAGCAACGTCTTGAGCAGATCGTCGCCGAGGAAGAGCGCAAGACAGGCATGCGCATGTCGCTGGAAAAGGCCCAGAAGAAGTACGAGCGCGAAGTGGCTACATTCGAGAAGAAGAAAGCGCAGTTCGAACAACAATCCCAAGCCGCCGAAGGCCAACTGATCAGGGACACCACTGCGCGACTGATCAAGAACACCGCTGGCCAGCTGGAGCAGCGCATTCGCCATCTGGAAAATCATGTGAAGGAGGCTGTCCATAAAGTCTTCGCTGACCAGATGCAGGCCCTGCAGGACTGCGTGGAGGAGCAATTCCTCGAACCGCTGAACGCCAAGCTGGAGAAGCGTCGGGAAATCCATTCGCTACTCGAACAGGGCAAGCTGGATGTCGCCCAGCGCAAGGCTCGCCTGGAGCAGGCCAGCAAGGAAGTCGACGACCTGATGACCCTCACCCAGAACGCTCTGAAAGCCTGAAGGAACGACCATGTCCGAGCCCACTGCATTTTTCAGCGAACTGCTGTCCAGCCTGCCAAGCGACTGGCAAGCGCCGGTCGAAGCCCTCGCCGCCGACGTCCTGCACGCCAATACCCCCTTGCGCCTGGTACTGCTGGGCGGCTTTTCGGTCGGTAAAAGCAGCCTGTTGAACATGCTGCTGCAGGCGCCACTGCTGCAGACCGCACTCGAAGAGACCACCGCCCTGCCCACATTCATCGAGTATGCTGCCGAGCGGAGCATGTCCTTGATCGGTCCGGACGGCAGCCAGTTGCCACTGGATGACGCGCAATTTGCACACGTCACCACCCATGCGCCCGAAGGCGCCGTCTGTGCCGTGCTGAATCTGCCTCAGCCCTGGCTCAAGGGTGTGTCGATCATCGACCTGCCGGGCTTGGGCAGTACCTCTGCGCACCATCGTGAGTACACCTTGACCCAGGTTCGTCACGCCGATGCGGTGCTCTATCTGCTGAGCCCTCGTGGCCCCTCTGCCGCCGACATGGAAACGCTGCAGATCATTCAGCAGGCCGGCAAACGGGTAAAAGTGCTGGTCACCCACTGGGATGAAGTCGAAGCGGCCATTGCGCGGGGCGAGAAAGCACCGTCGCTCGAACAGTGGGCCCAGCAGATCGAACGCGCTGCCGGCCTGCGGGTGCGCTTGGCCACCAGCCACCACGACGGCCTTGGGCGCGAGGATATTCTCGACTTCGTCGAGCGCGCTCGGGACGATCTGCAGAGCATCCGCCTGCGCCGTTTCCAGGCAGAGCTGCGACCGGTACTGGAAAACGCACTCGGGCATAACGCCGAACAGCAGCGCGCCTGCGAAGTCGAGTCGGAACAGCAGGCCCAGGCCCTGCACCAGGAGCTGATCGAGCGAAAACAGCGCCTGGCCGATTTCAAGTCCAACCTCTACGGCGAACAGCAAGCCGATCGTTCTCGCCTCAGCCAGCAAGCTGGCGCCAGCGTGCGCCAGCAACGCCAGCAGCTGGTTCAGCAACTCGACGAGCAGGCTGCGAACTTGTCTGACGAAACCGAATGGGCGCATTTCGGTCAGGTCGGTGGCCAACAACTGGATGCTGCCATCCGCACTATCGCCAGCCAGTTCTGCGAGCTTTCACAGCACTATGGCGCCCTTGAGCTGCCAGCGGCAGATATCGTGGAACTCAACCTGCGCCTGCCCGTTCCCGAACCGGTTGCAGCAGAAGACTTCATCGATATCGGTCGCCTGACCCAGTTGCAGCAGGCGTTGACCGAACAACAGGACACCGAGCAGGCCATCTGCCAGAAGCAGGTTTCGCTGCAGGTCCACGACATGGATGAGCACGCACAGACCCTGCACGCGCTGACGCTGCAACAGCAAGCCCTGGCCTCCCAACCACTGCCGATGACCGTACAGCAGACAGGCAATGGCAATGGCGCCTTCATTGGACGACTGGTGGGCGAAGTAGCAGACATCGGACTGATGTTCGTCAACCCGACCATTGTGGGGGCCAAGGTGGCGGCGCTGGTCGGCAAGGGCGCCAAGGTGGCCAAGGCCGTCAGCACCACGGTCAGGGTTGTCAAAGGTGTCCAGCAAGGCAAGACCTCGGTCAGAGGCGTTCCGCAACCGATCATGGAAAAGCTCGGCGGCCTGGAAATGCTCTCGCTCGGCTATTGGGGCGAGCGCATGGGCCAAGCGCTGAGTGGCCAGATGGAAATCGAGGTAGTGGATCCGCAGGCGATGGCCGAGCGCGAAGCGGCCCTCGCCGAACTGGAGCTGCAACGTCAGGCGCTGCGCCGGGCCTTGTCCCGCAACGAAGACATCGCCAATGAGCGGCAACTGACGGGGTGGGCACTGGAGCACAGCCAGAAAGAGCAGGCGCGCCTGCTGGGCGAGCTTGAACAACTCAAGCAGCACGCCGAACAGAAGCATCGCGAAGCCCTGCAACAACAGCAGCAAAATCGCCTCAATCAGTTGCAGCGCAGCAGTGAAAAGGCCCGGACCCAGTGGCTACAGAGCTTCGACCGCCAAGTCTCGGCCATGGACGAACTGTTGCACAACCGGGTGCGAAGCTACTGGGAGGACCGCGTCGAAGCGCTGCTCAACGAACGGCTGCAGGACATTGACCTGCTTGCCGAACAGGCCCAGGCCAGCGCTCAGGACAAGCAGGCGACGCTGGTGATTCTGGCTGAACAGGCACAGGCACTGCAGCGCACCCTGGATACGCTGCACTGAACAGGCCCGCCCGCTTCCTCTGCCAGGGGAAGCGGGCGCTTTGCGAATTCGTCCGAGTAGAACATTGCATGACGTCCGAAAACTCATCAGCCAGGCAGGCGCCAGGCGTCGCACCCTCCGAGCAACTGGAGCACTTTCTCGGCTCATCCACGCAGTCAGCGGTCGTGTTCCGCTACCTCGATATGCTGGCCGAACGTACACAGGCCCTCGAACAGCGCATTGGGCTGCACGAGGTGCAGCAACTGCGGCGGGAAAACAAGCAGCTGCGCGAACAGGTAAAACAAGGCACTTGCGTAAGCATCGACTTGCTGACCGTCTATCTGCCGATCATCTATCACAACTTCTGGAATACCGTGCGTCCCGACGAGTTGGCCATGCTGGCTGGCAGCAGCCAGATTCCGCAAATTCCTTCACCCTACAATGAACCGGATGCGTTGCTGGTGACGTCCATGAAGCAGCGCTTCCTGCAATTGTCCGAGGAAGCCCGCGGCAGCGTCATTGCGTTCTGTCACCGACTGCCCTACCCCCTCACCGTTCGCCGCTCGATGCAGTCGGTGCTGAAGGCCTCGGCATGATCGAAGAACAACCACAGCACACCGCGCCCGCGCTGGACACCACCGTTCGCACCACCCTGCTGACGATGCTGGCGAGCGACGAACAGGTGCAGCAGGCAGTCCGCCAACTTTGCACGCCATCCGCCACGACAGCCCTCGCAGCTGCCGAGCCCCAGGCGTTCGGCCCTGAGCGCGAGCTGCTTGACTGGATCACCCAGGACGCGGTCCTGAAGCACGCCTGGTTCAGCGCAGAGGAGCCGGAGGAGCGCCAGTTGGTGCGGCTGATCGCCATCGCCTCGCAATGGGATCGGCTATTGCTGCTCTGGGACTGCCTGGCCACACGCTGCAAGGACGAGCAGCGCGACGCTTCGACCACCGAGCAGAACATCCTGATGCGCTGCCTGGCGCTGCACAACCTCATCTGGCAGGAGCACCAGGCCAGCCTGCACAGCGTCGCGGCTGGCACGCCCTTCGACCCGCTGTGCCACCAGCGTGGAACGCTGCATGGCGACACCGTGAGCGCGCAATGGCTACCCGGCTTGCGCAATGCCGCCGGACAACTGCAGCGCAAGCCACTGGTTCGCACCTAGCAGCACGCTCGAATTCTGCCGATCAAGGACACCTTCCCATGGACACCCCGGAAAAAAACATCCCCGACTTCCTGTACAAGCGTTTCATCTCAACGCTTACCAAAATCATCGCTGAAACCTTGGACAAGCAACCGTACTGGTGGGTGCAGGTCAACGGCGCCAAAGAGAAGTCCATGATCTTTGACAGCCACACCCGGCTGCTATGGGATACCTGCGCGGATATGGGCAAAACATTCGAGGTCGACGAAGGCGCAAAAGCAGCTGCCGCGTCACGGGGCGGCAAACTGTCGAACTGGCGCTTGCCCACCAAGCTCGAACTCACCGCGTTCGCCAAAACGACCGCCAACCCATTGCGCAAGGGCATCAAGAATCGTCTGAAGGACAAGTACGACTGGTTGTCTGCCGACGGCAATGTCGACCTCGACACACTCGGGTTGGTCAACTACCGCCCGGGCGCGCTGATGCCCTGCAATGAGGCGCTGGTAGCCAAGAGCAACGTCGAAATCGTGGCCGAGGCGCTACGCCGAGGCTGGCAATTGCGCGACTGCACTGCCCAGGAAAGGCCGCTGGATCTGAACATGCTGCAGGACGAGCCTGACCTGATGGCCGCGTACCTGGATGTCGACTACATCTCCGCCCGCCTGCCCAAGCTGGACACCCTCCAGTTCACCGATCCGAACAAGGGCCTGTGGGAATTCTGGGGCATGGATGAAGCGCTGCTGGCCCGGCAAGGTGTCCGTGCCCGCAACCCTGCGCTGGATGTGCGCGATAGCAACGTCGCCATCGACTTCGGCACCAACAGCACCGTGGTGGCCTACGACGACAACGACCAGCACAAGCTGTTGCGGGTCGGACTGAGTGACTATTGGCAGCAGGAGCGCCCGGACCACTACGAGAACCCGACGCTGCTGGAATTCATCCACTTCCCCGACCTGCTCGAAGCCTGGCACAAAGATACCTTCCGCCCCGGCGTCAGCTGGGACCAGGTCCGCTATTCCCATGCCGCTCAGCAGTCGCTGCGCGACAACAACAGCGACCCTCGGGTCGTCGCCAGCATCCTGGCCAAGATCAAGCAATGGGCCTTGCGCGAGAGCACCTCGCCACGCGTTCGCCTGAGCGATCGGCAAGAACCGCAGGGCATGGAGCACGAACTCGCCGCCCTGACCTTGCGCAATCCGGTACGCGGCCAGGCCATGCAGGTAAGCCCGCAAGACCCGTTTGACCCGATCGAGCTGTATGCCTGGTTCCTGGGCCTGCATATCAACTGGCGCGGTCGCGGTCTGTTCCTGCGCTACTACATGACATTCCCGGTCGCCTACCCGCGCGAGGTCAAGGACAAGATCCTCGCCTCGTTCCGCCGCGGCCTGATGCGCAGCCTGCCGGCAACGCTGGTGGGTGAGCGCGCTTTCGCCCAGTTCGCTGTAGAGGAACGGGCCTCGGAACCCGCCGCGTACGCAGCCGGCGTCATGCCGTGCCTTGGCATCAAGCCTGATATCGAGGGCTTTGCCTACGCCGTGTTCGACTTTGGCGGCGGCACCACCGATTTCGATTTCGGCTACTACCGCCTGCCCACCCCCGAGGAAGAAGACGAAGGCAAGGAAGAGGTGTTCGAGCACTTCGGTGCGGCCGGTGACAAGTTCCTCGGGGGTGAAAACCTGCTGGAAAACCTGGCGTACCGGGTTTTCCGTCACAACCTGGATGTTTGCCGCGACAAGAAGATTGCCTTCACCCGGCCACTGGATGCCGACGACTTCGCCGGCAGCGAGATGTTTCTGCAACAGACCCAGGCGGCGTCCACCAATACCGCCATGCTCATGAGCCGGTTGCGCCCGCTCTGGGAAAAAGGCGCACTGGAGAACACTTCGGGCATCGAAACCCTGGACCTGCTGGATCGCAGCGGACAGAAGGTGTCCTGCCAACTGGCCATTCTCCCCGACGCGCTCGACGCCTACCTGGAGCAGCGCGTCGAGCAAGGCGTGTGCAATTTCCTGGCGGCACTGGAAAAAGCGTTTGCCAAGCACAAGCCCGATCAGGTCCAGGTGCTGTTGGCCGGCAATGCCAGTCGATCGCAGCGCGTGCTGGACCTGTTCAGAGCCCTTGAAACCCAGCGTCACGCCGAGCCCCCCAGCAGCGAATCCCAGGTACGGGTGTACCGCTACGCCAATCAGTTGTTCAGCGAGCAGGGCCTGTCGCTGGTGATCCATGAACCGCTCACCGCCAGTGAACAGGACCCGTTCACGCCCACTGCCAAGACGGGCGTTGCATTAGGCTTGTTGCGCCTGTGTCCGGGCAGCCCCGTCAAGGTGATCAATCGCACCCAGGACCAATCCGGCAACGAAGCGCCCTTTGCCCACTACGTGGGCCGTGTCCGCCAGGGCACGTTCCTGCCGATCGTGGCCCAGGGCAGTGACTATGAGCAGTGGCACGAACTCGGCGCGCCGAGTGAGGGTGTGTTCAACCTCTATCACTCCCAGTCGCCGCAGGCGCACACCGGCATGTTGAAACAGGGTGAACCCGGCTTGTTCAAGAAGCGCCTCGACCTGTTCGGCCATTTTCACGGCCAGCGGGTGTTCGCGCGCATCGTCGGACCTTCCACGATCGAGATCTGCACAGCGGCATCGCATCAGGCCATTGAGCAGGAGGAGCTGGAAAACAACCGAGTACTGGACCTTGATGACTGAGCCCCCCATGACGCAACGCCATACCTCCGCTAAAGCACGATCGAAAGCCGTAAAGTCGCGGAACGGGTCATCGTCGGCGGCCACGGCGGCCGAATTGCAGGCCCGGGCGGCACTGGAAGAGGCACGACACCAGCAGCTCTGCCAGTTGCTTGAACACACCGTGCAGCGCCATTGCGATGACTACCTGCGGCAACTGGCGACAACGGCTGTACAGGTGAAGACGATGGCCGAGATCGCGGCGATGCAAGCGCAGTTGCTTCAACAGATGCCCACGCCGCCAAAAGACGCCAAGGCCAAGAAGCCAAGCGAAAGCCCCGTGGGGAGTGGCAATCAGGTGGTGAGTACTTATCTGAAGTCCCTCTTCACTCAATGACGAACACCATCGAACCTTTCGCCTTGCCCGCGCAAGGCGAACAGAAGAGAACCTGCATGCAAGACATCGTCAGTCGTCTTGAACAACAGCTGTCGCAAGACATCAGCCGCATCCACCAGCCGGACAGCAACTCGGCCGCTCGCCATGCCGCTCAACGCTTGCAGGCCGTGGCCGAGCATGCCCCGGTATTTCTCGCCGTACTGGCCGAGCCTTGGCTCGATTGCCCGGTGAGCGAGCGCACAGAGCAGCTCCTGCTCGACTGTGCACGTATTCATCTCTACGCCCGCATCCTCGATGATGCGCTCGATGAAGGCCTGACCGTGTGCCGACAGAACTTGCTGCGGGCGCAGCCGATGTTCTGGCAAACCGTGCAACGTATCGGCGCGCGTGTCCCGACCCGCGTTGCGCAGGAGGCCGAACAGTTGATTCAAGAGACAGTGTCAGCCGTACTGCATGATGATCTGCGCGGTGATCCGCAGTACTGGGGCCCGAAAAACCATCACCTGTTGCTGGTGCCGTTGCTGCTGTCGGAGAACAGTGCAGCGTACCAGGCTTGCCGCAGCGGGCTGTCGAACCTCATTGCCCTGGTACAAGCCGGCGATGAGTGGAAACAGGGTGTATTGACTGACGTTTCACTGCGCGCCGAGCTGCTCGATTTCGTCACGCAATGCCTGGACCCTGAACAACTCGCCACACTGAGTCGCCTCGGCTGGCAGGGTGCCGCTGAACGCATCGTCTGGAACGCCGATCAGTTGATCAGCGTGCTATCTGAACCTTCCTGCGTATGAATGCCATGACTGCCAATGCAATACCTCAAAACATCGCCTTTAGCCGTTCACTGAGGGTCCAGCAGCACTTGCTGTCCTTCACTGAGCAAATGATGAGCACCAGCGGTGTGGAGGACGGTGTACTGACTGCCCGGTTCGTCGGTGAGTTTTCCGCCGGCAAGACGCGCCTGCTGGGAGAACTGTTCGGCGAGCAGATTCCAGAGGCATTGCTGCCGATCAGTTCACGCGAGCGCCAGACCCGACTGCCATTGGAAATCACCTTTGGCGATTCGCCGGCGCTGACCCTGATCCAGCGTGAGCATGACTACTCGGCGGCAGAAGTTGTCGAAGCCTTTGCTCAGTTTCCGGAACGCAACGAACTGGCTCACCTGGACCCGATGTGTCACCGACTGCGCCTGACGGTCAACGAGCCTCGGCTGGTCTTGCCGGAAGGCGATGGCTACAGCGACGACAAGCGCCCCAAGCGCCTGTTCCTTATCGATACACCCGGTTGGAATTCGGGTGACGACGAGATCGCAGAGCAGCGCGCCGCGTTGCAGATGACCGGCCACCACAACCTTGCCCTCGTCTACGTGACCCATGCCGCCCGGCTGGACGGCGCGACCAACGCCGATCACCTGAAAGACTTCATGTCGGCGCTGGCAGAAGCCGATGACGAGGCCAGGTTCCTGGGCCAGGCCAAATTGGTGATGGTCATCACCCACTGCCCCGACAAGGACGCGGCCCACCTGAAACAACGCGCGCAAAACCTGGCCTGCCGGTTGTGGGAGGAACTTGACCGCGCAGCGAGCGAGCTGGAGCTCGACATTTTCTGCGTAGACTTCCCGGTCATGTCCGGCGGCGACTTGCAGCGTTTTCGCGATCAGTTCTGGCATCGCTTGCTCGCCCCGCTGGGTCGCCCGCCGGAGCCTGTCGACAGCCACCCATGGGCAGCAACGTTCAAACGCTGGCCCGCTGAGTGGGACATCACCCCCTACCTGCTCGAGTCCGCGCAACTGCTTGAGCGTGGTAAACGCCTGCTGGCCCAGGCACGTGTCGGTGGAGAGTTCGTGGCAGGCATGAACATGTACCGGCTGATAGGCCTGAAACCCGCCGAAATCCGCGAAAAGGTTTTAAAGACCTGGCTCAAGCAGTTGGCAACCGATGCCGCAACGCTCGAGCACTGGAGTGTTCCCGCCCTCGCTAAAGGCCATCCGTTGTTTCAATGGTGGAAACACTACTGGCAGGTTGAAATGAAGCACTTGCTGACTCCGGTCAGTAACTTTTTTGCTACCGCTCAGCGCACAATCAAGCGCCTGGAGCACGATACCGAAGATCTGCAGCAACACCTTGACCAACAACTCAGCGAACCGTACGAATCGGCCCTGGCTGCGCTTACCGGCAGTTTCGCCTGTCTGGTAGGTGGCCTGCCGGTGCTGTGCAGGGAACATGGGATCGAACAACGCATTGCAACGCTGTTGTCGCTGTCTTTACTGCAGAGCCGCTACGAAGATTACTACTTCCATCATCGGGCACAGTTTGCAGCCGCCACCTGAAGCAACCGCAGGGATGAGGCCTGGGTTGCCCGGCCTCTACACGCAGACCTCAGGTAACGACCCAATGCGCGACAATGCTCTTGACCAGGTGCCAAGGCTTCCACAATGAGATGTGTTCCATGACACGACTGGAGGTTCCCATTACACCTGCAACGGAAATGTACAAGAACCACTTCTTCAGCAGTCTGAACAGCTTCCTTCTGGTTCGTCGTAGCAATTAACACATCCTGAACCGTGTTCCTGTCCCCAAAAATGAAAAAGCCCGACGCTATGTCGGGCTTCTGCATCACTCCCCAACACGCGCAGGAATGACAGGATCGAAAAATAATCTGTCATGCGGCCATGCGAAGTCAAGCGGCATGCTTATACGCAAGCACCACGCTGGATTCTCGGAGAGTTGGCAAAACCCTTCTGGTCCGCCCTCTGTTGTCATCGAATGGGAAGTCAATGACGCCCAATGAAAAGCATCCTAGCGATACATGTGGATACTGAATCGCTCGGTAACGATAAAGCGTTACGCAAAGCCGGATGCGCGCCCCTGTTCCCTGGCGGGAGGCAATCAAACGCATCCCAAGCAATCAAAGGGAATATTGGATGAAACTCAGTTTTATTGATGGCGCACGCCTCAGTCGCCGGCGTGTGCTGCGCGATGCCTTCGCCCTCGCAATGGCGACCAGTCCATTAGCCAGCCTGGTCAAGGCGGCCGAAGAACCCGCCGAGGACGTCAGTGTTACCGCAGGCCCACGGCCCTTGGTGCAATACCCGCAGAAGCGACCTCTGACGCTGGTAACCACTCGCCCCCCGCATCTCGAAACCCCGTTCCGCATCTTCAACGAGGGCCCCATCACCCCGAATGACGCTTTCTTTGTCCGTTACCACCTGGCCAACTTTCCTACCAGCATTGACCCGGATACCTACCGCCTGACGATCAAGGGCTCGGTCGATAAATCCCTGTCACTTTCCCTTGCCGAGCTCAAGGCGCTCGCCGAACCGATAGAGGTGGTGGCCGTGAACCAATGCTCGGGCAACAGCCGAGCGTTCTCGATGCCTCGCGTATTCGGGGCCCAGTTGGGCAATGGATCCATGGGCAACGCCCGCTGGGTCGGCGTGTCGCTCAAGACCGTCCTGGAAAAAGCAGGCGTGAAAGCCGAGGCGAAGCAAGTGACCTTCGACGGCCTCGACAAACCGGTGCTTTCAAGCACGCCGGACTTCACCAAGGCCCTGGATATCGACCATGCCATGAACGGGGAACCCATGATTGCCTGGTCCATGAACGGGACTGAATTACCCTTCCTCAACGGCTACCCCATACGCCTTGTGGTGCCGGGCTATTTCGGCACCTATTGGGTCAAGCACCTGAGTGAAATCGAAGTGCTCGACCACACCTATGAGGGGTTCTTCATGGCGAAGGGCTACCGCGTGCCAGACAACGACTGCCTCTGCGTCGCCCCCGGCACCACGCCGGCCAGGACACGGCCGATTTCCAAGTTGCCCGTGCGCAGCTTCATCACCAGCGTTAGCCACGGCGATGTATTGCCGCTAGAGCAATCCGTACTGCTCAAGGGCATTGCCTTCGATGGTGGTGCCGGCATCAGCAAAGTGGAGGTCTCGATCGACGGTGGCAAGCAGTGGCGCGCTGCCGAACTTGGGCAGGATCTTGGCCGCTTCTCCTTCCGTGAGTGGACGCTGCCGATCAGCTTCGCCCACCGTGGCGCGACACAGCTGATGGTGCGGGCCTCCAGTAACGCGGGGGAAACCCAGCCACTGCGAGCCGACTGGAATGCTGGCGGCTATCGCCGCAACGTCGTGGAAACAACCCACGTGACCATTGCCTGAGGGGGTAGCATGCATCGCATCACATTCCTGCCCGCCTTGCTCTTTGCAACGCAGGCTTGTTGGATCGCCACGGCGGCGGCAGAACCGCTCACGATCAAATTGCCGCCGGAAACGGCTGCGCTCAAACCCAGTTCGCTGCCGGGTTATGCCTTGGCGCAACAGAAATGTTCAACCTGCCATTCAGCCGACTACATCAACTTCCAACCGCCCGGTATGAGCCTGGAACAATGGACGGCAGAAGCGGGCAAGATGAAAAACACTTATGGCGCGCCGATCAGCGATGAAGATGTGAGCATCATCGGCGCCTACCTGGCGGCGACCTACGGTTCTGCCCATGACAACGACGCCGGGGTGCAAGCGGCCTCTTATCCCTCGAAAACCGAGGCCACTCCCGTTGCAAAAAACGAGGCCATGTCTTTGCTGCAGAACAATGCCTGCCTTTCGTGTCACGCCGTTGATCACAAGGTGGTGGGCCCGTCTTATCACGAGGTGGCAGCCAAATATGCCGGCGACGCGCAGGCGCTGGAGAAAGTGACATCCAGTATTCAGCAAGGCGGCAGTGGCAAGTGGGGCAATGTGCCCATGCCGGCTTTTGCGCAATTGAGTGCGGATGAACTGAAAACGCTGGCGACGTTCATTCTGGAGCAGTAGGCGCGATCAAATGAGCCAGCGTAGCAGCATACGCTGGCCATAAACCTTTATCCCTTAAGCTATAGTGCCAAGGTGATATCGCCATATCACCCCCTGTGGCAATAAAGGATGAGAGGAAGGTTTATGCTCGCGAAAACCACATCTATCTGGCCGTTAGCAAAAGTCACCTTACTGGCAGCTTCAATAGCACTGGCCGCCTGCTCAACTTACAAATCTTCTCTCGATATCGTCACTGAGGAAGGTTGTCACGTGATGTATAGCGGCCTGTTGAACATAACCCCGTACCAGCCATCCCATTGGTCAGGAGGCTGCACAAACAACATGCTTAACGGCCAAGGCACCTTGCGCGCCACCAGCACAAACCAGCAAAGCATCACTTATGTTGGTGGCATGCAGGCCGGTTACATGAGCGGCCGCGGCACGTTGACCTCTGAGGTGGGCGTTATCAGCGGCATTTTCAACATGGGTACCGGAACCCGGGTCAATGTTGAAAACCAGCACGGCAAAGGTGTGGGGACGCTGGACTTCAATGGAAACGACTTTGATGGAAAGTTCACGTACAACTCAGGAGAGCGGTACGAGGGCAAGCTGACTAACTGGGTACCGAACGGCCAAGGCGTCATGACGTTCGCTAATGGATCACAACAGCGTGGAAATTTCGTGAACGGCGCTTTCTCGGATAACGCATCGACAGCGAGCATGGCGACGGCAAACGCAACCTCCTCGACAGACAGCGTTCCGCAGTCTCAGAACGCCCCCCGCGTCGCTGATGATTACGATGACGCTCAAGGGCTCGACTTGTCTGGTGGATGTGCTGCGGCCCAGCAAAAAGGTACGGAGTACGCGAACAGAGTGAAGGCCAACGTCACTTCAGCAGGCCCGGCAATTTGCCAAAATGCCCGTGATACCAAGAAGCTTGGAATTGTGATGGTAAGAGTGGCCGAGTCTTGCCAGGAAATACCTACCTGGCAGGAACTCCGCGCCGAGGGCGAACGGATGATTCAAGAGGGAGAGCAGACCATAAATGGGTCATGCAACTGAAAGCGGTGCTGCTCAGGCCGGAATCACTTGAGGCCCTTCAAATTCAGTTCCATGGATTGCACCCTCAAAGCCGAGCCTTGTCGCAAAGGCTCGGGATCACCGACACGGCGTATCAACACCATCCCCCCTCCCCTTGTTTTTTACCTACGCGTTACATGCTGTTACGCCTAGCGGGTAAAAAAATCAGATTATGGCCCTTTCTTGTAGGACATTTCCCAAAGATACTGCCGCCGGCTGTTTTCCGTTGCGGTCGTATTTCCCCAGTTTTAGTCTCGGTGGGTCGTTGCACATCAACGACTAGCTTTGACAGGCTGATGACGACCAAACATACGGTTTGCTTTATGGCGGCTGTGTGTGGGGCACCTTGTGTGCGCCGGTTTGGTCTTCACCGGTCTGTCAACCCATACACAGCTGCCACCACTTGTTTGACAGCAAGCGCTGGTCGCTCCACCGAGGACCAAACAATGCTGAAGATCGTTCCCGATCCGCCACACAACGCTCACTCCCTCGAAGACACGCTGATGGTGGCCGCTGACTACGCACTCTGCGCGGAAGTCGTTGCCCAACAGGCGATGTTGATGCAGCCCAAATCTCCCGTGTCTTTGTTGATCATGGCGTCAATGCACGAGCTTGATGCCCTGCGCAAATTGCTCGAGTCGGCACTGGTTCAAATACAAAAGCCAGCCGATCCGCAGACACTGCATTAATCCGCATCATGATCCGCCTGGCCTGACCCTTTCGCAGGCTTGCTCCCTCGCACAGCACTGTCCCTGAGGTTGTAGACGACCCTCAGGCGATCAGTGAAACCTGTGGGAGCCCGGCTTGCCGGCGATAGGGCCAGCCCAGGCATCTACACCTTCAGGGAGATCAAACAATGGCCACCGAAGAAACCCATTTCACTGTCGGCAAAACCACTTTCTACCAAGGTGAAAACCAGACCCATCCACTGTTTCGCATCGAACCCGGCATCCCCTGCCAAAGCGCCCGCGAACAGGCCTCGGAACTGATGGGCTATGCCCGCGACCTGTCCATCGACGGCCTGATCGAAGACAAACCCCAACTACTCTGGGCCTCGCACTACCTCTGCGCCCTGGCCAAAGCCCTGCTCGACGATGCCGAACTGGGCATGATGAAAACCCCTTGAAGCCCCAGCCCACAGGCCCACCGGCGCCCCGCTAGGCGCGGTCCCCCCTGTGGGAGCCGCGCTTGCCGGCGATGGGCCGCAAAGCGGCCCCAACAATCCAAACCCCAGCGCCGACACCCAGGACAATTCACTCATGCCCCAAGCCGACATCACAAATAGCCGAACCAGAAGTAATCTCGCTCATAGTTACGGCCCACCCCAGCGGCTGTTCACTGTCATCCCCGGGATACCCATCAAGCAAGCCAAAGCCCAAGCCTCAAAACTGATGGACTGCGCCCGCTATCTCAACCATACCGGCGTCATGCTGGGCGACCACCGAATGGTCGCAGCGTCCCACCACCTCAATACGATGGTAAGTGCGCTATTGGACCATCTTGAAGACGAACTCCCCTCACTCCCGGAATCATATTGATCGGTAGTAAGGCCGATCCAGTTCGGCGCGCTTGCTCGTGATGGCGGACTAGATTCGACCTGGTGGGCCGGGCCAGAGATGAGTGCGCGCATGAAGCGCGGTGAAGTGCCCATCCAAGGCCAGCATCCGAGCGAAGCCAAGCGACTGCGCCTGGGTTTCACGGCACCCGGGCTTACCGTCCATCATCCTTCTGCGTAGAGCTGAGAGTTCAGAGAAGAACCTTGGCGAAAAATCTGGCAAGCCGATGCCACAAAATCCGCTTGCTCTGTACAAGCGCATCGCCCCGCGACTTTCAACCCAAGAAATTGCTCCTGCAGGCTTGCAACGGCCGTGCGGTCTTCCGTCCGTGACAAGCCCATATCTACCCCATAGCCCCGTCCATTCTGGTTGATGCCTACGAAGCACGGAATTTTCCTACGCACTTCCGCATTTTGTCTGAAGGAAGTAAGGTATCGGGCACCGCTAAATGAGGCGAAAGCTGGCATCCGCCCTTCGCCTGCGCCACTCGCAAGGAAGCCGCCCGTGACCACCTCGATCAGCCCAACGCCAAACATAAAACCGCATGGGCGTTTGGCATCGGAGCGGCTGGAACCAGGTTCAATCTATACACGCAACGACCTCAGTGCCCTTTTCGATATAAAGGACGCTACTCTCAATAACGGCATATTCCGACCGAAAGGATATGATTCCGTTTGGCTGTTCATTACCGAGCACAAAACATCTGATAGAACACAGTACGTAGACTCGTTGGTGGGCGATGTCCTCCATATGGAAGGCCAGCGACTAGGGCGAACCGATGCGCTCATCTTGGATCACCGCCAGCGAGGCCTGGAGCTACTGGTTTTCTATCGGAAGGCAAAGTACGAACACCCGTACGCCGGTTTTAGATACGAAGGTATCTTCACCTACCAGAGCCATTCTGGCAGCACTCCTACCTCTTTTGTCTTGAATCGCAATCAGACTGCGGCTGATGAAGCATTTTCAGCCAAAATCGAGCAGCAGCTGGACATTCAAGGTGAGTTCAATCCCAATGACATCAGTGATGCGCGTACACACGTATTGACCTCCATCGTTCGCCGCCGCGGTCAGCCTCAATTCAGAAAGCAATTGCTAAAGGCCTATCAAGGACGATGTGCCATCACCGCTTGCTCGTTACCGCAAGTGCTGGAAGCCGCTCATATTCATCCATACCTGGGTGACGATACGAACGTCGTATCCAACGGCCTGTTGCTCAGGGCTGATGTCCATACCCTCTTCGACTTAGGTTTGTTGTGGGTCAATCCAGATGATTTCCGTATCGAAATCTCCGACTCGCTTAAGAATAGCGAATACGTTTCAATTGAAGGGCAATCACTATACTTACCGGAAAATGAGTCAGAGCGCCCAAGTCGCTCGGCACTGCAGTTCAGGTTCAACACTATTGCCGACAGGTGAATACGCTCAGCCAAGAGCACCCTTCAGCCGCGAAATAGACATATCGCAGCTTCCCATTACCTCACACGATGGCTCAGAAGTTGGACCATCTTGAAGTTGATCGGTAGAAAGGCAGGTCCAGTTCAGCCACAATCGATCACTCAGTTCAAGCTGGGACGCACCGCATGCTCACCACCCTCGCCATCGGCAACTATCGCTCGATCAACCATCTTGTGCTGCCGTTAGGCCAACTCAACCTGGTGACCGGCGCCAACGGCAGCGGCAAATCCAATCTGTACAAAGCCCTGCGCCTGCTCGCCGAAACCGCCCAGGGCGGTGTGATCGAAGCGCTTGCCCGTGAGGGCGGACTGGACTCGACCTGGTGGGCCGGGCCTGAGATGAGTGCGCGCATGAAGCGTGGCGAGGTGCCCATCCAGGGCCAGCATCCGAGCGAAGCCAAACGCCTGCGCCTCGGTTTCGCCACCGAGGATTTCGGCTTTGCCATCTCGCTCGGCCTGCCGATTCCCCTGCCCTATCCCACCGCATTCATGCTCGACCCCGAGATCAAATCCGAAGCCATCTGGGGCGCCGGCGCCTACCGGCCATCGTCCTTGCTGGTAGAGCGCAAGAACGCGATGGTTCGTGCGCGGGAGGGAAACGATTGGACGGTGCTGGATCAACATGCCGATAGCTGTGAGAGCTTTTTCAACATCGTTGGCCGCCCACGCCAGGCGCCGGAGATCGGTGAGCTGCGGGCGTTCATCAACAGTTGGCGCTTCTACGATCACTTCCGGATCGACCGCGATGCGCCCTGTCGTCAACCGCAGCTGGGGACGCGCTCGCCGGTTCTGCATCACGACGGACGCAACCTTGCCTCGGCGTTGCAGACCATCATCGAGATTGGTGAGGTTGAAGACCTCATGGCAGCACTGGAAGATGCGTTTCCTGGTAGTCGCCTGGAGATTGATGCTCCACCGGGTGGGCTGTTCAGCGTGCGACTGCACCAGCATGGGCTTTTGCGCCCGCTGGGTGGTGCTGAGTTATCGGATGGCACGCTGCGTTATCTGCTGTTGATGGCTGCGCTGCTGACGCCACGGCCGCCGTCGCTGATGGTGCTCAATGAACCGGAAACCAGCTTGCATGCTGACCTGTTGCCTGCCCTAGCGCGACTGATCATTCGCGCTTCTCGTCGTAGCCAGGTTTGGGTCGTGTCTCACAGTGCCCCATTGATTGAGGCGCTGCGGGCGTGTGACGGTTGCAATGTGTTGGAGCTGGAGAAGTACCAGGGCCAGACTCAGCTGCGCGGGGTTGGGTTGTTAGATGAGCCCCTCTGGCGCTGGGTGGATTGAAGCTGGCGTTGGACTGCGAATGACGTGCGTCGTACAGGAGCGCTCAAGCTGCTGTTCATGAGCTACCCTTAATGGGTCTTCTCCAATAGGACGTCGACAATGAACCTCAAATATCAACTAGCCCTTTCAATAATCATTACAAGCATCCTGGGCTGCGCAACATCGTCAAATCAGGTGGTCACGCTTACCCTTGATGCTACTCGGCAAAATACAGGACAAATCGCCAATGTCACACTGAGCAGCCAAGACACACAGACCGGCTTCACGTTCTTCATCGGTGGCATTCCGAATGGAACCACCCTACCCTTGCGCCTCTACACGTTCATAAACAAAGGTAGCTGCCAGCATCCCGGGCCAATGGCGTACGCAATGAATGATCGCGTCGACACCGACCGCATGGCAAGAACGCGTACATGGACGTACTCAAGAACCGCAAATGTCATGATGTCGGAGTTGTTTGCCGATGAATACTCTATTGTTGTCCGCACAACACCGGCTGACGGCAATATCGATATCTTCTGCGGAAATATCAAGAAAGAGGCACTGTGAAATAGGCAGACCCATTCTTTATCCCACCGCACATACAAACCTAATCAACACCTAAGGGTGCGAGTCATATTCATAGCCAGGAAATGAGTGGGAAGCCATTCGGTCACCCTTCAAGCAGTCCCTCGAACACCATGAGGGCAGAGGCTCCTGCCTGGCGCGTCCCTGGTGGCTCGACGGCCGGCGCGCAGTCAGTCGATTTCTCAGCCCAGCCCACCAACAACTAACTCAGCAGGGTCGAGGCGTTGCTGCGTGCTCAATCGCCACCCAGTCGGCTTGCTTCGACCTATTTGGCTCACAGCGGATTCGGACCGCTCTCAATGTCATTCCAAAATACTCTATGAGCCATCTTGATAGCTTCCCTGCGTAGATCTAATACTTAGCCTCATGCCAGGGGAGGCACGGAAAATGCAAAGAAGATTCGTTATCGTTCCCGCCGTACCTATCGAGAAAGACTCATTTCAATCAGGAGCTCGTTTCTACGCCAACACCGTATCTGGGGGCTTCGACATCTACGACAACCAAGAAAAAATGCGCCGCAAGCCAAGCTATCCGACGAGGACACTGGCAGAAGCCGCCTGCGCAGAAATGAACGAGACCTGTCGAAATCCCGACGAACTCTTTACGCCAATGAGAACTTGTTGAAACGCCACCCAATGGCGCGCATCGGGTTTGTGGCGCGCTAACCCGCCTGAGATACAGCCCCACGACGGGCAACGGCATACAGGACTACGCCAGCTTGAGCGGCACGTCGAACACTGTACGCACATGACCGCTCATGACCAGATCGAAGGAGCCGAATGCGGCGATAGCCACCAGATAGATCGAGACGGCATGAAGTGGCTCATCAATCGGCCGTATGCGCCGGATGTAGTCATAAGTTGCACGCATCTGGATGTTGGGGCCGCTTCGCGGCCCATCGCCGGCAAGCGCGGCTCCCACAGGCACAACGTAAGACTGGAGGCTGGTGATACATCTGTGGGAGCCGGCTTGCCGGCGATGTGGCCGGCACTGGCAACAGAACTTTCGACAGGGGTGGCCGCTTCAGCACATTATTGGATGATGCGCACACCAGCAATACAGAGCCCTCATTGTAAGGCTCTCTTCAAGCCTTCCTTAGTCAACCCATGTGAAGACGCCAAAATTCGCTTGCTTCGAAAGTTTATGGCAATCTGCCGCATCCTTCGAAAACGCAAACCCATGAAAAACATAATTTTCAAGAGCAAGCTAATGCCCGAAATTTCAGCCGAGAATGCCAGCCTGATTCATGCCATTGCTATGACAACCGCCATAATCGCCGCATTGATCTCGGCTTGCGCGGTCATCTTGGCGCAACTTACGTCCGACGTTCAAATCAAACACTTGGACCGGTCCATGCCAGATACCAGCCAACTCATTCCCAAAGCCAATGAGTCCAGCGCGCAGTCTCAGTTGAAAATCGACGCGCTCATCCAACAGAACCAGGAGTTGACCGCACGACTGGCAGCAGAGGAACAGGCCCGGCTGAAAATCGAAGCCCGCCTGCAACCCAGGAAGTTGACGGCGCAAGCGCAAGCAGCGTTCAAGGCATTGGCTGTAGCGCTGGCCAAGGACAAGGCCACCCCGACCGTACTGCTGAACATCGTCAAAAATGATGACGAAGCACTAGCGTTCTCAAAGCAGATCGCTGTAGCCATGATGAAAGCAGGCGTACGGGTTCAGATAAAGCACTTGATGCACACGAAAGAGGCCACGGGAGCTCATGTAGTGCTGTACAACAGCCCGGGTAGCCAACAAATCGAGAAAGCCTTCATAGCGGCCAACATTGCTTCGCAGATCACGCGTTCTTCTCAAACACCAACGATCCGTATCGACGATCAGGATACGCCCGCAATCAGTGCGTTCATTACCGTTTATCCTAAGGACTTAGCGCTTACCGTCGCGCCATGAAGGCCAAGCCCCCATGAACAGAATGACGGCGGGTATCTGGAGAAACAGTAAGTAGGGGCCCGGCTTCACGGAAACCAACCCTCCCCAAATGCCCATCAAAGCTGCGCCGATCCATAGTCGGCGCTTCGGCGTCAGCCACTCACGAACCCTTTTCAATTGATTGGCTGCCACTCCCACTCTCCTTGTTTGGTAAGCGGCGAAGCATATCACCTGCAGCAGTGGCTGCTCATTGAGTGGCATGCAATTCTCAAGGCAATAAAAAGCCCGCCAAATGGCGGGCTTAAGAGTCTCAAGATATAGACATCGCGCTAAACGCACGTCCGAAGTGACATCAAATTAGCCAACTCGCCAAACGGTACCGTCGCTAAAAACAGGTACTTTACCCACCCCGCCGCCCAATAACGTCGCATTGAAAACCGTGGTCTGCGCGTCAGAGACGAAAGCGCGCGCACCGAGACCAGCCGCAACAGCACTAGGGAGATTCGCAACAACGAAAACGGTGCTTTTGACTACCCCGCGCAGGACCGTCTCTTGCACCCCTACATTACCAAGCACAACTTGATTGTCCCGGGTACTGTAGGTCTCGTGCCCAATCGCTATCGAGTTTGATGCGTCGGTTTTCTGCAGCGTATTACTTCCTGAACGACTACCGATAAAAATACTACCCAGCACTTTATCGGCAACCGCCACGAGGCTCCTGCCCGCTTCATGCCCAATGGCTACAACATCGCTGCCCAGGCACTCTTCTACAGCACGATAGCCAATGCCGATTACTCTGTTGCCGGCTGGCGTGCCTCCTGTCCCGTTTGCCTGATTGATCCGTGGGAAGCCCGACGATATGGCGCCTGCCGATCCGCCGACAAATACGCAGTGGCTACCGTTTAGACGATTTCGTCCGGCAGCTCTACCTACCACAATACATTCGTCACCGTCTCGCTTGTACTCCCCTGAACCGTATCCCGCGAATATGTTGCCCGCTCCTTGGCACACCCAGCCTGCGCTGTCACCGAGACCGGTATTATTACCGGCTGTCACGCCCTGTTCTAGCGCGCGGAAGCCTACTGCCGTCGCGCCGACACCCGTTGCGTTGAAGCGGCCAGCGCGGGTGCCAACATAGGTGCAATCTGACAGGTCGACACCCAGTTGGGCGGCCACAACGCCGATCGCAATGTTCGAAGACTGGGACTTCTGCGACTCCAAGGCGGATTCTCCGATGCCTATATTAGAGCCGCCAGTTGTAACGCTATTACACGCATTTCGGCCAATCCCCATATTCCGCTCACCGGCGGGAGAAGCTGTTGGGCCGCGAGTGCCGAGCCAAAAGTTAAAAGCGATATCATCCCACCGCGCAAAGTCGATACCCAACGCTTTGATGTGGGTTTGCGATTTAGTCCCAAGCGCAATCTGGTTACTTTCTGTGGCTAATGCACCATGGCCTATGGCGATTACATCATTATTTACAGCACCGCCCAAGGCATTAAAACCCACTAGTGTTTGCCTGGACCCGGTAGTTGTGTCTCCGCCAGCATTGGTTCCGATGGCAGTGCAAGGCCCGCCAATTGATCTGCTAAGAGCATAGGCACCAATGGCAACCATCTCATCACCGCTATATGTATAGCCAGCGCTTCGACCAATCGCAGTATTTGAATCGCAATCTCCCGTCGCAAGCGTCATTGCCTCCGACCCAATAATCACGTTATTGTCAGCGCCTTGCACACGGTATGCCGCATTCTCCCCAATGATAACGTTGTCGTTACCCGTTGCGTTATCTCGCCCAGCATTGTTTCCTAAATAGACATTTCGAGCACCGGCGACAAGCGCCTCACTTGAACTTAACTCAAGCCCATCATTTGAAACGTCGAGTGATTGTGTCTTAGCGTCAGTACCGACCTGGTCAAGTTCGGGCGACGCGCTAGAATGCTCTGATTCTCCGTTGTTGGATTTCATATTCTCTCCAGATATAAAAAACCGCCAAACGGCTGATGTGAGCAGGTACTTTTTACCTACTTTGGCTGGTTAGATGATAGCAGCGGGCTGCGCAGGAAGCTTTCGACCGGAACGTACCGGGTGTTCAGGCCGTAACTGCGTGGCTTCAATAACTGGCTGCTGCCGGTGTACGGCTTGCCGTGGTTGAGCTCTTCAGCTGGCTGACAGTGCGTGGTAATGAGTGATTGAGCCCGGGTAGAAGACGGCAGCGCCAGATGTAGGCATCTGTGACTTTCACCCGAATTTTGCTGCCCGCAACAATCGTGTAAGGGATGTCGACAGTGGCGATGGTGTTGTCTCTGGTGACCTGGGTCCTTTCGACTGTAAGAATCGTCAGGCCTAGGGGGGACCGCTATCGACTCAAAACGGTCAGGGTGTCTATGATTCTTCGATACCCGTGGTCATTTCTTCTCCGGTTTATCGGCATCGTCAAATGCCCCCGTTGCAGCCCACCCAGCGGTATACAATATGCCGCTATCTTTTTTTGCTATTGGCTTCGTGTGCTCATCAATCGTGACATCATCGCGGCGAATTTTAGTCGGTTTAAAACTGCTTTCGGTTTTATTCGCAAAACTCGCAGGCCTTCTATCGTTGGCTTTGCCTGTTTGTTTTTTCAGCAAGGGAGACGCAACGTCCGGGTAAAGCTCTAACACGAGTTTCATCTGCTCTGAGGCATCATAAATACGTGTTGCCTCTGTGCTAGCGCTTTTACCCAATGCGTCCTGCGTGACGGCGTCGATACAATCCAAGTGGTAGAGGAATGACGCGATCTCCTTGTGCTGTTGGTGTCCCGCCTGCTCCGACAGCAAAATATTTGCATAGATCTCATTTATTTTGTGCCATTTTATTTTCGGCCAGTCACGATATGCGGTGTATCGAAGACTACGAATAAAAAACTCTGCACTCCGTGGCAGCGGATCTTTCAGCTCCAGTCTCACAACCTTGTCAATAACTGCTGTTTTAGGTGCTGATTGTTTATTGCGTTTTGCCTTCTTAGTCTTTGACTTCGCTTCGTTCATTTATAGCCAATCCATGCCGTTGGTCTGAAGATAATGGCACGTAGCCTGCATCCTTGCGACTCCTGTATCTGGATTAGCGCTCAGCGATCATGTCGCAGGGGTGGTGAGTGGCCGATCTGGGTCGTTCGGCTACCCGATCGGCGAGGCGGCCGCGGAGAAACACCACGAGATTCACTGAAGCACGTGGGCGACCGGATGCTTTGGGTGTCTAAAAATGAGAGGCAGGACGAGCCATCTCGATCAGACCGCTGCCAGCCGCTACGTCAATGGTTCATCTCAAAAGAACCCGACATCCCGGCAAAACTCCAACTGCCTGTTATTGATGTACCTTGGGCAGAGAGTTGTCCACTATAGCTGACACTATGATTGACCCCGTGAGTGCCGTCATATGACTTTGTAAACCTTATAGTTTTATCGGTATAACTACCGCTAACCGAGGAGCTCAGCGACCCCATCACGGGATTATTTTCAATTATTCTTCCACCGACAGAGCCATCACTGAAGCTGAGTTCTGCGCTGAACGACGTTACCTGCCCATCCTGGCTGTAGCTTCCTCTCCACGTTCCGGATTCGGGAGAGACAGCCTTCACATCGGTGCTCCCCCCTTTGCAGACGTAGCAGCCTTTGTATGTGATGGATTTCTGACTAACCGGGGATGTGCCAGAGATGCTTTCAGGCTCTGACCGGGCGTTCATAAGTAGCGTTTGATAGGGAGTGTTGTTAACAAAGTATTCAACTTTTGAGCACATTTCCTCAGAGCTCTGCACTACCAACTCAGCTCCAAAGCTCGGTTTGCTTCCGAAAGCTTTAACGACCTTCACGCTACCTGTGCACTGTCCTATGACTTCACGACAATCACAGTCCGCAGAAAACACTTGTGCCGACGCCGTGAGAAAGCCAACAGAGCCAAAGAAAGCAAGATAAGAATTCATAGTTCCCCCCCTCCCCATGAGACGTCTTTTGACGTTAGCACAAGCATCAATTAGGCTCTGTACGAAAAGAGATGTCGCAAACACCGCATGGAACAAGCCAACGAGACCATGGCTGCATAGCTTTTCGCGAGCTTGTCGAAGCATGATCATTCAGGTTTGCAGATCGATCAAACTTGCTCATTCAATCTCAGGTGTAAGCGTTTGAGCATCTGATCGAATGTCCCCTGATTTCGCCAACCGCGAAACCGTTGATACACCGTTGACCATGGGCCGAATCGCTCCGGCATGTCTCGCCACGCAGCACCTGAGCAAAGCACCCAGAGCACGCCATCAAGCATCAGCCGGTCGCACAAGCGTGGCCGCCCTCGGCCATGAGTTTCGATGAAGAGATCGCAGACCACATCCCAGGCCTCGTCCGAGAGTTCGTAACGCTTTGCCATCACAGAATTCCTTTCCGTCGATGGCGTTGGACTCTACAAAACCTCAGCGCTAGAGGGGCGGCGATTGGGCCGCTACGTTACTGGCAATGGTCGCTGCACAGCCACCACCTCCGCCACCGCCACCGCCACCGATAACGCGCACTTTGATTTTCCACGTATCTGCCGCATGACCCATCCATGGATTAGGGCCTGAAGCGGCCCGCCACCTCCTCAGTGCGCCGCGCCACGAAATCGTGATCTCGGATGTTGTGGCGCGACGACTAGACCAGTTTCGCATCCGCCGAGAGTTACAAACGCCGGACCTTGCCTTGGGCGATGACCCGGACGATGCCGAGCCCGGCCTGCTGCTGCTCGCAAACGCCTGACCCCACCTATTCCACCATGCCGCATCCGGCCACGGAGGGCGGCGCATGCATGGAGAAAACCATGATCGTCACAGCCTGCGAATAACAGCCACATCGCATTGCGGGGCAAGTCGGGTCGCCGCAGTGCCGCTACCTACCAGAGGTTGAGAAAATCTGACACCATCACGCCCTTTTCACCGCAAGCTGCTTCGAGTCAGGCTCTGCGTGTAATCGAAGGGCACAATAAGCCCTCATTTTTTGCTGGGGCGATGGATGAAACAAGGGCGACTCTGGGCGTTGATGCTGATGTGCGTGGTCATGATAGGTTGCGCCACTGCGCCACCTAAAGATCAAAACAACCTGTGCAATATCTTCCGCGAATACCCCGACTGGTATGAAGACTCGCTGGAGATGCAACAGCAATACGGCACGCCGCAACATGTGGC
>Ga0160431_100192_pt1 | contig 41458 bp, 34 predicted proteins | sample HID1971K_E0MG_FD_108212 | JGI IMG/M metagenome (GOLD analysis project Ga0160431, IMG submission 108212) | Enriched millipede-associated microbial communities from UW Madison campus, WI, USA - HID1971K_E0 MG | ecosystem: Host-associated > Arthropoda: Insects > Digestive system > Unclassified ...
ACTGGGCATCAACCTGCCCAACACCTCCAACGCCCAGCAAGTGTTCAACACCTGCCAGGCCCTGGGCGGCGGCAACTGGGACCACTCGGCGCTGATCAAAGGCCTGGAGCACATGGCCAACTTATCGATCCGCGACGACAAGTGATTGTGGGGCTGCTCTGCAGCCCAATCGCCGGCAAGCCGGCTCCTACAAGGACTGCACACCCTCCCCTGTGGGAGCCGGCTTGCCGGCGATGAATTTCACACCCTGGCTTGTACCTCGAGGGGGAAAACACAAATCAAGCTGATACACCCCGACTCCTGCTAAGATTGCAACCCGCCTGCCATGTAATAGGTAGCGGGTTCATTGATCAATCCTGGTAGAGGTAAGGTATGTCGTCTGGTGTTTCGCCAACGGGTGAACTGGCAAGAATCGAGCGGCTGCAACTGCATGACACCGTACTCGACCATTTGCGCCGTTTCATCATCGAAGGCACGTTGAAGCCAGGCATCAAGATCAATGAACGTGAGCTCTGCGAAGTGCTCGGCATCTCCAGGACACCGCTACGTGAAGCCCTTAAAGTGCTGGCCGTAGAAGGCCTGATTGAGCTTCAGCCAAACCGCGGCGCCCGAGTCGCGCAGATGAGCGATACCGAGATCCGGGAAACATTCGAGCTCATGAGCGGCATCGAAGCCTTCAACGGCCAACTGGCTTGCGAGCGCATCACCGATGCCGAGGTCATCAATATCAAGTCCTTGCATTACCAGATGCTGCAAGCGAAAGAGAACAATGACCTCTCTCTGTATTTCCAGAAGAATGCCGCCATTCACGATGCAATCAGCCAGGCCGCACGCAACGAGACCCTGCGTAAGACTTACCTGACCCTGAACCGGCGTATCCAATCCATCCGTTACGTCTCCAACCGCAGCGACGCGAAGTGGGATCGCGCCATTCTCGATCATGAAGAAATGATCCAGGCCCTGGAAGAGCGCGACGCCGACCGTTTGCGCGACATCCTGCGCAACCATATCCTCGACGCAGGTGGCATCAAGCCGACCTGATCAGCGCCTTACTGCTGCACTGATCCATCACCCTTCCTTACGCCCTCTCCTGTTCTGCATTCAGGCCAGTCGATCGAGACCGGCCTGCGCTCTTGCGCGCCGCAATCATGCGTTCTTCATGATAGCGCTAGACGAATTTTATATTTTGAATGCAAAATACCAAGTAGACATCGCCTTGCTGCTGTCTCGCAGCACTCACCGATCCAGCCTGAGAGGTCACCACCGTGAGCCCAGAAGACCAAGAAAAACCATACGAGTCGCGGAGATCGTTCTTCAAAAAAACCCTCACCCTGATTCCACTCACCGTAGTCGCCACCCAGATGCCGGGGCTGGTTGATGCCGCGGCCAGCGAACCCGTGCGTGAGTCAAGGGATAGCGCCTCGGCAACACCCTACTTGCCGGTGTTTTTCAACGCGGTTGAATGGGCCTTCATCAATGCCGCCTGCGCCCGCCTGATTCCCAATGACGAACTGGGTGCCGGCGCCCTTGAAGCGGGTGTTCCCGAGTTCATCGACCGTCACATGCAAAGCAGCTACGCCGCCGGCGATATCTGGTTCCTCCAGGGCCCCTACCTCGAAGCAGCCCCTGAGTTTGGTTACCAGGGCAAGCTGCCACCGCGCGACATCCTGCGCGTCGGCATGGCAGGGCTGGATGCCTGGACCAGAAAGGAATTCTCTGGCAAGCGTTTCAGTGAGCTTGCAGCCGACCAGCAGGACGCGGTCCTGAAAAAACTTGAAGCTGGCGAAATCAAGACCGAAGGCGTCCCAGGCAAGGTGTTCTTCACGCATCTGCTGAACGAAACCCTGTACGGATTCTTCTCCGACCCTCAGTACGGGGGCAACAAGGACATGGTCGGCTGGAAAATGGTGGGCTATCCCGGCGTGCGCGCCGACTTCATGGATTGGGTGGACCAAACGTCCAAGCCGTATCCGCTGCCCCCTGTGAGCATGTCCGGCCGTCGAGGTTAACCATGGCAATTCAAGAAAAAGTCGATGCCGTAATCGTGGGCATGGGTTGGACTGGCGCGATCCTGGCAAAGGAGCTGACCGATGCTGGCCTTAAGGTGGTTGCCCTGGAACGCGGTGCAGACCGCGATACTTATCCGGACTTCGTCTATCCCAAGGTCAATGACGAACTGGCAGGTTCCGTACATCGCAAATACTTGCAAAGCCTGAGCAAGGAAACCCTCACGATTCGCCACGACCTGTCGCAACGCGCTGTGCCTTACCGCCAGATGGGATCGTTCAAACCCGGCGACGGCGTGGGGGGCGCTGGCACACATTGGTCGGGCTGCCACTTCCGCGCACTGCCGGAAGACTTCAACCTGCGCTCCAACTACGAGGCGCGCTATGGCAAGTCGTTCATCCCCAAGGAAATGACCATTCAGGACTTCCCGGTTACCTACGAGGACCTGGAGCCCCATTTCAATCACTTCGAGCAGGTGTGTGGCACGGCGGGGCAGGCAGGCATCCTCAATGGACTTGCCGTGGCCGGAGGCAACCCGTTCGAAGGGTCTCGCAGCCAACACTTCCCACTGGCGGCCAATCCGGACTACCTGGGCGGTAAAATGTTCGCCAAGGCCGCCAACGACTTCGGTTACCACCCTTACCCGATCCCCGCGTCGAACGCGTCAGGCCCGTACAAAAATCCCTATGGCTGCCAGCTGGGCCCCTGCAACTTTTGCGGATTTTGCAGCGACTATGGTTGCCTGAACTACTCCAAAGCCAGCCCCAATGCTTGCATTCTGCCGGTACTGCGCCAGCGCAAGAACTTCGAGCTCAGACCCAACTCGCAGGTGCTGCAGGTCAATCTGGACAGCGACAAGAAAAAAGCCACGGGCGTGACCTACCTGGACGCATCGGGCCACGAACAGACCCAACCTGCCGACCTGGTGATCCTTGCTGCATTCTCCTACCTGAACGTCCACCTGATGCTGCTTTCAGGCATTGGCAAGCCTTATGACCCGCACACCGGCGAAGGGGTGGTCGGCAAGAACTACACCTACCAGAACCTGACCCGCATGACCCTGTTCTTCGACAAGAGCGTCCAGGGCAACCCGTTCATTGGCATCGGCGGGGCCGGCCAGGTGATCGACGACTTCAACGGCAACCAGATCGACAACGCCAAGCTGGGTTACCTGGGCGGCAGCGTGCTATGGGCTCGCCAGCCGGGTGGCGGGCCGGTGCGCGGCATCAGCCTGCCGCCAGGCACGCCGAAATGGGGCAGCACCTGGAAAAAGGCGGCACAGGACCACTTCCGTCATCAGTTCTACTGGGAGGTCCAGGGCGCCAACATGGCCTACCAGGACTGCTACCTTGACCTGGACCCGACCTACAAGGACGCCTTCGGTCGCCCGATGCTTCGCATGACCTTCGACTGGAAGGCGAACGAGATCAAGGCAAACCAATACATGGTCGGCAAGCTGGAGGAAATGGCGCGGAGTCTGAATCCGCTGGCGATTTCGGCGGATGCGAAGAAAGCCGGTGAGCACTACAACACCACCCGCTATCAGAGCACCCACACCTGCGGCGGCGCGATCATGGGCGACAACCCCAAGACCAGCGCGGTTAACCGTTACCTCCAATCCTGGGACGTGTCCAACGTGTTCGTCATGGGCGCCTGCGCATTCCCGCAGAACAACGGCTACAACCCGACCGGGATGGTGGGCGCGTTGGCGTACTGGTCTGCCAAGGCCATTCGTGAACAGTACCTGAAAGCCCCTGGCCCACTGGTGCAAGCTTGAGGAGGGTCGCGTTGATGAGCATTCGAACTGCGTTGGCAGCAGCCCTTCTGATCGCTACGCCATCGGTGTGGGCTGAGGATTACACCTCGCCCGAGCTGATAAAACAGGGCGAGTACCTTTCCCGGGCCGGCGACTGTGTAGCCTGCCACACGGCAAAAGGCGGCAAACCGTATGCGGGCGGGCTGTCCATGGCTACCCCGATCGGTACGATTTTCGCCACCAACATCACCCCTGACCCAATGACCGGCATCGGCAACTACAGCCTTGAAGATTTCGACAAGGCTGTTCGCCACGGTATCGCCAAGGACGGCTACACCCTGTACCCGGCCATGCCCTACCCCTCGTACGCCCGGGTCACGGATGATGACCTCAAGGCGCTCTATGCGTACTTCATGCATGGCGTGGAGCCAGTCGAACAGGCCAATCGGGCCAGCGAGATCCCCTGGCCGCTGTCCATGCGATGGCCACTGGAAGTCTGGCGCACGGTGTTCGCGCCGGCCGTCGAGCCGCTTTCGACCAACGGGCCGCTGAAATACGAGAACGCTCAGCTCGCGCGCGGCGCCTACCTCGTTCAGGGCCTGGGGCATTGCGGCAGTTGCCATACGCCGAGGGCGCTTACGCTGCAGGAAAAGTCGCTGGATGAACGGGACGCCACTTATCTCGCCGGCGGGCAAGTGATCGACGGGTGGGTAGCCATCAGCCTGCGCGGGCACGCTTCCGATGGTTTGGGTGCCTGGAGCGAAGAGGACATCATTCAGACGCTGCGCAATGGACGCAATGCCCACTTCTCGTCGATAGGGGCCATGAACGATGTCATCCAACACAGCGGGCAGCACCTCACTGACCAAGACCTGATGGCAATAGCCCTGTACCTGAAATCGTTGCCTGCCACGCCAGGTTCGACCAGGGTGGCGTTCAAGGCCGACGGCACCACGGCCAAGGCGCTGTCCGCCGGCGAGTCGCCGAGTCGAGGAGCAGAGCTTTACGTTGACAACTGCGCTGCGTGCCACCGTACTGACGGCCAGGGGTACAAAGAGGTATTCCCGCGCCTGGCAGACAATCCTTCGGTTCTCACGCAAGACCCAAGCTCGATGATCCGGTTGATCCTAAGCGGAAGCCGGTTACCCTCAACCCAGCAGGCGCCATCCGCCTTGTTCATGCCTGACTTCGGTTGGCGCCTGAACGACCAGGAGGCGGCCCAACTGGTTTCGTTCATTCGCAACAACTGGGGTAACAAGGCCCCGGAGGTCACAGCGAAGCAAGTTGCGAAAATTCGCGAGCAGATTCGCGAGGAACACGCAGGCGCAATGGCCAGCGATTCACAGCCTAACGTGAAGCACTGACTTGGAAACGGAGCCTCCCAGGAGGCTCCTTTTTCGTTGCTCAGCCTCCTCCTGGGAATTCAAGGATGCACCATGACTCTTTGGGACTGGACACCTCACGTTCTTGCTTGATTTTCTCTGCCAGCATAGCGAGTTCGAGTAGCAAGTCCTTCTCTCATGCCCCTCCAACGCCAACACGCTCACCGCCTGGATTGTCTTGCTCAGGCAATGCCGTGACCTTGATTGCACGCACGGGAACAGCGAACTTGGCCCCAATTCTGGAGAAGCGCTCAAGCAAACGGAAGTTGATGGCTTGCTGTATGTCCATGTACAGGTTGTAGCCAGGATCCTTGACGATATAAACGCACTCGAACTCCAGTGCCTCCTTACCGAACCCGCGCAAATGGGCACGATCGAAGCGTGCCTGCTCCTGCGACCTGATCGCATCCTCGACAATGGCTGGCGCTTTCTTTACCGCTTCGGTCGGCGTGTCGTAGGACAGGCCGAATTCGAAGACAATACGCCGTTCCTGCAGGCGCTTGTAGTTCTGGATGGTGCTGCTGATCATGCTGGCATTGGCCATGACAATCTGTTCACCGCCCAGGCTGCGAATGCGCGTGGTCTTGAGCCCTACGTGCTCTACCGTACCAGCCAGTGGGCCGATGACAATGAAGTCGCCCACCTCGAAGGGCTTGTCCACGGCAATCGACAACGAGGCAAACAGGTCACCGAGAATGTTCTGCACGGCGAGTGCCACCGCGATACCCCCTACGCCCAGGCTGGCAACGAATGCAGTGATGTTGACGCCCAGGTTGGAGAGCATGGCCAACAGAACCATCGACCAGAGCAGAACGCGTGCGCCCCAGGCCGACAATGTGGCTAGCGCACTGCCCTGGTACAGGCCGTCACCTCTGTTTCGAGCGAAATACCGTCCCAGGCCCAAAGCAATTGCACGATTCAGCCACAACCCAATCTGCAGCGCCGCCACCACGAACCATAGGCTACTGACACGGCTTAACCAGCGCTCGGGCAGGTCAAGCATGCTCAGCCCAACCAGCAAGGAAGCAAGCAGCAGCAAAATGTTGCTGGTGCCCGCCAACACCTTGGCCATCACCTGGCTCAGCGCTCCGTCATGTCGAACTCGGCGCAACAAGAAACCAATGGCTGCGCGGGTCCCCAAGAATGTCAGGGCGGCCACGCCGAAGGCCAGAAGCACGTTGAGTACGGAGATACCGAAAAGCGTGGTGCCTGTTAAGACGCCGATGATGCGATCGTTCATAGGTAGCTAGCCTCCTCATTGTCCTCAGATGATTCACTTTCCTCTCTCTCTGACGCTCGCAGGCCACAGGAGGTCGATCGGATTTCACCCTGCGGTTACAGATTGATCGCCAGGTATCCCATGAGTCACAACATTGGGCAGGCACGTCGCCGGCCTGGCGCTGGACAGATGGCATGATCGGCTTTTGTCTCGGACTCGCAGGCGGGGCTTGGGTAAGCTTGCCGTTACATGACTTCAAGCTGGCGTGGCAGCACAGCATCGAGAAGATTCGCTGGGAGGAAGACCTACTGGCTGGGGCCGCCCAGCAAGGACGTCGCCGCCGTGGATTTCTGGGCCTGCGAACTGCCCTCAGGCACGGCACAGCGCGCGGCATTGCCCTGACCCTCTGATCAGAGCAATGCCAGCAGCCCTTCAGCTCACCACATGCAGGTAGTGAAGGTGGCGCTCGTATTGGTCCAGGATATCCCCGATCACATCATCGCGGCTCCACCCCATGATGTCATAGTCCTGGCCGCCCTCGCGCAGGTGCACTTCGGCACGGAAGTACTTGCGGGCATCGGCGCCGTCCTCGGTGTCACGCATGATGAAGCTGGGGGTATTGAATGCGCGCGGCCGCACTTCATAGAGGAATCGCCCCTCGCCGGCATGAGAAAGCTCAAGGGCCACGCGCCCGTCCTCCCGCTCATTCACCGTCACTTCATAACCTTGCTTGCGCAGTTCGAGGGCGACCTCTTCACAGGCAGGCTGAACCACCTCGGCGATGAAACGGTTGACATGCGATCGGCGCGGCATCATCGCGATATTGCGCAAACGGCGTTGCCAACCGCCGTGCGGGTGCCGAGTATGTCGAGGGCCAGGCAATGCCTGGTTACGCAAACCGCGGCGCGTGGCATCCAGGCTGAGGGCCTTGAACAAACCCCAGATGGCAACCAGAAGGATGACCGCAAAAGGCAAGGCACTGGCAATGGTCGCCGTCTGCAGGGCCTTGAGCCCATTGGCCAACAACAATGCGATCGCTACAGCGCCGATGCTCACCGACCAGAAGATGCGTTGCCATAGGGGTGAATGCCCTTTTCCGGAAGACGCCAGCATGTCCACCACAAGCGCCCCCGAATCCGCCGAGGTCACGAAGAACACCACCACCATCAACACTGCGATCAGTGACACCACGCTGGAAAACGGGAAGTGTTCAAGAAACGCGAACAACGCCAGGGAACTGTCCTGGTCGACCACCGCCGCCAAGTCTTTCACACCATCGTTGAGAATCATGTGAATCGCAGAGTCACCAAATACCGTCATCCACAACAGGGTGAAGCCCGCCGGTACGAACAGTACGCCGCAGACGAACTCACGAATCGTTCGCCCCCGGGAAATACGAGCGATGAACAGCCCCACGAATGGCGACCATGACAACCACCACCCCCAGTACAACAGGGTCCAGCCACCAATCCAGTCGGTGGGTTCATAGGCATAGAGGTTGAACGTTTTGTTGACGATATCCGAGAGATAGGCACCGGTATTCTGAATATAGGTCTGCAGCAGAAACACCGTGGGCCCGAGCAACAACACGAACACCATCAACACGACCGCCAGCCCAAGGTTGAGCTCCGACAGGATGCGGATGCCTTTGTCCAGGCCGCTGGCCACCGACAGCGTCGCCAAGGCACAGGTGGCGACGATGAGTATCACCTGCACCGTGGCATTTACCGGCAGGCCGAACACATGGTGAAAACCACTGTTGATCTGCAGCACGCCATAGCCCAGCGAAGTGGCCACGCCAAATACCGTACCCAGAATGGCAAAGACATCCACGGCATGGCCGATGGGGCCGTAGATGCGTTCACCGATCAACGGATAGAGCGCGGAACGCAAGGTCAGTGGCAAACCGTTGCGGAAACTGAAATAGGCCAGAATCAGCGCGACGATGGCATAGATCGCCCATGCATGAAGCCCCCAGTGAAAGAAGGTGATCTTCATCGCTTCACGGGCCGCAGCCACGGTTCCTGGGTCACCTACCGGCGGCGTGGTGAAATGCATGACCGGCTCGGCCACGCCGAAGAACATCAGGCCGATACCCATCCCTGCCGAGAAAAGCATGGCGAACCAGCTGCTCTTGGGATAGTCGGGCTCGCTGTGGTCCGGCCCCAGCTTGATGTCGCCGTAGCGGCTGACCGCCAGGAACACCACGCTGATGAGCACCAGCGCCACTGTAAGAATGTAGAACCAGCTGGCGTTAGTGATGATCCAGCTCTGAACCTGCTCGAACAATGATTGGGCGTGCTCCTGGAAGGCCGTGGCATAGACCACCAGAAGCAGGATCAATATTGCGCTGGTATAGAAAACAGGTGGATTGAGGGTGCTCCTGGGCTTCGGGGCTGCAGTCATTGCGGCAGTTCTCCTTTGTGGGAAGATGAGCACAAGGTCGCCGGGCACGGCGGCCTGCTCCAAGACTAGCAGCCAGGAAATGCGGGGGCAGCGAACCTTCCATGCTCGAAATGGCGTTAAACCGTAAGTTCTCCGATAAAAATCTCAAACATCATGGCGGTATTGATCAACTACCGAGTACAACCTCGGTCGGGTGTGTCGGCTCGGGAAATCAAGCCATACTCTCTTTTTCCCCAAAACTGTATGTGTGATGACCGACTCTACTAGCTCCGCTTCCCCGTTTCGCCATTCATTCTGGCGCGCATGGCGCCAACGCTTGGCATTCTGGGTAGGAGCGCTGCTAGTGGGCCTCGTGGCACTGGCATTCGCCTGGCTGGCTGATGCCGCATTCGCGACGTTCAAGCGCGTTTTGGACTACTCGCCCTGGTCACCCGTACTCATCACCCCGATAGGCTTCGCACTCTTGGCGTACTTGACCCAACGTTGGTTCGAGAATGCCAAGGGCAGCGGCATTCCACAGGTGATTGCCGCGTTGGAAATGCCCTCCCGACGCTTACGGGCCAGATTGCTTTCTCTCCCAGTGGCCGCCGCCCGCATGAGCCTGACATTGGGCGCCCTGCTGGTCGGAGGCTCGGTTGGCCGGGAAGGACCCACCGTCCACATCGGCGCTGCAGTGCTCTATACGTTTGGTCGACGCTTGGGCTTGCAGGGTCGGCGCACGATTGCGGGGTTGATCCTGGCCGGTGGTGCTGCCGGGATCGCCGCAGCGTTCAATACACCTTTGGCTGGGGTGGTGTTCGCCATTGAAGAGCTCAGCCGCACGTTCGAACAGCGCTTCAGCGGCCTGGTGCTGACGGCAGTACTCATTGGCGGTGTCGTTACCTTGGGGCTGATGGGGCACTACGCTTACTTTGGCGAAATCAGTGGCCGGATGCCCGAAGGCTGGGGTTGGAGCGTGGTCCCTGCTTGCGCGGTGCTTGGGGGCGTGCTGGGTGGCCTCTATGCCAAACTGGTACTGCCAACGGATAGAGGTGTCCTCGGTCGGTTATGTGCATTGCGCGCGAGGCACCCGGTTCGTTTCGCAGCAACGTGTGGACTGGTGCTGGCAGTGCTGGGACTGATTTCCGGGAATCATGTATTCGGTACGGGCTATGAAGAGACCCGAGCCTTGCTCGAAGGACAACCCGTGACGGACTCGACCTTTGTGATCTGGAAGTTTCTGGCCAATGTCGTCTCCTACCTTACCGGAATCCCGGGTGGGCTGTTTTCACCCTCACTCAGCATCGGGGCCGCCTTTGCGCCGCTGTTGAGTCTTTTACCGAACGCTGATCCACAGGTTTGCGCACTACTCGGCATGGGGGCATACCTGGCCGGCGTAACACGCTCACCCCTGACGGCTTCAGTCATCGTTCTGGAACTTACGCACAGTCCCGATCTGGCTATTCCCATGCTAGCTACCACGGTGGTGGCGGCAGCCGTATCCGGCTGGATCTCGCCAGTCTCTCTCTATCACGCATTAGCAAAGCAAATAATCGACAACGTTCATTCAACCGGGCTTGCCAGCTCAGACAGCGACCCCTCCGTTACGCGGCCTGTTGATAAATAGGTTCCTCAATCCTGTCGTGGCCAATGCTGACGATCAGGTCAGCGGCTTCGATGGCCTCATGCATGGCATCAGATCGAGCGCTGGTTCACACGGGCAGAGAGTTGCTCGGCGCTTTCCTTGCGCTCCGAATAGCGGTCCACCAGGAATTCCTTGCGCTCGCGCAGCAGGAAGGTGAACTTCACCAGTTCTTCCATGACATCAACGACTCGATCATAGAACGGCGAAGGTTTCATACGCCCAGCGTCGTCGAACTCCAGGTAGGCCTTGGGTACCGAAGACTGGTTCGGGATGGTGAACATGCGCATCCAGCGGCCAAGCACGCGCAATTGGTTGACCACGTTGAACGACTGCGAGCCGCCGCACACCTGCATGACCGCTAGCGTCTTGCCTTGGGTGGGGCGAACCGCACCCAGTGCCAGGGGGATCCAGTCGATCTGCGCCTTGAACACCGCAGACATCGCGCCATGGCGCTCTGGCGAGCACCAGACCTGGCCTTCCGACCACTCCATCAGATGACGCAGTTCCTGCACCTTGGGGTGCTCAACAGGCACATCGTCAGGCAGCGGCAGGCCGGACGGGTTGAAGATACGTGTCTCGGCACCGAAGTGTTCGAGCAAGCGAGCGGCTTCCTCTACCAGCAAGCGACTGAAAGAGCGTTCGCGGGTCGATCCATACAACAGCAGGATGCGGGGGCTGTGCTCGCCGGAGCGGGTCGCCGCTGGCGGTGTATCAAACAGCGAGAAATCGAGGTTAGGCAGTTGCTCGGACATGTTTCCTCCTGCTCAAAGCGCGCCGATGCGATCCAGCTCAAGCTTGAGCTGCTCACGGTCGAGACGGTTGAAAGGCAATGCAAAGAATGCTTGGCAGCGAGACTTGATGCGGGTCAGTGTGGCATGGAAGGCAACGTCGATCGACGCCTCGTCAGCCACGATTTCGGACGGATCCTCCAGCCCCCAGTGCGACTTCAGCGCAGGGCCGAAATACACCGGACAGGCTTCGCCGGCAGCCTTGTCGCAAACGGTGATGACGATGTCAGGGGGACAGTCCTCGAACGCGTCATTGCCCTTGCTGCTCAGCCCAACAGTTGCGATACCGGCATGCTGCAAGGTGGTCAGACTGCGAGGAAGCACTTGGCCTTTCGGCAAGCTGCCGGCGCTGACTGCTTCAAATCCGTGAGGGGCCAGGTGATTGAACATGGCCTCGGAAAGAATGCTGCGGCAACTGTTGGCCGTGCACATGAACAGGACTCGCATGGAAAACTCCTCCGCTTCGTGGCGGACGTCAGTGGCTCAGGCGCAATGCCAAAGCCCAGAGGGTGATCAGCACAACGGGTAGCGTCAGCAGCAGGCCGCGTCTCGAACGGGGCGTCCGTCCATGTCCTTCAGCCGGCGAGCGTTGACGGCCAACCACTGCGAGTTGGCCTGCAAGGTCACCTGCAACATCTCGTGCACCCAGGCGGGCAACGCCGGGTTCAGGCGGTAATACACCCATTGTCCCTGGCGGCGATCCAACAGCATGCCAACGCTGCGCAGCTGCGCGAGGTGGCGGCTGATCTTGGGTTGGCTGTCGTTCAAAGCGCACATCAGTTCGCAGACGCAGAGTTCTCCCAGACTGGCGATCAGCAGGGTAGCGCGCGCACGGGTCTCGTCGGACAAGCTCTTGAAGACTTCAGGTGGGGCGATCATGGCAACACCAACACATATGGAAAGCCGAATATACGCATCTCCATATGTCATGTGCAAGCGCGTTTGTGGAGTACAAACAACTGGACATTGGGGCCGCTTCGCGGCCCATCGCCGGCAAGCGCGGCTCCCACAGGTAAAGCGCAGGTCTGGAGGCTTGTGGTATTCATGTGGGAGCCGGCTTGCCGGCGATGTGGCCGGCACTGACAACCTTTCACCAGCCGCAAGCCGCGGCAATCTTCCAGCAGCACTGCTATCGCGAATGAATTGTCCGGCGACCGCTGCTGTCGCAGGTAAGGCATCCCAACAGGAGTTCCCCATGAAAGCCCAACGTCTCTTGCCTTCGCTGTTGCTCGCCGCCCTGCCCTGCCTGCCCATGGTCGCTACAGCTGCTCCCTCGACTGAAGAAAGCATCACTGCGCCGCAAACCCAAAACCGTGAAATCAAGGTCGGCGACAAGGCGCCCGATCAATACAAGCGCGACGATCAGGCGGTGAAGGACTGGAAAGCCAAAGGCCTGCCAGCCCCCGAGAAAGTAAGCCACTGGGTGCGCATGGGCGAGCACTATGTGCTGGTGCAAATCACCAACGGCGTGGTCCTCGCCATCCGCTCAGCGTCCTGACTCAAGCGGTAGCATGCGCAGGCCCCTCGGCTGTCGCTTCCATCAACAAACCGAGCGTATTGAGGAACAGGTCCATGTTCAGGATCCCGGTGGCCACGGTCGACAACACCGGCTTGCCAGAGGCGTCCTTGATCACCACCTTCTCACTCCACACACTGGTGTCCAAGCTGCGCAGCGAATCGATCGACACCTGGCTGCCTTGCACGTGCAGATAGTCGCTGGAGACCACGATGGGCAAGGTTTTGACGTCCAGGAAGTTGCCACTGACACGCTTGCGCCAGACCTGGGCGGTGTCGACGTACTTGAACGTCACCGTCTCGCCGGCCTGCAGGGCCTGCAGCACCTCGGGCAGCCGAGCATCGAGATAGTGCTCGCGGAACAGTTGCTGGAACTTGAAGAAGCCCTTGAGCGGCTCGATGACTCGGTGGAATGGCTCGCTGGCATTGCGCCGGAACGCCAGGTTGGTGACCATGCCGCTCAATACGGCTTGCCCGGAGCCGAACAGGTACAGGTCCTCGATCTCGGTGAACGGCAGGTAAGTGCGCTCGCCTTTGGTGGTGTACGCGATGCCCTTTTCATAAAGCTCGTAACTGCTGTGGCGATAACGGCTGTGCCAGGCATAGAGCGCCATGACACCAAGCCCCAGGAATGCCAGCAGGCCGCTGGTGAAGTAGAGCATCGAAACCTCGCCGGTAAAGCGTAGGGTCGTGCCCCGAGCGCTGCTGAGCGTAACGGGCCCGGTATCGTTTACCGGCAAGGTCATGCTGAAGTACAGAACATAGCCCGCCAATAGCAGCAGCGTCACCCCGAGAAGGGTGGTGAAGATTTTCAAACCTTTGCCGTAGCGATAGGTACCCACGAGCTCGCCCGTGACGGGCACTTGAGAAGTAGTGTGCTGCATGAGAGTTGTACATCCCTGTGAAGTTGAGTGGAACACCGCCATCCAGGCTGGCTGCGCGACTTGTCGATAGATTGCTAACAAATTGCCATCAGCCCGGCGCGCTATCCTAGAGCGCCAACGGTTGGAAAAGTTCAGGCACCCCGTGGATTATCACGTTTTTGCGCACCAGCACTCATTTCGCAAGGCCTGGAAACTTCACAGGCACCTACGTGTAACGCCACTGATACACAGGATGAACGTGACCCGCCAACTCAGTACCGAACATCTGAAAAGCAGGCTGCGCACGATCCTGGCTACTTGCCAGCCCCCCTGATTTTTCTAGACTTGAACTTGCCAGGCTCTCCAAGCAGAGTCCAATGTCTGCCGCTCCGCACGTCCGACCCCATCGACGTAGTGCAAGCCGCTGTTCGTGGCTTCTGGATCCGGTCCCGCTCCTGTGCCAAGGGCGACCTGATTCAGGTAATGCACCATGGACACCAACAACAATTCGACGAGTAACTATGCCGTCTGGCTGCCAGGCAGTGCGCTGATCCTCAGCCTTGTCGTTTCTGCCTTTGCCCTTAGCCGAGCCCCCTTTCTGGAAACGCGCCCCGAAGGCGCCCAATTCCAGCCGCACACACCTATCGAAGCGCGCCTGTGGCAAGACCCTTTCGATGCGTTGGAGCGTTACCGCAAACGTGTCAACGCCCTGACCGACACCCCACCGCCGACACCCTGTTCCAGGGCTCAACCCGAGAAGCCCGCTCAGCTGGTCGTAGCGTTGGTGGAAGATGGCGCCTATGCCGAAACCGTCGAGCTTCGAAGGCGGATGCGCTATGCCATTCTGGCGGGCCTGAAGAGCGCTCGACTGGTACCTGAGGACGAGCAGCATGTGCGTTGTCTGGCCATGAAAGCCAATCCGTTGGGACTTGCAGCAGAGCAGCAAACAGCGGATGTGGAAGTTCCCTACGAGGACTTCATCCCCGATCCGCTGATAGCCTACCCGCGCGATAGCGCTAAACAGGCGCCTGAAGGGCGTGTGAGGCTGCTCTGGCTCAAGCAGGATGTGCTTTCCAAGAATTCGACAACGCAAGATCCGCTAGGGGAGCTGAACAGCTTACGAACCACATTGAGCAAGAGCTCGACCAGCGACACGCTCAAGGTGATTGGCCCTGCCGACTCCGCGATGCTGCGCAGCATGTACCTGCAAGAGGCCTACGCACGTCGTGGCCTGAGCACCGCAGGCGACGCCATCGAGCATGGGAAAAACCAACCGGCGCAGATCTGGCAGAACATCGAGATCTATTCCCCCTTGGCCACCGCAGACAAAAAACTGTTGGTGGGCAGCTACTACACGCGAGACCACGATGAGCAAACGTCGCCCAGGGACCTGAAACTGATACGCACGATCAGCGACGACACCATGATGGCCCATCTGTTGCTGGACGAACTGAAGCTGCGCAATGTCGACCCAGCGACAGGCGCCCAATGCACCAAGCCGAAGGAAAGCCTGTGCTTCTCCAACTGGCATAACGCCAATCGCATTGCCCTGGTTTCCGAATGGGACAGTTTCTACAGCCGCGCGCTGATCGAAAGTTTTCGCATCAGGATCGGCGAGCGACCCTCGCTGCCACCGCTGGACGAGTACCGGGTCGACCCCTGGGTCCTGCGCTACAGCTACCTGCGTGGCCTGGATGGCCGTCTACCGGAGGACACCATTGCCAAGACCGAGCAGAAGAGCGAAAAGCCCAATCGCCCGATCGAACTCGGCCCGGAGGAGAAAGCGGACGGCAACTCGCAGCTGGACTACCTGCGACGTCTTGCCGATCACATAAAAAGGCAAGACCAGGCCTTCCTCGCTGCCGGCCAGAACGGCATCGGTGCCATCGGCGTGCTGGGCCTGGATACCTACGACAAGCTGCTGGTGCTGCAGGCGCTGAAGAGCAGCATGCCGAACAAGTTGTATTTCTCCACCGATCTGGATGCACGCATGCTGCAAAGCGAGCAATCCCAGATAACGCGGAACCTCATACTGGCATCACCTTATGGCCTGACATTGACCCGTGCCCTGCAACAGGAGATGCCACCGTTTCGCGACAGCTTGCAGAGCGCAGTGTTCGTCTCGGTACTGGCAGCGATGGCCCCCGAACCGTTCCAGGCCAAATATTCGAAGTTCAATTTCAGCAAGGCCGGGATCTTGTCGCCGAGCATCTACGAGGTCGGCATCAGCGGCTTCATACCGCTCGACAGCAGCTCCACAAAACGACGCCCGCCAGACTGCTCACCTCTGGACACTGTTTCGGCCCAGGGCACGTACATTCGCCCGCAGGACATCATGGCCTTGCGTTGTCTGCAGGATCCCTCGCCGCCCATTTATCCAGACCCTTCAGAGGCACAGCAAGACCGGCTGCATCGAACGTTATCGTTGTTCCAGGCGGGCCCGCTGACATTGATCCTGGTGGTACTGGGTCTGTCGCTGAGTGGGTGGGGCTGCAGCAGAGGCGAGAAACGCGTGGGATTGAGCGCATGGATACCCTCCGCTCTGTACGGCGCGGCCGCGCTGACTGCGTGGGTCGCCATGCGCTTCTGGCTGGTCGAGATGCTATGGGTCACCTTCGGCCTGGTCGTGCTGGGGTTGATCGGCTCCATCCTCAACCGTCGCGCCCAGGACACGACCAGCATCGACCGAACCGGTGTTGCGGCCCACGGCCTCTTCGACGCCAATGCCTGGTATGTGCTGGTGCCGCTGGTGGTTTTCATCCTGGTATTGCTGTGCGCCTACCAGCAACGCAGAAGCCTGACCGAAAATGGCCTGGGTGAGCCAATGTTCCTCCTGGAAGGCATCAGTGCCTGGCCGACCCTGGCCCTGCGCTTGCTCGCGGTGCTCATATCGATCAGCGCAGTGCTATGGGGAGCGCGCAGCCTGCGTGTGAACTGCCAGGAAATCGAGCGTGAATATCGCCTGCGCCCCATTTCGAGCGAATTTCCGGCCGGGTTATGGCAGCAACTTCGGCACCTGACCCGAGATGGCAAACTACGGCCATTCAACCGTTTGTTCGACGCACTTGGTCTGTGGATACACCATGTATTCCTGCCGCTCTCCCCCGACACGCCAACCAACCCACGCCCCAGGAGGCTGGCGTGGTACTGGCGCGAGCACCGCATTTGCGGAAGCTTCGGGGCCAGGTTGTTACGCGCGGCCCTGAGCTGCTGGGTCTTCGTGGTACTCACCAGCCTGCTGTTCGTGATATGGCCCTTCGCCGGCACGCCCATACGGGGCAACTTGTCGTTGGGAATGTGGACTTGGCTGCCTTCCTTGTTGGCCTTCAACCTGCTGGTTTTCTGGGTAATAGATGCCAACTGGCTGCTGACCCGCTTTATACGTCAGCTCAGTGAAGAGCACTGGCACTGGCCAAGAAAGCTGCGTCGGGAGCAATCCCTGTTTCTCGGCAACCACCAGCATTCGTTGCACAAGGCCGCACACCCCAGCATCGACGAATGGTTCGGCCTGAACCTGATCGCCAAGCGCACCGCCGCCGTCAGCCGCCTGATCTACGCGCCAACCATCGTGCTGCTGATCCTGATCGTTTCCCGCAGCAGTTACTTCGACAACTGGCCCACCCCGCCAGGGATGATCATCACCTTCACGCTGACGGGGCTGATCCTGCTTTTTTCGGCACTTTCCCTGCGCCGGTCGGCCGAGAAAGCCAGAACGCTCGGCCTGCAACGCATCGACCAATACCTGCTTGAAATCGCCGGCGAAGAACCGCTGTCCGCCAAGTTCCGCCTGATTCGCGAACGCATCGTGGCGCTGAACACCGGCGCCTTCTCCCGCTATGCCGACGAGCCGGTGGTACGCGCACTGCTGCTGTCGCTGACCGGCATCGGTGGCTCGGCGTTGGTCGATGCGTTGAACTACGCGAAGTTCTGATGCACCCACACGCCGGCCTGCGGGCCGGCAGAGGAGCTCATCATGCCCACTGCAAACGATGTCAAATGGTTCAAGTCGCACTTCCAGAACCGCTTGCAACCTGCCCTGGTCGGCACGCCGCTGACCGTGGACTTCCTGACCGCCATCGCCTGCCAGGAGTCGGGCGAAATCTGGCCGACCCTGCGCCACGACCTTCCGGAAACCGAGGTACTCAGGCTATGCGTCGGCGACACGCTCGATGCCGACAAGGGCCGCAAGGCCTTTCCCAGGGACAAGGCCGCCTTGCTGGCCGCTCCGCGCGGCCAGGAGATGTTCGACCTCGCCCACCAGTCGCTCGTGGAAATGGCCCAGCACGTTCAAGGCTACGCACCCGTGGCGAAACGACAGAACAAGTTCTGCCACGGCTTCGGCATCTTCCAACGCGACCTGCAGTTCTTCAAGGATGATCCCGAGTACTTCCTCGACCAGCGCTACGCCCAGTTCGACGGTGCGCTCGACCACTGCCTGGACGAACTCAAGCGCGGCCTGAAGACGTTGGGGTTGTCCAAGGCGCAGTCGCTGAGTGACCTGCAACTGGCATCGGTCGGCATCGCCTACAACACCGGCGGCTTCAATCCGAAAAAGGGGCTGCGCCAGGGCTTCTTCGATGGCAAACGGTTCTACGGCGAAAACCTGCTCGACTTCATCCAGCTCGCCCATACCGTCACCCCGGACGGTGCGCCTCCCCTGCTTGCGCCCGCGGCGCCAGGCCTTGCGCTGTTGCCACCGCCGAGCACGCTGTCGGCCACGGGTGCGTTCCTGCGGGTGGACACCCGTGAAAGCACCTTGCGCGTGCGCAGTGAGCCGCGCATCAGCGAACCGTCCAAAGCCAATGTCATCGGCAACCTGCCCGACGGTCATCCGGTTCGTGCGGTCGGCAGCCGTGCGCAGAACGGCTTCCGAGAAATCGAAACCTCGCTCTTCGGTGCCTTGCTGCACGGCTTCGTCGCGCAGAAATACCTGGTCGCGGATGAGTCGATCGAAGAGGTGCCGATCACCCTGCCGGCACCCTCGATGCCCGCCACAGGCGTCGTCGCCGTGTACATGCCGCACAAGCCGAACCAGGTCACCCGCCGCACCGCGCCCGCGGGTGCGCATTCATTGAACGAACGCGGCCAACCGCAACGCCAGGGCGACACGCCCCAGGCGCTGCGCAGCGAACTGTCCGCGATCATCGAATGGCTGGGCGTCGACAACCCCGCCAACAAGCGCTACCAGCCCCATGACGGCCTGACCTTCTGCAACATCTACTGCCACGATTACTGCTACCTCGCCGGGGTGTACCTGCCGCGCACCTGGTGGACGGCCAAGGCGCTGCTGGACCTGGCGCAAGGCAAGGCAGTCGCCCCGCTGATCGGCGCCACGATCACCGAGATGCGGGCCAACGACCTGTTCCGCTGGCTGCGCGATTTCGGCAGCGACTTCGGCTGGCGGCAGACCGGCACCCTCAGCAAGTTGCAGCAGGCCGCCAACCAGGGCGCGGTGGCCCTGATCGTTGCCCGGCGCAAGGAGGATGGCCGCTCCGGGCACATCGTCGCGGTGGTGCCCGAGGATGCCACACACAGCGCCCGGCGCGATGCCGCCGGCGAAGTGGTCGCGCCGCTGCAGAGCCAGGCAGGGGCGCGCAACTTCGAATATGCAACCGGCAATGCCAATTGGTGGAACGGCGAACAATTTGCCGAAAGTGCGTTCTGGATACATGCCTAGGTCATCACACTCTCAACCCGAACAGAGGACGCTCCCATGCCCAACATCGTGATCTGCTGCGACGGCACCTGGAACACCCCCGAGCAACTGGACAAGGGTGTCCCGGCACCCACCAACGTGGTCAGGCTGCACAACGCCGTGGCGGACGAAGACGCCACCGGCGCCCATCAGGAAAAGTACTACCACCCCGGTGTCGGCACCTCCGGCAAATGGTGGGACAAGGCGCTGGGCGGCGGCACGGGGTCGGGGCTGGACGACAACATCAAGAGCGCCTACCAGAAGCTCTGCTATAGCTACGCGCCGGGCATGGACATCTACCTGTTCGGCTTCAGCCGCGGTGCCTACACCGTGCGCAGCCTCAGCGGGCTGATCAACAGTTGCGGCTTGCTGAAGATCGCCGACCTGGAAGCAGCGGAGGTCTGGCAGCGCCTCGACCGCCTGATGAAATTCGGCTACCGACGCAAACTCGAAGATCGCGACGACTGGAACAAGCTGGGCTGGAAATTCCATAACGCCAAAGGCGCCAGCATTCCAATTCGCTTCATCGGTGTGTGGGACACCGTCGGCGCACTGGGCATACCGGACGACATGGCCTTGCTCAACCTGCTCGATGACCGCAACCGCTACACCTTCCACGACACGGCCTTCCACTCCTCGGTAAAGACGGGCCGTCATGCCCTGGCGATGGACGAGCGTCGTGCCTCCTTCCAGCCCACGCTATGGACGCAGGTGCCCGCAGGCTGTGATGTGCAACAGTTGTGGTTCCCCGGCGTGCACTGCGACGTGGGCGGCGGCTATCGCGAAAACGGCCTGGCCGACGGCGCCTTGAAGTGGATGATCGACGAAGCGTCCCGCTGTGGCCTGGTGTTCAACCCCAAGACCATCAAGCAGATTCATCCTGACTTCCACGACATGATGCATGACTCCTGCGATGGCGTGTTCAGCCTGTTGCCGACGCAGCCGCGCAGCATCCCCAACCTCAAGGCGAAAAAGGCCGACTTTCATGCCACCGCGCTCAAGCGACAGGACGACCCGCCCATCACTCAACACCCCTACCGGCAGTCTCGCCTCATCGCACCGCCTCTGCCGCTGGTGATCGACATTTCCGCCCGCATCCCCTGGAACGAAACCGGCCTGTGGCTGGAGGCCGGCCGGACCTATCGCTTCAGCGCCTCCGGGGAATGGCTCGACAGCTCGATCACGTGCGGCCCGGCTGGCACCCATGACGGCAATTTCCAGCCGGCGGAGGTCGCCCAACTGGTAGCCAGCGCGCTCGGGCAAGTGGAGTCCTGGTACAGCAAGCTGTTCAGGAACGACGATGCCAACTTCAGTTTCACCAAGCGCCATGAACAGTTCCCATGGTTCAGCCTGATCGGGGCCATCGCCAATGGCGACGGCGTGGATGCCAAGGGCTACCTGATCAAGCCGGAGGTGTTCGAGATCGGCGATGCGTGCACCTATACGCCGAAACGATCGGGCTATCTGTATGCCTATGCCAATGATGCCTGGAACTGTTATGGCAACAACCGAGGGCATGTTGCACTGACGGTCAAGGGATGACGAGACGGCGCCATCGAAGGGGTCAGTGCATTGCCAAAACCAACGGAAACGGGTCTACTTGCAAGTAATTATCATTAGTGATCAGTTTCCATGTCTGCCGACGACAGTGCCCTGCGTTCCGCCGCTCACCAACTCTACAGTACCCACAGTGCCTGGCTGCGCGGCTGGCTACGCCAGCGCCTGGGTTGCAGCAGCGATGCCGCAGACCTGGTACAGGATACTTTCGTGCGGGTGATCAAGGCCCGCCAGGCGCTGGATATTCGTCAGCCGCGGCAGTACCTGAGCACCGTCGCCAAAGGCCTGATGATCGACCTGTTCCGCCGTCGTGCACTGGAGCAAAGCTACCTCGAAGCCCTCGCCGCACTTCCTGTGGAGGTCTATCCCTCGCAGGAAACGCGGGCCATCGTTCTTGAAACCTTGATGGAAATCGACCGCATGCTCGACAGCCTGGGCGACAAGGTCAGGCAGACCTTCATCCTGTCTCAGTTCGAGGGCCTGAGTTACCCGAAGATCGCCGAGCGCCTGGGCATCTCCCTGCGCACGGTGAACAACCACATGGCCAAGGCCATGGAGCAGTGCTGCCTGATGCGCCTGGGGCTGTTGTGACAGCCATGCGACCGCCTTTGAATCCTGCCGAACGCGCCGCGCTGCGCAGCGCGGCGCAGTGGTATGCCCAGCTCTCCTCCGGTGTGGATCCGGCAGGCGTGCAGCAAGGCTGGAAGCGCTGGCACGATGCCGACCCGCTGCACCGCCAAGCGTGGCAGCAGGTCGAGGCCGTCCGCCAGCTGGTCGAGGGCGTCCCGGGCGATATCGCCGCACCGGCCCTGCGCCAGGCCAGGGAATCGCGACGCCGGGTATTACGCCAGTTGCTGGTACTCGTCGGTGTCGGCGCGGTCGGATGGACAGGCTGGGAGAGTGATGTGAGGACCACCCTGGCCGCCACTCACCACACGGGAGTCGGTGAACAGCGTGGTGTCGCACTGGAGGATGGCAGCCAGGTGTTGCTCGACAGTCACTCGGCACTGGACGTTCGCTTCGACAACGACCAGCGCGTGGTGCGCCTGCTACGCGGGCGGATAATGGTCCAGACCGCCAGCGATGCCCTCGCCCGCCCGTTCCTGGTGGAGGTCGCGCAGGGCCAGGTGCAAGCGTTGGGCACCCGCTTTACCGTACAGAGCGACGCGCGTTACTGCGAAGTGGCGGTTCTGGAAAAAGCCGTGCAAGTCTGTCCCGCGAACAGCGATCGGACGCTGCGCCTGGATGCCGGCCAGCAGGTACGTTTCGACCGTGCCCTTTTCGGCGAACCGTGGCTCAGCGATGCTGCCGTGGCCTCGTGGCGCACGGGCAGCCTGATTGCCATCAAGCGCCCGCTGGCCGAGCTCCTTGAAGAATTGTCCCGCTATCGCCGCGGCTGGTTGCGTTGTGACCCTTCCATCGCCGGGCTGCAGGTCTCGGGTGCCTTCCCCCTGGACGACACCGACCGCGCCCTCGCCGCGCTGGAAAGCGGGTTCGACCTGCGCATCGTGCGGCGTACCGACTACTGGGTCAGCGTCATGCCGCGCAACGCTTGAACCCTCGCTGAAAAACTTGCCGGCGATGTTGCACTGTTTGCCCAGGCTGTTCGGCCAATCCCCAGACAGATGCCGTTCGATCGGTTTCATTTTGGGGAGCTCGTTCATGATGTACCCGTACTTCAGGCCTTTGACCGCAGCCTTCGGGCTGCGCCTCTGCGCCGTCACCCTGGCCAGCTTGCCGGTCGCCGTCTGCGCCGCCGAGATCAGTGACATGCGCCAGTACCAGATTCCTGCCGGCAGCCTCACCGAAACGCTCAGCGCGTTCGCTTCTGCCTCGGGCAGCGCGCTGTCGTTCGACGCGGCAATGACCGAAGGCCATCAATCTGCTGGCTTGCGCGGCAGCTACAGCGTCGCCCAGGGGTTTACCGTATTGCTGCAAGGCACTGGCCTGCAAGCCGTGGCGCAGAGCAACGGCAGCTTTGCCCTGCGCCCACTGGCCAACCAGCAGGGTGCGCTGGAGCTGGACGCCACCACCATCTCCAGCCGCCAGCTGGACCCGACGTCCGAAGGCACCCAGGCCTATGCTGCCCGCGCGGTGACCATCGGCAAGGGCGTGCACACGTTGCGCGAAACACCCCAGGCGGTGACCGTCCTGACCCGCAAGTACATGGACGACCAGAACATCAACACCATCGAACAGGCCATGGAGAAGACCCCTGGCATCGCAGTGTACGAGTCGCCCATGGGCGGAAAGTACTTCTACTCGCGCGGTTTCATGATGCAGGGGCAGTACCAGTACGACGGCGTGCCGCTGGATGTCGGGGGCGAGTATGTCCAGGCCAACAGCTTCTCCGGCGACATGGCGTTCTACGATCGCGTCGAAGTGCTCAAGGGTGCGGCGGGCATGATGAAGGGCTCGGGCAGTTCGGCGGGCGGAGTCAACTTCGTGCGCAAGCGCGGCCAGGACAAACCGACCACCAGCCTCACCCTCTCGGCAGGTTCCTGGGACAACTACCGTGGCCAGGTCGACACCGGTGGGCCGCTCAACGCATCCGGCACCTTGCGTGGCCGCGCCGTGGTGGCGCTGCAGGATCGCCAGTACTTCTATGACCTGGGCAAGCGCAACGACCAGATCCTCTACGGTGCGCTGGACTACGATGTGACACCGGACACCACGGTCGGTCTCGGCGTCGCCTACGAACGCCTCGATGCCCGCCCCTGCTGGCACGGCCTGCCGCGCTACAGCGATGGCAAGGACCTGAAGCTCAGCCGTTCGACCTGCCTGGGAGCATCCTGGAACAGCTGGGACAGCGAGCGCACCACGGTCTTCGCCGACCTGAACCACCGGCTCAACGACGACTGGACCCTGAAGGTGGCCGGCGTCTGGACCCACAACGACCAGGACATCAAGTATGCCTTGTCGGAGACCCCGGGCGGGGTAACGCCTGGCGCGACTACAGCGCCCTCCTCGGTGTACTCCGGGCTGTTCGACTACGACCAGACCGACTACGGTTTCGATGCCTACCTGGACGGCAAGTTCGATGCGTTCGGGCTGCAGCATGAAGTGATCGTCGGGGCCAACGCCAGCCGGGCGAAGACCCGCGACCACTGGGCGCTGATCAACATGACCGACCTGCTCGGGGCCAGCCAGGACCCGTTCTCCCCCAACCCGAACATCCCCGAGCCAGCCGACAGTTTCTACCCGGCAAATGCCTATCGCGGCGGCCCGATTCCCACCGAGTCGGACACCAAGCAGTTCGGCACCTATGCCACGCTGCGGCTGAAACTGGCTGAACCGCTGACCTTGGTCCTCGGCTCGCGCGTGAGCTGGTACCGCAACACTCGCGACTCCTATACCCAGGCCTGGGATTACTGGCAGCACGACAAGAGCCAGGAAAACGGCGAGGTCACGCCCTTCGCGGTGCTCATCTACGACCTGAACGACAATTGGTCGGTCTATACCAGCTACGCGGACATCTTCCAGCCCCAGAGCACCTATACCGATCAATCCGGCAGCCCTCTGCAGCCCAAGACTGGCGCCAGTTACGAGGTTGGCATCAAGGGAGAGCTACTGGACGGCCGCGTCAACACGGCCTTCAACCTGTTCCGCACGGTCGAAGAGCACCGCGCCGAAGCCAACTACGACTCCTCCTGCCCCGGCTCGTCGGACGGCTTCTGCTACAACGATGTGGGCAAGGTCAGGGCACAGGGCTTCGAAGCGGAAATCAGCGGCGAGGTCATCGAACGCTTGCAGGTGCTGGCCGGCTACACCTACACCCAGACCAAATACCTGGACAGCATGAACGACAACCCACAGGAGCCTGCCTTCTCGACCACCTACTTCCCGCGCCATCTGCTGCGTGCATGGGGTGACTACCAACTGGCCGGCGCGCTGGAGCGCTGGAGCGTCGGTGCCGGGGTCACGGCACAGAGCGACGTGTCATTTCGCGATGGCAACGTGCGGCCTGCCGTGAAATCGACTCAGTCCGGCTATGCCATCTGGAATGGGCGCATCGGCTATCGGATCGACCAGCACTGGACGGTCGCGCTCAACGGCAACAACTTGTTCGACAAGAAGTACTACCAGAGCGTGGGCGCCGTCTCGTGGGGCAACTTCTATGGCGAGCCGCGCAACTTCATGGTGACGCTCAAGGGCAGTTTCTGATGTCCCCAGGCGCTTGCCCGGAGAGGTCGCGCAGCGCCTGAAAAGGGCGACGCCGATGTAGGCGGGGTTGCTCTGTGGGAGCCGGTTTACCGGCGATGAGGCCAGGTCGGACACCCTTTGCGCTGGCCCTGTCGCCGGCAGGCCGGCTCCCACAGGGAAGGGCTACCGCTCAGAACGCAGCAGCATCAATTGAAGACCCACAACACCCGCGTAGGCTTGTCGGTCAAATTGGCATAACGAAAACTGGCGTGGGATTGCAGCTGAAAACTGTCATTGGCGCGCAGCGTCACCGGTTCGCCCTCGTCGAGCCACACGGTCAGCTCGCCTTCGAGCACGAAGCAGCCCTGCTCCGAACTGTCATTGAGGAACTCGTCGCCGCTGGTGGCCCCTGGTTCGAGGTGGCTGTCGAGCATGGAGAACCCCCCCGTGATCGTGGGCGATACCAGTACATCCGTGATCCCCCCCGCCAGGTGCAGCGTGCGCCGCTCATGCGGGCGCGTTACCCAGTCAAGATCGCGCGGCTTGTCCAGGTTGTAGAAATACGCCGTGGACACACCGAGTGCTTCGCTGATGGCCGTCAGGTCCGCCACGGTCGGGCGCGACACGCCGCGTTCGACCTGGGAGAGAAAGCCCACCGAACGGCCGATACGTTGTGCCAGCTCGCCCAGGGTCAGGCCTTTGAACTTGCGCAGGTCGCGAAGCAGTGTGGCCAGCTCTTCAATTTCTTCGTGAACCATGATCAAGCGCGACCAGTCATTGCTGAATTATTGGCATGGAAAATACCTGAATAATTCCACAAATCAAGCGCGTGACCTGCAGGCTCCTCGGCAGGCCATTGCGCCCCTGCCGAGGTGCCTTGCCGTTAACGGATGGCCTGATAGGTCAGGTCCAGGCACTTGCGGGCCTTCTCCACCAGCTCGTCGATCTCTTCCAGGCTGATGACCAGCGGTGGCGCGATGATCATGGTGTCACCCACGGCGCGCATGATCAGGCCGTTGTCGAAGCAGTGCTGGCGGCAGATCATGCCGACGCCCTTGCCTTCGTAACGGGCCCGGGTGTCCTTGTCCTTCACCAGTTCGATCGCGCCGAGCATGCCCAGGCCGCGCACTTGGCCTACCAGCGGGTGGTCGGCCAGCTCGCGCAGGCGCTGTTGCAGGTAGGGTGCAGTACGCTCGCGGACCTGCTCGATGATCTTCTCCTCGCGCAGGATGCGCAGGTTTTCCAGGCCCACCGCCGCCGCCACCGGGTGGCCGGAATAGGTGAAGCCGTGGTTGAAGTCGCCGCCTTCGCTGATCACCTTGGCCACCTCATCACGCACGATCACGCCGCCCATGGGGATGTAGCCGGAGGTGAGGCCCTTGGCGATGGTCATCAGGTCGGGCTTGAGGTCGTAGTAGTCGGTACCGAACCACTCACCGGTCCGGCCAAAGCCGCAGATCACTTCGTCGGCGACGAACAGGATGTCGTACTTGGCGAGGATCTCCTTGACCTTCGGCCAGTAGGTCTGCGGCGGGATGATCACGCCGCCCGCGCCCTGGATCGGCTCGGCGATGAAGGCGGCGACCTTGTCCACGCCGACTTGCAGGATCTTCTCTTCCAGCTGCTGCGCCGCCCACACGCCGAACTCGGCCTCGGTCATGTCGCCGCCTTCACCGAACCAGTAAGGCTGCGGGATGAGCACGATGTCCGGGAGCTGGCCGCCCTGCGCGTGCATGCCGCTCATGCCGCCCAGGCCCGCACCTGCCACGGTGGAGCCGTGGTAGCCGTTGATGCGGCCGATGATGACCTTCTTGTCCTTCTTGCCCTTGATCGCCCAATAGTGGCGAACCATGCGCAGCACGGTGTCGTTGCCTTCGGAGCCGGAGCCGGTGAAGAACACGTGGTTCATGCCCTGCGGGGCGACGTCGGCAATCGCCTTGGCCAGCTCCAGCGCGGGCGGGTGCGCGGTCTGGAAGAAAAGGTTGTAGTACGGCAGTTCCTTCATCTGCTTGCTGGCCACCTCGGCCAGCTCGTCACGACCATACCCGACGGCCACGCACCACAGGCCAGCCATGCCGTCGAGGATCTTGTTGCCTTCGCTGTCCCACAGGTACACGCCCTTGGCCGAGGTGATGATGCGTGGGCCTTTCTCGGCCAGCTGCTTGACATCGCTGAACGGTGCCAGGTGATGGTCACGGCTCATCGCTTGCCAGGCCAGAGTCTGCGAATTCTTTTCACTCATCGGTCTATCTCCATCAAATGGTCGCAGTCGAACTGCGGGGAAACTTTTTTATCCAAAAGGCGACCAGTATTCAGGCCGACTTCAACATCAATTGGCGCAGTACCGAACGTTGCCGACAGGCTCTTCCAAACGATTGGAACATCGTCAGGTAATGCGGGTTGTCCATGACCTGGAACTCCGGGTGCCATTGCACGGCCAGGGCAAAGCTCTTGCTGCCTACCACCGAGATCGCTTCCACCAGGCCATCTGGCGCAATGGCTTCCACCCTGAGCCCAGGCGCCAGCACATCGATGCCCTGGCCATGAATGGAATTGACGTCGATGACTTTCGGTATGCCCATGCGGTCCATCAGCCCGCCAGGCTGGATATGCATCTTGTGGCGCGGGCCATACTGCTTGGCCACGGGCTCGTCCTTGCCTTCGCGGTGGTCCATGAACACGCCGGTTTCGTGCACCTTCTGGTGCAGGGTGCCGCCCAGGGCCACGTTCATTTCCTGGAAGCCACGGCAAATGCCGAGCACCGGCACACCTGCGGCGATGGCCGCACGCATCAACGGCAAGGTGGTGGCATCGCGCAGAGGGTCGTGATGGGTACCCGGTGCGCTGGCCGGGCCGTTGTAGTGGAACGGCTCGATATTGGACGGCGAGCCGGTGAAGATCAGCCCGTCCACCGTGTCCAGTATGTCGGCGGTATCCATCAGTTCAGCGAGGCTGGGAATCACGATAGGCAGACCACACGCCGCGTTGGCGGCAGCGCGCGCGTACTTCTCACTGATCGTCTGGGTCGCATGCTGCTCAATCATGCTGGTGCATGCAGTAATGCCGATAACAGGCACACGTGGCATATCAATCCTCCGGCAAATCACTCTTGCAAGTCAGGGTCAAAGTTGTTGTTGGCAGGCGCAGCGCGGATTACATGAACCAGCGGTATTCACGCGCACTGATTTCATTCAGGAAATCCAGTTGTTCCTGGCGTTTGTTCTCGCAATAGACCATCACGAACTCACTGCCCAGTCCTTCGTTGACCACCGGGTGGTGGCGCATGGCGGCCACGGCGCTCAGGGCGTCCTTGGGGAAGTCGATGCCGCTCTGGCGGTTGTCGTTCAGCGGGGCGATGGGCTCGACGCCGCGATCCAGGCCATGCTCCATACCGGTCAGGATCGCTGCCAGCACCAGGTACGGGTTGGCATCGGCGCCGGCCAGGCGGTGTTCGATGCGCAGGTTGCGCGGGTCGGACTCGGGAATGCGGATGCACGCATCGCGGTCTTCGAAGCCCCAGCTCGCGCGGCTTGCCGCGTTGACCATGGCACCGTAGCGGCGATAGGCGTTGTGGTTAGGGGCGAAGATCGGCATGCAGTGCGGCAGCAGCTCCAGGCAACCTGCCACGGCATGGCGCAAGTTACGCTGCTCACGGCCGGCGAGGATGTTGTTGCCCTCGTTGTCGTAGAGGCTGACATGCACATGCATCCCGCTGCCCGGGGCGTCCAGGTAAGGCTTGCTCATGAAGCTTGCGCGGTGGCCATGTTTCATCGCCACGCCGCGGGTACTGCGGCAGAACAGCGCCGACCAGTCCGCCGCACTCAGCGGGTCATCGCTATGGGAGAAGTTGATCTCGAACTGGCCAGGACCGAGTTCGGCGGTGATGACGTTCGCCGGCACGCCCTGCTCATTGGCAACGTCGACCATCTCGTGCAGCACGGAAGAAAAGCGCGACAGCCGTTCGATGTGCATGTTCGGCTGGTCGTCTTCATCGTCGGTCGCGCCATCGCGTGGGAACTGCGGCAGGCCGTCCTTGAGCTTGCGGTCGAACAGGTAGAACTCCAGTTCAAAGGCCACCACCGGGCGGATGCCACGCTTGGCAAGGCGCTCGATGACCCGCGCCAGCACTTCACGGGGCTCGAACTCGATAGGCTTGGCGGTACCGTCCGAGGTGATCAGCATCTGCGCGATCACTTCCTTTTCCCAACGCACCGGTTTCAAGGTACCCGGCACCAGGCGCCGTGGCGCATCCGGGTCACCGTCGGCAAAGCAGTAGTCACCAATCGGGTAGAGGCCACCCTGGGTGCCCAGCAATACGCAGTTCTGCGGCAATTTCAGCGGGGTGCCCGCGGCCACTTTCTCCAGCATGTCCATGGGGTAGCGCTTGCCATAGAAGTGCCCGGGAATATCCAGGGCAATCAGGTCGACATAGCGCACCTCAGTGTGGGCTGCTCGGAAAGCGCGTACTTCAGTCAACAGATCCGGAAAGATGACACTCATCTTCTTGTCCTTGTTATGTGAACGAATTCAATTGAAGACCCAGAGCACGCGGGTGAGCTTGTCCGTCAGGTTGGCGTAACGGAAATGCGCGTGGGGTTGCAGCTGGAAGCTGTCGTTGGCCTGCAGGGTCACGGCGTCGCCGTCGTCCAGCCAGACCGTCAGTTCGCCTTCGAGGACGAAACAGCCCTGCTCCGAACGGTCGCTCAGGTACTGCTCGCCACTGGTCGCACCTGGCTCAAGGCGGCTGTCGAGCATCGAAAAAGCGCCGGCGATAGTGGGTGAAGCCAGTACATCGGTGATGCCCGAGGCCAGGTACAAGGTGCGCCGCTCGTGGGGGCGCGTCACCCAGCTGATCTCGCGGGGCTTGCTCAGGTTGTAGAAGTACGCGGTCGAGACACCGAGTGTTTCGCTGATGGCGGTAAGGTCAGCCACGGTGGGGCGCGAGACCCCCCGCTCGACCTGGGAAAGGAAACCCACCGAACGGTCCACCCGTTCGGCCAGTTCGCCCAGCGTCAGGTTCTTGAACTTGCGCAGGTCGTGAATGAGGATTGCCAGGGCTTCGACCTCTTCGTGCAACGTCATCGCTCAGCACCGCCGTGAAATTATTGAACTTATTTTTCATGAAAAAATACATGAATATTTTCACGAGTCAAGCAGCGCGGACACACGCAAGCGAGCGCTGGATGAGATCCAGCGCTCGCCATCAGGGTGATCAGGGGTGATATCAGGCGCGAAGGCTCGCGCCAGGAAGGGAAAACAACGCTAGAGAATGCCGGCTTCGCGCTCGATGATGCGGGTGATGATCGGGACCGGCGTCATCAAGTGCTCCAGCATCATCTTGCTGGCCTTGGCCGCATCGCGCCCGAGAATGGTACTGACCAGTTCGGCGTGCTCTTCGCGCTTGAGCCGCAACGCTTCTTCGGACAGCACCGTGCGCTTGAGCCAGATCTGCCGGTAGCGCTCGGCCTGGTCCTGGAGAAACGCCCGCGCCTGCAAGAGGCTCCTGGAACCGCAGCCACTGGCAATGGCGTTATGAAACGCCTTGTGCCGCGCATCCCAGATATCGACCATTTCCTGCGGGGTGTGCAGCTCGACCACCTTCGACAACGTGTGCGAGCAGGCGACGATGGACGCCTCCCAGGCTTCATCGCCCTTCTCCACCGCCAGCCCGACGATCAAAGCCTCAAGATGCGCCCGGGCTCTATAGACATCGACCATCTCGTCCAGCGACATGGTCGCCACCCGGTAGCCCTTCTGGTTGATGGCGCTGACCAGCCGCTCGCCCACCAGCCGCGCCAGCACCTCGCGCATCGGCCCCACGCCGACGGCATAGCGGTCTTTCAACGTGCTCATCAACAGCTTTTCACCGGGGCGGTAGACGCCGCGCAGAATGTCGGTCTTCAAGCGCGAATAGGCGGCATCGGAGGCGGTTTCAGCGAGATCTGTCAGGTCCATCCAGAGGGTTCTCTTGCTAGGCGCGCCCATCATACCCAACTCCACCCGGCAACGCAGAACGTTAACAAACTCATTTAATTATTACGTTTTACTAAAATGTAGACATTTTGAAATTTCAGCGATATTTTGGCGGCATCACTTGACCAGTTGATCCCAGGAACCGCCATGAACGCCATCACCCATATCGATATGCCCGCACTCGAGCAACCTGCCCTGCTGCAGGGTTTCACCCTGCAATCGACGCCGCAGTCCGACCGTCTGCTGGAGCTGCGTTTGAGCAAGGAAACGGTCGACGCCTTCGTCGCCGCCGTCGCGCAGTGGCCGGTACAGGCGCTGGAGTACAAGTCGTTCCTGCGCTTCCAGGTGGGCAAGATCCTCGATGACATCTGCCAGGGCACCCTGCGCCCGGTCATCGTCAACACCTTGCTCGACCGCAGCACCGGGGGCCTGCTGGTGGTACCCGAGGGCCTGGACACCGTGGCCCAGGCTGAAGACATGGTGAAACTCTCCACCGCCGTGGCCCACCTGCTGGGCCGTTCGAACTTCGATGCCATGAGCGGCCAGTTCTATGCGCGCTTCGTGGTCGAGAACATCGACAACTCCGACAGCTACCTGCGCCAGCCGCACCGGGTGATGGAACTGCACAACGACGGCACCTTCGTCAATCAGATCACCGACTACGTGCTGATGATGAAGATCGACGAGCAGAACATGGAAGGCGGCAACTCGCTGCTGCAGCACCTGGACGACTGGGCTGACCTGGACACCTACTACAAGCACCCGCTGGCCCGCCGCGTGATGCGCTGGACCGCACCGCCAAGCAAGAACACCCGCGAGGACGTGTTCCACGCCGTGTTCGACACCGATTCGGTGGGCCGCCCGACCATGCGCTACATCGACCAGTTCGTGCAGCCGGACAACTTCGAGGAAGGCACCTGGCTGTTCCAGCTGGGCGAGTCGCTGGAGAACAGCGCGAGCAAGGTGTCGATCCCGGTCGCGGTCGGTTCGTTCCTGCTGATCAACAACCTGTTCTGGCTGCATGGCCGTGACCGTTTCGTCGCGCACCCTGGCCTGCGTCGCGAACTGATGCGCCAGCGTGGCTACATCAGCTTCCCGAAAATGCAACACCACCGCGGCCAGACCTCCAACTAATGTGCGCGATGGCCTCGGCGCTTGAGCGCCGCGGCCATCGGCAAGGAACAGAACCATGTACGATTTCGTGATCATCGGGGGCGGTATCGTCGGCATGTCGACGGCGATGCAACTGGCCGACCAGTACCCGCAGGCACGCATGCTGCTCCTGGAAAAGGAGAGCGGCCCGGCGCAGCACCAGACCGGCCATAACAGTGGCGTGATCCACGCCGGCGTCTACTACACGCCCGGCAGCCTGAAGGCGAAGTTCTGCCTGGAGGGTAACAAGGCCACCAAGCGCTTCTGCGATGAGCACGGCATTCCCTATGACGAATGCGGCAAGCTGCTGGTCGCCACCAACGACCTGGAGATGGAGCGCATGCGTGCCCTGTGGGAACGCACCGCGGCCAATGGCCTGGAACGCCACTGGCTGTCGGCCGGCGAGCTGCGTGAACGCGAACCCAACATCGTTGGCCTGGGCGGCATTTTCGTGCCCTCCAGCGGCATCGTGAACTATGCCGCCGTGACCGCGCAGATGAGCAAGGAATTCCAGAAAAAAGGCGGCACCGTGCAGTTCGGCACCGAGGTCACCGGCCTGGTCGAGCAGGCCGATTCGATTGTCGTCGAGACTGACCGTGGCACCTACACCACCCGCTACCTGGTGTCGTGCTCCGGCTTGATGGCCGACCGGGTGGTACGCATGCTTGGCGTGCAGCCCAGCTTCACCATCTGCCCGTTCCGGGGCGAGTACTACCTGCTGCCACCGGAGCACAACCAGATCGTCAACCACCTGATCTATCCGATCCCGGACCCGTCCATGCCTTTTCTGGGCGTGCACCTGACCCGCATGATCGATGGCACCGTCACTGTCGGGCCGAATGCGGTGCTGGCGATGAAGCGCGAGGGTTATCGCAAGTCGGATATTTCCTTGAGCGACCTGGGCAGCATGCTCGGGCACCGCGGCATCCGCAAAGTGCTGCGGGACAACCTGCGCCCGGGGCTGATCGAGATGAAGAACTCGCTGTTCAAGGGTGCCTACCTGAAGACCGTGCAGAAGTACTGCCCGAGCCTGAACAAGGCAGACCTCATGCCCTACCCGGCTGGCGTACGTGCCCAGGCGGTGTCGAACGAAGGCAAGCTGATCGACGACTTCCTGTTCGTCAACACGGCCCGCAGCGTGAACGTCTGCAATGCGCCCTCCCCGGCGGCGACCTCGGCCATTCCGATCGGGGCGTATATCGTGTCCAAGGTTCGCGAGCAGGTGGGCAGTGACCTGAAGACAACGACTGTGCAGGTGGCTTGAGCACGCGTGGGAGTCGGGCTCTGGGGGCCTGTGATGGTTGCTGACTGCAGGTCAGGCCTCTCGCCGGCAAGCCGGCTCCCACAGAGGGGGCGGCGGGCGACAGCTTCTGGGCATTGAGCAAGACAGTGGCTCGCCAAGATCGGCGAGCTCTGTCGGATTGCATCAACGGGTACTGTCCATCACCTCGTCCAGTGCGTGTGCGAGAGTGCTGACCGTGCGCTCGATATTACGCAGCTTTTCCAGTCCGAACAGCCCGATGCGGAAGGTCTGGAAGTCGGCCGGTTCGTCGCATTGCAATGGCACGCCGGCGGCGATCTGCAGACCGTGGTCGGCAAACTTCCTGCCGTTCTTGATCTCGGCATCATCGGTGTAGCTCACCACCACCCCGGGGGCCTGAAAGCCCGCTGCGGCCACGCTCTTGAAGCCTTTGCCGGTCAACATCGCCCGCACCCGATCACCCAGGTCCTGCTGTGCCTCACGGATGTTGTCGAAACCCAAGGCTTGCGTCTCTTTCATCACATCGTTGAACCGAGCGAGGGAATCGCTGGGCATGGTCGCGTGGTAGGCATGTCCACCCTGTTCGTAGGCCTGCATGATCTGGAGCCACTTTTTCAGGTCGCAGGCGAAGCTGCTGCTCTGCGTCTGCTCGATACGCTCCAGGGCCAGGGAACTGAACATCACCAGGGCACAGCAAGGGGAGGCACTCCAGCCTTTCTGCGGTGCACTGATCAGCAGATCGACCGCGCATTTGTGCATATCGACCCACAGCGCACCTGAGGCAATGCAGTCCAGCACGAACAGGCCACCCACCGCATGCACGGCATCGCCGACGGCCCGCAGGTAGTCGTCGGGCAGGATGATACCCGATGAGGTTTCGACATGCGGGGCGAAGACGATTTGCGGCTTCTGCGCCTCGATGGCTGCCAGCACTTCCTCCAGCGCAGGTGGGGCGTAGGCAGGCTGGCGCCCGGCCTCGACCGGTCGGGCTTTGAGCACCGTGGAGGCCGCCGGGATCCTGCCCATCTCCAGGATCTGGCTCCAGCGATAACTGAACCAGCCGTTGCGAACCACCAGGCATTGCTGGTCGGTTGCAAACTGCCGCGCCACGGCTTCCATGCCGAATGTACCGCTGCCCGGGACCACTGCGACAGCCTGTGCGTTGTAGACCTGTTTCAGGGTCGCGGAAATGTTCTTCATCACCGCCTGGAATGATTGCGACATGTGGTTGAGCGAGCGGTCGGTATAGACCACGGAGTACTCGACCAGCCCCTCAGGATCGATGCTGGGATAGAGCTTTGACATGGTGTGACTCCTTCGGCAGAGATGTCCGTGTATCGGCGCCATCACAGCGCTCGATGAAGTTGTCCAGAATCTTAGGCCAGTTCACCGCTGCTCCCACAGGAAATTGTGCCGTCGGCACAGAGCCAGCATCAATTGCTCGACAACCTGGGCTTCAACCTCACCTTCACTTGCGCCTGCCTCGAAAACGGCGCAACAGGCCGAGGCCTCGGCATCGCAGGCACGGTAGACGGCAATCACACTGCCAGGCCCGCAGCCTGTGTGTCCGCACAACACCCTCCCGCCGTCGACGGAACCCTTCATCACACCCAGGCCATAACCCGCTGTGACCCATGGGCGCCCGGCAATCGGGCCGCCCAATGCCCGTGCTGCCTGCATCTGCTGGAGCAAGGTGGTGGGGAGCAGGTTTGCGCTGAAGAGTCGATCCAGCAACAGCGCCGCCTGGGATACCGGGCCGATCAGCAAGCCATGGTAGACCCAGCCGGGGTCATAGTTCGAAGGGGCGTGCAGGTCTTCACGCGTTTTGGCAAAGCGAACGTCAGATAGCCCCAACGGGGCGAGGACACGCTGGCTCACGGCCTCATCGAGCGTCAGGTCAGTCAGGCGTTCGATGAGCCTGCCAACGAGCAGGTAACCCACATTCGAATAGCGCCAACCGGTGCCCGGGCTGTAGCGAAGCCGATCGCCTTCCAGGCGTTGCATCATTTCATTGGCTGGCCAGGCAGGTTCACCGTTGGCCACGGCGGCGTGATACGCCGCAAGTTCGCCATAATCGGCGAACCCGGCCTCGTGCCGCAATAGCTGGCGCAACGTGAAAGACTGACCAGGAACCGGGTCGTCCAGTGCAACCAGGCCATCGCGCACCAACGTCAGCGCGGTGGCTGCCAGGACTGTCTTGGTGAAGCTCCACCAGGGTACGGTCAGCTCCGTACGATCAAGTGTTCGGGATTGACCCTTTACGATGAGGGAACTGGGCATCGGCGTCCTTGGCGAGTCGAGAAGATGAAGATGCGCCACACGATAACGCATTCACTTTCTGTTCGCCGGGATGAACGGATTTCCCGTCGGCCAGACGGTCATGGCAGATCGCCTTGATGGGGCTATCGTTGCTTGTCTGGGCAACGACTACCGACCGAGGACGGAGCCATGAACACCAGCGATCTACTCGAACAGTTACTGCGGGCCGGCCAGGGCTCGCAAGCGCAACAAGGCGGCATGTCATCGCAAGACGGCCTGGGCGGTCTGGGCGGCTTGCTGGGTGGTCTGCTTGGCGGCGGCAGTGCATCCCGTGGCGGCGGTGGCGGTGGTGGCCTGGGTGATCTACTGGGCGGTCTGTTGGGTGGCGGTGGCGGCAGCGCTGGCGGCTATACCCAGGGGCGTTCGGGCGGCGGCACCAATTATGCGGCCCTGGCGTCGTTGGGCATGATGGCGTTCCAGGCCTACCAGGCCTGGCAGCGTAGCCAGGCGGCAGCCCCGCAACAGGCGGTGCATACGGTCGATCAGTTGTCCGGCCCCGCGGTCGAGGATCACAGCCATGCCATCTTGCGCGCGCTGATTGCGGCAGCCAAAGCTGACGGTCGCATCGACGAGCAGGAGAAAGAGCTGATCAGCGCTGAAATCAAACGTCATACCGACGACCCGCAACTGCAGCAGTGGCTGGATGAGGAAGTCGGCAAGCCACTGGATGCTGCCGAGGTGGCCCAGTCGGCCCAGGACCCGGCCATGGCGGCGGAGATGTACCTGGCCAGCGTGATGCTGGTGGATGACCAGCAGGACGCCGAGCGTGCCTACCTTGACGAACTGGCCAGCGCACTGCAAATCGATCCGGCCTTGCAGATGCACCTGGAACAGCAGGCCAAGGGTACCGCCTGAGCTGAAGTCGCTGCACAGGCTCGAAGAGGAGGACGGCGTCCCGATGTTCGAGCCGGGCTGATTGCTCGGATCCTCATCGGTCAAGGTGGCCGCCCTCCCCACCCACTCTCTTTGAGCCCCGAAACACACCCATTCGAATGACTAAATACCCAATATTCCCCAAATGAGGGGGTTTTCTGGGGAACGCGTTTCGCGCACCAAGGCAGCCTAGGCTGATGCGCTGCCAGCGATCGAGCCTGGCATGGTGCATGCAAGTTCCATCATCGGTAGTGCAGATTGTTCTTTCACAATCTCGAGGTGTGATGCGCATGCAGCAAACTCACGAGAGTAACCCGCCAACCTCGGCATTCGACAAAACCGGTCGGGATGAACGCGCCTCATGTGATCCCGAACGGGCCACTGGGCAGCCGATGGCAATCAGTGAGACGCGGGCGTCAAATGACGCCTTCATGCGCCGTACGCCATGCAAGCTTGACGCATTACCCGTCAAAGGCGCTGCCTCGCTTTGGGCGAAACTCAAGGCGAGCCGAAGACCCTCGCTGCCGATCAGGACCCGCATCATTTCAGTTGCCGCTTTGGTTGGACTTGTGGCCACCAGCGTGATTGTCAGTACCAGCACCGAGCAAAGTACTGCACTCACGGCCAAGTTCATCCAGGCCTTGGGTGCGGTGGATACCAGCAGCATGGGGCTGGTGGGGCAGCAGACGAGCGACATACTCGACTCGCGCTCAGACAGCCGCTTGCCCCAGCAAGACCAGGTCAATCGTCAGCAGTCTCGACGTCAGTTTTTCGAGAGCCTGGGTAGCATTGCCCGTCAATCGGACACGCTGTTGATCAATGTGTATGCACCCGACAAATTCATCGTCTGGTCCAGCAATCCAAAGCTGATCGGCCATCAGATCACCGACAACGACGAACTCGAAAGCACCGAGTCCGGCAAGGATGGCGTCGTTTCCAGCTATCACCAGGTCAATGGAAGTCGTGAGGAACAGCAATTCACGCGAAAGCCAAGCAACCTGTTCATCGAGAACTACATCCCGTTGGTGAACAAAGCAGGGCAAGTGCCCGCGGTCGTGGAATTCTATACAGAACCACCAGGATGGCTGATCAGTACGCGGTCGGGTTACCTGGCGATCTGGCTCGCCTGCTCGATTGGCACAGCGTTGATCTATCTGGGCCTGCTCTCCTTCACGGGTCGACTGGGCAACGTGTTTCCATCGCGCACGCAAAAGAATATCGATAGCGAATTGGCCACCTTGCTCAACGAAGTGACCAGCGTCGTGGCCCACAACTTGCGCAACCCTCTCGCCGCGGTGCGCTCCAGTGCCGAGTTGGCCCTGGAGGTCGGCACTGAAGCGGCTTGCAAGAACATGGGGGACATCATCAGCCAGGTCGATCGCATGTCCGACTGGATCAAGGAGCTGCATGTTGCCTCAACGTCGATCAAAGGTGAAATCGGCAAGGTCGATCCGGTAGAGGCGGTGCTTGAGACCTTGCGCAACTTTGAACTGCCCTTGAACAGCGCCAATGTGCATGTCGAGTTTTCAGCCACCCGCACACTGCCGGTGACAGGCCATCACCAGCTGCTCGTCCAGATGCTGGACAGTCTGGTATCCAATGCGATGGATGCGATGCCGGACGGGGGGACGTTGTACATAAAGATCGATCAGCATTCGTCCAAGCGGTTGAGCATCATTTTTCAAGACACTGGCAAGGGATTGACCGCTGCCCAGCAGAAAGCCCTGTTCCGGCCACGTTGCGCGATCAGGCAGGGAGGGTTCGGCATCGGGTTGATGCTGGTGAAACTGATCATGCAGCGCTTTGGCGGATACGCCAGCCTGGCCACCAGCAAGAACAAGGGCACAACCGTCAACCTGTGCTTCCGGATGGCGGACAGTGCCTGATCGACCCGCCCCCCGGACTCGAGCAATGGATATCGCGTGGGTGAATGACGGTGTCCTGGCCTGCGGGACGCTCGAAAATCGGCTGTACTTATAGTCTGAGATCGAGCGCCCGGAGAGCAGATGATGAGAACGCACAGGACATTAGGTTGGCTGGCCATGATTGTTCTCCTGGTGGCAAACGGGGCATCCTGGGCGGCCACCGACAGGGCCGAGAAGCGTCGTGCCGCACGCGATGTCAGGCAGGAAACGCGCCAGGATGCGCGTGAGACCAAACAGGATTGTCGAGCGGCCGATGACCAGAGCAACTCCCGTTGCCGACAGGACAAGCGGCATACCAAGCAGCAAGGACGTCAGAAAGCCCGGGATATCAAGTACTGAAGGTGGGAACCTATTCAAGGGTTTCAGGACCGGCCTCATCGCCGGCAAGCCGGCGCCTACAGGGATGTCACCCGCCTTCAGTTCTGGGCTGCACCTGTGGAGGGGGGCTTGCCGGTTCCCGCAGCAATATAACCAGCCACGCGGAATCTTTCGGACTGAACATCTAGTGCTGCCCGTGGCGTGTAGTGCACCGGCGGCTCCGGGTCGGAGATTCCGTTCAATAACCCGGTGACTCAAAAAATCCGAGCTAAACTTAATGTCAGCATTTCATTTAACTTGTGATTTCAAGAGGAAGGAATCATGGGTAACGAGAATGAAAATGATGCCGACATTGATCCTGAAAGTTTAAAAAAACTGACCAGAACAAAACTCGCGAACAACGGCAGAAATTACGTGCTGGCGACAGCCGCGGCAATCGCATTTATTGCGACACTGACTGGTAACATTGAGAAAATTACGGACAGCGCGTCTCGCTTCATACCATCCCTAGCCACACATCCACGCCTTCTCGTTGATGAGCGAAAAGAGGGATTAGTATCTGCCTTGAACGGCTATAAACCAGCACTCATGAATAAAGAAGTCATCTACATTGCGGGAGCAAAAATCACCATTCCGCTGCGCCATGATAGAAAATCCTCACAAACCATCGTCATAGATAAAATAAAATTTCTTATAACCAGTTTCTCACCAGGCAAGAACAAAGAGCTAAGTTATAAGGCTGATACTGATAAAATCAGAGGTGCTGGACCGGCAACGCCTGATGTTTTCAGGATCGCTGTCAGCGGTGGGAAAATATTCAAAGCTTCTTGGGCACTACAGAACGGAGCGATTGCTCAACAGAAGAGTCCGTCTAGCGACATATTGGATGTGGACCCACCGGTGTACTTCAAGCTAATGGACAATAGCAATGAAGACACATTACTACTCATAGGGTATGTCATCCCTGTAGATACAGGGCTCTATTCTTTTGAAGTGGAAATAAAATACTCTACGGGCGGTGGCTCTGAAAGCGAAGAAAAGCTAGGGCCTTTTTATGTATACAACGAATAAATTTCTCTTGAGCGTCTGGCTTACAATATCGACACTGTTATTACCCACCCCAGGATGGCCAGAAGAGACGCCTTATCAGAGCTTGCTAAAGGCAGGCTCTTTAATTGAAAACGAGAAGTACCAAGAGGCGGAGGCAATCCTGCGAAAGCTGCAAAAGCTGGAATACAACGCCGCCAGTTTGTATTTAGGGATGCTAATACTTGATGGCAAGGTCAAAGGAGAAGCCAAGGAGGGGCTCACCTTAATTGAGCAGGCTGCAGCAAAGGGAAATACAGAAGCAAATGTGGTACTCGCAAAAAATTATGTACGCCAGCATTACGACCCAGAAAAAGCCATTAAATATTTAAGATTCGCTTCTCAATTAGGCGATCGAGAATCTGCGTTTATACTGGCGACTCTATTGTGGAAGTCGTCACAAGAAGAAAGTGATCACATCGAGGCCGTTTACTGGGCCAGGACCGGATTCTCGGAGGCAGATGAGAGATACGTAGCCTTGATGGTTGAAATGTCAGAATCACCAAAATTTTCAAATTACTTCGAGGAAGCAGGAAAATTATTAAGTATCGGGCAAGCTTCACCGCTAGTGAAGGAAGGGAATTTGTTGGTTCCCAGTCGCTCGTGGCGCGCCAGGTGGTTGCTGGAAATTTCCTTGCAGACTGCCTTAGGATTACAGGACCCGGACGATAAATTATATTCTGAGAAGGACGAGCAAGCAGCAGAACAACAAGATGAAGAGGATGTGATCGAGGGTGAAGTAGAGGGTGCGGTAGGGGCTGGGGACGCATTAAAAGACCTAAACAAGTCATTAAATTATGTGAGCACCTATTTGATCTCTCCCAAAAATAAAGCGTCCGAGCAATCAAGCGTAGAACTTGACCAGGAGGCGATTTGGAATACGCTGAGTGCGAGCGACATAGTACTGCTATCAGACAAGATAACCCATCATTACACTCACGTATGGAAAGTGGATCGCACTGAAAATCTTGTCTACTTTATTGACAGACGCCCGGATATTTTCTTCCTGAACAAAGGCCAGAATATTTTAGGAATTGAAGCAAAATCAAAAACCCTTGAGACAGGAAAAATATTGAAATACATATCAAAAGATGAATTTCTTTCGGTATGTCAAGGCATTTTCACGTTTCGAATATTAGACGAAATCGATCCCTCTCAGGAAGAAGAAAGAAAACTCATAACTCATTGAGTTTGAGGAATACAGACATACACCATGACCCACGCGCAAATTTTGCCGCCGTGTGGCGGCGATACCTGCAGGACCAGCATGACCACTGCGGTCCCGCCGTGCTTGATTGAGTTTTCACATGGCATTGTTGTTACCTGGGCTGACCCTATCGCCGACAAGCCGGCTCCCACAGAGATCGCCACAGCCGTTGAGTCTTGTGCAGTATCTGTGGGCGCTGGCTTGCCAGCGATGGGGCCAGCCCAGACAACACATCACTCAAGCCCTAGTGCAACGTCCGCGGCTCAGCCGGCATCTGCACCTGGATCAACATGGATTCGAGCATGACGCGCAGCGCCTCCATCTCATGCATCGACGCCATCATCAGAATCGAAGCAGGTGACTTGGGCTGCAGCAGGAGTGCCTGGTGA